>Ga0326597_10004880_pt1 | contig 18747 bp, 16 predicted proteins | sample RVTome_12_FD_203789 | JGI IMG/M metagenome (GOLD analysis project Ga0326597, IMG submission 203789) | Soil microbial communities from uranium-contaminated site in the Upper Colorado River Basin, Wyoming, United States - RVT100D185 | ecosystem: Environmental > Terrestrial > Soil > Contaminated >... | reverse complement strand
CGATGGTCGTGCTGCAGGCGGTCGACATTGCCATCGACGGCGAGCCGCTGGATGCGTCCGGCGAGACCGCGGCACGGGATGCGGGCTGGCGGGCAGTGCCGGAATCGGCCGGAGAAAAATGATACCTGTCTGTCGCCTGCTGCTGCCGCTCGTCGCGGCCTGGCTTTCCGCCTGCGCCCATCTGCCGGCACCGGAAGCAGGGCGGCCGGTTCGCGAAGCCGGTGTCGCGGCGGCCAATCCGCTCGCCGTCGACGCGGGCCTTGAAGTGCTCGCCGCAGGTGGCAGTGCCGCGGACGCGGCGGTCGCCGTGCAGGCGATGCTGGGGCTCGTGGAACCGCAGAGCTCCGGCGTCGGCGGCGGCGGATTCCTGCTGTACTTCGACGCGAAGACCGCGCGCATCACGGCATTCGACGGGCGTGAGACGGCGCCGGCAGCCGCGCGGCCGGACATGTTCCTGGATGAAAGCGGCGAACCGCTGTCTTATCGCGACGCCGTGCTCTCCGGTCACTCGACCGGCGTGCCGGGCGCGGTTGCGATGCTGGGCGCCGTGCATGCGCGCCATGGCGCCCTGCCTTGGGCGCGTCTCTTCGAGCCCGCGATCCGCGCCGCCGAGTCGGGAATCGAGGTGCCGCAGCGCCTGGCGCGCTTTGCGAACAGCACGTTTCCCCAGGCCGCGGAGGCCGACGTGCACGCACTCTTTTCACGTGTCGACGGCACGCCGGTGCAGGCCGGCGACCCGCTGAAGAATCCCGCCTACGCCAGGACGCTGCGCCTGATCGCCGCAAACGGTCCGCGCGCACTGCTCGAGCCACCGCTTTCCGATGCGATCATTGCGCGCACACGCGCCACGCCGCGACCCGGCACGCTGGCGCCAAAGGACTTCACGGGCTACCGGCCGCGAATCACGGAGCCGGTCTGCGGCCCTTATCTCGTCTATGTGGTCTGCGTGCCTCCACCGCCCTCGAGCGGCATTGCTCTCCTGCAACTCCTGGCGATCCTCGATCGCACCGACATCGCACTGCGCGGGCCCGATGACCCACAGGCCTGGTTTCTGTTCGCCGAGGCGAGCCGGCTCATGTACGCAGACCGCGACCGCTACGTCGCGGATCCGGATTTCGTCGAGGTGCCGGTGGCCGGACTACTGGACCCGGATTACGTCACGCTTCGAGCCGCGTTGATCGGCGCAGTCGCGGGTCCTGCTCCGGTCGCGGGCGATCCCGCGCCGCTCCAACGCGGCACTGACACGACGATCGAAGCCACCGGCACGTCCCATTTCGTGGTGGTGGACGCCGAGGGCAATGTCGTCTCGATGACGACCACGGTCGAGTCGCTGTTCGGTTCCGGCCGCGCCGTCGGTGGCTTCATGCTGAACAACCAGCTGACGGATTTCTCCTATCGTCCCGTCGTGGACAGCCAGGCGGTCGCAAATGCGGTCGAAGGCGGCAAGCGCCCGCGCTCCTCGATGTCGCCAGTCATCGTGCTGGATCGCGACGGCAATATCGTCGCCGCGCTCGGCTCACCGGGCGGCACGGCGATACTCGCCTACAACGCGAAGACACTTATCGGCCTGCTCGCCTGGGAACTCACGCTGCAGCAGGCCATCGAGCTGCCGAATCTGGTCGCCCGTGGCGAAGAGTTCTTCGGTGAAGTGGCCAAATTCCCGCCTGAGTTGCAGGCAGGGCTCGCCGAACGTGGGATCACGGTCAAGGCCGGGCGCGGCGAAGAGTCGGGGCTGCACGGCGTCGTGCTGCATGACGATGGCAGCGTCGAAGGCGCGGCCGATCCACGGCGCGAGGGTGTCTGGCGGCTTGTCGCCGCGGGCAGCGATACATCGGAGTCAAACAGTGCCGGGTCGTACTGATTTTACTTGCGGACGGCGATCCGGTCGCGGATGTCCCGAAGCTTCATCTTGACGCGCGCCGCGTTGCCGGGACCCACGCGCAGCAGCAGCTTGCGGCCCGCCGATTGCGACTCGAGTGCGGGATCGGCGAATTCGTACAGCACATTCGGGCGCACGAGAGCAATAGTTTCCGGTGGTTCCGGCATCGCCAGCAGGTGGTCGATGACTTCAATCACGCGATCGTTGAAGTACCCGTCCGGATTGCCGAGGCTCTCGTAAGCCGACTGGAATTGCGGATACAGCCGCCGGTACAGCGCAACGGTCGCGTCGGGATCGAGGGAATCGACCAATTCAATCCAGGGCGCGTAGCGCTCGAAATTCGCGGCCCCCAGCACCAGCTTGTCGTCCCCGCCCACCGTCACGAACGCACCGGCCGGCGGCTTTGTCGGATTCAGCACTGCCGCGACTTTCTCGCGCGGCAAGTTGTCCACGGTCGCGACGAGGCGCCGCACCAGTTCATCGGGAACGAACATCGATTCGAAGCGGGGCGCGCCGATCAGACCTGCAATCAGCTCCGTGGCGGACAACGAGGCGGCGTCTTCGCCGGTTGGCTCTATGGGATTCAGGATGCGGGGCTCGTTAGCCGCGATCGGCTCTTCAACAACTAGCTCGCCATCGGCCGCATGACGCTTCTGCCAGTACCAGGCGCCGGCGCCGATTGCGATCAGCACCAGCCCGCCCAGGATCCAGCGGCCGATCTGTTCGTCCGATTCCCTCAGCTGTTCGCGTTTTGGCGCGTACATGGGGGTTACTCTAGTTGATACCTGCCCTGTCGGCACCATAGTACAGAGACACTGCGGCCATGACGATGGCGGTTCCCGTGACCCCGATACCCCTGACCAGCGAGTTGCCGCTCGCCGACTGCGCCGACTGGGCGCTCGTACTCGACGCAGTCGGCATCCCCTACGAGCGCCGCACGACGCCCATCGGCACGAGCCTCTGGGTCCTTCCCGAAGACCATGCGCGCGCGGCGCGCGAGCTGCAGCATTACCTGCGCGAGAATCGCCGCCCACCCGCCGCGCCGGTCGTCTGGCCCAACCATCCCCACGCGATCTATGGCGTCATCGCTTATGTGCTGACCCTGATCGTGATCACGCTTCTGGTGCTCGAGCGCGCCGGGGGCCGCGACTGGCACGCCGCGGGCGTACTTGACGCCGGATTTCTCGAGCGCAGGGAGCCATGGCGAGTGCTCACCGCATTGACGCTGCATGGCGACCTGCTGCATCTGCTGTCCAACCTCGCGTTCGGTGCGCTCTTCGGTTATCCGGCCGCGCGCCTCTTCGGGCCGGGTGTCGCGTGGCTCCTGATCCTCGTCGGCGGCGGGCTCGCCTATGGCGTGGATGCGCTGCTGCACCCGCCCGATCATCACTTGCTCGGGGCCTCGACGGCCGTGTTCACGGCGCTCGGCATGGTCGCGGCCTATGGCTGGCGCCGGCACATGCGGAACTGGTCGCCGTGGATGCGCAGGAGCGCGCCGTTGATCGGCGGCATCGCGCTCCTGGCCTTTACCGGCACCGGCGGCGAGAACACCGATGTGCTCGCGCACCTCGCCGGATTCGTGGTCGGAGCGGGGCTTGGCGCCTTGTGCGCACGGCTGCCGATGCCCGCGCCCGGCCGGATCACCCTGCAATGGGCGGCCGGCCTCGCCGCGCTCGCCATTCTGGCCGGGGCGTGGGGGCTCGCCCTCGTCTGAAGCGCGATCGCGCGATACTCTCCCGATGTTTCCGCACTCGGACGCCTGCGAACGCAATAAGGGACCGATCCTCGAGGTTCTGCGTGAAGCCTTCGCTGGCTGCACCAGCATTCTCGAGTTCGGCAGCGGCACGGGCCAGCATGCGGTGCATTTCGCGCTCCAGATGCCGCACCTCGCCTGGCAGCCGACGGACCGGGCGGATGCGATGCCGGACCTGCGCAAGCGGATTTTCTACGAAGGACCGAAGAACCTGCGCGCGCCGGTCGAACTCGACGTGTTGAAACTGCCGTGGGATGTCTTGCGCGTCGACGGCGTGTTCACCGCGAACACGCTGCACATCATGAGCTGGCGCGAGGTCGAGGCCCTGTTCGCCAACCTGCCATCCGTATTGCGGCCAGGCAGCGTGCTGGCGATCTACGGCCCGTTCCGCTACGCGGGTCAGTACACCTCGGAGAGCAATGCTTCCTTCGACGAGATGCTGCACGCGCGGGACGCTGCGAGCGGCATCCGCGACTTCGAGGCCGTGGATGCGCTCGCGCGCGGGATCGGCTTCGGCTTGCAAGCCGACCATCGCATGCCGGCCAATAACCAGACGCTGGTCTGGAAGTTGCCGCTCAGTCCGTCCTAGTTGCCTTCGAGGCACTGCGTCGCCGGCGCAACTTCCACCAGCCGTGGGCGACAAAGAAAATCAGGAGCAGCGGCAGGAAAATCCCGGTCCAGTCGCCAGTGCCGCGCGCCTTCATCAGCGTGCGCAGGACGATGACGACCGCCATGCCGAGGATGATCAGTGGCAACAGGCCAAAGCCCGATCTCTGTATTGCTTCGTGCGGCGGTGCCTCGTCGGCCGGCAATGGTGGCTCGTTCTGCGTCTCCGTGCCCGCGCCGGAACCAAGCTCGCTCGCCAGGCGCTCGAGCGGGCCGGGTTCGACATGGGGCGGCGGTGCCTCGCGCTTGCGCGCGGTGCTCGAGAATTGCCAGGGGTTCGCGCCACGCCGCGTCGGCGCGGGTGGCGGCGGCAGTCCTGGTTTGCGCCTGTCCTCCAGCTTGGCCATTGCGGCTCCGTCCGTTCAGGGAATTTTAGCGCCAATGGCGCCAGCATGTGTCCATGCCAGGCATGCGGGTGCTCGACCAGCGGCTCATAATCGGCGCTCAGAGCGCCGGCTTCAGCACCATCAGCACGAGGCCGGCCACGGGTGTCAGGAGCGCCGCGGCGCCCCAGATTTCCCAGCGCCGCGCGAGCCGGTGATAAGCCGCATAGTCGAATCGAGCCGCGACGCCCGCCTGCGCCAGCGCGAGCAGGCGTGGATCGCGCGTGCGTGCGGCATGAAGATGCCAGAAGAGCCCCGTCGCGATGTTGCCGAGAAATGCGATGACGGCCGCAACGTGCAGCAGCTTCGTCCACAGGTACATCTTCCCTTACTCCCTGTTGCCGCCGGTCGCGGACCGAGCCGCGTGTCGCCGGCGCAGTGACAGCATCCAGCGCAGGTAGGCCCGCGGCGCCAGGCGCTTGAAGCGCCACAACCAGCGATAGCGCCCCGGCAGGACCACGAGCGTCGCACCGGCCGCCGCGCGCGCGAGGATTTCATGTGCGACTGCATCGGCCTCGAGATTCGATGCCTGCATCATTTTCCGGACGAAGCCGGCGGCCCGCGCCGGCGCCCGGGCGTGTTCCATCAGTCGCGTGCGGAAAAAGCCGGGCATCGCCGCGACCACGTGCACGTTCTGATCCGCAAATTCCAGGTAGAGCGTCTCCGACAGCGCGACGACGGCTGCCTTCGAGGCATTGTAGGCACTCATCTCGCCGCTGCAGGCGAAGCTCGCGGCGCTCGCGACATTGATGATGAGGCCTCCGCCTGACGCGATCATGTGCGGAAGCTCCGCGCGGCAGCAATGCGCCACGCCCAGCACATTGATGCCCATGATCCATTCCCAGTCGGCGGCCGGGGTCTCCAGCATGCCGCCTGCAACCGCGACACCGGCGGAGTTGATGGCGAGATCGAGCCCGCCGCAGCGCGCCGCGAAGCCGTCGACCGCGGTCTTCACGGCCGCTTCGTTGGTGGTATCGACCGCGTAGCCCTCGCAGAGCGGACTGCCCTTTGCGCGCAATCCGGCAGCCGCGCCCGCGAGACGCCCGATGTCACGATCCAGCAGGCCCAGCCGCCAGCCGCGCGCCGCCAGCGATTCCGCCGTCGCGAACCCGAGCCCGCTGGCGCCGCCCGTGATCAGCGCGCGCTTCGCCGGATATTTCGCGTCGAGGAGCTCGATGCTCAACCCGGGGCTGGCGCGAGTTTCTGCGCAACCCAGCCGAGCGCCGCGCCGCCGACCAGCAAGTAGGCGACGCCTTCAACGCCCCACCAGGCCCAGATCTGGACCGGCAGGTTGAACACGCCATAGAAGCCCATCATTGCGATGGCGTGAAATATCACCGCGATGACGCCGAATTTCAGGCCGCGTTGCCAGCCGGCGCCGGCAAGCGCCGGACGGATCCACAGGTAGACGGCGGCGGAAAGGAACGCACCAATCAGCCCGGTCGTGATCCACAGCGGCAGCAGCGCAGCCATGTCAGGCGGCTCTTGCATCAACTGCGGCCGCCAGAACGGCGCTGTTGCCTGGTAGGCCTCGACCAGGATGCCATTGTGAATCAGCGGGCCGGTGACAGCACCGACGAGCCATTGAGCGGCGTAATACACGACGCCACCGATCAGGATCACTTTGAGATTCATGTTTGCCCCTCGGACGGATTGACCGACCGCGCCTCTTGGGACGCGCGGGGTGGAATGTTGCGCCGCCGATGCCGGCCGACGCAAATGATGCACCGCAAGACGGAAGCTGGCACCAGCTTCATGCAGCCCGGGCGGCCTCGTAATCGAGCACCCCCGCGATGGCATGGAGGACCGAAGCAACGCGCACGGCCGATTGCACGGCCTGGCGGCCCACTTCGTGCTGGCGCAGCACCCGTTCGTGCGCTGTCACGCACTTGCCGCAGCCGTTGACGGCCGATACCGCAAGTGACGCCAGCTCGAAGTCGGCTTTCGGGATGCCGGGACTGCCGATGACATTCATGCGCAGCCGCGCCGGCAGCCTGGCGTACTCCTCGTCCTCGACCAGGTGCAGGAAGCGGTAGTAGACATTGTTCATGCCCATGATCGCGGCTGCGGAGCGCGCCGCCTCGATTTCAGCCTGCGCGAGGCGGGGCGTCGCATCGGTCTCGACCATCCGCGCAAGTTCCGCATTGCGGCATGCGATCGCCGAGGCCAATGCGACCATCCAGAGCTGCGCCTCGGTGAGGCCCGGCGCGCCCTGCGGCGTCAACACCGATGAGATGTTGAGCCGCAGGTCGCGGGCATAGTCGGGAATCCGGTCCTTCAGTGCATCCATTCAGGCCGCCTTGAGCGTGTCGTCGCCCTTCTGCCAGTTGCAGGGGCACAACTCATCCGTCTGCAGCCCATCCAGCACGCGCAGCACTTCATCGGGGCTGCGGCCCACATTGAGATCGGTCACGTAAACGAAGCGGATCACGCCCTCCGGATCGACGATGTAGGTCGCGCGCTGCGCGACACCCGCCTGCGGGTCCAGGACACCGAGCGCGCCCGACAACTCGCGCTTGATGTCGGAGAGCATCGGGAACGGCAGCGCCCGAAGCTCCTCGCGATCCTTGCGCCAGGCCAGGTGCACGAACTCCGAGTCGGTGCTGACGCCAAGGATCTGCGCGTCCCGGTCGGCGAAGTCGCGGTTCAGCTTGCCGAAGCCGGCGATTTCGGTCGGGCAGACATATGTGAAATCCTTCGGCCAGAAGAACACGACCAGCCACTTGCCGGCGAAGCTCCTCTCGTCGAAGTCCTTGAACGCGGAATGGACGTCGTTGGCAACGACGCCCGTCAGCCTGAAAGCGGGAAATTGCCTGCCGATGCCCAACATGGTTGCTCTCCTCGGTGATTGTCGCGCTTGCGAATCGTGGGCACAGGATGGCCCCGGGGTAGTCATTTGTACAATCGATTGTTATTATTACTTCAATAGATACGAGCTATGATTAACCGATGAACCTCCGCGATCTGCAGTACCTCGTGACGCTGGCCGAGACCCGGCATTTCGGCCGGGCCGCCCGCCAGTGCCACGTGAGCCAGCCGACCCTCTCCGCGCAGCTACGCAAGCTCGAGGAGTTCCTGGGCGTCGCGCTGATCGAGCGCCAGCCGCGGCGCATCGCGCTGACGGCGGCTGGCACAGCCGTCGTCGAGCGGGCCCGGCGGATGTTGCGGGATGCCGAGGACATCCGTGCGCTGGCACGGGCGAGCCAGGACCCGTTGGGCGGGCGCCTCAAGATCGGCCTGATCCCGACACTCGGGCCTTACCTGCTGCCGCGCATCGCACCGCAACTGCGGCGTGCCCTGCCGAAGCTGCAACTGATGCTGCACGAACACCAGACCGCAGCGCTGATCGCCAGGGTCGTGGAGGGCGAACTCGATCTTGCGATCCTGGCGCTGCCGGCCGATACCCGGGGGTTGCAGACACGCTCACTGTTCGCCGAGGCATTTCTGGTCGCGATGCCGGAGCGTCACCTGCTCGCGACGCGCCGCCGCCTGAAGGTCTCTGACCTCTCCGGAGAGAAACTCCTGCTGCTGGATGAAGGCCACTGCCTGCGCGACCAGGCGCTGGAGGTATGTGGCAGGGCCGGGACCGAGGAACAGGATTTCCGCGCAACGAGCCTCGAGACACTTCGGCAGATGGTCGCGGCCGGGCTCGGCATTACGCTCTTGCCGCGGCTCGCGGCAGAGGGACCATTCGGGGCAGCGCGCAGCCTCGCCGTCCGGCCATTCGCGCCCCCCTCGCCTTCGCGCCTGATCGGTGCGGCCTGGCGACGCAGCACGACCCGAACCGAGGCCATCGCCGCGGTCTGCCATGTCATCGAGCGCGCGATGGGCTGACCGGACCGAACTCTCCGGGGTGCCCGGGTCCGGCGCCCGCTAAAGTATGCGGATGCGGGTCTTGATTGCCGATGACCATCCGCTGTTCCGGGCCGCGTTGCGCCTGGCGCTGATGCAGGCGGTGCCGGACGCCGAAGTAGTGGAAGCCCATGATGTCGACACGCTGCGCGCCGCCGCCAGCATGCCCCCCGAACCCGAACTCGTGCTGCTCGATCTGCTGATGCCAGGCGCCCGGAGTTTCGCGCCGCTCACCTGGCTGCGAAATCAGTTCCCCGGCACCGCAGTGATGATCGTTTCGGCCAACGAGGATCCGGAGGTGATTCGTCAGGCGCAGATCTTCGGCGCGGCCGGCTATGTCCCCAAGTCCGTCGCGCAGCCGGACCTGATCGCGGCGATTCGCACGGTCGTGGACTGCGGTCAGTGGTTCCCGCCGGGCGTGGTGGGCTCCTCGCGCCGGCTCACCGGTGACAAGGAACTGCTCGCAGCGCGGCTGAACAGCCTTACGCCGCAGCAGTACCGCGTGCTGGAATTGGTCGCAATAGGCCGGCTCAACAAGCAGATCGCGGCCGAACTCTCGATCGAGGAAACCACCGTCAAGGCGCACGTTTCGGCCGCGCTCGCCAAGCTCGGCGTGCGCAACCGGACGCAGGCCTCGCTCGTGTTCCGCGAAATGGAAATCCCACAAGGTGCCGAGTAAGGGGACAGTAAAGGGGACGCAACCCTTTAAAGGGTTGCGTCCCCTTTAACCGGCACCTCGCAGATTGCCGTCCATCGCCGGCGGTGCGGATTCCAGCAGCCGGCTGAGCGCGCTGCGAACCGCGAGCGGTTTCAGCGGCTTGCGCAGAAATACGCAGTCCAGGGCCTCGGCCTCGGCGCGTACGGCATCGCTCGCGTCTGCAGACACCACGAGCACCGGCGCCAGGATGCACTCGACTGCACGCAGGTGCCGCACGACGTCGAGTCCGGTCGCGCCACCCTCGAGGTGGTAATCGACGATGATGACATCCGGTCTCAAGCCCGGCGGGCGCCGGTCCGCCACCAGATCCTCGATTCCCTGCGCAGCCAGCGTCTCGCAGCCCCAGGAAGCCAGCAGGGTCGTGAGGCCGCGAAGCGCCGAGGGATCGTTGTCGATGCACAGCACCCGGATACCCGCCATTGCGCCCATCGGCCGCGCCAGCGGCGTCAATTCCGCCACCGGAAGCGGGGCGGTGCCACGTTCGATTTCGATCCAGAACATCGAGCCGCGGCCCGGCGTCGAGCGCAGGCCCACCTTGTGGCCCAGCACGCGCGCGATACGCTCCGCGATCGCGAGTCCAAGGCCGAAGCCGCGCATGTCATCGGCCTCACGCCGGCCGCCGCCGCGATAGAACTCCTCGAAGACATGCGCTTGCTGCTCCGGCGCAATGCCGACGCCCGTGTCCCAGACCTCGATGCGGATGCGGCCGCGTCGGCGCCGGATGCCAACCACGACACGACCGGCGGGCGTGTAACGCAGCGCGTTGCCGACGAAGTTCTGCAGGACGCGCCGTAGCAGCTTCGGGTCGGAGCGCACGATGACGCGGGTCCTGTGTACCGCGAGCTGCAGCCGCCGCTTCTCGGCGGTCAGCCGGAACTCAGCGTCCAGCGCGTCGAAGATTCCGGCGAGCGACAATTCGGTGACCTGTGCCCGGATCAAGCCGGTGTCGAGGCGCGAGATGTCGAGCAGGTCAGAGATCAGGCCCTCGGCCGAATTCAGACAACCCTCGAGATCGGCGAGGAGTGCACGCTGCTCCGCGTCCTGGCCTTTCTGCGCAAGCGCCCCCGCAAAGAGCCCGGCGGCATTCAGCGGCTGCAGCAGGTCATGGCCCGCCGCGGCGAGGAATCGTGTCTTGCCGGCGTTCGCCCGCTCGGCCTCAGCCTTGGCGGCGAGGAGTTCGTCATTCATCGCTGACAAGGCTCGCGTGCGCTCGCGCACGCGCTGCTCCAGCGATTCGTTCGCTACCCGCAGCGCTTCTTCCGCACGCTTGTAGCCGGTGACATCCGCAAAACTGGTCACGAAGCCCCCACCGGGCATCGGATTGCCGCGGATCTCGAGTACGGTGCCGTCGCGGCGCGTGCGCTGGAACGAATAGGGCGTGCCGCGCTGCATGTGCGCCAGCCGCCGCGCGACGAGCTCATCGGGGTCGCCCGGCCCCAACTCACCGCGCTTTGCGTTGTAGCGCAGGAGTTCCTGGATCGGCTGGCCGATCCGCAGGAAGCCCGGCGGATACCTGTAAATGTCGGCATAGCGGCGATTCCAGGCGACCAGCCTGAATTCCGCATCCACGACACTGATGCCCTGGCTCACGTTCTCCAATGACGACTGCAACAATTCCCGGCTGAACTCCAGCGCCTGCGAGGCTTCGTCGACGATCGACACCACGTCCTCAAGCGGCATCTCGCGTCCGGCGACGGCTGCGTCCACGAGGCGCTGTGCGGACGACGCGCCCACGACCGAAGCCAGCAGTCGTTGCGTGGATTCCAGCTGTTCGGCGCTCGCGCGCGCATCCTCGCCGCCGCGCCAGCCGAGATCCGCGAAATGCCGTGCTGCGCGGCTGCCACCGATGAATCGTTCGACCAGCGGGCGCAGCTCCCTGGCGGTCACCTGCTGCGCCGGCGGCCGGTTGCCGCCGGTCGCACGTGCCGCGTCGGCGTCCACGAACGAGGCGGCCTGCATGCGCTCGAGCAGCGAGCGCTGCCCGAATCGCGAGCCGGCGACGAGTCCGATGGTTGCAAGGCCCAGGCTCCAGACCAGGCCATGCGCGAGCGGCTGCCAGGCGAGGCCTAAAAGCGCAGTCGGGCGCAGCCAGCCGATTCCGGCCGGGCCCTCGTCCAGCAATGAGGCCGGCAGCAACCCTGCCTGCGCCAGCGTCGGCACCAGGAGCGTCCACGACCACGCGACGAAGCCGAGCGCGAGGCTCGCCAGCGCGCCCGCGCGGCTGGCGCTGCGCCAGTAGAGCCCGGCGACGATCGCGGGGCCGAACAGCGCAACCGCCGCGAATGAAATCTCGCCGATCGACGCGAGCGCGTCGTTCTGGACGATCCAGCGGTGATACAGCCAGCCGAGCAGGAGCAGCAGCACGATCGTCGCGCGGCGCACGGTGAGCAGCACGCCCGTCAGGTCCTGGCGCTCACGCCAGGCCGGGAGTGCCCGCATCAGCAACGGCATCGCAATCTCATTGCAGAACATCGTGGACAGCGCGACCGACGCGACGATCACCATGGCGGTCGCGGCCGACAGGCCGCCGATGAATGCGAAGAGCGCGAGCCCTCCTTGGCCGGCCGCCAGCGGCAGGCTGAGCACGAACAGGTCGGCGTCGCCAGTGCCGTGCACCAGGCCGGCGTTCGCGATGGGTAATATGAACACGCTGATCGCAACCAGGTAGAGCGGAAACAGCCAGCGCGCCATGCGCAAATCCTGTGGCCCGCTGTTCTCGACGACTGCAACGTGGAACTGTCGCGGCAGGCAGAAGATCGCGAAAAAGCCGAGCACCGTGAGCGACAGGTAATGCGCTGCCGTCGACTGCTGCGCGCGCGCCGCGGCCAGGTCCGGCAATGCGGCGACCTGGCGCGCCAGGTCGCCGAAGCCATCGAACAGCCCCCAGGTAACGAATGCGCCGACGGCGATGAACGCGAGCAGCTTGACCACCGATTCGAAGGCAATCGCCAGCATCATGCCGGGGTGATGCTCGGTCGCGTCCACATGGCGCGTGCCGAACAGGATCGCGAACAGCGCGAGTGTCGCGGCAACGTAGATCGCCGTGTCGTCGACCGGCGCGCCGCCCGAGGCCGTGACCAGCGTGTTGAAAGTCTGGTCGATCGCCTTCAGCTGCAAGGCGACGTACGGGATGATTCCACACGCCGCGATCAGCGTGACGGCGACCGCAAGCGAGTGGTCACGCCCGAATCGGGCCGCGACGAAATCGGCGACCGAGGTGATTCGCTCGCGGCGACTGACGCTGATCAGCTTCTTGAGCAGCCCTGGAATCAGCAGGAACAGCAGGATCGTGCCGACATAAGTCGGCGGGAACGGCCAGCCGAGACTCGCCGACTGCCCGACCGTTCCGTAAAAGGCCCAGGAGGTGCAGTAGACCGCGAGTGACAGCGAATAGATCAGCGGCCGTGGCACCGGGTGGCGGCCGGCCGCGGCCCAGCGGTCTCCGACCCATGCGATCGCAAACAGCACGCCGAGATAAGCGAGCGCGACGAGGGCGAGCAGCCAGGGTGCGAGCATCGGGGCAGTTTAGAACGCCGTGGCCGCCGATTCAGCAGCGATCCGCCACTTCCGTTTCACAGGCTGAACAGCAGCACCGCAAGCGCCGTCCCGAGGACCGGCACGATCACGGTCAGCGCCGCCATCGCCGGATAGGCGCCCTGGTACGTTTCGCGGCAGATCGCGCGAATCGTCGTGACGACATAGCCATTGTGCGGCAGGGAGTCGAGGCCGCCGGAACTGATTGCGACGACCCGGTGCAGGGCGTCGGGACTCACGTCGAGCGCCAGGTAATGCGGCGCGAGAATCGGCAACGCGATGGCCTGGCCGCCGGATGCGGAGCCGGTGAGACCCGCGATCAGCGTAACGGCGATCGCAGCGCCGACGAGCGGTGGGCCGGGCAATTGTGTGATCAGGTCCACGGCCTGCTGAAATGCCGGGGACAGTTTCGCCACGCCTCCGAAGCCCACGACCGCCGAGGTATTTGCGATCGCGATCAGTGCGCCGAGGGCGCCGGAGGCGATCGGCTCGTGCAGGCCCGGAAGGAAACGCCGGTGGATCACGAGGCTCACGACGATGCCGCCCGCCAGCGCGATGATCAGTGCCGATTCCTTCAGTGACTCGTGAAAAGCGAAGGAAAGCCCCAGCACTGCGATGAGCGGCAGCAGGCCGGTCGCCGGATGCGGCAACGGGCGATCGCCGACCTCCGGGTCGTCCGCTCGAGCCTCGAAGCGCTCACCCGAGGCGAGTGCGCGTCGCACCATGAACCTGAGCCACATTGAGCCGATCACGGCCATCACGACGGCGACCACCAGTGAGACTTCCCAGCCAGCCCACGGCGAAGTACCAAGGTATTTGATCGGGATCCAGTTCTGGATCTCGGGCGAACCCGCCGACGTCATCGTGAAGGTGACCGAGCCGAAGGCGATGGTGCCCGGCACGAAGCGGCGCGGCAGGTTGGCCGCGCGAAACAGCGACAGCGCCATCGGAAATACCGAGAAGGCGACGACGAACAGGCTGACGCCTCCGTAGGTCAGCACGGCGCAGGCGAGCACGACGGCGAGGATCGCGTTGCCGACGCCGAGGTGCCCGACGATCCAGCGCGCGACGCTCTCGGCCGCGCCGCTCGCTTCCATGAACTTGCCGAACAGCGAACCCAGCAGGAACATGAAAAACCAGGCCGTCACGAAGCTCGTGAACCCGCTCATGTAGGCGCCCGTGAAGGACGGCGCATCGGCGGTGGCCAGTTGCGGGAACAGGTCGAAACCGCTCGTCACGGCGACCAGGAGCGCGCACAACGGCGCCGCGATCAGGAGTTCCACGCCGCGCATCGTCAGCAGGATGAGCAGCGAGAGCCCCAGCAGCAGGCCGATCATGCTGAGCATGTTGTTTCCTTGCCGCAACAGGTTCCGGGCGAAGGGGAATCATTGGCCGCGGCGCGCGGCGCGGAAATGCTACTAAGGTACAAGTGCTCCGGCATGGCCCCGGGGAGTACCTTTCCCTGCGAAGCCGGCCCGCCGGCAACCCGCGCGACGCGCGTTTGCAACACATGGGGAACTGCATGAGCACCAGGGCTATTTCAACCATGAATGTATTGCTGGCCGCCGCCATCGCCGCGGCACTGCCCCTGCCGGCGCGCGCCCAGACAGAGACCGTAGCGCTGGGTGAGATCATCGTGACCGCGCGCAAGCGCGAGGAGAGCCTTCAGGACGTCCCGATCTCGGTGTCGGCGCTCACTGGCAAGCAGCTCGAGGACATGGGCGTGCCCGACCTGGTCGCGATCGGCCAGTCGATGCCGAACGTGACGCTCGAGGCCTCGCGCGCGACCAATTCGACGCTGACCGCCTTCATCCGCGGGGTCGGCCAGCAGGACCCGGTCGCCGGGTTCGAGGGCGGCGTCGGTCTTTATCTCGACGACGTGTATCTGGCCAGGCCGCAGGGCACGATTTTCGACATCTACGACGTCGAGCGCATCGAGGTGCTGCGCGGGCCGCAGGGGACGCTGTACGGCCGCAACACGATCGGCGGCGCGGTCAAGTACGTCACGCGCAGGCTGCCGGATGAAACCGAACTGGGACTCAAGCTCTCGGTCGGCACTTACAGCCAGCTCGACGTGATCGCCTCCGGTTCTGTGGCTGTCACCGACGGGTTTCGCATGGGCGCTTCGGTTGCGTCGTTCCAGCGCGACGGCTTCGGCACCAACCTTTTCACCGGTGCCGAGCAGTACGACAAGGATATCCTTGCCGGCCGACTGAGCTTCGAGTTCACGCCGAGTGACGACATCTTTGTCCGCTTGGCTGGCGACTACAGCGTCGATGATTCTACCAACAAGGACGGCCACCGCCTGACGGTCAACACGATCACCGGCGCGCCGGTGCTGCCCGATGTGTTCGACAGCCGCGGCGGCATTACGACGATCCCGTCCTCGATCACGACGCTGGACCAGGAGGTCAAGCAGGGCGGCGTCGCGCTGACCATCGACTGGAAGGTCAACGAGCAGTGGGCCTTCAAGTCCGTGACGGCGTATCGCGAGGACGATTCGGAGGCGCCGATCGACTTCGACAGCCTGCCGGACGACCATTTCGACGTGCCGGCCGTATACAACAACGACCAGTTCAGCCAGGAATTCCAGGTCAACTATTCCGGCGACCGCATGGACGGCGTGTTCGGCCTGTATTACCTCGATGCCAACGCCTTCGACGCCTTCGACGTGATCCTCGGCGACCTGTTGGGCGGCGCCGGCGTCACGTCGTTCACGCTGGGTGATTTCGACACCAAGGCCTGGGCTGCCTACGCGGACGTCAGCTTCGACCTGTCAGAGCAGTGGAGCGCCTCGCTCGGCGGCCGCTACACGAACGATGAGCGCGACGGCACGGTCTTCCGCGAGACCTACATCGGCCATGGCTCGCCGTACTTTGGCAACACCACCGCCATCTCGATCACGGCGCCGGATCCCGACGGCGTGCCCGAATTCAACGGCAGCCGCGAGGACACCGATTTCACGCCGCGCGTGAGTGTTTCCTTCAAGCCGAACGGCGACCACAATCTCTACGCTTCCTGGAGCCAGGGCTTCAAGGGTGGCAGCTTCGATCCGCGCGGCGCATATGGGACGCCTGAAGTAGGTGAAGGTTTCGAACCGGAGACGGTGGACTCCTACGAGCTGGGCTGGAAGTCAACGCTTGCGGGCGGCCGCGTCCGGAGCAACATCGCGGTCTTCTACGCCGATTACGAGGACGTTCAGGTGCCGGCGTCGATCGCGATCGACACCAATGGCGACGGCGTCGACGACAGCTTCGCCGGAGCAACGACCAATGCTGCCAAGGCGACGATCCAGGGCGCCGAGTTCGAGGGCGTGTTCCAGTTCACAGATGCGTTTTCAGCGACAATCGCCTTCGGCTACATCGACGCCGAATACGACGAATGGCTGGTCGCCATCGGCGGCGTGCTGACCGATATTTCCAGCCTGCGCGATTTCCAGAACACGCCGGAAACGTCCGGAAACCTGACGCTGCGCTACGAATGGCCGCTCGCGCTCTTCGGCAGCGACGGCTCACTGGCGCTGGCCGGTGCGGTGACGCACCGCGGCGACACGCAGCAGTTCGAGACCGCGAATGCGCTGCTGGACCAGAGCGGCTATGAGCTCTACGACGCCAGCCTGGTATGGACCTCGGACGACCGTCGTTACCAGGCCGCGCTGCACGGCAGGAATCTGGGCGACGAGGAATACAAGATCGCGGGCTACGACTTCCCGACGCTGGGCGGCAGCACCATCACGGCCTTCTACGGCAGTCCGCGGACCGTAACCGGCACCTTCAGCGTCCGCTTCTAAAAAGGGGACGCAACCCTTTACCGACGGATGCAGTAAAGGGTTGCGTCCCCTTTATCCTTCGTTTGCTTTTTCGGGCGCGCGCGTTCTCAATGACGCGATGTCGAGGAGCATCGGCGTGCTTGCGCTGCTGCTGGTGAGCGCCGCGGCGTCGGGCGCGCAGGCACTGCCGCACCTCAACATCCTGCCGGGCAGTCTCACCGTTTCCGGCATCTCGTCGGGCGGCTACATGGCGACGCAGTACCAGGTCGCCTACTCGAAGGACGTCATCGGTGCCGGCATCATTGCCGCCGGTCCCTGGATGTGCGCGCAGGGCTCGCTGTACCGTGCGCTCAACGAGTGCATGAAGGGTGAGCTGATCGGACCGGATGTCGCGCCGCTCGTCGCCGGGGCACGCGCGGCCGCGAAGGCAGGCCGGATCGACGATCCTTCGTGGATCGTACCGGACCGGGTATACGTGTTTCATGGCTCACGCGACACGACCGTCGGCGCAGCGGTCACCGATTCCCTGCTGCGCTTCTACCGGTCATTCATCCCGCAGGAGCGCATCCGCTACGAAACGCAGGTGGCGGCCGCGCATGGTTTTCCGGTCAGGGACCAGGGCACCGCCTGCAACGTCGCCGCGCCACCCTGGATCAACGACTGCGATTACGACGCCGCCGGCGAGATGCTGCGGCACTTCCACGACGATCTGCGCGAGCCTGCGGGCCAGTTACGCGGGCAACTCGTATCATTCGACCAGCGCCGCTATGCCGCGGCGGGTGCGCTTGCCTCACTCGCGGACGACGGCTGGGTTTTCGTTCCCAAGGAATGCACCGCGGGAAGCCCCTGCCGCATCCATGTCGCCTTCCACGGCTGCCGTCAGGGCAGCGGATTCGTCGGCATGGCCTTTGCGCGCAACGCAGGCTACAACCGCTGGGCCGGCGCGAATCGCATCGTCGTGCTGTACCCGCAGATCGCGAAGAGCTGGTTCTGGCCCTTCAATCCGCAGGGTTGCTGGGACTGGTGGGGCTATACGGGCCCGGACTACGCGACACGCGACGGTGCGCAGCTCTCGAGCGTGCACCGCATGCTGCAGGCGCTCGGCGCGCGCTGAGGCGATCCCGGCATCTACTCCGGCACCACCAGCGTGCCGCGTCGGAAGCGGATCGCGTTTGCGCCCGGCCTGGCAAGGATCGCGCCGAGGTGCTCCGCCGTCACCGGCTCGAGCTGGCCGTCGATGATGGCGCGCGGGTGTGAGCGGATGACCTGGCTCGGCGGCAGGCTCCGGCCCTCGGTCAGGTGCCCGTACATGAGATCCATGGCCGCCAGCAGTTGTGGTTGCAGGGGCAGGTAACGCTCGCCCCATCCCGGCAGCGCATTGAAGGCGTCGTAGTGATGCCCGTGCTCGACCTCGTAATAGCGTGCGGAGCGCCCGCCCTGTGCCCGGTGGAGCGCATACCAGGCGCGCGAGCTGAAATTCACGGGGATCAGCGCGTCACGCCGGCCGTGCACGATGATCACCGGCTTGCCGCGCGCCCGTGCCTTGATGCGGACTTCATCGATGCCCGCGCGCAACCGTTGCGAGAGCGCGGCGCGTTCGCCCGTCAGCGGGGTGCCGTCCACCGCGTGGCCGGTGGCAAGTTCGCGCAGGCACAGCATGTGCTCGATGCTGCCGAGGGATGCGAAACGGCCCGTGCCGTTGACCAGTTGCAGGCTGCCCGCCGGCGGCACGCCGGTCGCTGCGTCGGCGGCGAGCCCCGCGAGTTCCTCCGCGGTCAGTGCGCGGGCATGAAACGCCGCGTCGGTCGCAGCATACGAAAGTCCGCAGGGTGACTCGTGCGGCCCCAGGCGCGCGTAGGCGCTTACATAAGCTTCGCCGATTGCCGGCCACAGCCCGAACATCACGTTCGCGATGCCGCCATCCAGCGCTTCGCGCAGCACGCCCGCGGTCTCCAGCTGGCGGCGCGCATCGCGCGCGCGCGCGCCAGGCGTGTCCCCGGAAACCAAGCCCAACGCCGCCAGTCTCGCGGTCCAGGCTTCCCAGAGCGGCTGTTGCGCCGCGGGGATTGCCGTCATTGCGGAAGCCACACCAGGAGCAAGCACGGCAGCCGGCTGCAGCAGGTAATGCAGCAGCGCGTAATCAAGGAGCGCCGGCGGTGGCTCCGCGAGCGATGGGCGTCCTTTCATCGCGAT
>Ga0326597_10004879_pt1 | contig 18748 bp, 17 predicted proteins | sample RVTome_12_FD_203789 | JGI IMG/M metagenome (GOLD analysis project Ga0326597, IMG submission 203789) | Soil microbial communities from uranium-contaminated site in the Upper Colorado River Basin, Wyoming, United States - RVT100D185 | ecosystem: Environmental > Terrestrial > Soil > Contaminated >... | reverse complement strand
ATTGGGCACCAGAAGGCTTAGGGGAGAGAACGATGTTTTTATGTTTGTTTTGCTCTATTTGTCACTCCCTTTTATAGCAGGGAGCCTGATCTTTTCGTCAATGCCCAAATACTATTTGTTTCTTGCCCCGGTTTATTATCTGGTTATAGCAAAAGGACTTATCTCCATCCCCAAGCTTCGGGCACAGGCGGTTGTCCTGTCTGTCTTACTTTTTCCGGTGGTTGTCTCACTTACGAATTATTTTAGTAACCGGGAGTTCCATATCCTAGCACAGGTGGATCCCTGGCGCGGGGTAGGAAAGTACATTCGGGAGAATGTACGCACGGGCGATTGTTTGGTTGCAATCGGTTCGGGGATAACTTTGAGTTATTACACGAATAATTTTCGGGGTTTCGCCCGGCCAATTTACGGAGATTACTTCAAAGATTCGGTTCGGTGCCTGGAGGCCGGGGCGGGCAGGCGGTTATGGCTGGTGGGGGCGGATTCTGGTCTTCAGAAGGTTATGGAACAGGCTCAAAGCTGGTTCGACGGGCGTTATGTTCGAATGGGCGAAAGAAAGTTTTTCCATGACCCCGACCGATTAATGAAGTCTAAGGTGTTCAAGAAGAATTTTCTCGATTACCGGATTAAGGTTTATCTATACGAGAAAAAATAGGATCGAGCGCCATCTACGGAACAACCCATGGACGTTAATGCCGAGTTAAAACCATCCTATCCGTTTCTTTCGCGGAGAGCTTCGATGGTGAAGGCCAGTTTTCCGAGCGCCGGATTCTGGATGGCCCTGGTCATTTTAACCATGACCATCAGACAGCTGTCCTTATGGAAGCTAGGGGAAGATGCGGCTCATGGCCGAATCGGAGATATGGTATTGCTGTTGGTAGTTGGGTTGTGGTTTGGAGGACGGTGCTTGATGGGCCGGTTTGCCATGATCAGAAACCGGCTTGATTTAGCCGTAATTCTCCTCCTGTTGTTTTTCGTTGCGTCTATATTTTGGGCCGATAATATCCAGGCGGGAGGGATTCGGTCATTGAAGCTTTTACGGAACGGCATGCTTTATTTCGTGCTTGCGGATTACCTCAGCACGGACTTCCCAAACAGATATAAAAATATTGCTATCTGTGTAGTGGTGACGGGTCTGTTTCAATCACTTGCGTATCTTGTGGCCATCGGACAGAACGGTGGTCTCACTGCATTGAGCGCGCTGCTTCAGGCTGATTCGGTCGCGTCGAATGACCCGATACTCGCCGTGGTGCGGAAAGATCAGGGAGGGGCGCTGTTTTTGCAGGGAGTCGCATCGTGGCTGCCATTGGGCATGTTCCTGGGGTTTAGTATTCAGCGGACGATTCGCTCGCCGCTGGTATCGTGGGGGAATTGGGTTTTAATTTGCAGTATGGGCGTGTTGACCCTACTTAGCGGTACGCGAGCCGCCATGGTCGCTTTGGCGGCGGGTGTCGTTGTTATTTTTCTCCTTAGCGCCAAGGATTTGACTGTAGAAAAGTTATTGGCAGGCGGGCTGGGGGCGGCCATTCTATTGGTTGGGGCCTGGGTTTTTAATCTCCAGGCTTTTGTCGGAAGTCGTATGTCCGTTGATACACTGCAATATGATCCTTCCGTAACAGCACGGCTGACGTTTTACAAGTTTGCTCTCGATCGTTTTTCGGAGTCGCCCTGGGTAGGCGTAGGTGTAGCAAACATTTTTCCGGACGGTCTGACTGCGGTTCACAATGCCTACTTACAGGTTTTGGCGGAAGTGGGAGTTGTTGGGGGATTGATATTTCTATGGATATTGGCTCTCTGGACGGTATACCTCATGTCGGCGAGTGCCTTTGCGTCGAGGTGGGGCGATCGGATGCAAAAGCGGTTCGCAGTGTCGATTTTAGGGGGAAGTGTCTTTTTCTTTGTTTATTTCCTCGTCGGGCACGATCTCGGTAGCTCCGAACCCTGGCTGCTAATGAGCATGACCTCAGCACTCCACAACTCAGTGCGCATAGCCAGGGATTCCTCATAACAAATTCATAATTATCCTTGGTTTCTGTCGATTCCAAAAGGGGTTTGGCTCGATTGGTCATGGTTGGGATAAAGTCGTCATGAGCCCGGCAGTCTCACTTGTCATTCCGTTTTACAATGAAGGAAGTGCGATTTCTGGAGTCGTTACCGGGCTGATTGCGGAGTTCGAACGGGAGGGAATTCCCTGCGAGCTGGTTCTGGTCAACAATGGTTCAATTGACAATACAGGTGATATTGTAGAGGGCCTCGCGCAAAGCAATAAATCTATCCGGCGGGTGCATGTCGCGGTTAATGAGGGGTACGGCTGGGGAATTATCTGCGGTTTGAGAGAGACGACGGCTCCCGTCGTCGGTTTCACCTGTGGAGACGGCCAGATCGCCCCCCGGGATGTGATCCGGGTTTATCGCTGCCTGATCGAGCAGGATCTGGATTTATGTAAGGTAAATCGGGTGGTTCGCCAGGACGGTTTAAAGCGTCTACTTATGTCGAAATGCTATAATTTGCTTTTTCACTTTCTTTTTTCCGTTAAGAGTAGAGATGTCAACGGTGCGCCGAAGCTGATGCGCAGGGAACGTTACCGGCAGCTCAATTTGAACAGTAGAGATTGGTTTATCGACGCTGAAATTATGATCAAGGCAAGCAGAAACGGTTACCGAATGGGCCAGGTAGATGTCAACTTTCTGCCGCGGGGTGGAGGAGGATCAAACGTGGGTCTGGCAACGTCCTTGGAGTTCCTCCACAACATGCTTCGCCAGCGATTTGGTGGGTCCATGGGTAGGGGTAAGAAGACCCTGGAATAGAATCACTACGTAATGCGCGTATTGGTGATAGGTGCTTCCGGCCAGGTTGGAGGCGCGTTGATGAAGGTGCTCGAGGCCGGAGGTCATGAATCTGTCGGAACCTACCGAAGCTTTTCCATAAAAGGATATGTACGGCTGGACCTGAATGATTCCCGATCGGTACAGTCGATTGTCGAACGCGTGAGGCCGGACTGGATTTTTTGCACCGCCGGAATGACCAGTGCAGATGCGTGTGAGGAACAGCCAGCGTTAGCGCGTCGGGAAATCGTGGACGGGCCTATCGGTTTGGCACAAATCGGTCGGAAAATAGGTGCGGGGTTTCTCTTTTACTCGTCTTCCTATGTTTTCGACGGCCAGGCCGGTCCCTATGTGGAGGAAGATTCGCCGTCGCCGATTAATGTTTATGGCCAGTGCAAATACGAAGCCGAGAAAATTCTTCAATTGGAATTCAAACAATGGGTAATAGTACGGACAGTTGTTGTTTATGGGCCGGAGGTTCAGGGTAAGAATTTTGCGTGTCAGGTCTTACGTGCGGCTCGAAGTTCGAAGGCAATGACCGTACCGATAGACCAGGTGTCCAACACGACCTACAACCGTGACCTGGCGCGTGCCAGTGTTGAGCTTGCAGAGCGAAATCTATATGGACTTTATCATTTAGCCGGGTCGGACAATACGGATCGCTATTCGTTTGGAAAACGTATTTGCGATGTCTTTGGTTATGATTCCGCTCCTTTGGAGCCACGGCGTACGGCGGAAATGAATCAGGGTGCGCCACGGCCGCTGCATGCCGGCCTCGTCACCACCTGTGCCCAGCGGGTGCTTAAAACCCGGCTGGGGGGCGCGCGCGACGGCCTAATTCGAATGAGGCACGAGATGGGAAACGATTTACCCTGGTCTCGAAGACAGGGTATCAACCCAGGTTACGAGGGCTGACTATTGATTCCCTCAGTGACAACCGTGGAATACTCGCATATCGTGCGGACGCAATTGAGATTGCGGTACATTATTCTTCTATTCGGGATTACGTTGGCGGTGCGGTGGTTTTGTATGCCTAGCCGCAACCTTGCAGAGGATTCCTTCACCTTGATCGAGGCGGGGAAATACCTTTTGGAAACTGGTCTCTATCGGATGCCCAGTGTGGGAGCGGCGCATGCCGCGTTGGAGTATACCCTTCCGTCCTGGCCCGTGGGATTTCCTCTCACGCTTGCTGGAGTATTTGGAATTTTTGGCGCCAGCGAAGGTGTGGCAAGGATATTTACGGTTACGGTTTCAAGTGTCATCGCACCGCTGACAGCTGCGCTTGCCTTTGTGGCATTCAGATCCGAAGGGCTGGCCATTCTCGCCGGAACGTTTGCCGCCATCCATCCGCTGGCGCTCGGGTTTAGCGGGCAGGTCTTTACAAATAACCTTTCGGCTGCCCTTTTTGTAGCTTCGCTGTACTGTTTGATCAGCGCCTTGGCTGTTGACAATGGGCGGGGCGGCCTGGTTTCGCTCCGGGCGGTTCAGGCAAGTCGAGGCCGTCAATGGCGATTCGGACTCGCGTTTTTCCTATTTGGCTTTATGCTCGCGGTTCGTGATACGGCGATTATGTTCGCTCCGGCATGGGGTTACATGCTGTACCGGAGCGAACGGAATTCATTTCTTGCTGGTAAATCAAATTGGGCTGCGCGGGGTAACTGCTTGTTGATTGGGGGCGGGGCGCTGCTGGCCGGGTGGGCTCCAAGTTTGTATTTCAATATGGTTAATTTTGGTTGGCCTGTGGTGTCTACCCATTATCAAACAGGTATTCGGTTGAGTTTGGATTACCTTCTCAAGGGCTCCGATAGATTCTTCGGTTTACCTGGCATTGCGGTGATGTCGATTATCATTGTCGTATACCATTTCCCATTTTTTGGTGCCTTGCCGTTGTTGCGGAAACGTTTTTTGGCTGTCAGGCCCTTTCTCGTTATGGCGGCCCTCATCATAGTCCCTTTGCTTTCGGTTAATGGAGCCTTCCCAGTAGCATCAGCAGGAGCGGGTCCACGGTATGTGCTACCCCTCGTGCCTTTCACTGCGATCGTTTCTGCCTACGCACTGTGTTATGGGTGGCAAAGGTCATGCAAGGGAGGGGTTGTCCTGGTTGCGTCCTTGATTCTGGTGTGGCAGATGTTGCTGACCTACCCCCCGGCCTTTCTTTTCCATTTATGGTCGCGCTTGGGATATCTTACCTATTACTCCCCGGTTTACGTCAAGTATCCGTATCATAACTATCCCGACCATACCAATGCCGTGGTTCAATGGGTACGAGAAAACACCCCCCAAACCGCGCTTATTGTTACACCTTCCCGGGCACAACACTTCTTTTATTACGGAAATAGAGAGGTCGTTATCATGAGCGCCATGAGCCTGTCGGATTGGATGAGTAGTGTGGCCAAAAGGCCGGTTTACCTTGTTGAAGATAGAAATGTTGCGGTGAACTCGGCCCCGATGGAGACCCTTAAGAAAAAGCTGGATTTGGAAGGGATCACATTAAGGGTTGCGGGAGGCGTGGAAGTGTTTACTCCGGAAAGGGGGGATATCGTGCTTCATATCTATCTGGTGTCCCCAAAAGACGGCTTGGCCGCCGGAACAGGTTTGTAGCAACAAATCCTCCGTTTATTCCTACATCTTCAAGCGATAAAGATGCATGAGCGAATCATAGATCTGTTTGAAAAATTCTATCCGAATTATAGCGGTGAGGACAGCCTGTTTGAATCTCACGTGCGAGATTGCCTTGGGGATGTTTCGGTAGTCCTGGATGCCGGGTGTGGCAGCGGGAGTATGGCAGGCCACGACTTTAGGCAGAAGGACAGGCTCGTCGTAGGAGTCGACGTTGGCCACGATATCAAAGAGAATCCCACGTTAACCCAAGGCGTTTGTGGACGGCTTGAGTTGCTTCCTTTCAAGGACCGCTCTGTGGATTTGATTTTGTGCCGCTACGTGTTGGAGCATATTGAAGAACCATGGGTGACTTTTGGAGAATTCCGTCGGGTCCTACGGGATAACGGAAAGATAGTTGTGCTGACCCCAAATCTCTGGCACTACGTGACTTGTATCTCACGTATAGCTCCGTGGTGGTTCCATCGGTGGTTCAATACTTCCAATGGAATATCAGAGAAAGATACGTTCAAGACATTTTACCGTGCCAATACGCGCCGAAGAATCGCACGCTTAGCGAGAGAGGCTGGATTGCGAGTTGGCCGGGTGGAAATGATTGAAACAAGCCCTAATTATCTAGAGTTCTCACGGTTGTGTTATCGCTTCGGAGTAGGATATGAGCGGGTCGTTAATAGACTGCCGTTATTAAAATGGGCCCGAGTCAATATGGTAGCGACGTTGGTTAAGTCAAAGATATGAAATTAACCTTTTTAAGAGTTGTTGTTTGCCCAAGGTGCGGTTGCGACTTGAAAATGGTAGGCGCATCACTCGAAAATGAAAACGTTCGCGACGGAAAGCTGTCATGCAGGTGCGGGAGCGAATTCCCCATACGAAATTTTATCCCCCGATTGGTGGCATCGGATGAATACGTTAATAACTTTAGTTTTCAATGGAATCGTCATCGCCGCACCCAGCTTGATTCCGATGATCGGAAAGAGAGCGAAGAAACGTTCTTGCTGTCGACGGGACTCACCCAGGAACAGCTGAAAGGAAAATTGGTGCTTGATGTCGGCTGCGGCATGGGGCGGTATTCGGATGTTGCCAGTCGGTACGGAGCGGAAGTCGTGGGAATCGATCTAAGCTATGCGATTGAAGCCGCACAGGAAAATCTGGGCATGCGGGCTAATGTTCACCTTGCCCAAGCAGATCTGTTCCATTTGCCTTTTCGAAGGAACAGCTTCGACTGTATCTTTAGCATGGGGGTGTTGCATCACACGCCGGATTGTAGAAGAGCCGTACTTGATCTGATCCCATTTTTGAAAGAAGGAGGCACCCTTGCTGTATGGGTGTATCCCAAATACAAGCTGCACACTCTGTGCAAATATAGCCCGGAGAGGTTTCTCGCGCCCGCCAGTGAAATCCCATACGTGTTGCAGGCGCCCTTTCCAGCCTCGCCTCGCTGGCTGCCGATACTCTCATCTGTGGCGGTGTGGGTGGATCGCCTTAATAATTTCTGGAACAGCTTGCTAAGGGTAGTTGCAAGACAATTGCCGGTAAAAGCCCTTTATGCTTTATGTCACGTGGCGATTCCCCTGTACCATGTGTTAAAACTTCGACCGTTTACACCCCTTCGGTTAATTTTTAAAATCTCTATGCACAAGGACCCACAGTGGAGGGTATTGGACACGTTCGATAATCTTTCCGCGAGGTACCAGTCTCGCCATACATACGATGAGGTGAAAGGGTGGTTCCGTGAGGGCGGATTAAAGGAAATTGTGATCTTGGCGAACCAGATAGCGGTACGCGGCCAACGTTAGCTCAAAAAATATGTGCGGAATATTTGGAATTATTGAAATGGGACACCTGACATCCGATGTCAAGGAGCTTGTTGGGGCTATCAATACGCTGCGGCATCGCGGGCCGGATGATTGGGGGCTCGTTGCGCTTCTGCCGAGTAGAGCCGGCGGGTATCAATCCGCAGTTGCGCCGGACCAAAGGATTACGATACTTCCGGCCCCACAGAGCTGGTCGCTGGTGTTGGGTCATAGGCGTCTGAGCATCATAGACCTTAGCAGCGCGGGTCGCCAGCCGATGCGGGATCAAGAAACGGGGAGTTGGCTAACTTTCAACGGTGAAATCTACAACTATCGCGAGCTCAGAGAGGATCTTTTGTCTCGTGGTGTAAAGTTCCGCAGTAAGACGGACAGCGAAGTTCTGCTACACGCCTATCGGATATGGGGTTTGGAGTGCGTTCAAAAGTTTCGGGGAATGTTTGCCTTTGCCATCTGGGACCCTGCGATGAATCGACTCGTACTGGGGAGAGATCGTATCGGCAAAAAGCCGTTGTTTTACTACCAGGATAATAATTCCTTTATGTTTGCTTCTGAGCTAAAGGCTTTCTTGACAATAGCGGGACTTGAACGGCAAATAAACCCGCGGGCGATTCATGATTATCTTACCTTCGGTTACGTTCCTGGTGAGCAGTCTATCTTTCAAAACGTTCATAAAGTTCTACCCGGTCATCTTGTTATTTGGAAACAGGGTGAGCTGCGGAAACAGAGCTATTGGGATCCATCGAGGGGGTTTAGCCGGGCAGGGTCTCTGGGTTTATCGGAAAAGGCATGGTGCGACGATACCCGTGATCGTTTAGAGGAATGCGTGAAGGCGCGCTTGGTAAGCGATGTCCCCGTCGGGGCTTTTCTGAGCGGTGGCATCGATTCAAGCGCCATAGTGGCCTTTATGGCTAAGCACATGGGAGAACCTGTCAAGACCTTTTCTATCGGCTTCCGCGAGGGCTCCTTTAATGAACTTGAGTACGCGCGTGTTGTAGCACGGCATTGTAAGACGAACCACCACGAGTACATCGTTGACCCTGAGGCAGCAGAGCTGCTTCCTCGTTTGGCATGGTACCTGGATGAGCCGTTCGCCGACGCCTCGATACTGCCAACGTATCTATTGGCACAGCTTGCACGGGAACATGTCAAGGTAGTCTTGACGGGCGACGGCGGCGATGAGTCCTTTGCGGGGTATGAGTCCTATCTTGCGGAGCAATACGTCGAATGGTACGGAAAAGTCCCACGTCCAGCCAGGCGCCTTATCGAAGCGATCCTTTCACCGATGCCGGAGTCCAGCTCGCGAAACGCAGTGCTCCGAAGGGCCAAACGGTTCGTAGAAAAAGCTTCTATGCTCCCCGAGCGGAGGGAGTGGAGGATGATCTTCCCCAATACGGCCAAGTCCACTCTCTACAGTTCTGATATGCGGGCCTCTTTAAATGGTGCGGATTCCCTCGATCGTCGGGTCAGATCCTTCCAGGATAGCAAGGGCAAGGGATTTGACTGGATTACGCAGCTTCAATTGTGGGACTTGCAGGTTTACCTCCCGGACGACCTTATGGTGAAGACCGACCGGGCCACCATGGCTCACGGCCTTGAAGCCCGGTGCCCGTTTCTGGACCATACGTTTATTGAACGACTTGCCGAAATGCCCTCGGATCTGAAGGTGCGTGGATTGAACACCAAGTACATACTAAAGATGGCTCTCAAGGATATTCTCCCCCCGGAGATTCTCAGCCGGTCTAAACAGGGGTTTGCTGTCCCGGTCAGCCGCTGGTTGCGTGGGGAGCTTCGAGAGATGGCGGAGGATATTTTACTGTCCGCTCCCTGTGTGGGCCGTGGGTATTTCCGGCGACAGAGCGTTGAGGATCTGCTCCGAGCGCACATGCGGGGTTCAGTGGACCACGGATACAAGATCTGGGCCCTCATAAGTCTGGAGCTCTGGCATCAGTCTTTCATGGGCACGACAGCTAAGTTAGCACCTGTAGATATGGAGTCCGTCGCGACGGCATCGCCGTGACTCGACCGATTCGCGTTTTGCAGGTCAGTTCTGCTTTCAACGACGATGCCCCCGCGCAGGGAGCTACGGCCCTCGCCAGGTATCTCAATCCAGGAGAATTCCACGTCACGGCAGTGAGCCTTCGGGCTCTGCTCGACCAGATTTCTACTACAGTAGCCGACCTTAATAATTCAAGAATCTCACACCGATCGATGGAAATGACCAGCTTTCTTGACGCGAGAGTTCTGACCAGATTGATCCGGTGCATAAGAACGGCCCGTGCGGATATTGTTCATACCCACGCTTTTCGAGCCGACATCTGGGCAGGATTCGCTGCAAAGTTAGCTAGGGTTCCGGTCTTTGTGACTAGCATACGGGGGAACGATTGGGATTTGTTTGTCGGAGGCCAGCCCTACCCGGTAGCGCTGATAGCGATGGCCGGGAGCAAAATCGCGACTTCGTTGGCGGATGCGATAGTTGCCGTTTCGGAAGGGGTTCGGGATCACCTGGTAAAAGTGCAAAAAATATCCCCGAGCAAGATCCGAGTGATACCCAACGGAGTCGATTTGGAACGGTTAGGACGACTTAGGACTTTTGGTACGTGTATAAGGGAGGAGTTGAATCTTCCGCCAGAGGCTCCACTTGTTGGCACGCTTGCGGTTATGAAACCATGGAAGGGGCTTTCCTATTTGGTGGATGCGGCCAGATTGGTTCTGCTTCAACATAGGGACGTACATTTTCTGCTGGCCGGCGACGGTTCCGAAAGGCGCGCAATTGAGAATCAAGTCCGGGATCTCGCTATTACGGAGAACGTGCATTTATTGGGGTATCGACGCGATGCCATTGCTTTGTTGGAGGCTTTGGATATCTACGTCCTACCATCGTTATTGGAAGGATTCCCACGGTCGGTTTTAGAGGCCATGGCATTGGGGAAACCAGTTGTCGTTACGGACATAGGTGGAAGCCGAGAAACCGTTCGGCATGGTGCGTCTGGTTGGGTTGTACCACCGAGAGATTCGCGCGAGCTTGCCAGGGCGATATGCCGGTTGCTTGAGTCTTCCGGGCTCCGTCGGTCCTTGGGGGCGGAGGGTCGACGGGCAGTGGAGCAGCGGTTTAGTGCCCGGGTAATTGCTGAGACCCATGAGCGGCTTTATCGCGAGCTTCTGCAAGCCAAGGGGATTTATTAGGTTGAATCAATCCTCGTGATCGACTAGAAACGTCCGTTGAGCGGTAACATCCAGCGGCGAAGTAAGGAGATCAAATGAAGGTCCTCGTAGTTGGTGGCGCTGGTTATATTGGAGGTGCTCTGACTGACTTGCTGCAGCGCACGAGCCACGATGTAAAGGTATACGATGCCCTGTTGTATGAGGATGAGTATCGAAAACCGTTAGGTTTTATCTATGGCGACGTCAGGGATCGCAAAGCGCTGTTGGCAAACCTGGATTGGGCTGACGTGGTTGTCTGGTTGGCTGCGCTTGTAGGGGATGCAGCATGCGCCTTGAATCCCGACGTGGCCGTGGAGATTAATCAACACGCGGTTGCTTGGTTGGCTGAGCATTTCGAAGGAAGAATTGTGTTTCTGTCGACATGTTCCGTCTATGGGGCCCAGGATACTGAGCTTCACGAAGCATCGTCGGCTAATCCACTTTCCGTCTATGCGGCGACCAAACTTGCGGCTGAGGGATACCTGAAGGGGAAAAATACGCTCATTTTCCGTCTGGGGACCCTTTTTGGAGTTGGGGATCTTTATTCACGGATCCGGCTCGACTTAGCTCTTAACACCTTAGTGGTGAAAGCGTGTACGGTCGGACGGATAACGGTGTTCGGCGGGGAGCAGTTCCGGCCTCTTTTGCATGTAAAAGATGCGGCCCAGGCAATTGTAGAAAACCTAGAATCAAACCATTCCGGCATTTTCAATCTTCATCGTCAGAACGTGCGGATCATCGATCTCGCGTATCAAATCCGTAACCATTTTCCGGACCTCAAAATCGAACGTACCGAAATGACCTTCCAGGATGCCAGAAACTATCGAGTGAGCAGCCAGAAGGCGCAGTGCGAACTCGGGTTCAAAGCCGGCCGCTCGATTGACGAGGGTATCGAGGAAATCAAGGGTCTCCTTGAGGTAAAACGTATCAAGGATGTCAACAATGTGCGTTACACTAACGACGGCTATTTGGCCAGATTTGGTACCCATCTATGATTGTCTTTCAAGTGCGGAATTCCAGGGACGCTTATGGCCACGCCTAGATTGATCAGTGGAGCGATGGCGGCTGATGATCGAGGAGCAGTCAGTTTCGTGAATGATTTTACCTTTGACGGTGTAAAACGCTTCTACGTTGTCTCAAACCATCGCGTTGGCTTTGTCCGTGCTTGGCATGGCCATAAAATCGAAGAAAAATACGTTACAGTGCTCTGTGGCGCTGCGGTTATCTGTGCGGTGAAACTCGATGACTGGGAACACCCGTCGAAACTTCTGGAAGTGCATCGATTTGTTCTGTCGGCGACGAATCCTAGCGTGTTGTACATCCCAAAAGGGCATGCGAACGGGTCTATGACTCTTACGACGGACGCCAAGATCGTGTTCTTCTCGACTGCAACGGTTGTGGAGAGCCTGAAGGATGATAGACGTTTTGATTCTCGATACTGGGACCCATGGGGGATTACGGAACGATGACGGTTTGAGAGAATACAGACGGCAGGAGGTATGGTGAGAGTATTGGTTTTGGGCGGCTCCGGGATGCTCGGCTCTACGGTTGTGGACTTCCTTGCTAGAGATCGCGGACTAAGAGTCGGCGCTACGGTTCGAAACAGGCAAATGCTCGGGGCCGGTCATCGCCTCCTTCCCGAAGTCAATTGGCACGCGTTGGATGTCGACGCCGACTCGTTAAGAGAATTACCTTCCTTCCTCGATGACTATGATTGGATTATCAATGCCATTGGAGTGATAAAGCCGTTTATAAGTGACGATAGACCCGATGAGGTCAGACGTGCTATCCAGGTCAACGCGCTATTTCCCTATTCCCTTGCTCATCGAGCCGAGGATGTTGGCGTGCGGGTTCTTCAGATTGCCACGGACTGTGTTTTTTCGGGCAGCGAGGGGGGATATACGGAAGAGGCTGCTCATCATCCGTTGGATGTCTACGGAATGACCAAGAGCCTCGGCGAGGTAGATTCAAAAAACGTTTTCCACCTGCGTTGCTCGATCATTGGACCTGAGGTTAAGAATCACGTCTCCCTCCTCGATTGGTTCTTGAAGCAGGCGCCTGGAAGTAAGCTAACCGGGTTTACAAATCATCTGTGGAATGGCGTTACCACGTTGCACTTTGCCAAAATCTGCTGCGGAATCATCAAACATAATCTCGAGGTGCCTTGTTTGCAGCACATTGTACCCGCGAAGGAAATTACAAAGGCAGAAATGCTGGACTATTTCTCCACTTGCTATAGGCGCGATGACATTAAAATCGTTCACGGGGTTTCATCCAGCCCCATTGATCGAACCCTGAGGACAAATAATCCGGTTATAAACCGGCTCCTTTGGGAGGTCGGGGGTTATATGAAACCGCCGAGTGTCCCGGATATGATCGAGGATCTGCATGCTTTCGACTTCCGTCTTGGATCGATGGATTCCACCCTATTGCAGGGTTGATACAATTTAGCCTCCCGGGGGACATTGAGATCGCGGAGGCGAGGCTCACGATACAACCATGAGAGTGATGACGATTTTGGGGATACGCCCCGACTTCATCCGCATGAGCGAGGTGATCAAAGGGCTGGACGCTGCCCCGGCGGTGGAACACATTTTAGTCCATACTGGACAGCATTACAGCCGCAATATGGACGGGGTATTTTTTGAGGAACTTAATTTAAGGGCGCCCGATCACAACCTCGGAATAGGAAGCGGATCCCACGCAGAGCAGGTCGGGAGGGCTTTGATTGCAACAGAGAAGCTTCTTATGGATTTGAAGCCTGATCTTTGTCTATTCCTCGGAGACAATAATTCCTCGCTGGCGGCGATTTCGGCCTCGAAATGCAATGTAAAGGTAGCGCGGGTTGAAGGGGGAATGCGGAGCTACGACTGGCGGATGCCCGAGGAAAAGAACCGCGTAATTGTCGACCATATTTCAGACTATATCTATGTCTACACGCATCGGTATAAAGAGAATATCCTGCTCGAGGGAATTCCCAGCCACAAGATCTTCGTTGTGGGGAATCCAATCGTCGATATCGTATCGCTTTATCGCAGCCGGGCGTCCTCGGAGTCGAATTTGTTGGATCAGCTTAAACTGCCGAAGGGTGAATTTGTATTAACGACTCTGCACCGCCAGGAAAACGTAGATGATCGAGAAGTATTAGGGCAGCTGGTCCAAGCTCTGGTCGAGATCGGCGTGAAGCTGAGCATGCCGGTCTATTATCCAATGTCTTATCGGACTCAGAAACGACTGGCAGAATTCAAGATTGCGCTGCCCCCAGGGATTGTCACTTCCGAGCCAATAGGCTTCATCGATTTTCTTAACGCCGAACAGCATGCAGCTCTGATTGTAACGGACAGCGGTACAGTCCAGGAAGAGGCAAACATCCTTCAGGTGCCCTGCGTCGTGCCGAGGCTCAGTACCGAGCGGCCGGAAACCATAGAATCCGGAGGTTGTATATTGGCGGGAAATCGGAGCGGCGATATCGTAGAAGCATGTTGTGATGTCGTTAACCGGCCGCGGACTTGGCAACACAGCCTTGGTGACGGGGAAACCAGCCGGAGAATCGTCAATCACCTGTGTTCGCTAGAGGCTGAAATCTTGGATAAAGAGTTCCGCCCGCCTTTGGTCAACAGACACCGACAATTGACTTACAGCACGTTTATTGAGCCTATACGGGTCGTCGGGGGGGGGTGGAAACAGTCGCTCGGCGAGTGAACGGCGGTTCAGGATGAAGGGAGCTGATGGATGAGATTTATGTCGTTGAATTCAAAGAGGGAGCCGCGTTTCTTGCTTATGTACTCTCCGCTCCAATTTGCGCCGCAAGATTCGGTGAAACCGGACGGTTCTTTGAGTTTACCTTACGTTGCAGGTGCTCTGCGGAACGCCGAATTCGAGGTGAAGATACTGGATGCCTGCGTTGGCGATGAGAAAGACGATTTAAAAGATACATTTTATTCGCCCGTCAAACTTCCCAATGGTTTGGTGCGCGTTGGAATGTCCAGGGAGCGCATCGCCGCTGAGATCGCGGGATACGACGTGATAGGGATATCTTCTATTTTTACAATGCAGACCAGCATGGTGTTGGACCTAATCAGGCTCGTCAAGGAGGTCGACCCAGGTAAACTTGTGGTCGCGGGGGGAATCAATGCTCGCTGCCTGGCTGAGAAATTTTTCGACAGTGGAGTTGACGTGATTTGCCTTTCTGAGGCGGAGAAAACGATAGTTCAAATAGGCGATGTATTGAGGGGGGGGAGTCGAGATTTTTCTGGAATAGCAGGCGTGGCCGTCAAGAATAACGGCAAGGTAGCTTTGAATCATACAAGGGATATTGTTTATGACCTGGATCAGCTCCCATTGCCGGCGTGGGATCTTTTACCGATGAAAAAATATTGGGACATCTCGAGACCCCATGGCGGCGATTTTACCCCGGGAATGAGGATTCAATATGCATCTATGATGACTACAAGGGGGTGCCCATTTTCATGCTCCTATTGCCATATTTCAAAGGAGAAGGAAGGGTCCGCTGCGGGGGAGATTGGGAACCTCCGGCTGAAATCATTTGAAAGGGTGATAGAGGAGATTGATATCCTCAAGAACCTGGGCGTGGAGTACATGTTTTTCGAAGACGATAGTCTCCTTGCAAAAAAAGCGAGAATTATCAGAATTTTCCAAGCGTTGAAGTCCAAGGGACTAAAACTTGTAGATGTCAATGGGGTGAATTTGTGCCACCTGTTTAAGAATTCGGGAAAAGGAGATCTGGTGGTCGATAAGGAACTCCTTGAGACGATGGCGGCTTGTGGATTTAAATTGCTGACCCTGCCGTTCGAGTCGGGTTCTCAGCGCATAATCAACAAATATGCTTCAAACAAATGGAGAATCGACAAAACCGACGCGGCGGCTCTCATTCGTATGACACGGGCTCTAGGAATCACTCCGCTGGGTAATTATACTATCGGTTATCCAGATGAATCATTCGAAGAAATGATGGAGACTATTATGATGGCAAGACATCACGTAGAGGAAGGGCTGGCTGCCGCTTCGTTTTTCGTAATTGTGCCCTTTCCAGGAACCACGCTTTTTGACATGGCGGTTAGGGACGGACACTTGTCTCTCGACTTTGATCCCGATGCGATGAAATGGACGAGTTCTGTATTGAAGAATACGCCCGTTTCCGCGGAGACCCTGGAGCGGATAAGGACTATTGCTTGGAAGCTTATTAATCGGAATGATTTTGTAAAGAATAAAGAGAGCATCGGGTTCAAGTCCTTGGAGGCAGACCTCTCGTAATTCTTGGGGGATAAGAAGTAAAAGTCCAGAGGCGTTTTGCTCCCCTTGCAAGTCTAGGCTTTGATGCGGATTCTTATCTTGTCGCAGTATTATGAACCGGAGCCCGTTCCGAAACCAGCCGATTTGGCTCATGCCCTTGTTGAGCGTGGTCATAGAGTTTGCGTTATTACCGGTGTTCCTAACTATCCCCTGGGGCGGGTTTATCCGGGATACCATCTGCGTTTGATCAGCAGGGAAGAAGTTGGCGGTGTCCAAGTCATCCGGACTTTTGTTTTTCCGTATCACGGAAAATCCGCGTTGCGGCGAGTCGTGAACTACTTGTCCTTTGTGGTCACGGGGTTGTTGGCGGGGTGTTTGTGTCCGCCCTGTGACCTCATCTATGTTTGGCATCCGCCGCTTACTATCGGTATCGCTGCATGGCTGATCGGACTCCTAAAAAGGGCACCGTTTGTTTATGATGTGCAGGACGTCTGGCCTGAGAGCCTTGTGGCTGCCGGGAAGATTAGCCATCCATTAGTAATTGGCGTAATACATCAAATGGAGAAATTCGTTTATAGAAGAGCCAAACACGTACTTGTCGTGACGCCGGAAGCAAAGAACAATTTGGTTCGTAAGGGGATTCGTGCTGATAAAATTACGGCCGCAGGTCTGTGGGTGGATGACGCTCGATTTACCCAAAACGTTACGGGCAGAGATGTTGATATCCGCGCTCGTTATGAGTTGGGCAGTCGCCTTGTAGTTATGTACGCAGGGAATATGGGGTACCTGCAAGGACTGGATACCGTGGTTTCCTGTGCCGAGAGACTACGCGAGGTGAAAAACATCGTATTTGTTTTGATTGGTGACGGGGTCGATCGGGCGCGGTTAATGGCCTGCGTCCGGGAGCGGCTGTTGCGAAACGTGTTGTTCGTAGAAAGCCAGCCGATATCTGAGATTCCAACATTTTTGTCCGCCGCGGATGTCCTTCTGGTGCACCTAAAGCATTCTGGGTTGTCGGACCTTGTGATTCCGGGCAAAACACTGGCGTATCTAGCAAGCGGGCGTCCTATTATCATGGCCATGAATGGATCTGCCGGTGAGTTAATAAAAAAGGCGAACGCAGGTGTCGTCATTCCACCAGAAAATCCGAAGGAGATGGCAGATGCGGTCTTGCATTTATCGGCTCTCTCGCAGTCCGCCCGTGTTTCCTTAGGGGAAAACGGCCGAGCTTATTTGCATGATCATTTTTCCAAAGAGAAGGTGATGGAGCAGTACGAGGGAATATTTTCTCAGGCCTGTTCGAGCGGGAGGCGACTTTGAGTAAAAATGTAGGACACCTGGAATTCCATCGTAAACGGGGGATGGAGAGCATCCCATTTCCGAAGGATGACCCGGTGATTGTCCGGTTCGAGGAAGAAAAAGCGATAAGGAAGGAGTTAGGGGGTGCATATGCCGGCCCCACTCCAAATGGGCGGGAGACCCGTTCGTATAGGGGTGGTTGTTCCCTGCCAAAGAGGGTCTTCGATGCGGCGCTGGCTGGTTTGGGACTACTTGGTTCGTTACCGCTTTGGGTCGTAGTTGCCATCTACATTAAGCTGGAGGATGGAGGCCCGGTGTTCTATTGGCAAGACAGGGTTGGGCTAGGGGGAAGGCTGTTTAGAAGCTGGAAATTCCGGTCCATGGTGACGGATTCGGATGAGAAATTCGGACCGCTTCAGGCAAGCGAGAACGACAGTAGAGTTACGAAGGTTGGAAGGTTTCTCCGCGCGACGGCCTTGGACGAGTTGCCGCAATTGTGGAACATATTGATCGGGGATATGAGTTTCGTAGGCCCGCGGGCCTTACTGCCAGAGGAAATCGAGGTCAATGGGAATGGAGCGGTTACCCCACAGGAGCAGATCCCTGGTTACAAAGCGCGGCATCAAGTACGGCCGGGTCTGACCGGATTGGCGCAAATCTATGCGCCGAGGGATGTGCTGCGGAGGCACAAATTCGCATACGATATGCTTTACATTAAAAATGAGAGCTTTTGGTTTGACCTGAAGCTTATTGCACTCTCCTTTTGGATTACCTTTCGCGGGACGTGGGAACTTAGGGGAAGGAAATTTTAAGCAACTTTAACCCCGGTATTACGGGACTGGCTGCAAAGGGCAATGGAACGTATCTGGTGGCAAAGTTTTATCGCCGGAATGAAGAAAGCGTGGTGCCGGCGCGTATTGATTGCCGTGCTTGTTTTATTGGGCCTGACCGCTTTCGCTGTCCCGGGGCTGGGTATCCTCGGACGCTGGCTAGTGGTAGCAGATCCACTCGAACATGCACGAGCAGTTGTCGTCCTTTCGGGCCACATCCCATTCCGAGCCATGGAGGCCGCAGCTATCTACCGTCAAGGATGGGCTCCGGAGGTGTGGTTGACTAGGACAGAAGAGACAGCTGAAGCGGTGGCTTTGGAACGTGTAGGAGTCCACGTTATTTCCGAGCAAACATATAATCGAGAGGTTTTGGAACGATTGGGGGTTCCGGAGAGTGCGATCCGATTATTGAATATGGGAGCTCGGAATACGGCGGGAGAAGTACGGATTATTGCGCGTGAATTAAGACCCCTGGTCGAACAGAAGGTCATTCTGGTTACCTCCAAACCGCATAGCCGGAGAGTGCGGGCGACCTGGCGGGCACTGGTGGGCAATTCGCCACGGGCTATAGTGCGATATTCTAGCGAGGATCCCTACCGGGCGGATGGTTGGTGGAAGCGTACCCAAGACGCCCTTGCCGTATCCCGCGAGGTGTTCGGCATGTTGAATGTGTGGGCCGGGTTCCCCGTTCAACCAGACCGGCAATAGTTCGCCTCCGCTTTTGACCTGTCCCGTGACGATGAACGGTGTTGAGACCGGATCTGCTAAGGTTTGAATCGCTGAAGAAAAACGATCTTGCGTATCTCGTCGGCGGTCAAGCTGTCCAGAAGTCGGAGCACTCGCCGGAGCAGCACAACAAATCGCCGGTGGCTAAATTGTCCGGACAGGATGATGCCGGCATGCTCCC
>Ga0326597_10004878_pt1 | contig 18748 bp, 16 predicted proteins | sample RVTome_12_FD_203789 | JGI IMG/M metagenome (GOLD analysis project Ga0326597, IMG submission 203789) | Soil microbial communities from uranium-contaminated site in the Upper Colorado River Basin, Wyoming, United States - RVT100D185 | ecosystem: Environmental > Terrestrial > Soil > Contaminated >... | reverse complement strand
CGGCCTGTGCCGGCCCGAGTTCCAGCGTCGCGGTCTTGCCGACGACAACCTTCTGGCCGTCCTTTTCGGCAACCGCCTGGTCGATCGCCAGCACCCGCACATTGGTCAGAACGGTTTCGCTGATGTGCCGCTCCCTGCGGCCCAGCTCCGTCGCCTGCTCGCGACGGGTCATGATGACATCGACCCGGTCGTTCGGCAGAATGAAGCCGCCGGCGCCGGTTTCAGGCGAGATCCTGGTCGAGATCGCGCGCATGCCCTTGGGCAGGATCGCCGACAGGAAACCCGCCGTGTCGGAGCGCACAAGCTTGATGTCGTTGACCGGCTCGCCCGACAGCAGACCCACCCGGGCGATCGCACCGGAGTAAGTGTCGAGCGCGTCGGGCACCGCATCGCGGCGGATGAAACCGCCGCGCGCGGCCTTGCTGGGCCAGGGCTGCCAGGAGATGTCGCCCGACTTGACGACCTGGCCGATCTCGATGTCGGACGACGCGACCAGCACATCGACGGTGTCGACCGTGATGGCGCGCTCGACGACCTCGGGCGCGGGCTGGCTCGAGATCAGGCCCCTGGCCAGGAGCGCCGAGCCTGCTGCCGCGACCAGCGCGATGGCGAGCACTGCAATGCGAGCGGGTTTCATCTGGCGACAGTCCCATTCCTCGACGGTACGAAGCCGCCCGCACTCACGGGCGTGACCGGATCATGGACCGCCAATTGTCAAGGTATGGTTAATCGAATGTGTGGGTTTGACGGCAATTTGTCCTATTATGGTCAGGGTCGCCGGACCCCGGCAGCAAAACCGGGCTCAATCATTGCCGCGCGCTTAACAGGGGACACGGGGCGGACACGCGGCGCCCGCCCGGCCGCCGGCGCTCACAGCGCGGCGAGGCGGAACAGCTCGCCGGTCGGATAGGCCGACAGGGCGGCGATCGACAGGGCAACGCAGTAGGGAGCGCCCCGGTCGGCGCGGTGCAGGCGCGCGATCCAGGGCTGGTTCCCGGCCCATTCGGGGAGCGGAACGCCGCGGAATTTCAGTATCGCAAGGGTCAGGGCGCAGCCGACGAACGCCGAGACCAGCAGATAGTGTCCGAGCGGCTCGACACCCAGCCACAGGCCGGTCACCGCGATCAGCTTGGCATCGCCGCCACCGATCCAGCCGGGCGCGAACAGCGCGACGCAGATGGCCAGCATGACGAGGCCGACGGCGAGGTGAACACCGATGGTCTCGAGATCCATCCCCACCGCCGGCGCGACCACGAAGAAGGCCGCGGCGAGAGCCAGGGTCAGCCGGTTCGAGACCCGCATGGTGAACAGATCGGACAGGCCGGCCAACACCATCGCGGCCGGAAATACGGTCAGGACCGCAATCTGGGCGACCGTGTCGGGCATGGTCTGGTCTTCCTCGCTCAGCCGATCGCGCGCCGGCGGACAGGGCCGGTGATGGCGCAAAGTTCTGAAGTCCGGGTTAAACGGGACCCCGGGCGCCGACCGTCGAGCGAACGAGAAACCGCCCGCCGGACGGGTCCGGACGGGCGGTTCTGCGCGAAAGCCGCGGGCGGCGCCGGATCGGCGCCATCCGAGCCAACCGGAGCGAAACTTAGAGTTCGCCCGCGATCGTGGTCTGGAACAGGGTGTTCAGGCCACCAGCAACCGCGTCGATACCGACGATAATCGCGACGCCGATGCCGGCCGCGATCAGTCCGTATTCGATCGCGGTGGCACCAGATTCGTCCTTCGCGAAACGTGCGAAAAGCTTGGTCATGACAACTCTCCTTACAGCACAGTTTGACCCGGTTCCGGTGCCTTCGGGTTGGGTTTGGCACAACTGAACCGGAGCGCACCCTACGCGCGGCACCTTGCAGCGATGTTAATCCAATAGGAGAGTCTTACTACTTGACCGGCTCAATTGTGCCGTGGTTAACGAGCGCCCAATTCTTACACTCAAAAGAATTGACACTTTTTACCACCGCGCAAGGTCCGGGCCGCGCGCTTGCGCCAGCATCGCCGGCGCAGCGGCCGGGCGGCGCCGTTTCGTAATGACCACACCGTTTGCACTTCGTTCACCATTTTCTGGCGTCATGCCGGCCAGAACAGATCCGGAGGCCAACATGTCGGCGATCCCCAACGCGCATCAGGCTCGCAACCTCGCGCGCATTTCGCGCGGACTGCGGGCGGCGGCCACGCTGGCCGTCTCGTGGCTGATCGCAAGCAGCCCGCTCACTCCGGCCCGCGCCCAGGAGATGAACGAGAAAACCTCCTATCCCCTGGTCGACGTGGCCGTCGACGAAGCACGGGTCGTGCGCATCAATCGGCCGCCAACCAGCGTCATCATCGGCAATCCGCTGATCGCCGATGCGCTGATCGAGGAGAACGGGGTGATCGTGCTCCTCGGCAGGAATTACGGCACCACCAATCTGATCGCGCTCGGCGGGCAGGGCGAGGAGATCGCCGTCTATGACATCGTCGTGCGCACGAGCGGGCGCAACGCGGTTTCGCTGTTCCGCGGCACCGCGCGGGTCGCGCTCAACTGCTCGCCACGGTGCGAGACCGAGCTCGATGTCGGTGACGCGCAGGGCCACTTCGACGTGATCAGGGACCAGATCGAATCGAAGACCGGCCTGTCGCGGGCGCAGGCCGAAATCGGCGAATAGACCGGCCAGGCGGCAGGCCCCCGGAACCAGAGCCCGGCAGGTCCGGCCCGCGAGCAACGCCAGGGCGGCATCCAGATTCGCTGAACCCGGCCGCCGCTCCCGATTCGTGCCGGACGCGTGATCCGGCCGGTCGAGATGCTCCCACTTGTCGCGATCATGCCCTACTGGCTGATGCGCAGGTTGCTCAGGTCCTTGGCGATGGTCTCGAACACGGTTTGCAGTTCGGAGTTGGACGGCGAGTCGTAATAAAGGCTGGTCTCGGTCGCGCAGGCGCGCATGAGATCCTTGATCGATCCGTTGGGAAGCTGGAACGTGATGGTGTAGAGGCGGATTCCCTGATCCTTGATGTTCTGGCACACCGTCGCGGTCTTGGGATCGAGCTGGTCGACCGCGGTGTTGTAGTCGGTGGTGCCGAGACGGCCTTCATTCACGTAGCCATAGGCCGAGTAGTAGGACTCGTTGTGGGTCCACTGGCGCTGCAGCGTGTTGTAGCCGTCGGTCAGAAGAACGATGGCCTTGTTGGTCTCGGGGTCGTCATAAGGAGCGCCCTCGGTGAACGGCTCGTCGGGGGAGACGAGACGCCAGCCCCAGGCGAGACCAATCGGAATGTGGGTGTAGCCGCTGGCGACGAAATCGGCGATCGCGGAAATGAGCTCCGACTTGACGTTGGTCAGCGCCGTCACCGGGGCGACCGCGCAGCCCCAGTGGGGACCCGTGCCGTAGGCGTCGGCGCCGGCGTATTTGCCCCAGTGCTTCTGGCGCTCCTCGTAGGTGCCGGAAATGCCGTCGGCGAGGTAGCTGTTGGCGTAGTTGGAGTAGTTCCAGCCGCGGCCGCCCGGCTCGTCGGGGTAGAAATAGGGCACCCAGAGCGTGTCGGTGTTGCCGACCGCGGTCGGCACCGTGTCGAGCTCGTCGAGCGGCTCGGGCCGGGTTTCGACGCATCCGTTCCAGTTCTTGTCGGTCAGGTCGTCGTAGAGATCGAAGATGTTGATCGGATTGCCGCCGCCGTCAGCGTTGAAGTTCTCGCCGTGAATGGACGACTGGGCGTTTGAATCGATCCAGAACGCGCCCGCCTTGTCGGTCCCGACGTTGACGGCCTGGGAGAACGGCACGAAGCCGATCTTCAGCTTGGGATGGACCGTTTCCTCACCGAACAGAATGTTCACAAGGATCTCGGTGGCGTCCTTGAGGGCGGTGATCTTGCCGTTCGCCGCCATCGATCCGGTGTTGTCGAGAACCAGCATCACCTCCAGCGACTTGCTTTCGCGCACCACCTGGGTCGAAGCCGCGATGTTCATCTCGTCGATGTCGATGAGGGCGAGAAGCGTGGTGTTGAGCTGGGTGGTCCCGGATATGTTCACGACACCATCAACGATCTCGACGCTGATCGGCCCCGGCGTTCCGAGCAGCTCATCGGGGTAGTTGGCGTTGAAGAAGTCCTGGGCGAGCTGCTGGAGTTCGGCTTCGGTCATGGTCTCGTTGGAACCGACCGCCAGCGCGGTGGCATCCAGCGCGTTGTGGAGCCGCTGCTCGGCCAGCAGCGCCCGCGACAGGTCGACGGCGCCGCCCACCGCGGTCAGCAGCGGGATCAGCATGAAGCCGAAGATGATCGCGACATTGCCGGCATTCGACCGCGCGAACCGGCGGGCAAATCGCGAGACCGCGGATCGCGGATCGGTGGAGAAGATCGTGCGCATTGCTCAAACTCCGGACCAGAACGTCCGCCAGACGCTCATGTTCGCCCGCTGATCGGGCGCACCGATGCGCGCTTGGAATCAGCCGAGCGGACCGATTCTGCCCGGCAAATCCGAACGAGACGTGTATTCAATTGGGAAAATTTTGCGCTTTATGCGTTAACATTAATAACCGACTGAATTTCATTAAAAAAACCATGGTCACCGGTGAAACTTTTTCAATACCCGACTTCTATTGTCCGCATCCAGACGTCATCTTTACCCGGTGGCAAGCCATGGCTGAATCGACAGACCACAGTGTGGGAGGGGCGCGGCGCACCGTTCCGCGCTTTACTCTGGCGCGCCGGTTCGCGAAATCGAAGCGCGGCAATACCGCCATCGAGTTCGGCTTGCTGGCGGTGCCGTTCCTGACCATCGTGCTGGCGATCCTCGAGACGGCGCTGGTGTTCTATGGCCAGGTCATGCTCGACAGCGGCCTCAACGAGGCCGCGCGGCTGATCCGCACCGGCCAGGCACAGGAACTGGGTCTGACCGCAACGACCTTCCGCAACGAGGTCTGCGCGCGCGTCTACGGCATGATCGACTGCGACGACACGCTCTATGTCGATGTGCGCTCCTACGACAACTTCCAGGACATCGCCCTGCCCGACCCGATGGATCCGGACGGCCAGGTGCAGAACGACGACTTCGCCTATGACGCGGGCAATGAAGGCGAAATCGTCGTCGCCCGGGCGTTCTACGAGATGTTCATCTTCACGCCGTCGTTGTGGGGCATCGGGCTCGGCAACATGGCTTCCGGAAACCGGCTCCTGACCTCGACCGCGACGTTCCGCAACGAGCCTTTCGGCGCCATTCTGGGGCAGTGACCGATGCCAAACAACCCGAACCGCCGTTCCGCCGCGCCTGCCCGCGCAGCGGCCCTGATGCGCGCGTTCCGGCGCGACGAGAAGGCCGTTTCCGCGCTCGAATTCGCGCTCCTGCTGCCGCTGATGATCATGGTCTATCTGGCCTCGTTCGACATCAGCCTGGTGATCACCGCCGACCGGCGGGTGACCAGCATCGCCAGCTCGATCGGCGACCTGGTCGGCCAGGTGACCCAGATCAACACCGACGAGATGAACGATATCTTCGAGGCGGCCACGGCCATCATCCAGCCGATGGACGCCGCGGCGCTTTCGATCATCGTCACCAGCGTCGTCGCCGATGAGGACGGCGAAACCACGGTCGCCTGGAGCCAGGCCCACAACGGATCGGGCGAAACGCCGGGGGCCACCTTCAGCCTTCCGAACGGGATCATCCAGCCGCTCGGGAGCGTGATTGTCGCCAGCGTCTCCTACTCCTACTCCTCGCCGCTCGCCCAGTTTCTCGACGGCGAACAATGGACCCTCGACGAGGTGTTCTACCTCCGGCCGCGGCGGACCAACCAGGTGGTGTTCAACCCGTAATACCATCGGCATTGAACAATGACCCGCTCCCGTCGCCCCGGCGAAGGTCGGGGTCCAGCCGCGACGGATCAACAAGTTGTTGATAAGTCAATGGATTCCGGCTCCCCGCCTTCGCGGGGACAGGCTTCGCCGGAATGACCGCTGAAGCAGACGCATCGGTCAGTGCCAAGTGCCGCCGGTATCAGGCGGCCGGCGCCCGGGCGGCGCGAGACCCACGCCGCTCCGGCGCGGATTCGCCAGACGGCTCAGGCGGCGTCGCGCTCGCCGCGGATCACGTCGCCCAGGATCCCGGGCACCCGCCCGGGCGCTTCGCCGCCTGGTAACGTTGTGAAAAATCCGGTCTGGATGTGAACGCCATCGGCGAAGAGCGAAGCTGCCGCTCGACGACCCCCGCTAACCGATGGCGATCGCGACCCGGCCGATGACCTCGCCCTTTTCCACCCGCTGGTGCAGCTCCTCGGCCCCCTCCATCGGCTTTACCTCGGTGACCAGCGGCCAGACATCGCCGCGGGCCACGAGCTCGAGCGAGTCGACGACCTCCTGCCTGGTCGCATAACGGCTGCCCATCACCACCGCCTCGTTGTTGAGAAGCTCGCGCGGGGTCGCGGTGATGGCGTCGCCGGCGCCGCCGAGGGTCACCAGCCGGCCGCCCCGGCCGAGCGCCTTGAACCCGGGATTGAGCGTTTCGGATTTCGACACGAAGTCGATCACCACATCAACGCCCTTTCCATGGGTCAGCTCGCGCAGGGCCTCGGTCATGTCGACCTCGGCCGGGTTCACCACCTCGTCGGCCCCGGCCTTGCGGCAGGTGTCGAACTTGTCGGCGGCGATATCGACGGCAATCACCCGCGCATGGGCCCATTTGGCCAGCATCACCATGTGGATGCCGAGGCCGCCGCCGGCACCGATCACCGCGACCGTATCCCAGCCGGTGACGCCGGCATGGCGGATCACCTTGACCGGGGTCGCGATGGCATCGCAGATCACGCCCACTTCCGCCGGGTGCGACCGCCAGTCGAGACCTTCGGGAATCTTGATGAAATTCTCCGCCGGCAGCTTCATCAGCTCGGCATAGCCGCCGTCGCAGACACGGCCGACATAGCCGCCGAAATTCTCGCACAGCGTCTCGCGGCCCGTCCGGCACCAGCGGCAGCGGCCGCAGGTGAGATAGAAATACGCAGTCACCGGATCGCCGATGCCGAGGCCGGTGACGCCCGCCCCCAGCGCCTCGACGACGCCGGTGATCTCGTGGCCGATGATGCGCGGATAGTCGACCTTGATCCGCCCGGCGCGGACATGCTGGATCGTGAGTCCGGCCCCGCAGGCGATGACCCGCACCACCGCTTCGCCCGGACCGGGCACCGGATCGGCAACGGTCCTGATCGCGAATGGCTCGCCGGGAGCCTCGAGGACAAGCGCTTTCATCGGTTTGGTGCTCCTTGGCATATGGCGCCGCCGCCAGCGCGGCAGGCGCACTTTGGTCTGCCTCCAGCGCGCGATCAAGGGTCGCTGGAAGCGATGGCAAAATCGGCTAAGGTCGCCCCTCGGCGTCTTTCGGCCGCGGCCGGAACGGGCGCCGGCGGGACGGGCAAGTTGGGACGCAGACAATGATCAATGCCGCGGTCGCAGGTCTCGGCTGGTGGGGACGCCACATGATCGAAACCCTCCAGGGCAGCGACCGCATCCGCGTCGTCGCCGCGACCGCGGGCCGGCCGGAACGCCATCGCGACTTCGCCGAAGCGGCCGGAATCGATCTCGCCGCCAACTTTGAACGGCTGCTGGCCGACCCCCGCATCGAGGCGGTGATCCTCGCCACACCCAACACCCAGCACGAGAGCCAGGTGCGGCTCGCGGCCGAAGCCGGCAAGCAGGTCTTCTGCGAAAAGCCGTTGGCGCTGACGCGCGGGGCGGCCGAGCGCATGGTCGCCGACGCGGCCAGGGCCGGAATCGTTCTCGGTGTCGGCCATGAGCGCCGGTTCGAGCCGACCATGGAGGAGGTCGCGCGGCTCGTCGGGTCAGAGGCGTTCGGGACGGCGATGCATATCGAGGCCAACTGGTCGCACGACATTCTGGCCGCGCTCGACGCCGACAACTGGCGCGGCTCGGTTGAAGAAGCGCCGGCCGGCGCCATGACCGGCATGGGCGTTCACATGACGGACCTGTTCGGTTCGCTGCTGGGGCCGATCGAGGCGGTCGCCGCCCAGTCGGCCTGGCGGGTGCTCGACTTTCCGACCGGCGACGTGATCGCGGTGCTGTTCCGGTTCGCAAGCGGCGCCACCGGGCAGTTCACGGCGGTGACCAAGACCCCCTACTACTGCCGGATGACGGTGTTCGGCGAGGCCATGTGGGTCGAGGCGCGCGACACCAAGCATCCGCAGCATGGCGGGGAAACCCACCTCATCACCTGCGTTGCCGGCGGCGAGCCGGAGACGCGGGTTCTGGCCGGCGCCAACTCGGTGAAAGCCAACCTGCACGAGTGGGCCGACGCGATCGAAGGGCGCGCCAGCTACCGGTTCACCGATGCGCAGCGGGTCGGCAATGTCGCCGTTCTCGAAGCCGTCGCGCGGGCGGCCAATTCGGGCCGCTGGGAGACGGTCTGACACCGCCTCCGGACCGGGCGGTCCCGCTCTTGCGGGGCGCGAGCGCATGATCGCGAAAAGCGGGACCTGCCTTTCGGAAAAGATCATGTGGGATCAAGGGCGTGGAGCGGTCAAAGCCGGCCCCGTTCCTCAGGCGGCCCCGCGCGCGAGCGCGGGTCGGATCACCGCCGTCAGGAACGAGGCCGGCCTTGCCGGCAAAGCGCGGAAAGCCCGTGCTCAGTAGCCGCCGCCGCCGCCGCCACCGTAGCCGCCGCCACCATAGCCGCCGCCACCGTAGCCGCCGCCACCGTAGCCGCCGCCACCATAGCCGCCGCCACAGGGGTTGTACTGTGCGAGGTACTTGCACGAAGCCCAACCCTGATAGCCGCCATAGCTGCCGTAGCACCAGCCATAGTCGCGGTTGTAGACGTCGAACTTGGCGCAATAGGGAATGGTGTAGACCACCCCGTAGCTGGTGCCGGCGCCGGAGCGCAGGTTCAGTCCCTTGGCAGTGTTGTAGTAAATGTCGGCCGACGCCTGCTGGACACCTGCCAGCAGGGCGATCGCCGCGACGATCATTGAAAGACGCTTCATCGTGCATCTCCTTCCTTTGGACGGTGCCCGCACTGTTTGGCGTACGCGCGCTGAACTTCGCTTTAATGCCCCGTTCGGGATTCATTCACATCGACGGGCGCGGCGGCACATCAATGCACATGTGCCCGATCCCGCCGCGCGGCCGCGCGATCACAGTAGGCCGCTCCCGGCCGGCGAGGCAACAGCGGGAAACGGACCCGATTGCATTTGGTCTTGCGCGAGGCCGACGCGCCCGCGACGATGAGCGCTCGCCAGTGACGGAGAGCCCCGATGAAACTGCCCGAGCATGGACGCTTCGACTTTTCGGTGATCGACGAGCGGCCGGATTATGACTGGCCGGGCGGCAGGCGACTCGCCGTCTGCGTCACCACCAACATCGAGGTCTATGCCTACAGAAAGGGCATGGGATGGGACCCCTCCAAGGTCGGCGAGCCGCAGAACCAGAGAAACTGGTCCTGGCGCGAGTACGGCAACCGGGTGGGCATCTGGCGGCTGTTCGAGTTGTTCGACGACCTCGCCATTCCGGCCGCGCACAACATCAACTCGCTCCTGTACGACTACTGTCCGCAGATCACCGACCGGATCAGGGCGCGCGGCGACGAGGTGGTGGGACACGGGCGGACCAATTCGGAGCGCCAGCACGATCTGTGGGAGCTCGACGAGCGCCGGCTGATCGATGACGTCACGCGCAAGATCACCGAGAACGAGGGCAAGCCGCCCAAGGGCTGGATGGGACCGTCGGCCTCCGAATCGGTGATTACGCCCGATCTCCTGAAGGAGGCCGGATACACCTATGTGATGGACTGGCCGGCCGACGATCAGCCGTTCTGGATCGATACCCGCGCCGGCAAGCTTCTGTCCGTGCCCTATCCGGCCGAGCTCAACGACTCGGGCGCCATCATCCACCGGCGCAGCACGGCGCCGCAATTCGCCGAGATGATCGTCGCCCAGTTCGAGGAGATGATCGAGCAGTCGGTGCGCCAGCCGCTGGTGATGGGCATATCGCTGCATCCGTTCGTGGTCGGGGTTCCGTTCCGGCTCGGCCATTTGCGCAAGGCGCTGAAGCATTGCGTCCAGCATCCCAACGCCGATCGGGCCTGGTGGACGACACCGGGAAGGATCGCCGACCACTGCGAGACCCTGCCGGCGGGGATCATTCCCGGGAGCTGAGCGGGCCGCCGCGGACCGCGGTGGCGCTCGCTCCGGCGAGGGATTTGTGAACAGAAGCTGTACGCCCGGTTGGCCGCCGGTTCAGGTCCGCTCGCCCAGTCTTGCAACCTGCCGTGCCCATGGTCTGGCGGGCCCGCCCGACACTCCGGCCGGCACGGCTTGCGTCCGCCGCCTGCGCGGAAGGCGCAAGAAGGCTGCCGCATATCGCCCCCGGTGGCGGCAGCCTTCATCCCTCCGGCCGGCCTTGCGACCTACTTGTACGGATCGGCCGCGTCCCTCAGTCCGTCACCGAGGAAATTGAACGCCAGGATGACGAGGATGACCGGGACCATGGGCGACATGATCCACGGATAGAACTCGATCGCGGTCAGATTCTGGGCCTCGTTCAGCAGCACCCCCCAACTGGTGATGGGCGGGCGCAGCCCCAACCCGAGGAACGACAGCGCGGTCTCGCCCAGAATCATCGCCGGGATCGACAGCGTCGCCGACGCGATCAGATGGCTCATGAAGCTCGGCAGCAGGTGGCGGGCGATGACGCGGCGCGGCCGCGCGCCCATCAGCACCGCCGCGGTGGCGAAATCCTCTTCACGCAGCGCGAGGAGCTTGGAGCGGACGGCGCGCGCGAGGCCCGGCCAGTCGAGCAGGCCGAGAATCACGGTGATGCCGAGATAGATCAGGATCGGCGACCAGTTGACCGGCAGCGCCGCCGACAGCGCCAGCCACAGCGGCAGTTCGGGAATCGACCTCAGGACCTCGATGACGCGCTGGATCAGCGTGTCCGCCCAGCCGCCGTAATAGCCCGATATCCCGCCGAGAACGATGCCCAGGAGGAACGAGATGGTGATGCCGAACAGCCCGACGGTGAGCGAGATGCGGGTGCCGTAAACGATGCGGCTGAACATGTCGCGGCCCAGCCGGTCGGTTCCGAGCAGGAACATGGTGCCGCCCTCGCCGGGGCAGACGAAATGGAAATCCCAGTCCCACAGCCCCCAGAGCCGGTAGGGATTGGCGTGGCAGAAAAACCGGATCGGGACCGGCGTCGAGCGGTTTTCGGTGAACTCCCACTGGAAGGTTTCGAGATTGGGCTCGCCTTCGAGGGCGTAGACGAACGGGCCGACAAAGGCGCCGTCATGGAAGAAGCGAACCGGCTGCGGCGGCGCGTGGAGATGATCGGAGTCGCGGAATTCGAGCTCGTAAGGCGCGATGGTCTCCGAAAACGGAATGGTCGCGTAAAGCAGCGCCAGAAAGATGCCCGAGACGACCGCGAGCCTGTGGCGGCGCAGCTTGTACCACATCAGCCGCCACTGGGAGGCGAGATAGAACCGCTCCTGCTCGGGCGTCAGCGCCTCGATCGAATAGGGATCGAACGGCGCCGGGTTCACATAGTGGGGCAGAGCCTCGTCGGCGGCGAGGTCGGCGACGGTGTTGCGATCGGTGATGTCGCTCATCGCGATGCCTCGGCGCCGAACCTGATCCGCGGGTCGAGCACCGCGAGCAGAATGTCGGACACGAGCATGCCGACGACGGTCAGAACGGCGACGAACAGGAGAATGAAGCCGGACAGGAACTGGTCCTGACTCGACAGCGCGTCGAGCAGCACCGGACCGATCGTCGGCAGGTTGAGCACCACCGATACGATCACCGAACCCGAGATCAGGGTCGGCAGGAGATTGCCGATATCGGCGACAAACGGGTTGAGCGACATCCTCAGCGGGTATTTCCACAACAGCCGCCGCTCGCTGAGCCCCTTGGCCCTGGCGGTGGTGACGTACTGGCGCTGCAGTTCGTCGAGCAGATTGGCGCGCAGCCTGCGGATCATGGCCGCCGTGCCGCCGGTGCCGATGACGATGGTCGGGACAACCAGATGGGCGAGCACCGACTGGACCTTGCCCAGGCTCCACGGCTCTCCCAGATAGTCGGGGTCCATCAGGCCGCCGATCGAGAGCCCGAACCACTTGTTGAAGTAGTAGAGCAGGATCAGGCCGAGCAGGAAATTGGGCGTCGCAAGGCCGATATAGCCGATGAAGGTGAAGCCGTAGTCGCCCCAGCTGTATTGCCGGGTCGCCGAGTAGATGCCGATCGGAAACGCAACCGCGTAGACGAACAGCACCGTCGCGATGTTGAGGACGATGGTCAGGAACAGACCTTCGCCGACGACATCGGCAACCGGCTTGTTGAATTCGAACGACCAGCCCCAGTATCCCTGGACGATGCCGGAAAATCCGTTCGGACCCGGCCACACGCCGAGCCAGATCAGGTACTGCTCGATCCAGGTGCGGTCGAGCGCGAACTCGTGGCGCAGATGCAGCAGATTGGCGAGCCCCGACTCCTCGCCGCGCGAGCGCAGCTCATTGATCGTGTTGGTCAGATAGTCGCCGGGCGGCAACTGGATGATGATGAAGGTCAGGAAGCTGATCGCGATCAGCGTCGGGACCATGACGAGCAGCCGATAGACAAGATATCTCAGCATTGCCGGCAAGGCCCCGGGCGCTGACGCGCGGGTTCAGCTTGCAAACCAGAACTGGTCCGGATGGTAGATCCCGAACAGCGCGCCCGGGTCCCAGCTGTAGATCGCATCCTCCGGAACGTTGCGCAGGTGCTTGGAGACGACAACCGGCTGGCGAACACTGGAGACGACGCCGATGAGGAACTGCTCGCGGGCGTGGATCGCCAGCATCTCCTTCCAGATTCGGGTCTGCTCGTCGGAACTGGTTGCGCCCAGCCATTGCTCGTAAAGCGCCATCAGTTTCTTCGCCGGCTCCAGGTCAGGCGGCTCGCCCGCCTGGCCCTTGGTCTGGTGGTACTGGCCCCACATCGGCCAGGCGAGATTGTCCTGGGAGGTGGGCGCGAGCAGGCGCGGGCTCATCGCCGGCGTCGGCGCGCCGATGTCCCAGCCTTCCCACACCGTCATGACGGTCTCGCCGGTGTAGGACCGCGCCCGCAGATTGTCGCGCTGCGACGGCTTGACGAACAGCTTGACGCCGATGCGCTTCCAGGTCTCGCCGATGAGCTGGAGGATATCGACCTCCTCGGCCCGCTCGCCGGCGGTCTCGACGACGATCTCGGCGCGGCTGCCGTCGGGCAACAGGCGGAAACCGTCGCTGTCGCGCCCGGTCAGGCCGATGCGGTCGAGCATCTCATTGGCCTTGTCGACATCGAACTCGGCCCACATGCCGGCATTGGCCTCGTCATAGAGGCTGGAGCCGGGCAGCACCGTGTTGTTCACCGGCCGGGCGAGCCCCAGGAACAGGGTCTTGTTGATCAGCTCGCGGTCGATCGCCAGCGACAACGCGCAGCGGAAGTCCTGGTTGCGCAGAAGCTCGCGCCACATCTGGTTGCTGTTGTTGAGGTTGGGATAGAGCGCCATGTGCGAGGACTTGCCGATCGGCCACAGGAAGGTGCGGTAGCCCGACCGCCCCTCACCCTGCTTGAGGATGGCGATATTGCCGAAGGAAAGCCCGCGCGACTGGAGGTCGGTCTCGCCGGCCACCGCCTTTGCCGGGATCAGCTTGGACGAGGCGACGGTCACCGCCATTTCGCCGATATAGGGAAGCTGGCGGCCCGCGGCGTCGACACGGTGATAATAGGGGTTGCGCTTGAACACGAAGCGGGTCGCCGGCGGCGGCGTCGTGTTCATCCATGGCTGCAACGTCGGAAGGTCGACATTGTCGTTCTCGTACATGTTGTCGTAGCGATTGTGGAGCTGGGCCCAGTTGCGCACGTTCTCCGCCGCAACCAGTTCCTGGATCTTCCCGGCATCGCCGTACCTGACGTGGAACTGCCGCAGGTAATGCGCCGGGCGGTAGATGAAGGGCGGGCGCGCCTGGGCCAGCATCGGCAGGAAAGTCGGATTCGGCTTCGACCAGGAATAGCGGACCGTGACCTCGTCGACGATCTCGACCTTCGGCGGCTCGCCATCAAGCAGGAGCTCGGCCAGCGGCCCGGCCGGGCGCAGCTCGGCGTTGTTCTCGATATCCTCCCAGAAGTAGCGGAAGGCCTCCGAGGTGAACGGATGGCCGTCCGACCATTTGTGGCCCGGGCGCAGATGCAGGGTGAAGACGCGGCCGTCCTCGACGGTCACGTCCTTGAGAATGTCGGGCGCGAGGCTGAGATCGGGGCGATAGCCGACAAGCCGCGCATAGCCGTAGACGGTGATGTAGCGGATGTCCTTGGCGCGGTCGACCAGGGTCCGCAACCGACCGCCATACTGGCCAGGCTCCAGACCCTGGGCGGCAAGATCGACCCTGAGCGGCGCCTGCGGCAGCCGCTCGGCCAGTGGCGGCAGCTCGCCGGACTCAACCAGGGCGGCGAGCTCGGGAGGCTCCTCCGCACGGACCGGGCCGCCGGCCAGAGTCGCGACGGCAAGCGCGGCCGCCGCCGCCAGCCCGGCCGGCCAGTGCGGCAATCGTGGCCTTGACCTCACAAACATTCCTGTCTCCCTCTCTGGAGCTGTTGTTCCCGCGCGCCGAGCGTCATCCGGTGGCGGCCGCTTCACTCCCGCGCCCGGCGGGGCTGTTCCCAACGGCGGCGCGATTGTACAGAACCGTGTGCCCCGGCTCTATCTCAATGCGACGTCCCGGCTCACCCCCCGCCAGCGTATACGGCTGCGGCCATGCGGCCGGATCGGACGCCCGTCCCTCCATCAGCGCGGTCAGATCGAGGGTGACATCGGGGTCGGGTTCCGGCACGGCCGCGAGCAGCGCCCGCGAATAGGGATGCTGCGGATTGGCGAAGAACGCGGTGCTCGACGCCGACTCTACCAGATGTCCCCGGCACATCACGAGGATTCGATCGGCCATGTAGTCGACGACCGCCAGATTGTGGCTGATGAACAGCATCGTCAGGCCGAGCCGCGCCTGGAGGTCCTTGAGCAGGTTCAGCACCTGGGCCTGCACCGACACATCGAGCGCCGAGACCGGCTCGTCGCAGATGATCAGCTCGGGATCGAGCGCGAGGGCGCGGGCGATGCCGATGCGCTGGCGCTGGCCGCCGGAGAAGGAATGGGGATAGCGGCGCAGGAACCGCGGGTCGAGCCCGACAAGAGCCATCAGCTCCTGGGCCCGTTCGGCGCGTTCGGCCCCGGTGCCGATGGAATGAATCACCAGCGGCTCGGTCAGGATGTCGAACACGGTCATGCGCGGGTTGAGCGACGAATAGGGATCCTGAAAAATGAACTGGACCCGGCGCCGGTAGTCGCGCAGCCCGGCGCCCTCGAGTTCATGGACATTCACCAGCCGACCGTCATCGGCGAAGCGCACTTCGCCCGCGTCGGGGCTGAGCGCGCGCATGATCATCCTGGCGGTGGTGGTCTTGCCGCATCCCGACTCGCCGACAAGTCCCACGCACTCGCCGCGGCGGATCTGAAAGCTCACATTGTCAACCGCGACGGTCGTCGCCCCGGCGCCGTCGCCCACGCCTTTCTTGCGCTGGGCGAACCGCTTGACCACGTTGGCGACATCGAGGACGAGGCCGTCGGCCAGCCGGTCGGCGGCCTGGCGCCGGTGGGTCAGCGCGCTTTCGGCGGGCTTGATCTCACGGATCGCCCGCAGCCGCTCGCCGGGCGCCATGTTGAAGCGGGGAACGGCCTTCAGGAGGGCGGCGAGATAGGGGTGCGAGGCGCCGCGGAACACGGCCTCGCGCGAACCGATCTCCATCACCGCGCCGTGATACATGACCACGATCTCATCGGCGACATTGGCGACGACGCCGAGATCGTGGGTGATCATCAAGACCGCCATGCCGAACTCGGCCTGCAGGTCCTTGATCAGTTTCAGGATCTGCGCCTGGATGGTGACATCGAGGGCGGTCGTCGGCTCGTCCGCGATCAGCAGCGCCGGCTCGCAGATCAGCGCCATCGCGATCATGGCGCGCTGGCGCAGGCCGCCCGAAAGCTCGAACGGATAGGTGTCGACCGCCCGGCGCGGATCGGGAAACCCCACGAGCTCCAGCATCTCGACGGCGCGGGCGCGGGCGCGGGCGCGGCCGGCGCCGGTGTGCAGCCTGAAGGCCTCGCCGATCTGGTCGCCGATGGTGTGGAGCGGCGAGAGCGAGGTCATCGGCTCCTGAAAGATCATCGAGATGCGGCCGCCGCGAATGGCGCGCATCTCGCCCGACGCCGGGCCGAGACGCGCCAGATCCACGGCCGGGGCGCCCGCCCCGGCGCGCGGATCGCAAAACAGGATCTCGCCACCGGCGATGGCGCCGTTCATGGGCAGGATGCGCATGATCGACTGGCTGATCACGCTTTTTCCCGAGCCCGACTCGCCGACCAGGGACACGGTCTTGCCGGGCGGAATCCGGAAAGTGACATCGCGCACCGCCGCGATCTCTCCCTCGATGCCGCGGAAGCACACCGACAGGTTCTTCACCGCGATCAGCGGCCGCGTCATCGCTCGCGCCCCGCGCCACGCGCGCCCATGGGCGAGATCAGCCGGCCGGCCGCGAACGAGCCCGCCACAGCGGCGTCGAAATTGCGCAACGTCGCCGGCGACATTTCGACGCCGCGCGCGTCGGCCTCTTCGCGGCAGCGCGCGGCGATGCGACCGAATCTCTCGATTTCGCTGTCAAGGGCAATGCGGCCGTTCGCACCGCGCACCGCAAGCTCCATCCATCCCCTCTCGCCGTCGCGCCTGGTCGCATAGTAGCGAAGGCGCACATCCGCGAGCTCATCCCAGAAAACCCGCCGCCGCAGGGGACCGACCACAGCAAGGCCGTCCCGGTCAAGGACGATCGCGCTCGCCCCCCTGAATGCGGTGCGGGCACCATAGGCGGCGAACAGCACAAAAATTGTGATGCAGGTCACAGACACGGTGAGATTTCCATGCCCGGCAAACGCCAGCACCAGGCTGGCCGCGCCGCCGCCGGCGCTGGCGAGGTAGCCGCGCCGGATGGCCGGGCCCGGATAGCGGTGGACCGTCTCCGGCGCAGGCTCGCCAGGCTGCCCATCACCCATCGCCTCAGCCATGGACCCGCGCCGAGGCCGACGCGCCGCGCTTGCCGGCCGCGGCGATGAGCCGGCCGGGCGCGCACCAGCGGGCGCCCGGATGGGCGGCGGTGAGGGTGAACAAATCGGCGAGAAAATTCCAGGCCGCGGCGTCGTGCACCAGATGGTGGGTGAGTACGCCCAGCGGCTCGCGGTCCGCGTCCGGCGCCGCGCCAACAAGGCGGGCGATCTCGCCGAACAGCACCGCGCCCGCGCGCCCGCCCCGGGTCCCGCGCCAGTCGATGATGTCGACATGGGTGTTGATCACCGCGACGCCCGGCCCGGCCGTGGTGCCCTGGCGGCGGCCGAACACGGAAAGGGCGCGAAACCCGGCCTCGCCGAGGCGCGCGGCGATGGCCGGCGCGATGCGGTTCCAGGGCGGCACCAGAATGTCGATCAGCCGGCCCGGGACGACGGCCCGAAGGCGCATCCTCGCCGCGGCGAGGTCGGCGAGAACGGCGTCGGCGTCACGGCCGCCGCCGAGCTCGCACTTCTTCTCGCCGGCGCCGGCCTCGTTGCGGTGGGCGATCCCGTGCACGGCAACGCGGGCGGCGCCCGGCTCGAGCGCGGCACCGAGATCGCTCCCAGCGCGGCCGGGAATCGCCGCGATGACCGGCGCCAGCCCATGCGCGGCGCCGAGCCCGACCAGCCGCCGCAGCGCCGGGGTGTCACGGGTCGCATCATCGTCGCGCCACCACAGCACGACCGGATTACCCGCCTCGGCGCGCCGATCGAGCGCCGCCTCGAGCGCATCGCGCCCGCGCCGCTCAGCCATGGCCAAATCGACGCGCGGTCTCGATGAGCAGGCGCGCGGTGGTGCGGGCGCCGTCGAGACGCGGCATCCGCCCGGCGTCCATCGTGATCCCCGACGCGGCGTCGACGGCGCGGGCGACCGCTTGGGCGGTCAACGGATCGTCGCTGACGACGACGGCGAGGCCGCGCCCGGCCAGCAGATCGACCCGCGCGCTCTGCTCGCTCTCGTCGGCCTCGGCGAACGGCGCGAGAACCGCCGGCACCCCGGCGGCGAGCACATCGCACACGGTGTTGTAGCCAGCCTGGGAGATCGACAGCCGGGCGCGGGTCAGGAGCTCGGGAAAATCGGCACGGGCGCGCTCGACGACGACGCCGCTCTGGCGCGCCGCCGCGGCCCGGAGCGCGGCGAAGGTCTCGGCCGCGAGCCCCTGCCCCGCCAGCACCAGCCATGGGGCCCGGCCAAGCCGGGTCAGCGGCCGCGCCGCGATCGCGGCCATGAGCAGCGCGCCGCCGAAGGCGCTGCCGCCGGCCGAGACGATCACCGCGCCCTCGCCGGGGCGAGTGTCGGCGCTCGGGTCGTGGTCGGGCACGACATAGCCGGTATAGGCGACGCGGTCGGCGAACTCGGCGGCTAGCGGCAACGTGTGCTCGAGGCGGACGAAGTCGGCGTCGCCGTGAGCGAGAATGGTGTCGTAGTAGGTGGTGACCAGATGGCGGATGATCTCGCCGCGGCTCGGCTTTTTCGGCGGCACCAGGATGTCGCGGATCGAGGCGACGATCGCCGGACGGTCGGCGCGCGCCCGCTGGTCCTCGATCAGCGGCACGAGCTCGGCCTGAAACTTCCAGCGCCCGAAGGGAAACAGCTCGGTGAGGACAACCGCCG
>Ga0326597_10004877_pt1 | contig 18752 bp, 16 predicted proteins | sample RVTome_12_FD_203789 | JGI IMG/M metagenome (GOLD analysis project Ga0326597, IMG submission 203789) | Soil microbial communities from uranium-contaminated site in the Upper Colorado River Basin, Wyoming, United States - RVT100D185 | ecosystem: Environmental > Terrestrial > Soil > Contaminated >... | reverse complement strand
AGTTTTTTAAATTCCTTGTGAAACTCAACATCCTTGAAAGCCTTCGCCATCGCGCCGCGCAAGATCGCCACCACTTCCTTAGGCGTTCCCGGCGGCACGATATAGGGCCAGCGGGGATAGAGAAAGGTGCGAAACAGATTGATCAGTTGGCGCTCCTTATCGGTCTTGGCGAAGTTGTCGAGCTCGGGCGCTTTGGGAAGTCCTTGGGCGTATCGACCTTTGGGAATGGTGATGGAGGCGTGAAACTGGTAGAACCCCTTTTCCAGCAGGTCGCGGTTGCGCTGCAAAACTGTATCCGCGCCATTGGCGCGCAAATCTACTTCTCCTTTCGCCAGCGCGATGTCCAGTTCTGGACCGCCATAACCGAGCACCATCTTCGGTTCGCGCAGGCCGAGGAGAAAAGCGAACATGCGGCCGGCGACATAGATTGGATGGCCGACCGCCTGCGCGCCGATTCTCAGACCGGTGGCGGCGCGCAGCTTATCGAGACTGTCGAAACCCGCTTCTTTGCGGCTGACAAACACATAGGGATCGCCGCTCTCGGTGGAGCCGAGATAGATCAGCTTGTTGAGATCGTACTGCGATCCGGGAAGTCCCAGGATGGGGCCCGCGACCAGACCGGCTCCCACTGCGCCGATCGAAAGTCCATCTGGCTTTGCGGTGGAGTAGATGTGATTGGCCGCCTTTCTTCCTGCGGCGCCGGGCATGTTCTCGACGATAATTGTCGGATCGCCGGGAAGATGTTTTTTCAGAAAAGGGATCAGCGCCCGCGCCTGCAGGTCGCCGGTGCCTCCCGGCTCGCCGCCGCGGACGATTCTGATCGTCTTGTTTTGGAAATAGGGAGTTTGCGCCCAAGTCTGGCCCGTTGGCAAGCATAAAGCCACTGCCAAGAAGAAAACGCCACTTTGGATCGTTTTTTTTCGCATGTGCTCCTCCGCTATTTTCACAGGATTGCGGTGAATGCGACTCCTCAGCCGAAGAGTATTCCCGGCGGCCACCGCGTTTCCAGCATGTACTCGAAGAGCCCCCAGACCAGCGCATAGGCGCAGGTCGCCATGATCAGAGAGGTAAACCATTTTTCCTTTCCCTCGACCAGCGCGTAGAGAAAAATAAGGACCGGCAGGGTGATCACGATGCCTAACAGCCAGATGCCCAGTGCGCCGCCAGTGAACCAGGCAAAAAACGCCAGCGTGCGCCGAAGCTCGGTCTTTTTTTCCAACCTGACCTCGTAGGTTTCGTCCATGTCGATGCCGCCATCGCCACCGCTTCGCCGCGCTTCCCATCCGGTCCCGTCCCGGTAAAGTTGGACCAAAACCAACACGAGCCCCGGAAGCGCGGCAACGTACACCGGCATGATCTTGGCGATGTTGGGCCAATCCCAACCGGCGAATGCCGCCGCTAAAAATACCGCCAAGAAGAAAAGGGTAAGATTAGCTTTCATCTTCAGCCCTCGCCACCGCCCCGCTGAAGGAAGATGATGTGGCACGGTACCTGGCTCTGATCCTGCCCCGCAGCGTCAGAGCGAAGGAGACCGAGGCGAGGAGCAGCAGCGCGATGACGGCCGGACGGGCAAGCCAACTGAAGCCGTAGCTCGCCACCGAGCGGTAGAGATATTTTTCCATCAGGTCGCCCAGGACCAGGCCAAGAATCATCGCCGGTCTCGGAAAAGCGAAGCGTCTCATGAAATAGCCGAGAACGCCGAAGGCCACCACGATCAGAAGATCGACGGGGTCGCGGTTGACGCTGAAGGCGCCCATCAAAATGAAAATGAACATGATCGGAACCATGAACGTGTAGCGCACCTCGGCGAGCTTGGCGAGCTGCGCGGCCAGAATGAACCCGACTAAAGTACCTATGATCCCCGCAATCCCCTGAAGCCAGACCACGCTGTAGATGACGTCCGCGTTCTTTTTTACCATCTCCGGGCCGGGCAAATATCCCCATGCGAGCAAGGCAACGATAAAAAGCGCGGTCGTCACTCCCTGGGGGAATCCCAAAAGCAACGTGGTTACTAGGTCGCCGCCGTCTTTGGCGTCGTTGGCGCTCTCGGGCGCGATCACTCCGCGCACGTCGCCGTGGCCAAAATTTTCTCTTCCGCCCTTGCAGGTCTGCGCCGCATGCCCGTAGGCGAGCCAATCCACAACCTGCGATCCGAGCCCCGGCACGATTCCCACCCAGACACCGACAAAACTACAGCGCACTACGAGCCACCATTCACGCAAGGTGTCCTTGATGCCGTCGAACAGGCTGCCCTTGAGCGGCACGGGCTGCTGCTCGACGCCGAGCTTGGTGAGCGCCAGATCCAGCGCCGAAGGGACGCCGAAGAGGGCCAGCGCGATGATGCTGATGGAGATACCATCCAATAAATACGGCTGGTCGAAGACGAAGCGCATGATGCCGCTTTGCGCCTGCTGGCCGACGGTCGCGAGCAACAGACCGAAGGCCGCGGCGATGAGTCCTTTGACCGGGCGCCGACCGGCGAGAACGGCGACCATGCTGAGACCCCAAAGCATGACGACGAAAAGCTCCGGCGATCCCATCAGATAGATCAGCGGTTTGGCGGCGGGAATCGCGGCGGCAAGAGTGAAGGTGCCGATCAAACAACCCATGCCGCCGGCCATGAACGAGGCCCCCAGCGCGCGGCGCCCTTCGCCGCGCTTGCCCATAGGATAGCCGTCGAGCACGGTGGCCTGGGAGCCGGAGCCGCCGGGGATGCCGAAAAGAATCGGCAAATAGGCGGCGCAAATGGCGCTCACTGAGCTGGCGCCGATTAAAAGAGCGATGCCCGTGATCGGCTCCCACTTGATCACCACGGGCAACGCGATCGCATAGACCAGCGGCATGCCCAGGCCTTGCGGCGCCACGGCGGTGAAGGTGCCGATGCTGACGCCCAAAAGCATCGCGAAAAAAACTTTGAAGTGAAGGAGATTCAAGAAACCCTGAATCGCCGCGTGGAACAGAGACGTCTCCATGCCGTTTTTTCCTTTGCTTATGTCACGCTCGCGTGGCGCCCACGCCGGTGGATCACTCAAGGCGCCGATTGCACGCTCTTATACAGGGTTCTATGCTCCAAACGCAACCGCCGCTGGGTGGTCACGGCTGTGGTCGCTCCAGATGCAGATTGTTTTCAGCGTGGCGGCAGCGGATCGGGGCCGGAAAGGGTTTTGAGCAGATCGACGACTTCTAAGTCGCGCGGCGCGTCCTTGATCGCTTTCGTCAAATCCTCCGGCATTAGCGGCTCGGCTTCGTCACCGACGAGTTTCAGAAATTCCCTGGGAAACTCCGGATCTTTTAGCGCTTTGCGCATCGCGCCCTGAAGGATTTCAACTTGTTCCTTCGGCGTCCCCGGCGACAGCATGTAGGGCGAACCGACGACGCGAAAGGCGCGCCACATGGCAAGCAGCCTTTTCTCTCGGTCGGTCTTGGCGAAGCTCTCGATCTCAGGCAGGTGGCCGAGCCTGGTGTGTTTTGCTCCCTTGGGAACTTCCAAGATGGCATGAAAATCCATCAGACCTTTTTCGAGCCAGTCCGAGTTGCGTCGCAAAACCGACGAGGCATTGTTCGCCCTGGCGTCGAGCTCGCCGCGCAGCAGCGCCGCATCCACCTCGGGGGCGGTGTAGCCGGCGATAAATTTCGGATCCTTCAAACCGAAGAAGTAAGCGAACAGCCGCCCAGCAATATAGGACACATGTCCAACGGACTGGGCGCCGATGCGGATGCCCGAGGCCGCGCGCAACTTTTCCAGACTGCTCAGCCCCAATTCCCTTCTCGTGTAAATCGTGTAGTGAGTGGTGCTTTCCGGCGAGCCCAACTGAATGAATTTGTCGATATCGTACATGACGCCGCTCTCGCGCAAAACCTGCAGCCCCACGACGGCGCCGCTCATGGCGCCTACCGTAAGGCCGTCCGGCTTGGCGTTGCGGAACAAATGGTTCGCGCCTTTTCGGCCGCCGCCGCCGTCCATGTATTCGATAACGATCGTCGGATTACCGGGAATGTGTTTGCGCAAAAAAGGCACCACCGCTTTAACACGCAGATCCCCGGTTCCTCCCGGAGCCGTGGTCGCGATCACCGTGATGGTCTTGCCCTGGTAGAAAGGCGCTTGAGCGAAGGCGGATGTCAACGAGAACATACTATAAGCGACAAGAGCGACTGTTTTCCGCATATACCCTCTTTTCACGTTCAAAACGTTTAAGCCGTTCGACCGCGTTGCTCCGTTCAAAACGTTTTGAATTACTTGAACGTTTTGAACGATTTGAACAGCCGCGCATCAGCGCGGCGGCAGCGGATCGGGGCCAACGAGCTTTTTGAACAGCCCGATCGCTTCAGGATCGCGCGGGATTTCTCTGATCGCCCTTTCATGATTTTCCGGCAGCAAAGGCGTCGGTTCGTCGGCCGTGAGTTTTTTGTACTCGCGGAAAAATCCCGGGTCTTGATAGGTCTTGCGAAAGGCCTCCTGGAGAATCTCTACCCGGTCCTTAGGCGTTGCGGGAGGAAGAACAAAGGGCGTACCAGCAACCCTGAAAGCACGCTGCAACACGATGACCTTGTGTTCTCTTTCCGACTTGGCAAAGCTTTCGATCTCGGGAAGTTTGCTAAAGCGAGGATGCGGATGCTTGTCGCCCTTGGGAGTCTCCATGATCGCATGAATGTCCACCAGATCCTTTTCCAGCCACTCGCTGTTGCGCTTGAGGAGAGTGTCGGGTCCGGTGGCACGCGCGTCGATTTCGCCGCGCGCCAGCGCCGGGTCGAGCTCGGCCCCGCTGTAAGCGGCGATGAACTTAGGCTCCTTGAGACCGAGGAGATACGCGAACAGCCGGCCTTCATTGTAAGTTGAGAAACCCACGGATTGCGCTCCGACTTTGATTCCAGAGGTGGCCCGGAGTTTTTCAATACTGCTTAAACCAGCCTGCTTTCTGCTGATAAAAACGGCGTGATAGGTGCTATACGGCGATCCCAGATAGTGGAATTTATCAATATCGTAGAGGACGCCGGATTCTCCAAGGATCGCCATAGAAACCATGGCAGAGCTGAAGTTGCCGATGGTCAATCCGTCGGGGCGCGCTGTCCTGAAAATGTGATTGGCCGCCTTACGGCTGCCGCCGCCGGGCATGTACTCGCTCACGATGGTCGGGTTGCCAGGAATATATTTTTGCAGGAAGGGAAAGAGGGCTTTTACCCGGAGGTCGCCCGTGCCGCCGGGATCGCGGCCTTGGATAACGGTTACAGTTTTGCCCTGAAAAAATGGAGTCTGCCCGAAGAGAACTCCGGGTAAAATGTAGATTGACAGCACAGCGAGAAACAGTCGCGCAGAAAGCCCGAAGTTAACTCTTTTTGACTTCATAATGACCTCCGCTTCGGCCTGGTTTGTTACGACCTACTTCGGCTGCTCTCTCGAGATTTCCGGCACCTTTTATCAAATTAATTGATTCAGGCAAGCTCCTTCTTCCACTTTTCTTCCATCTTTTTTTTCAGCTCAGGACTCAATGCGTTGACGGGTGGGAAGCGGTCGCGCCAGACGTAGGGACGGCAGGCATTCATTATCGCCCGGCTGTTGACGAAATTCCCCACGTCGCGCTGGTCGGGATGCATGGCGGGGTCCAGCGGCGTGCTCCAGCAGCCGTCGATGATGCTGATGGCGGTTTTCGGATCGCAGCGCGTCGACATCGCCCAGATCACTTCTTTCATGTCGGATGGATCGATGTCGTCGTCGACGACAACGACGAAGCGGCCATGATAGTTTCCCGCGCGCGAGCCCAGTGCGGCGATGGCCGCCTGCTGGGCATGGCCGTGATAGCGCTGCTTGAGTGAAACGACGATGAATGGCGCGCCGCCGCCGGCGGCCGATCCGCCAACGAAACACCATACGCCTTTGATATCCGGCACGTCGGCCTTCTCCAGATAGTTCCAGATTGCCGCGGCGCCGATGGGCACGCCGAAAGTGATGAACGGCGGCTTGATCGGCGGCGCGCCGGCGAGAATCGGATCGTTACGATAGTATAGTTTCTTGACGCGGATCACCGGCTCCTTGGCCGCGCCATGGGCGTAATAGCCGGGCCACTCGCCGAAGGGACCTTCCATGTGCATTTGTTCCTTGGGCGGCGGTACTTCGCCTTCGATCGCTATTTCCGCGGTGGCCGGAATCGGCAGTCCGGTTATCTCGCCGCGGATCACGTCGACCGGCACGCCGCGCAGGCCGCCGCAGTAGTCGAACTCGCTCATGCCGTAGGGAACCGATTGCCCCGCAACCAGAAAAAGCAGCGGGTCCTGACCGAAGGTGACGACCACCGGGCAGCTCAATCCTTTCTCCCAATATTTTTCGCGCATGATGCGCGCGTGATGGCCGGGCGAGACGTAGAGGCCCAGGGTATTTTTGTCGTGGACCTGGACGCGATAGATGCCGGCGTTCACCCAGCCACCTTCTTCCGGCTCGCCGGTGATGACGCAGTCGGCGGTGCCGATGTAGCGCCCGCCGTCGAGCTCATGCCAGTGCGGCGTCGGAAAGATCGTCATGTCGATGTCCGCGCCGGTTTTGACGTTCTCCAAAATCGGCCCGCTCGATACGACGCGCGGCGGAATCGGCTTGACGTTTTTTAGCAGCTCTTTCCATCGGGCGATGAGATCGATGGGCGGGGCATCGGCGGGCATGCCGACCGTCAGCCCGGAACGGCCCGGTGTGTTGATCAGGTTTGAGGCGACGCGGAAGTTGGGCGCGTGATCGGGAATCCGGTCGAAGAGCAGCAACGGGGAGGGCTCTTTGAGGGCGAACATCTCGGTCAGCGCGCCGATCTCGATATTCCAGTGGGCGCCGTGGATTTCTTTGACTTGTCCCAGCTTGCGGGCAGCGTCGATGAATTCGCGCAGATCGTTAAAAGGCATAGTTGGGTTACTCCATTGATAAATACTATCTCACCACGAAGGCACGAAGGTTTCGGAAATATTGTTCTTAAACTTCGTGTCCTTCGTGCCTTCGTGGTGAATGCTCTGTTTCTTTTAAAAATGTGCCAGCGCTTTGGCATGCTGGTAAATGCCGTCGTGGAACATTGCGACGTAATCGGCGTTGGTCAGGCAACAGTACTCCGCGCCCCAGCCGGGACGCCACCAGGTCAAGCCGTCCTGCAACAGCCGCTCGAAAATCCTACGTGCCACCTCGCCGTGGGCCATCAAGCCGTCCTCGTGCTCGTGCAGATCGGCCTCCTCGTGCACTTGGAAATAGTGGAGATCGGCTTCCTTGATTTTGTACTTGTTGAGCAGAGCGTCGCGCCAGCGCCTCGCCCAGTGGCCGAACATCTCTTCGTTGAGCGAGCGCGCCCACCATTCGATCAGCGTGCCCTCATACACTAGGCCGCGGGCGAATTCGGTGAGCGCTCGGCATTCGGCGAAGACTTCACAATTGATCATTTCGTCCAAGGTGACGCCGAACGCTTCACCTTGCTTGATCAAGACTTCGATGTGTCCCGGAATGCGCGGATTGACCAGCTCGTCGCTGATCTTGCCGACGTAGGGCGCGAGTAGATCGCGGTGGCGCGAGAAGATCGCCTGGTGGCGCTGGTAGATAATCAGGTGAAAGTTGTTGATCTCCACCGGATAGCTGTACCAGTGCTTCCAGAAAAGTTTTATCGTCTCGAAGGGCAGCTTGCCCGCTTCCAAATCGCGCATAAAGGCGCCGCCGAAGATCCTTTCGTTCCAGCGCGCAACCATGCGATGTTTGATCTCGTCGGTGAAGGCTTTGGCTTCAGCGGACGAAAGCTTCTTGCCGATTTCCAGTACTAACGGGTTATGGGCCTTCATCACATCAGCTCTTGCATCGTCATCCTGTGACCTTCACGCGGATCGGTGATTCCCAAATCATTTTTCACCACGAAGAGCACGAAGGTCACGAAGGATTCGGAAAACGAGGATTCAAAACTTCGTGTTCTTCGTTTCCTTCGTGGTGAGCTTGTCCGGTCAATAAACAGACCGAGCTATAAGGCATAGCCGGTCTTGGCGATTCCTTCTATCAGCTCGGCTCGATCTTTTTCAGTAAACGGTGCAGTCTCCCAGCGCGGGAAGCGTTCCACCGGCAAGCCACGTAGCTGCATAAGCTCGCAGAAAACGCCCCGTCCATGGGTGCGCAGGAATCTCCCGACCACCTGCATGAGCCGGGTCAGCAGATCATGTTCCTTTTGCGCGGCCTTGAGATCGCCGGACTTCAAGGCCTCGTACATCGTCACGCAGGTTTCAGGAAACGGAGTGGACGGCGGATGGATCGCGCCGCGCACGCCCACCGAGTAGCCCGTGTAGAGCGAGAAAATGCCGCCGGGAAAAACGCCCACCGACTTCGGCAACTGATAGACGTAACCCAGGAGCTTGTCGTAAGCGATGAACGAGACTTTGATGCCCGCCAGTGGATTCGGCGCGATCGCTTCGATGATCTTGTTCGCTTTGGGCGGCGTGATCTCTACGTGAGTGGTCTCGGTATTGTCGTAAATGAACATCGGCATGCCGGGAATTGATTTCGCGATGGCCTTGTAGTGAGCGTAAACTTCGTAATCGTCGTGCGGATAGTAATAGGGTGGCACCACGCCGACTGCGTCGACACCGAGTCCCGCGGCGTGTTTGGCCAGCTCGATGGACGAAAGAGTATTCGCTGTGCCGATGTGCATGACCACGGGGACCCGCCCATGCACGCGATTGACGATCTGCTCGGCGACTTTCTTGCGTTCGTCGATTTCCATCACCATTCCCTGGCCGTGAGTGCCCAGCGGGAAGAATCCATGCACGCCGGCGTCCAGGTAAAAATCGATAATCGCGTCGGTGGCTGCGTGATCGATGGCGCCGTCCGCTTTGAACCCCACCGGCATCGGCATCAAGATGCCCTCAAGTTTTCTATCGCTCGGCATAAAGGCTCCGTTCGTAGATGATCGAATTGCCCGTACCCATATCGCAACGGCGAACCGAATTCCAGCCTATGCGCTTGTTCAAGCCGTTCAAGCCGTTCAAATCGTTCAAGCCGTGCAAAGCCGTCGGAACGCAGGCGTCGAGACGGACGCTCCGGGTCGTATGACTTCGTACGAAAAGATGCTAAGAATGAGCGATCAATTCGAATTTCAGGAGGCAGTAATGGCAGAAACTAAGAATCCGATCGTCAATATGGCGACCAGCATGGGCAGCGTGCGCATCGAGCTCGATGCCGAGAAGGCGCCGATCTCGACCAAGAATTTTCTCGATTATGTGAGTGACGGATACTTCGACGGGCTAATCTTTCACCGGGTCATTCCGGGCTTCATGATTCAAGGGGGCGGCTTCGACGCCAACATGAAACAGAAGGGCGCCAAGGCGCCGATCAAAAACGAAGCGGCCAACGGTCTCAAGAACGTCACCGGCAGCATCGCCATGGCGCGAACGAGCGACGTCGACAGCGCCTCGGCGCAGTTTTTTATCAACCTCAAAGATAACGATTTCTTAAATCATAAGAGTCCGTCACCCGACGGGTTCGGTTATGCGGTGTTTGGCCGGGTCGTCGAAGGCATGGAAGTTGTTCATTCGATCGAGAAGGTGCGCACGGGTAACCGCGGCATGCACCAGGACGTGCCGGTCGAGGCGGTGATCATCAATTCGGTGAAACTGGAAGCTTGACTCGATACGGTTCAAGCCGTTCAAAAAGTTCCAACCGTTCAAGCCGTTGAGAAGCAGGCCCACGATCTGAGAAGCTTGCAAAGATCATCTTTCTGGACTCCGCTCGGATGACGTGTCAGATCAGCGATTGGCCGGAGACCGCAGACCAGAAAAGTAGTTGGCGGGGATCTCCTCGCCGCGCCCGCGCTCGAGCGCGAGCCGATAAACCTTTGCCGCCAGGGCGACGAACTCGACGGCGAGACCGTTGTTCTTGAAGACGGTGATGTCGTCCGGGTGAATCCGCGCGGCGCGCGCGCCGATCAGCACTTCCCCCAACTGGCAAACCCTCGCCCAATCCAGGGCGCCCGCTTTGACCGCCTCGAAAATATCCGCGGCGTGATCCTGCCGAGTTTGCTCCAGGTAACCGATGGCGACTAGGCAAGCGCGCGCGAATGTGGCATCGTCCAGTTCCCGCCTGGGAAACCGTTGGTCGCTGTTGACGATGGAAGTGACGTGGGCGCCACCCGCGATCCATGAACCGTCGAGCACCGGAGATGACGAATTGGTTGCCGCCAGTACGATATCCTTACCGGCGACGACTTCTCGCGCGCTGGGAACCGCAGTGACCGGAATGCCGAACCTCTGCTCCATGCGCCGGGCGAATTGATCGCGCCGCTCCGCATTCGGGCTGAAAACCTCCACGGCGCGAATCGCCCGCACCGCGTAGGCGGCCGCGAGCTGAGTCTCGGCTTGAAAGCCCGATCCTAAAATTCCCACTTGGCTCGCTTCCGCGCGAGCGAGATAGCGGATGGCGACACCGGTTTCCGCGCCGACTCTGAGGCGTTGCAGCTCATGGTCATGAATAACGGCCAGCAGAGCGGCTGTGTCGAGATCGAAGAGCAAAAACGTGCCGAAGGGCCGTTGATCGGGCCGGTGGGTTTTGGAACCCAACAGGTCGGTCGTTAGCCGGATGCCGGCCATGCCCAATCGGGGAACAGCGCCCTGAAAATTGCGCAGGAAAAAAGTGCCGCCGGCGCCGCTCGCATAAAAATGATGGCGCGGAAGATTTTCCGCGTTTCCGGCTTGGAATTCTTTCAGCGCGGTCTCGACGCAATCGACGGCATCGGCCATGGAGAGAATCTCGCGTACGTCGTCGTCGCTAAGCAGGAGAGCCATAAGATTGGAGTAATGGAGTCATGGAGTATTGGAATTAAGAAGTCCAGACTCCTTTCGGATCGTACTTTCTCACGGCGGCCAGTTCGTCGCCGGTCGGTGGAGCGGTCTCGCGAATTTCCGGTGACAGGCGCAATAGCCAGCCCGTTTCGTTTTTGATTTCGTCCACAGACACACCGGGGTGGTTGGAAGCCAGCACCATTTCACGGCTTACCGGATCGAAAGAGAAAATTCCCATGCTGGTGATGACTCGGCTCGGGCCGCCGCCGGTGAGGCCGTTCTTCTCGCGCCAGTCGCTGCCGTCGCCGTAGCCGGGCGAGGTGACGTAGTGAACTCTCGTCGTGAAGCGACGCCGCTCGTGATTCATGATGATGATGGAGCGCCCTGCCATGGTCGCCACATCCGCGGCGCCGCCACTTCCCGGCAAGCGGGTTCTTTTTCCATGCTCTTGGACCCAGTGGGTATTCAAGTTGCCGAAGCGGTCGACCTCTGCGCCGCCAAGGAAGCCAAGATCAACGCGACCGCTTTGCAGCAGGAACATGTTGTCGTTCATGCTGCCACAGAACAGTGCACGGGCGATATTGGGCGGATCGCTCATAGTAAAAATGGATTCCAGTGCCGGCCAGTCGCGGATGACACCGTTCTCGAAAATACCGATGGCGTGCGGCGCGTGCAGCTCCTTGGCCACGGCGAAGCCCAGGAGCGGCAGGCGCATGCCGACGAAAACTTTTTCGCCGTCGGCGATTTCCCGCGCCGCCGCGGCGACCATCAGCTCTCGTCGCGTATAGTCCATGGTTGGAGCGGTTTCGGATTGACTCGAAACCGGAAATTCAGAATACAAATCAAATGAACCGCAAAGGACGCAAAGGACTCAAAAAACTGAAAGCCAGCTCTGTTTTGCGATCTATGCGTTCTTTGCGGTTGAAGTCGTTTTCACGCCTTATTAAACGCCTCGATCCCCGCCTGGCTGATCTGACGATCCACGGCGGAAGGGGCGCCGCTGACGCCGACCGCGCCGATGCATTGTCCTTCGACGGTGATCGGCACGCCGCCTTCGATGCTGATGAACCACCCCGGACCCACAGCGAGCGTCTGCGCCAACACTTGATGATCGGGAATCTCGCTGCCGTCGCGCGCGGTTTTTCCAGTGGCGGCGGTGGTGAGTGCCGCGGAACGCGCTTTCGTCTGGGCGATCAGTGTGTTGTGCGTGCGCCCGTTGGTCATGCGCTTAAACGCCATCAGGTGGCCGCCGGCGTCGACAACCGCGATGCTGACGATCTGCTTCAGTTCTTTGGCTTTTTCGATGGCTGCGTTGACGATGATGTCGCAGCCTTCCTGACTCAGTTTTGCGGTCGCTACGGTTTTCATGATTCGCCTCCTTCAATAGTCCTTGGTTTAGTAGTTGAAGCTCACCGCTGGCGCAAATAAATCGCCCTGCGGTTTTAGCTTCGCGATCCTTTCGCTGCCGAGAAGATTCAGGAACCCGCGATGATCCTTCACGCCAAGCACGTATTTTTGCAACCACTGCTCGAAGCCTTCGCGGGTCCGCGTTGCCTTGTGATATTCGAAATAAAAATCGTCGTCGCGCCGGGAGTAACCCTGGGTCGGCGACGGGTGGGAGCCGAAAGGCTCATGCACCACGCTCGACACGACAAAGCCCGGGATGATGGTCCGGTTGGGGTCGCTGAGGATCACCTCGTGACCGACGATTTCTTCGCAGGTGAGAATGACTTTCTTCGCAGCTAGGGCCGCTTCCCGCGTGACGCCGAAGTTGCCCCAGATATGGGCGTTGCCTTCCTGGTCGGAGCGCTGGACGTGTAAAATCGTTACGTCGGGGCGGATGGCGCGCACGGCCAAAAGCTGCTCGCCGGTAAACGGGCAGTTTACGCGCTTAAATTGCGCGCCGCTGCTGAAATCGCTGCCTTTGACGGTTTTTGTCGGCAGGAAAGGCAGCCCGCTGGCGGCGGCTTGTAGGCCGAGACCGATGGTGAAGTTGGAATGCTCTTCGATCTCTATTGAATTGGGTATCCCCGCCTCAGCCGCCCGGCGATAGTTATGCCCCAGACCCGCAGCTACATTGCCGACCCACGATGTAATGATCTTTTCGACACAGCCGGCGCCGATGAGCTGATCGAACTGGATATCAGAAATCGGCGCGATCAGCGTCAGCTTCCTTTTCCTCTGGCGGATGATTTCGTAACTGGCCGCAAATGGAATGAGCGATTCCAGCCCACAGCCCATTGCGACGGACATGCCGTCCTGCACGTCCGTCGCAATGGCCTCGTGGAGGCTCTTAACTTTCGGCATAGCTCTTTGCGGAAATTGCTTCCACTACTTCGGCCCTCGCGCCATATGAGGGGCTGCCGCTTTCACAGCTTCAACGATGTGGTGATAGCCGGTGCAACGACAGATGTTTCCTCCGATGCCCTCCCGAATTTCGCGATCCGTGGGCTGCGGATTGTCGCGCAGAAGCTCCAGCGCGCTGAAAAGCATTCCTGGAGTGCAAAACCCACACTGCAATCCATGGTGCTCCCGGAAAGCTTCCTGCAAAGGATGGAGTTCACCCCCTTCGGCGAGCCCTTCGACCGTCGTCACTTCCGCCCCATCGGCCTGAACAGCGAAGATGAGACACGAGCGGACGGTTTGGCCATCTAGCATCACGGTGCAAGCTCCACAGATACCATGTTCGCAGCCCACGTGAGTGCCGGTAAGGCCCAGAGTGTCGCGGAGAAAATCGGATAACAAAAGACGCGATTCGACCACGCGCTCGTATTCGACACCGTTGATTCGTACATGAACCGGTAGTGTTTCGCGTGTTGTCATTGATTCACCCTCATCATGGACCAGGCATCATCGAGCGCCCGGCGAACGAACACTCTCGCCATCTCTCTTCGGTAAGCCTCACTTCCCCGCTGGTCACTTACGGGACGAACTTCGTCCGGGACGCGAGCGGCTGCCTCGTCAAATCGGTCACCGCTTCCTTCTTTGCCTACCAGTGCGCGCGCTGCTCCGTGAATGCAAAGGGGCTTCGGCCCCACTCCCGAGACAGCGATACGTGCGTCGGAAAAACTGCCATTTTCGCTTACGGTGAGTTGGACCGCAGCGGCGACGATAGCGAAATCTCCATGGCGAATGCAGAGTTCCCGAAAGCCGTAACCCGATCGCGCGGGAGCGATGGGAAAGCTAACCTGGGTGAGGAACTCATCGTCGTCGATGTGGGTCGTCATGAGGTCTTCGAAAAAATCCGCCGCCATAATGGTTCGGGAACTGCCCTTTTTCTGGATCACGATTTGGGCATCCAGCAGTGTCGCCACCAAGACCAGCTCGGCGGTGGAATCACCGTGGACCAGGCTCCCGCCGACCGTCCCGCGGTTTCTCGTCTGGGGATGACCGATCCATTTTGCCGCCGCTGCGAGAAGCGGGCATTTTCCCTTTACCTGAGTAGATTGTTCCAATGTCCTCTGGCGAGTCCTGGCACCGACGTGGAGCCACCCGTCTTCAACTCGCACGTAATCCAGTTCCTTGAGCGGATTGATGTCGATCAAAACAGCCGGTTGTGCCAAGCGAAAATTCATCATCGGGACGAGGCTTTGCCCGCCAGCTAAGATCTTTGCCTCGCCCCGATATTCCGACAGCGCGGAGAGAGTTTCCTCAACGCTCTTTACTCGAATGTATTTGAAGGCTGGTGGTTTCATTTCCCGACCGCCCTCCCCGTAGAAGCGTTTCTCGCCCTGGCGTCTTGGATAAGCTGCCAGATGTCGTTAGGTCTGAGCGGGAGGCGCGTGACATTTGCGCCAAGCGGCTTTAGGGCATCAGCTACGGCATTGGCAAGACAGACCGGAACACTCATGGTGCACGATTCTCCGCATCCTTTGGACCCCATGACCGTCACGGGAGAGGGGGTCTCGACATGGCCCACGATGAGCTCGGGAGTCTCGACGGCGGTCGGGCACATATAGTCTGCGAACGAAGCCGTCAGATACTGGCCATTTTCATCATAGGCCATTTCTTCATAAAACGCGCCGCCAAGACCATGAACAAAGCTGCCGTAGATTTGTCCCTCGACGATCTTGGGGTTGATCACGTTGCCGCAGTCGTGGACGGTTACGTATTTCTTGATTTCTACCTGTCCGGTCTCGGGATCTATTTCGACGCACGCCAGGTCGGCAATAAACGAATAGGTCGCAGAGGAGTCCACCCGATCCTGCTGATCGGGCGGCACGGAGGATGGAAAGTTGTAGGTGTAGCTTGCATGGATGCCTGGCTCCATTCCCTCCGGCAGCTCGCCCTGGTTCCAATGGGCCAACCCTGCAAGGCGGCGAATGGGTATCTTACGCTCCACGGCTCCCTTGACTTGCACGACGCCGTTGACCAGCTCCAGGTCGTTGATATTTGCTTCCAACTTGTGAGCGGCGATCTTCAGCAGTTTTTCTTTCACCCTTCTCGTGGCCATGGCTACCGCGCTCGCCCCCACCGATGCAAAGCGGCTGGAATAAGTCCCCGTAGTAATGCTCCAGAACCTGGTAAAAGTATCTATCCCAGAGATCACACGGACGTCATCGGGAGAGATGCCGAGTTCATCGGCGACAATTTGCGACACAACGGTTTCGTGTCCCTGACCTTCGGGGACGGTGTTTATAATGACGCTGATTTGACCCAGCGGATCCATCTTAACGACGGCGGTTTCGCCGGAGCCGGACTTTGGGTTGAACTTGTTACTAGCCCGGAATTCGGGCGTGTAAGCGACAGTGATGTACGCAATGTTGGTCACGGACGGATCAACGACGGTCGCGAGCCCGATACCGAAAAGTCGGCCTTGCCGCCGGGCTTGCTCCTGATCCTGGCGCAGTTTTTTGTAATCGGCCTTCTCCAAAGCCATATCCAGACAGGCCAGATAGTCGCCGGCATCGTAAATGCCGCCGGTCGGATTAGTGTAGGGAAACTGATCTGTAGGAATCAAGTTTTTTCTGCGCAACTCGGCCGGATCCATTCCCAGGCGATCGGCCAGCAGATCGACAATACGCTCCATCTCAAAGTAGAGCTGCTGGCAGCCGTAGCCCCTGTTGGGCCCAGTGGGGCACTTGTTGGTCATGACGACATAGGCATCCCAAGCTAGGTTTTGGGTGGCGTAGGCACCGAGCTGATTGCCCGTAGAGCGGTACATGCAGGCCGGCTCAGGGCTGCGCAAGTATGCTCCAACATTGTCCAGGACCTTTTTCCGAAATCCGATGATGGTACCGTCTTTCTTCGCCGCCACCTCAATGTCGGTCACACGATCGGTTCCGCTCGAAGACGACATGAGATGTTCCATCCGGTCCTCAACGAACTTTACCGGGACACCCGTTTTCTTGGCTGCTAGAGCCGTCATGACCATCTGTGGAAACATGCTGGACTTGATGCCAAAGGCGCCGCCTATGTCCGGGGGTACGATAAAGCGGAGGCGATTCTCGACGGTCCTCAGCGCGGCTACGGAGACGGGATGCATGGTGAAGGGACCCTGAAAGTTGGACCAGATCGTGATGATGTCCTCCACCGGTTCGTACTGGGCAATGACCGCGAACGTCTCCATCGGCGTCGAGGAATACTTGGGGAAGAAAAACTTTTCGCCCACGATGACATCAGCCTGGGCGAAAGCACTATCCGGGTCACCGTAGTGAAGCTCTCGATGGTTGATAACATTGGTTCCCACTTTGGGATGAAGAATAGGCGCCCCTTCCTCTACGGCCTTTTCCACATCCACCACGGCGGTGAGGGGCTCATACTCCACATGAATTGCCTGCAGTGCGTCTTCCGCCAGATAACGATCCTCCGCGACGACAACAGCGACGCCCTCTCCGACAAACCGAGCGCGATCGACGGCTATGCAGTAGTACTCGAGCGGCTCGTCGACAGCCTGGGGAAAGGGACTGGACATCCGTGCCACGTCCTCGCCGGTCAGAACGCCCCGCACTCCAGCCATTTTCAGCGCCGCTGATGCATCCACGGATTTGATGATGGCATGCGGGTAGGGGCTGCGAAGCACGGCGGCATGATACATGCCGGGAAGTTTTATATCGTCGAGAAACTGTCCCTTTCCCGTGAGCAGACGCTTGTCTTCGGTGCGCCGCAGACTGCGGCCTACCCATTTCTTCGTTATGGAACCTTCGGCGATGTCAGGCATTAGTGACTCCTCGTGTCGTATGCAATCGATTGCTCTATTTTACTTATTGATCCACCGGCGGTAATCGTGAACCGACAAGTAATCTTTAAGGTTGACGTTCCGGAACCTCGCCCGCTCGAAGATAGGCAAGGTCGTGCCTCTCTTGAGGTTTTTATACTTCCACGGAACCGTGGCATCGATGATCATCTTTGCTTTTCCGACGAAACTCCCATCCATCAGTTCTCTAGCTCCTGCGATGGGATTGTTTCGGTGGGTTTTGACATTCCGAATGATGTGGATCTGCTCGGCGGGGTCGCACCGGGTCGTCACCGCCCAATCGATTTCGTTCATGTCAAGTATGTTTACGTCCTCATCGACGATCGTGATGGTCTCGAGATAAACGGAAAATCCGTAGGCGGCCATTGCCACGTGGATTTGGAGACCCTCGAAATCGTAGTCGTCCTTTTTGACCTGAATGATGCCGTGATGCCAGTGAGCCGTTCCGGGAGTCAGGGCCGCGTCGACCACGAAGCTGGGTTCGAGGTCCTTGACGTATTTGTAGAACGCGACATCGTTGGATAGTCTCAAGGTATAATTTTCCTTCGTCCCGGCAATGACGGCGTAGCCGACGGCGTCTTTCCTGTAAGTCAGAGCGGTAATCTTCATGATAGGTTTCTGCTGCGGAATGCTCAAGTATCTCAAGAACTCCGGCCACGGCCCCTCCGTGCTCTGCTCATAAGGCGGCTCGATGACTCCCTCGATCACAAAACCGGCCTCGGCGGGAACATCCACATCGATGGTCTCGCATTTGACCACCTCAACCGGCTTCTTTCTTATGGCGCCGACCAGACCGAGCTCATTCTCACCTAAGGGAAGCTTGGTGGCTGCTGCGATATACATTTCCAAAGGGGCGCCAACGACCAGCGCCACCTCAAAGGGCTTTCCCTCTTTGCGGCACTTCCTGAAATCATGACCCACCCCGGTCTCATTTCTCACGTTGAGGATAACCCTGTTGTCCTGAAGAAGCATCGCACGATTCATGGCGACGTTTTGTATTCCGGTTTCCGGATCTTTCGTGATGACGAGCGGCTGGAAATACTTGCCGCCATCGTCTGGCGTCGCCTTGATCGAGGGGACCATTTTTAGGGCATCGAAATCGCGCGTGCAAATCTCTTCCTTGCAGGGGCCGCCTTGAACTCTGACCGGGGGGATCAGGTTTTGGCTGACCTTGATGAAAGCCTCCTTGAAGTCGAGAGGCGAGAGCGGCAATCCGAGGATCTCACAGGTCCTGGATCTTTCCGAAAGAACACACGACGCAACGGGAAAACGATAACCCTTGACGTTCTTGAATAGGACACCCGGCGTTGTCGGTAGAGCGTTCAGGGCAAAAATAATCCCGGCCACTTCGCATTCCGAGTCGACCTCTTTATCAATCTCAATGACTTCCCCGCGCTCGCCGTAATAATCGAGGACGCTGCCGAGACCAGTTAGTTCGTGCACTCTTATCATCGCCGAGCTCCGATCAGAGTTGATCCAAGTTCACATAGGCATCGAGCTGGAGCCTATCCATGACCTCTTTGGGGACCTGGTTTCTTTTAGCGTATGCGGAAAGAGAAGGTTTGGCGGTTGCATCGATGCCCATCTTTGTGACGACTCCCTCGGCGGCGGCGGATGGGTCCAGCGACGAACCCCTGACTCCAGGAATAACGATGATGTCACGGTCCGCTTGTGTCCTCGTACCGACTGCCCAGATAACCTGCTGCAGGTCAGTGATGTCGACATCTTCATCGACCACGATGACGTTCTTGAGGTACATTTCCGCGGAAAATGCGGCGATCATCGC
>Ga0326597_10004876_pt1 | contig 18753 bp, 17 predicted proteins | sample RVTome_12_FD_203789 | JGI IMG/M metagenome (GOLD analysis project Ga0326597, IMG submission 203789) | Soil microbial communities from uranium-contaminated site in the Upper Colorado River Basin, Wyoming, United States - RVT100D185 | ecosystem: Environmental > Terrestrial > Soil > Contaminated >... | reverse complement strand
AGTCGACACGCCGCCGGGGCCGTCGGTCAACCTCAGGGATCCGGCCACGTCGATGGCGAGGTCGCCCGTGTTGGTGACGCCGATGAGGACTCCGGGGACGCCCGCGTCGCTGCGAACCGCCTGCAACGTGTCGATGCGGAAGTCGGTCAGCAGCGACTGCCCACCCGGACCGCCCGGTGCATCCACCGTCAGGTAGACCCGCACCCCGACCCGCGCCACGACGCCAACGGATCCCTCACCACGCGCCGGAGGCTCCGCCATCACCGCGGCGTAGCGCTCCCCCCCCGTGGCGTTCGCGGGGATGGCGATGGTCACGTCGATGACCTCCCGCCCGCCAGGCGCGACGACAACCTCCTGCGGTGAGGTGGAGATCCAGGACGCGAGCTCACTCGTGCCCCGGCCCGGCTGGACCAGCCACTCGCTGGTCGCAGAAGCATCCGCGGCGTAGACCGACAGGGGCAGCGGCTCGGGGTCGCCATTGGAGAACTCCACCCGCCAGGTCCACGTCGACGCCGGGGTGACCGTGTCCACGATGGCAACCCTGGCCCGTGGATCGGGGGTCTCCCTGGGAGCGTCGAGCAGCCGGACGGTGATCCCGGGCCGCGGTGCGGCGGGCTCCGACTGCGCCAGGCCACCGGGCCCAGTGCCGACCAAGAGGCCCGCGGTCACGGCCAGCGCTGCTGCGACGCGACGCACGGGCCCTCCTGGTTTCAGGTGGCGCTGTAGGTCACCGTGTTGGTGTAGGTGCCCACAGGCTTGTTGGCGGGAATGCTCACATACAGGTCCGGCGAGAACGTGGCCGTCGGCGTCGTCAGCAGGCCGGTCGCGATGCCGGTCGCAAGCGTGTACGGCGTACCGAGGTTGTTGGCGACCAGGGCGGTCGCACCCGTCGCCGAGCATGCACAGGCAAGCAGGTTCATGTTGTTCAACGTCGAGCCGGTGATGAGGGCCGCAACGTCAGCCACCGGGAAGAAGACCACGCCGTTGGCCGCCGTGACAGTCTCGCTGCCGCCGTCGCTCCACGCGGTGGCGGATGCGGTCACCGTCCAACCGGTGATCAGCGTCCCGCGCGCGTCGGTGACGGTCAGGTTGGGCATGTCACCGGTCAAGCCGGTGGCAGAACCCGAGTTGTAGCTGGCATCCCCGATGTCGGCCGAGCCAGCGGCGGCTGCCACCGTCAGGCCCCCGGCTGCCGCCGTGATGTCGAACGAGACCGTGACGTTATCCGCAAGGGCGGCCGAAGCGGCCGTCAACAGCAGCAGCGCCGACAGGACGGCTGCGGCGAGTTGGCGCGGGCCGACACGTGTGGACGCGATGCGCTTGGCGGTGCTGGGCGTGGACCTCATGGGAGTGCCTTTCCTGCGGGCCGGGAGGGGCGGTCAACCTGGTGCGGTCGACCGTCGGGTGTGTTGTTGGACCCGTGACAATCTCACCACCCTGTCGGCGCCACGTGAAGTGCCCATGAGCCCATTCGAGGCCATTCACCGGATGGACGCACAAACCACCCGATTTGCCCAGCCCTTCTGGACCATGCATTCACCGATCCATGACCCACACGGCCCCCGTCGGCCGTTCATCAAGCGCACGCAGGCGCATGCCGACACGTGCAGCGCCTGCCCGACCACACAGCGTCAGGTTGGCGGCGGGCGCGTCGACAGCCGCCGAACAGCCGCATGGTGCACGTCACCCGACCGGGGACCCGGTGCGTGCGTAGCCTCGATCGACCCACCACGGGAGCGGGCCATGGGCGAGTTCGACGTCACCAACCGATCGATCTACCACCAGACGGCTGGGACCGCCCATGACCCGCTGCAGGGTCCTCGCCGCCATGTCGACGAGCGTGGCCGCGAGGTCGCCCCGGACATCCTGGCCCTGATGGGTGACACGCCGCTGGTCCGCCTGGACCGGCTGTCCGCCGACGTCGCACCGACCATCATCGCCAAGCTGGAGATGCTCAACCCGGGCGGGTCCGTCAAGGACCGGATCGGGATCGCCATGATCGAGGCGGCCGAAGCCGCCGGCGAACTCAAGCCGGGCGGGACGATCGTGGAGCCGACGTCGGGCAACACGGGCGTCGGTTTGGCGATTGCGGCCGCGCGCAAGGGTTACCGCTGCATCTTCGTCGTGCCTGACAAGGTCTCCACCGACAAGATCCAACTCATGCGCGCGTACGGGGCGGACGTCGTGGTCTGCCCGACCAGCGTGCAGCCGGAGGACCCCCGCAGCTACTACCAGGTGTCCGATCGGCTGGCCGCCCAGCCCAACCACTTCAAGCCCAACCAGTACTTCAACCAGGCCAACCCGTTCACCCACGTCCTGTCCACCGGCCCGGAGCTGTGGCGCCAGACAAACGGGCTGATCGACGCATTCGTGTGCGGCGTTGGCACCGGCGGGACGGCCACCGGCATCGGCCGGTTCCTCAAGGAGCGCAAGCCCGATGTGACGATCGTCGGCGCGGATCCGGAGGGATCGCTGTACTCGGGCGACACCATCCGCCCATACCTCGTTGAGGGAATCGGAGAGGACTTCTGGCCGGAGTCCTTCGATCCCTCGATCGTGGACATCTGGGAGCGCGTGGGGGACGCCGAGTCGTTCGCGATGGCGCGACGCTGCTCGCGCGAGGAAGGGATCCTGGCCGGTGGGTCGTGTGGGACCGCCCTGGTCGCCGCGCACCGGTACGCGGCCACACAGCCAGCTGACGCGACCATCGTCGTCCTGCTCCCCGACTCCGGCCGTGGCTACCTGTCAAAGCTCTTCGACGACAACTGGATGATGGAACACGGCTTCCTGCAGCGCACCGCGGCGCACACGGCCGTCGGCGACGTGTTCGCCCACAAGCACGGGGCCGTTGCCCACGGCGACGCGCTGCCCGACCTCGTGCACTGCCACGCCGACGAGAGCGTGGCATCCGCCATCGACCTGCTGCGCGAGTTCGGCGTGTCCCAGATGCCGGTCCTCTCAGCCGGTTCCAAGGCCCGACCCGACGGGACCCACGTGGGTCTGGACCTGGGCGACATCGTCGGCTCGATCCGGGAGACCCACCTCCTGGACGAGGCATTGAAGGACGCCACGACCATGCGACGACCGGTCGGCGACGTGATGCAGCCTCCACTGCCGATGGCCGAGGTACGCGAGCCGTTGGACCACGTGTTCAGCGCCCTGGCCGCCGGCAACGAGGCCGTCGTCGTCACCGACGCCGGTGCTCCTGTGGGTGTGCTGACCCGTGCCGACCTGCTGGCGCACCTGGCCAACGGTGCATCCCGCGGCTGACCCCACCTGGTCGACGCACGCCAGCCCCAACCGAGTCCCCCCGCACGCAGGAGCACGCGATGGCCATGGACGACCTCCACCTCGAGACGCGGGCGATCCACGTCGGCCAGGAACCCGATCCGGCGACCGGGGCCGTGGTCGTGCCTATCTACCAGACTTCCACGTTCGCGCAGTCGGCTCCGGGCCAACACACCGGCTACGAGTACGCCCGCACCGGCAATCCCACCCGCACCGCCCTGCAGACCTGCCTGGCCAGCCTCGAAGGCACCGACGCGGCCGTGGCCTTCGCCAGTGGCCTCGCCGCCGAGGACGCGATCCTGCGCCTGCTGGACCCGGGCGACCACGTGATCATGGCGGATGACGTCTACGGCGGTACGTGGCGCCAGATCACCCGCGTCCACGGCCGGTTCGGGATCCAGGTGAGCGCGGTCGACCTGCGTGACCTCGACGCCGTGCGGGCCGCCATCCGACCGACGACCCGCTACCTCTGGGCCGAGTCCCCCAGCAACCCGATGTTGAAGATCCTCGACCTTGCCGCGTTGGCACAACTTGGTCGGGACCACGGGGCGCGACTGGTCGTGGACAACACCTTCGCCACACCTGCCCTGCAGCAGCCGACCAGCCTGGGTGCGGACCTCATCGTCCACTCCACGACCAAGTACCTGGGCGGCCACAGCGACGTGGTCGGCGGGGTGGTCTGCACCGACGCTGCGACGGCCGCGGACCTGGCCTTCCTGCAGAACGCCGTCGGAGCGGTCCCCGGACCCTTCGACAACTTCCTCACCCTGCGCGGGGTCAAGACGCTCGGCCTGCGGATGCAGCGCCACTGCGCCAACGCGCAGCGCATCGCGACCTGGCTGGACGAGCATCCGAGGGTGTCGGCGGTCCACTACCCCGGCCTGCCCGACGATCCGGGCCACGCCCTCGCCGCCACCCAGATGACCGGCTTCGGCGGCATGATCTCGTTGCGCGTGGCCGGGGGGCGAGCCGCCGCCGAGCACATGTGCACGCAGACCCGACTGTTCTTCCTGGCCGAGTCACTCGGCGGCGTCGAGAGCCTCATCGAGCACCCCGGGATCATGACCCACGCCTCCGTGGCCGGCACCGCCCTGGAGGTCCCCGACGACCTGGTGCGCCTGTCGGTTGGCATCGAGCACGTCGACGACCTGCTGGCCGACCTCGAGCGAGCGCTTGGGTGATCGAGCCAGTGATCGCCGCAACGCTCCGGCCCCCGCATCGCCCGCGCGCGCTGCTGCTCTACAACCCCAACGCGGCTTCGACGAACGCGACCGCACGCGATCGGATCGTGGCGATCCTGGGCGACGGCGTCGACCTGGAGGTGCAGCCAACCAAGCAGCGCGGCCATGCGACCCATGTTGCGGCCGGAGCGGTCCACGAGGGCCTTGACGCGGTCTTCGTCCTGGGTGGCGATGGCACGACCAACGAGGTCCTGCAGTCGCTGGCGACCACCGACGTCTGCCTCGGCCACATCCCGGGCGGCGGAGCCAACGTCTTTGCCCGGTCGCTTGGCCTGCCGACCGACCAGCAGGAGGCAGCGCGGCGCATCCGCGACGCACTGCTCGAGGGTCGCCACCGGCCGATCTCGCTGGGCCGGGCGGGCGAACGGTGGTTCGGCTTTTCGGCCGGACTGGGCTTCGACGCCGCAGTGGTGCGTCGGATCGAGCAGCGCCCGCGCCGCAAGCGCCTGCTCGGCGACGTGGCATTCGTCGACCAGGCGGTGCGGGAATGGTTTGCCGGCGGCGTCGGGCCACAGCCAGCCATCCGGGTGCACGGGACGGGGGGCCAGGCCCGTGGCCCGTACGGCATCGCGATGGTGGCCAACGCCGATCCGTACACCTACCTCGGCCCGCGGCCCATGCGGGTCACGCCCGACGCCAGCCACGACCGCGGCCTCGACCTGCTCTGCGTGGGGCCCGTCACCACCGCACGGATCCTGCGCATCATCGCGGAAACGTTCGGTCGTGCCGGCCATGCTCGCTTCCCCGAGGTGGACTACTGGCGCGACCTGGACCGCTTCGACCTTGTTGCTGACAGCCCACTGCCCCTCATGGTGGACGGTGACTACGCCGGCGAGCACCAACAAGTGACCTTCAGCGCACACCTAGGTGCGCTCAAAGCGCTTTGTTGAGGGCCGTTCGCGGCCTTCGCCCGATTCGTTGTCCAGATTCGTGCGCCGCGTGCTCGCTGGAGCCGTGCAGATGCTTGCAGTCGTGCGCGTTTTTCACCGAACCCTTGTGTGCCCCCCTCGCCAACGTTACAGTCCCGTGAACCCCTCGTGACAGGTTTCACAAGGGTCGTATCCCTCGCCGGACCCATCCGCCGGCAGACTGGAGCGGACATGGATTGGCGCAGTCTCGCGGCCTGCAGCGCCGACGACCCCGAACTCTTCTTCCCCATCGGGACGACCGGCCCGGCCGTTGAGCAGGCCGACAACGCCAAGCGTGTCTGCGCCACCTGTGCGGTCACCGACGAATGCCTCGAGTTCGCCCTGGCGACCAATCAGGATGCCGGTGTCTGGGGTGGCCTGACCGAGGACGAGCGGCGCACCCTCAAGCGCGCGCGCCAGCGTCGTCGTCGGATGGTCAGCTGACCGGAGCGACACCTTGCAGACGCGCACGCTGCTGACGACGCCGCCCGGCCACGCTCCAGTCGATGAGGCGCTGGACCAGGCGACGGAGCGCTACTCGCATGGCCTTGCCCTTCCGCGTGAGCCGCGCATCCCCAGTCGGCTGCGCGGCGTGGCGGGCCTGACCGCCACCGTCGGCCTGATCGCCATGTTCGCATGGGGGGCCTTTCGGATCATCTCCGACGCGCAGACGTTCGACCCAGCACTCGACCGCAGCGTGCCCACCGACTCGATCCCCGGCGAGCCCGTGGACGAGTCCCCCTGAGCCACCGGCCTGGGTCAGGACCCCGGCCGGTCCCCATCACGAGGGACCAGCGGGACCTTGGCGATGGCGTCGGTGCCGCAGCCATCCTCGGCCGGCCTGACCTCCAGGCTGCCGTGCAGTTCCGTGGTGACCAGGGTGATGGCGATCTGCAGACCGAGGTTGGCGTCATCGAGGGTGAACCCGGGCGGCAGGCCCTGGCCATCGTCGCGAACAGACAGGACCAGGTCGTTCGCGTGTCGGTCAAGCCGTACGGCCACCTCGCCACCGCCGGTCGGGAATGCGTGCTCGACCGAGTTCTGCAGCAGCTCGGACAGGACCAGGGCCAGCGGCGTCGCGACCTCGGCATCCAACTCCCCTGCGGTGCCATGGATCGACATCTTGACCGGATTGTCGGGGCCGGTCAGGCCCGACGACAGCATGTCCACCAACCGTTGGGCGACCTTGTCGAAGGAGACGCGCTGGCGGCTGTCCTGGGAGAGGGTCTCGTGGACCAGCGCAATCGAGGAGATCCGGCGGACAGACTCGCCCAGCGCCTCACGCGCCTCTTCGGACTGCAACCGCCGCGACTGCAGCCGAAGCAATGACGCGACCGTCTGCAGGTTGTTCTTGACGCGGTGATGGATCTCGCGGATCGTGGCGTCCTTGTACATGAGCAGCCGCTCATGCCGACGCAGCTCAGTGACCTCGCGCATCACGACGATGGCACCGAGCACCTCGGGGCCGCGCAGCATCGGCAGGACGCGACGCATGACGACGACGCCCCGTGCCTCGACCTCGGAATCCAGCGGCTCACCGTCGGCCAGGGCCTCCAGGACCGCCTGGTCATCCAGGTCGAACTCGGCCAGCGGTGTGCCGATGATGTTGTCGCGCACCCCCAGGCGTCGGTACGCAGAGATCGCGTTGGGCGACGCGTAGGCGACGTTCCCGCGTGGGTCCATCCGCATCAGGCCATCGCCCACGCGTGGCCCAACGTCGCGATCGCGTGGCTGGCCCCCATAGGGGAAGGATCCCTCCGCCAACATGGCCGACAACTCGTCTGCAGCCTGCAGGTACGTGAGCTCGAGCTGTGACGGGGCCCGGACCATCGACAGGTTCGCCTCGCGCGTGACCACGGCGATCACCCGCCCGTCGAAGGAAATCGGGATGGCTTCCTCACGCACGGGCACGCCCGTGGACCAGTCGGGCTCGCCGTCACGAACGATCCGGCCCGATGCCATCGCCCGCTTGACGGCCGGGCGGTCGCCTGGCGCGAACCGCTGGCCAATGAGGTCCTCGTAGTAGATGGTCTGGGCCGTGTACGGCCGCATCTGCGCCACGACGAGCAGCTCGTCCGTTTCCACGTCGCGCACGAACATCAGGAGGTCGGAGAACGACAGGTCCGCCAACAACTGCCAATCCGTCGTGATGGCCGACAACTGGTCGACCTCGGCGTCGAACAGCCCTGCGTGGCCTTCCACCAGTTCGCGCATGCTCCTGCTCACTTGCTGCCGAGGAACTTCTGCAGGTGCTCGATCGGCACGGCGTCTCGGATGTGGGCGAAGGCGCGCTGCTCGATGTCGCGCGCCTCGGCCATGGAGATGCCCAGCTCGCGGGCGGTGTCCGCGAGGTTGTGCGGATGGCCGTCACGCAGCCCCATCCGGTACTCGAGGACGTCACGCTGTGTCTGTGGCAGTCGGCCCAGGACCTTCTGAAGCCGCAGCCCGAGGGCGACCGTCGCATCCTCAGGACGAGCGTTGGCGCCACCGGGTGCGTTGCGCTGGCCGCCGGACCTGCGCGCTCCGCCGCCACCGGATGAGGGTCCTCCCTTGGCGTTGCCGCCACCGCCCTTGGCGCCGCCGCCACCGCCCTTGGCGCCGCCAGACCAGCCGCCACCCCCCTTGCCCGCGCCTTTGCCGGCGCCCTTGCCACCGCCAGCATTGCCACCACCTGACTTGGCGCCGCCAGCCGTGCCGCCGCCAGCCGTGCCGCCGCCGGCATTGCCGCCACCGGGCTTGCCACGACGACGGCCCTTGCCGGCTGCGCCGCCCTGCGTCTGTGCCATGCCGCGACCTTCCAGCCAAGAGGAAACGAGCTGACGATGACCTGCTGGAGGGACGCTGGGCTTGTTCAGCCGATCAGGACACCCGCGATCCGCAGGAGTTCGAGGTAGCCCTCGGGGGTCGTGCCCATCATGATCGCCATTGCGCGGACATCCTCCGCGCGGATCGACAGAACCTTCTGGTTGTAGTCGCCGCGCTGCACCTGGATGGACTCGACGTAGCGCCGCACGCCATCCCAGTCGCCGTTCTGGCGCAGCAGCGTCTGCAGGTCGATCATCATCGAGGCAGGGACACCCATCTGGCGCGGCGTCTCATCCGTGGGCAGCAACTCCGACGGCGACACGCCGTAGAACTCGGCAAGCTCGCACAGCCGGGCCGCGGAGATGTTGCGGTCGCCACGCTCGTAGGAGCCGACCACCGCGGCCTTCCACTCCCCGTTGGACTTCCGCTCCACGTCCTGCAGGGACAGGCCCTGTTGGGCACGCAGCTGTCGAAGCCTCGACCCGACATCTCCCGCGTACGACACGTGGTCTCCCAACAGCACGAGGTGACAGAAGTTAGCGCTGCGTTGCCAAGATCGCGGTCACAGGTCGACGCAGGGTGATGGAAGCGGTGATGGAAGCGATCACGTGAGCACCGTGCGCGCCCACTCGAGCGTGCTGGCCAATCCCTGTTCGAGCGACGTGAACGGCCGCCAGCCGAGCCCCTCCGCAGCCGCCGTCGGGTCGACCGCGCTGTGGCGCAACTCACCGGCGCGCTCGGGACCAAACACCGGTTCCTGGTCGTGGCCGGTCACGGCCGCCAGCGCCTGGTGCAGCCGCTTGACGCTGGTCTGCTGGCTGGTGCCGATGTTGAAGCGGCGGTCGTCGCCCTTGGCCCCCGCCAGTACGAAGGCGTGCACGACGTCGTCGACATGGACGAAGTCGCGAGTCTGCTCACCGTCGCCGTAGATCGTGCACGGCTGGCCGGCCAGCATCCGCTCGGTGAAGATCGCGATCACGCCTGCCTCACCTCGAGGGTCCTGGCGAGGCCCGTAGACGTTGGCCAGGGCCAACGTCGTCCAACGCAGGTCGTACAGGACGCCCCAGGTCCGCAGGTACTCCTCGGCGGCGCGCTTGCTGGCCCCGTAGGGCGAATGCGCCGTGGCATCCATGTCCTCGGTCACGGGCAGGTCGGCCTCGGCCGGCTCACCGTAGATGCAGCCGCCGGAGGTGGCCATGACCACCTTGCGCGCGCCAACCTCGCGGGCCGCCTCGACGACCTCCAGCGTCGCCAGGACGTTGGCGCGCAGGTCGCTGCGCGGATCCTCGACACTCTTGCGGACGCTGATCTGAGCGGCGAGGTGGTAGATGACGTCGGGCCGGTGCCTGGCCACGACCTGGGTCAGGCCCCGCGGCGCACTGATGTCCATGCGCACGAACTCCAGCTGACCGGGATACAGGCGACGCGCCTCCGCCAGGTTGTCCAGACGACCTGTCGACAGGTCATCGACCACGACGACCCTGCGGCTCTCGGCCAGGAGCCGGTCGACGAGTGTGCTGCCGATGAACCCGGCACCTCCGGTCACCACCACCGTGTCGTCCATGGGCATCCTGTCAACGAAGTGCGGGGCGACGATCCTAACGATGCAGCGTTGCACCGACCCGGTGGGCAGCCGGGGCGCGCGGGAAGGGCCACAATGTCAGGCAGGGCGGCCGGTCGACCACAGCGCCAACTTGCTGTGCAGCCGTTCAACCAGGGCCGGCGGCGCGGAATCGGAGCACTTGGACCGCAGCAGCCGCCGAACGTGTTCCTCGACCGTGGCGCGACCGCTGCACGGCGGACACTCACCCAGGTGGATGGCCAGGCTGGCGGCGCTGGCGTCGGCCAACTCCCCATCGAGGTAGAGCTCCAGCGACGCCAGCACCTCGGAGCAGTCCACACCCGTGTCCGCACATTCGTCGGTCATCGCGCGTCCACGTTTGCGTTCACCTCTTCGGGCCCGTCGATCAGACCGCGTTGCAGGGCGTACCCCGCCAACGCCTGTTGCAGCGCTTTCCTTCCGCGGTGCAGCCGCGACATCACGGTGCCGATGGGCGTGCCCATGATCTCCGCGATCTCGCGGTAGGCGAAGCCCTCGACATCGGCGTAGTAGACCGCCAAGCGGAAGGGCTCCGGCAGGTCGGCCAACGCGGTGCGGATTTCCTCGTCGGTCAGGCGTGCCAACACCTCCGACTCTGCCGATGGGTCGGTCGCACCAAGCGCGTCGTACAGCGAGAAGTCGTCGGTGGTGTCCTGCAGGGTCTCCTGCGGTCGACGCTGCGCCTTGCGGTAGCTGTTGATGTAGGTGTTGTGCAGGATCCGGTACAGCCAGGCCTTGAGATTGGTGCCCTGCTGGAACTGGTGGAAGGCCGCGTAGGCCTTCGCCATGGCTTCCTGGACGAGGTCCTCCGCGTCGGCAGCGTGGCGCGTGTAGCGCAGGGCCGCGCCATAGAGCGGATCGAGCAACGGCATCACCTGTTCGGTGAACAGGTGCGTTCGCTGCGCGTCGGTCAGTTCGGCTCGCCTGATGCTGCCGTCGTCCTGGCGTCCGTCCACCACCTCGACGCGGACCTCTTGCTCCTCTTCAGCCGCGGGCGCCTCGGTCCCATGACCGGTCTGCGCGACATCGTCGGTCACCGGCTGCCCCTTCCGCTGCGGCGAGGCTAATGGGGGTCGCTCGTCCGGCCGAACGCGCTGGATGTTCAAGCATTCAAACACAGCGGGAAACATCGCTGTTGACAAGGGAACAACATGAAAAGCCCTGAGATACATTGGCACTCGTCGCGGAACTCGCCCCAGCCGCGATCCGGCCCCGCCGCCCCGGCGGGGCCGGACCCGCCAGCCGCCGCTTTGCCCGGACACACTGGAGGACCGCATGACCCGCGCCACCGCCATCAGCCAGCTCGGCCCAGGGCCCGCTGGCCCCCGGATCCGGCCGCGTGAACCCGACCTTCGTGCCACCGCAGCCGCGTTGGCGGTCTGGTACGTCGAGCATCGCGCCGGCCGACGGTGCGTCACGCAGCTGCACGCCGGGCTGACCCCGACCCTGCGCCATCGGCTCGCCCAGCGGGTGGTCCACCAGCAGTCCCTGACGGCCCCGCACCCCGTCCTGCGCGTGGTCGAGCAACAGCCCTGCGCCGACAGCCGCGAAGCGCTGGTGCTGATCGGCGGGGTGCGCGACCGTGTCACCGCCGTGTGCGTGCGCTTTGAGCGTCACGGGACGCGGTGGCTGGTGGCCGAACTCAGCGCCCCCGAGGACGGGGAACCCCCCGTGGTCACCGACCGAGCGTTGCTGTACGGCCCGGATGCCTTCGACATCGTGAGTCGATCCGGCGACGTTGCTCGACCACAGGCCGCCACGCCCGGCACCGCCAGCGCTGCACCGCCGGACTTGGTGAGGCTGGCCTGACGGTCAGTGCACGGCGCCGTGGCACTTCTTGTACTTGCGACCCGATCCACAAGGGCACGGTTCGTTGCGGCCGGCGTTGCCGAACGCGTCGTCCTTGACGTACTGCGCACCCGCGGCGATCTGCCGGACGTGGGTCCCGTCCTCGCGCTGCTGAGCCGGCCGAACCGCAGCACCCCCCTCCGACGACGGGCCACTGTAGGAGAGGCGCTGCTCGCTCGGCCCGGACGGGCCGCCCACGTCCAGAACGGACGCCAGCGGCGATGCCTCAGGAACACCCACAGGCGGGGGCGCTGGTTGCGCAGTCGGCTCCTCGGCCGCCTCATCCTGAGACGGAGCGCTCGGCTCACCATCGGGCACAGGCGCTGCGGGCCAGCTGACTGGCGCTGACGCTGACGCTGACGCTGACGCTGACGACGGCGCCGGCGCCGTCGCCGTCGTGGCATCGGTCGGGGACCCGTCAGCATCGGCAGCAGCGGATGCGGGGGCGGGGGCGGATCCCTCGTCCGTGCCGCCGTGAGCGATCGGTGCCTCCGCCGGGGCCGGCACGTCGGCCGGCGTCTTGGACGCGTCGTCGGCCGGTGCCTTGGACGCGTCGTCGGCCGGTGCCTTGGACGCGTCGTCAGCCGGTGCCTTGGACGCGTCGTCAGCCGGCGCCGCGGGCCTGGGCGTCATCGTCACCGAGTAGGACGCACCGCTCGGGGTGGCCGATGCAGCGGTCGGTTGGACGTCGGAGGAGAACGTGACCTGGGCCACCGCTTCCGGGGCGGCCGTCGCGCTGGACGCAGCCCCCGCAGCCGGGGCACCGGCTGGGGCAGCGGCGCCCATCGATGGCGCCGTGGCCGGTGCGGCGCCCACGATCGACTTCGGATCGGGCACCACGGGTGATCCCGTTGCGGGTCGCTGGTCAGGATCGCCGCTGGGCTGGGTCTGCACTGGCAGGCGGAAGAAGTAGGTGACCGACTCTGCGCGCACCTCGGTCATCATCGCCGTGAAGGCGTCGTACGCCTCACGCTGGTACTCGGTCAACGGGTCGCGCTGGCCCACCGCACGCAGGCCGATCCCGTCGCGCAGGGCATCCATCTCGTAGAGGTGTTCACGCCACTTGCGGTCCACCACACTCAGGATGACGCGACGCTCGAGCTCACGCATGACCTTCTCACCGCCGACCTCCTCCTCGCGGGCGTCGATGGCGCGGTCGATGTCGGCGACGAGGGCGTCGTGCAACGTTTCGCGGGTCACGGTCGCAAGGTCGATGGCGCGGAAGTCGTAGCCGCAGTCGTAGATCTCCTTGAGCACGTGCTCCAACTGCTCGAGGTCCCAGTCCTCAGCGAAGACGCCGGGCGCGCAGAAGGCGTCCAACGCGTCCTCGACAGCCTGGTCGACGAAACGCTGCGCAAGGTCACCGACCTCGCCGGGGTCGCCATCGATCAGGCGCTGGCGCTGGCCATAGACGATCTTGCGCTGCTCGTTGAGGACGTCGTCGTACTTCAACACGTTCTTGCGGATGTCGAAGTTGCGTGACTCGACCTGGCGCTGCGCGTTGGCCACGGCCTTGGTGACCATGTTGTGCTCGATCGGAACGTCCTCGGGGATCTTCAGCGTCGTCATGACGCGTTCCACGGCAGAGGCGTTGAACAGCCGCATGAGATCATCGCCCAGGGACAGGAAGAACCGCGACTCACCGGGGTCACCCTGACGGCCCGATCGACCCCGCAGCTGGTTGTCGATACGGCGGGAATCGTGACGCTCCGTGCCGATGACGTACAGGCCACCGACGGCCAACACCTTCTCGTGTCCAGCCTGGAATTCGCGCTCGAAGCGCGCCTTCGCCTCCGCGAACACGCGGAGCTTGTCCTGCTCGGGCGTCTCCGGATCGAGCTTGGCGACCTCATCCTTGGCAAGCTCCTCGGCGTTGCCGCCCAGGATGATGTCCGTACCTCGACCAGCCATGTTGGTGGAGACGGTCACCGCCCCGAACTGACCGGCCTGGGCCACGATGTGCGCCTCACGCGTGTGGTTCTTGGCATTGAGGACCTCGTGCTTGATCCCACGGCGCGTGAGCATCTGACCCAGCGCCTCCGACTTGGCGACGTCGACCGTGCCGACGAGCAGGGGCTGGCCCTTCTCATGGCGCTCCACGATCTCCTCGACGACGGCCTCGAACTTGGCCTTCTCCGTCTTGTAGATCAGATCGGCCTGGTCCAGCCGCACGATGTCGCGGTTGGTGGGGACCTCGACGACGCCAAGGGCGTAGATCTCGAGGAACTCGACCTCCTCGGTCTTGGCGGTGCCCGTCATGCCGGCGAGCTTGTCGTAGGTGCGGTAGTAGTTCTGCAGCGTGATCGTGGCCAGCGTCTGGTTCTCCTCCTTGATCTTGACGTTCTCCTTCGCCTCGATCGCCTGGTGGAGTCCCTCGCTGTAGCGCCGCCCCTCCAGGACGCGGCCCGTGTTCTCATCGACGATCTTGACCTCGCCGTCGGACACGATGTACTCCCGGTCGCGCTTGAACAGCTCGCGCGCCTTGAGGGCGTTGTTGAGGTGGTGGATCAGCGGGGTGTTCACGGATTCGTAGAGGTTGTCGACGTTGAGGAGCTTCTCGACCTTGGCGATGCCTTCCTCGTTCACCGCCACGGTGCGCTTGGCCTCGTCAACGACGTAGTCGCCCGTGACCTCCTTGATGCCGCCCGGCTTGGAGATCTCCTCGCCCTTGCGCAGGTTGGGCACGATCCGACGCGCGAACACCTGATAGAGCTGGGCAGACTGCTCGACGGGCCCGGAGATGATCAGGGGGGTGCGGGCCTCGTCGACGAGGATCGAGTCCACTTCGTCGACCAACGCCATGTAGTGGCCGCGCTGGGTTTGGTTGGCCTTCTCCCACGCCATGTTGTCGCGGAGGTAGTCGAACCCGAACTCGTTGTTCGTGCCGTAGGTGATGTCGCAGCCGTAGGCCTGCTGCTTGGACGCGCGGGGCTGCTGGCTGTGGACCAGGCCCGTGCTGACCCCGAGGAAGCCGTGGACCTGGCCCATCCACTCCGAGTCACGTCGCGACAGGTACTCGTTGACCGTGACGATGTGAACGCCCTTGCCGGTCAGGGCATTCAGGTAGACCGGCATCGTCGAGGTCAGGGTCTTGCCCTCACCGGTCTTCATCTCGGCGATGTTGCCCTGGTGCAGCGCAATGCCGCCGAACACCTGCACGTCGTAGGGCCGCTGCCCCAGCACGCGCCAAGCGGACTCACGGACGGTCGCGAAGGCCTCCGGCAGCAGGTCGTCCAGCGGCTCGCCGTTGTCCAGGCGCTGCTTGAACTCGGCGGTGCGGGCCTGCAGCTGCTCGTCAGACATCGCCTTGTGGTCGTCGCTGAGTGCGTTGACGAGGGCCACAACCTTGCTGATCTGCTTGGCCCTCTTGCCCTCGCCCCACCGGAGGGGATTCAGCTTCGCCATGGGGTGCGCCTCGATGCGATACCGGAAGATGCGGCCGCAGTTGCGATGCCGGGCCGCTCACGTTGGCAGCCATCGTACGTCCGTGGCCACGACGTCGGCCCGCCCCCTGCGCCCCAGCCGGGCAGGTTTCACTTCGCGTGGAGCTCCATTGAGCGCAGTGGCTGGGTGGGGCTGGCTAGGCGCCGTGAGGGAGTGTGGCGAAGCCACATGACCGAGCGGCAACAACGCCAGCGCCGTCCAGACGCCCGCTCACTTGATCTCGAGCAGCTTCTCGCGAATGAGCGGAGTGGCTGGGTGGGGCTGGCTAGGCGCCGTGAGGGAGTGTGGCGAAGCCACATGACCGAGCGGCAACAACGCCAGCGCCGTCCAGACGCCCGCTCACTTGATCTCGAGCAGCTTCTCGCGAATGAGCGGAGTGGCTGGGTGGGGCTGGCTAGGCGCCGTGAGGGAGTGTGGCGAAGCCACATGACCGAGCGGCAACAACGCCAGCGCCGTCCAGACGCCCGCTCACTTGATCTCGAGCAGCTTCTCGCGAACGGCGTACACCACGGCCTCCATCCGGGAATGCAGGTGCAGCTTCTCCAGGATGTTGCGGACGTGGTTCTTCACGGTGTTCTCGGAGATGAACAGCGACTTGGCAATCTCGCGGTTGTTCTTGCCCTGGGCGACGTGCGTGAGCACTTCCATCTCCCGTGGCGTGAGCCGCGGAGCGGGGACCTGCTGCTTCTCCTCCTCCTTCTTGATCATGGACGCGAATTCGTTGAGCAGCTTGGAGGCCATGGATGGCGAGATGAGCGACTGCCCGCCCCAGACGGAGCGGACGGCGTTGCCGATCTCGTCAATCGAGATCTCCTTGAGCAGATAGCCGTTCGCGCCAGCCTTGATCGCCTGGTAGAGGTCGTCCTCGTCATCGCTGATGGTGAGCATCAGGACCTTGATGTTGGGCGCGTCCTCCTTCATCTGACGCGCGGCATCGATGCCCGACATCAGCGGCATCCGGACGTCCATCACGACGACGTCGGGCACCTCGTCGCGGGCGATCTGCAGGGCCGCGCGACCGTCGCCGACCTCGCCGATGACCTCGATGTCGGGTTCGTCCTCGAGGACCATGCGCAGGCCGCGACGGAACAGCTCGTGATCGTCGGCGATCAGGACGCGGATCGGATCGGTGCTCACGGTGGGCCTCCCAGACGGGTGGGGCCACAGACACCAGCCCGTCAACGCCTTTGCACGGGCCAACCGCTGGGATGGACCATGACAGTGTGGTCAGGATAGCCGAGGGGCCCCTGCCCAAGTCGAACCATCAGCGGCCGTCCGACCTGACAACGGTTGGGCCCCGTCCAACGCGACGGGACCCAACCGCGTGGCTGACCGCAAGCCGCGGCCTCAGCTGACCTCTTCCAACTCAACGGCCGCTTGGGCAGCCAGTGCGGCGTTGTTGGCTTCTTCGTGGGTCGGGGCGGTCTGACGCGCCTTGTCCACGAGCTTGGTCTTGAGCTTGCGCACCTGTCGTTCGAGCTTCGCCTGCGCTCGATCGATGGCCGTGAGGGGATCGGGGGCGGCGGCAGTCGCACGGAGGTACTTGCCCTTGGCGTGCAGGACGACCTCGCAGTGGATCTTGTCCTCGATCCGAGGGTTCTTGTCCTCGGAGAAGACCACTTCCATGTCGATGAAGCGATCGAAGAGCCGTCGGACCTTGGAGAGCTTCTCCACCGCTTCCTCTTTGACAGAGGCGGGGACTTCCAGGTTCTTGCCCTTCACGACGATTTGCATGTGTACTCCTCGTTCGCAATGGCGAGGGGAGGCCGCAGCTCCGATCGTGACGGGCTCCCACTCGCCCGTCGTTTCAACGTAGCAACCGTGGCGACCCGGCGCCCGGCGAACGGCCGCCTTCGGTCGGGACCTTGGGACCTCGCGCGGTCGCGAAGGGATCACCGGCTCGCGCGGCCTCCGCGGCAGAGGGCAGCCACAACAACCGACTCGGTGGCGCTGGCTGCGAGGGCACCAGCGGCGCGCGCGACCGTGGCTGTCGTGGCGACGACGTCATCGACCAAGAGGACCCTCGGGGGCGTGTGTCCCACCGCGATGAACGCCTCGCCCGAGAGGTCACGGCGACGGTCACGCGCCAACTGCGCCTGATCGGTGCGGCGTGGCCGAGCCAGGAGCAGCTGGTCGCATGCCACGTCCAGCGAGGCCGCCACGGCGCGTGCCAGGACCTCGGCATGGTCGCGGCCGCGTCGGCGTCGGCGACGCCGATCAGCAGGCACCCAGGTGACGGCGTCCACGGCCGGCGTACCCGTGGCGCTCGCATGCTCGGCGATGGCATGACCCAGCCCGACAGCCAAGCCATCCCAGCCACCCCATGCGCCGGCTGTCTTGGCGGCGCGGACCGCGTCGCCGAGCGGTCCGGCGTACGGGCCGACGGTGAACACGGCCATGATGGCGGTGTGCTCCAACGGGCACGCCGCGTGCGCTCGGAGGTCGCCGCACCGGGTGCAGGCCGACAGGGCAACGCGCATGGACGGCCGGCAGTCGGGACACCACGGCGGCGCCGCCGACGGTTCCCCGCAGGTCACGCACCGCAGCGGCGCAATCAGGTCGAGCAGTGCACGCATGCCCGCATCGTGCCTGACCGCGCCGGCTCCCCTGGGACCAGGTCGACGATCTGTGGGAAACGAGGCGCGGGGGGTCACCGCCCCGGTGATCGGCCGCCGCGAGGACCTGTATTCGTCGTTGATCGTGCAGTGGCGCCGGTCGCGTGGCCGCGGCGCCCTGCAAGGGCTGTCGCACCCGAAGGGTGGTCGAGGTGCAGGAAGGACTCCCGGTGCTCGTGGAGGACCTGTCCCGGAGCGCGACCGAGAACGGGCGGCGTCATGATCGACCCGGCGATCGACTTCTTCGCCGGGGCCACGACATCACGCTCCTCGGCGGGCTCATGGTCGCGACCTTCGCCAGGCAAGCCGAGGGACTTGGTCCTGCTCGCTTGGTTGCGACCTGCATCCACCGCGACGGTGTCGAGGTCGGCTGCTCGATGCAGGATCCCGGGGGCCTCACAGGCCTGGCGGCTGGTGGCCCGTGGCCCGTGGCAGGAGCCGTGGTATGCCCAGCGCACGGTTGTCCACATCTGACGAACAACAGTTCGGACTCTGTCATCAGAGGTGGTAGGGTGACGACCCTGACAACTTCACCCATCCTGACGCCCGTGCGACGGGACGCATCTTCGGGAGCTGCTGTGACACCACCCCGTGACCTTCTCACCTGGCCCGTGCTGGCCGGTGACAAGCGTCCGCGCGGCTACGACAGTGGGGACGGTGTCGGCGAGGGGGACGGTGTCGTTGGTGGGGGTGTGCACAACGCCGCGTCGCGTCAGGGGCCGCTGGCAGGGTTGGCCGCCGCGCTGGATGGTCTTGGCGAGGTCGCCGTCGACCAGCTGTCGGAACCGGCGCTGGCGGTCGAGATGGCCGGGTTGCAGACCGCAGCACGACGCATCGAAGCCCGCCTGGCGTGCGCAACCGCAACGCTGGCCACGCGCCGAGTCGCAGCCGTACGCGAGTCGGGTGGGGATGACCGGGCGGTTGACCGGGCACGGCGGGCAACCCGAAACGAGATCGCCGACGCGCTGAAGCTCACTCCGGGGCAGGTCCGTGACGCCGAACGC
>Ga0326597_10004875_pt1 | contig 18754 bp, 20 predicted proteins | sample RVTome_12_FD_203789 | JGI IMG/M metagenome (GOLD analysis project Ga0326597, IMG submission 203789) | Soil microbial communities from uranium-contaminated site in the Upper Colorado River Basin, Wyoming, United States - RVT100D185 | ecosystem: Environmental > Terrestrial > Soil > Contaminated >... | reverse complement strand
AACTCGTCAACTGTCAACCCGGTTTCCCTAATTATTGACCTTAAAGTTGCTTTTGCAATTTCTTTATGATTTGGAATAGTTACTCTTCTAAAGGGTGAGCGGTTTTGCCTTAAGACCATGTGCCAAGTTAATAACCCATTTTTGCTAAAGCCTTTACAACATCCTTGCCTGAAACAACAGGAAGCTTGCTCACACATTAACCTCAACAACTTCTTCACTAATGGAAGGCGGTATGGGTTCATTATGATTTTTCAAGCTCTGCAGATATGCTTCGATAGCTTCCCTAACATTTGTCATGGCTTTATCCCTGGTTTTACCCTGGGTTATACAGCCTGGAAGGGACGGAACTTCAGCAACAAAAATTCCGTCTTCATCTTGTCTTAATAATATCCTGTATTTCATTTTTTTAAATGTGAATTATATCGTTATACACTACAAACGCCATAAACAACATTAATATTATGAAACCGAGATTCTGCACAACAATCTGGACTTTATGCGATACCGGTTTTCTGAATATCCCTTCGTAAAGCAGGAATATGAAATGACCGCCGTCAAGCGCAGGAAAAGGAAGTATGTTTATTATAGCAAGAGTAATAGAAAGCATTGCCATAAATCCAAGGAATGATAAAAAACCTCCTTCGGCGGACTGACCTGCATATTGAGCAATTTTAACCGGACCTCCTACTGCTTTTGAAAATGCTATATCGCCTTTAATTATCTTCCACATAGACTTCATAAACAGCACAACGCCGTAATGCCATAAATCATCAAACCCCTGAGGAATTGCGGTTATAACATTGTAATTAATGTTTTTAACCACTCCAATATATTTGCCGACCCCAATGCCGATAGTGCTGTCTGAATCAGGCTTAACCACTCCGCTCATTTCTGCGCCGTTTCTCATCCATTTAAAACTTATGTCTTTATCGGGATTGGCTTTTATAATATCTACAAACTGTTGAGAATGATTAATCTTTTCTCCGTTTGCTTCAATAATAACATCGCCGCTTTGCAAACCTACTTTCCCAGCCGGCTTATCAACCAGAACCTGCTGTATTTCGGGCTCCATATCGGGAGGGAATATTCCGAATGTTCTTTCGCCTATATCTCTTAAATCATTTTTAGAAATGAAAATTTCTTTGAATGAACCATTCCTTTCGATTTTAAGATTTACATCTTCTCCCATTCTCTCAATGAAGATATTTCCTCTTACTTCGTCCCAATATTCAATCGGCTCAGCGTTAATCGAAACTATCTTATCCCCGGGAATAATTCCATACTTTTGGGCAATTGAATTCTGTGACACATAACCAACTATCGTTGTTTCAATTCTTGTTCTTCCCTGCACGAGGTTAATTGTGTAAAATATCAGAAAAGCAAGCAAGGTATTCATTATGACTCCCGCCGTTATTACAAACATTCTCTGCCAAACGGGCTTTGAGCGGAATTCCCACGTCTGGGGCGGTTTATCAATGAAATCCTTATCCATGCTTTCGTCAATCATTCCGGCAACTTTAACATAACCGCCGAGAGGAAACACACCAATGCCGTATTCCGTATCCCCTTTTACAAATTTAAAAAAACGCAGATTGAAGAAATCAAAGAAAAGGTAAAATTTATCCACTCTCATCCTGCATAACTTAGCTGCAAGAAAGTGCCCAAACTCGTGTACAAATACGAGTATAATTATAGTTATCAAAAAGTAAAGTATTGTGGTGACTACGCTCATAAAAATTTAATTACTCCTTAGCTTGTCTGCCTGCTGCAGGCGGGTAACCGAGGCAGATTCATATACAAACCGCCTTGACCACGTATCAGTTTCAATTATATTTTCTAAATCCAGTTTATTATGGTTATCATGCTTCTCTAAAGCAGATTTTATCAAATACGGAATTTCAGTAAATTTTATTTTTCTGTTTAAGAACAAATCAACTGCAGCTTCGTTTGAACCGTTTAAAACAACGGGATATGAACCTCCAAGCTTAATTACTTCATAAGCCAATCTCAAACATTCAAACTTATCAAAATCGGGCTCCTCGAAAGTTAGACGCTTCAAAAGAGCTAAATCCAGGCGCGGGAAATCCGAGGCAACCCTTTCAGGGTAAGTTAATGCATACTGAATCGGTACCTTCATATCAGGAACGCCCAGCTGCGCTTTAACCGAGCCGTCAGTGAACTCAACCAATGAATGAATAACTGACTGCGGGTGTATCAAAACCTCTATATTTTTCACTTCAATTCCAAACAGCCATTTCGCCTCAATAATTTCAAATCCTTTATTCATTAAAGTGGCGGAATCAATCGTAATCTTATTTCCCATTTTCCAATTCGGATGGTTTAACGCTTCCTCAAGCGTTACGTGTTCAAATAAGTCTTTTGAATACTCCCTAAACGGTCCCCCCGAAGCCGTTAAGGTTAACTTGCTTATTTTATTTAACGGCTCACCCTGAATACACTGTAAAATTGCGCTGTGCTCGCTGTCAATCGGCAGCAGGCGGGTTTTGCTTCCTTTGAGCAGAAAATTTATCAGCTGACCGGCTGCAACAAGCGACTCCTTATTTGCCAAAGCCACATCCTTACCGTTTTTAATCGCTTTAACAGTCGGGATAAGACCGCTGAATCCGACAAGTGCATTTACAACAAGCTCAAAATCATTGCGCGAAGCAATTTCATTTATTCCTTCCTGCCCGCAAAGAACTTCGCAATCTAAATTTAAAGTACATTCTTTAAGTCTTTGGAAGCAATCAGCACGAAAAATTACTGCCCCCTTGGGTTTAAACTCTTTTATCTGCTCGCAAAGCAAATCTACGTTAGAATTTGCAGAGATATATTTTACCGTAACAGGATAGTTGTTCCTGTTCAAATTCCTAACGACTTCAAGAGTATTTCTGCCTATTGAGCCTGTTGAGCCTAAAACAGCAATGTTTTTCATTTCAAATTACAAAATATAAAATTAACTCTATTTTATAAAACATAATATACAATTAAAAATCAAAAATACAAAAATAATGTTAATTTTTTGAAATTTTTAAGAGTTTTATAACGTTATTGGTTAGTGTCAATTAATTTAAAATCATTGTATTTGTTCTCCAAAAAAGATAGATTTGAACTTTAATTTAAACTAAAATTGAATAAGAAACTAATCTTCTGTGCGTTTATTCTAATTGTTATCCTTGCACTTAATTCAATTAACATTACAGGATGCAGCTCAGAAAACCCCGTTGCCCCCAGAGAAACCGTTCGGTTCTCACAGGACATTCTTCCGATTTTTGCGAGCAATTGTTCATTCCCCGGCTGCCATAATCCTACAGATAAGCAGGCAGGCATTGATTTAACAAGCTGGGGTTCAATAATGTTAAACGGTTCTAACTTTGGAGCGGAAATAGTTCCTTACAATGCTAAATGGAGCCATATGATGCAGCACATTAACAGGGTGGATACAATTATATCGCCGTTTTCCGAGCCATTGATGCCACAGGTGCTTTTACCATATTCAAACGGACAGCCGCTCCAAAAGAATTTAATCGAGCTTATTGCCGGCTGGATTAACCAGGGAGCAAAGAACGATTACGGTCAGGTAGCATTTTCAAACATAACAAGAAAAGCTTTTATCACAAATCAGGCTTCGGATTATGTTGCAGTTGTTAACCTTGATATCCATCATCTGGTTAGATTAATTGATGTAGGAGGAAGGAACAACCAAACAGCCCCGCTTGACGCGCCACATGTGATAATAACGGATAACCAGGGAAGATATTTTTACGTCAGTCTGATAGCTGAGGGCTACATCGAAAAATATGATGCAGACACCTATGAAAAAGTGGGAAGAATGTTTGCAGGACTCTCTCCTGCTCATATTGTGATTTCCGATGACGGTTCAAGGGGCTGGTTTACAAACTTCGATGCAACATTAACCGAAAAAAATATTAAGGAATTCAATACCGAGACAATGACTATAACCCAGACAATATTCGAATTCAGAATGAATAAACCCCACGGCTTAAGGCTTACTCATAACGGCACACTTATGCTCGGCGCAACTCAGGGAAGCGAGTTTATTTATGTTATCAGAACATCAGATAACGAAATCGAAAACGTAGTGCCGGTTGACCTTTCTGTTCCGCCAAACGGTAACGGTACGGGTAATTTTTCCCCCTATCAGGTAGCAATTACACCCGATGATAAATATGCTTATATATCATGCACAAAATCAAACGATGTAAGAATATTTGACATACAAACAAGGGCATTTATTCAAAATATTCCGGTTGGACTAAATCCGCTGGCGCTTGAAATATCACCGGATGGAAGATGGTGTTACGTGCCGAATAGAAATTCAAACTCTGTTACTGTAATCGATGTCCAATCAAGAATGGTTGTGAAAACAATCTCAAATATCGGCGCCCAGCCGCATAAAATTGATTTTACCGAAGACGGACATTATGCTTACATTACATGTGAATCCACAAGCGGAACATTTGTTCACCACCCTCCTGTCGGCTCAAGCAGACCCGGAACAACCTGCGTAATTGATGTCTGGGGCGGACACAATAAGATTAAAGATATAGAAATGGCTTCATTCCCAGCCGGTATCTCAATCACTCCTGGTAAAGGAAATTAAAATAATCCTTCTGTAAAATGAAAAAAAATTTTTTACTGTTTTGCTGTTTATTAAGTACGCTTTTGCTGAATTGCAGTGATTCAAACACAACCCAGCCGGTAAATACTGCCGATATTTCCGTTACAAATCTAAAGCCGTTAAATTCCCAAGTCGAAGGAGTATACGAAGCGTGGGTAAGCGTTGAAACGAGTTTAGACCATGATGACGAAGCATACAGAAGTCTGGGAAGGTTTAACATATCACCAAACGGTTCCCTTATCGATACATCCGGTAATCCGTTCAGCTTAAAAATCAGCCGAATTAGCAATATTAATTTAACGGAAGATGCTTTAATTACGATCGAACCTCCCGGAGATAATGATACCCTGCCCGGAAATATAAAATTTCTCGGCGGGGCAAAGAACGTTCAGGGTAATTCTATAGTTTTTAACATGGCGATGAATTACAGTGAGATACTGGGAAATATCGCTTTGCAGTTTTCAACTGCTTCGGCTGAATACCTTCTTGCCTCCCCATCAACAGGCGATTCTAACCAGTTTAACAGAGGGATTTGGTTCTCTAAAACCACAAGCGGTCCGACTGTTCCGGGGCTAACGCTTCCAACCATACCCGATACGCTCGACTGGACATACCAGGGGTGGGTAATTGATTCAACAAATACCAGCTGGCTCTACAATATCGGCAGATTCAATGCTTCTTTGGAAGTGGATGATTACCAGCAATGCCAGTTTAATCCTCCTGCTCAAACATGGCCTGTTCCGGGGAATGACTGGATACAGCCAAACTGTCCCGGAGGCGGACTGCCTGACATTACGAATTTAAATTCAGGAATATACCGCCTCTTAATTACATTAGAGCCGCGATTTGAACAAGGTTCTGCACTTTTGAAACCATTTTATATTCAATTATTTTATGGTAACTTGCTGCCCGGCACATATGGCACTGTATTAAGCCTGCCCAATGTTTCAGCAGGTACAATGCCCTCGGCTGTAATTAGACTTTCAGTTTCAAACTAAATTATATTTCATCCATGAAGAATTTTTTATCAGTTATTTTTCTTGCAGCCCTCTGCAGTCAATCGATTTTCTCTCAAGGAAGCAGCAATATGACATTGCTTGCCCAAAAAGACGAGCATAATGCTGGCGGCACACCCGCTGACTGGCACTACGCATCATGCTGGGGGTGGACTTCTCCGAACGGAAGAGAGTATGCAATAATCGGCTACTGGAACGGAACGGCTATTTACGATATTACTGACCCAAAGAACGTTGTGCAGTGTGATACAATACCGGGACCGACCTCATTTTATAATTACAGGGAATTTACGGTAGTTGACAATTATCTCTACATTGTCTCCGAAGGAACAAATAATAATGCCGGCTTGCAGATTGTCAATCTTCAGTATTTGCCTGACTCAGTAAGGCATGTTAGAAACTGGACTTTCGGAAGTTATAATAGAACACATACAGTCAAGAGCTCAGGAAATTTTCTATATTTGAACGGCGCTAACACAAATGCCGGTGCATTACAGATAGTTGACATTACTGACAGAGAAAACCCTGTTGCAAGAGGTGTGGGACCTGCTCCATACGTGCATGATTGCTTTATAAAAAACGATACGGTTTATGCCGCAAATATTTACACTCCGAGCAGAATGTCTATAATAAACGTTACTAATAAAGATAACCCAACTTTGATTACACAGCATGTATATTCAAACGCCGTATGCCATAATGTGTGGACATCAAATAACAGACGGTGGCTTTTGACAACTGACGAGGGCGGCTCAAACCACCTGAAAATCTGGAATGCTGAAAATCTGAGCAACATAACATTTGTTTATGAATATATGCCTTATGAATTAGCAATGGTTCATAACGCTTATTTTAAGGGTGATACAATCTTTATGGCTCATTACAGGGCTGGAGTTGTTGCTCTTGACGTTTCCAATCTGCCAAACCAGCCGACGGTTATCGGTTACTATGACACTTACGTCGGTTCGGGGCTCGCATATCAGGGTGCGTGGAACGTTTATCCGTATTTTAATTCGGGGAGGTTCATTGTATCTGATATAAAAACCGGTCTATATGTTTTAAGATTCGGCAATCCGAACGCGATAAACAATAACGGAAGCGGGATTCCTTCTGCTTACAAGCTTGAGCAGAATTATCCCAATCCTTTTAACCCTGCGACAAAAATTAACTTTGAGCTTCCAAAGACTTCTAAAATAACCTTAACTGTTTATGATGCAGCAGGAAGGCTTGTAAAAAATCTTTATGACGGCTTTTTATCGGCAGGCAAGTTTTCAACGGACTTTGACGGGAACAATCTTAGTTCGGGAATTTATTTTTACAGCTTAACTACCGATGAGTTTAAAGAAACTAAGAAAATGGTTCTTGCTAAGTAATGTCCAAATTTTTAATGCGAAAAGGGAGATTAAATCTCCCTTTTTTTATAAACTAAGTGATTCTAAATTTTCCTTCACTAGCTTTTCTGATTTTACCCAATTAACATCATTTATATTTCGAATTCCATTACTTAATTCATTTAAAATTTTTTCCTGTATGTGTCCCCTTTCAAGAGCAACTTTATAAGGAAACCTGTGAAATGTAACCATTGAATACTTGGGAATAAATTTATCGGGAAATCTTTTGTAAAGTTCCGATTCGATTTTCTTTTTCATCTGGAATCTCTCATCAGCCACCAAATCCCTCATTTCGATAAAATTCTCCCGCGCCAAATCGGCTATCGCATCGGTGTTAGCTTTTCTCAATTGCTGGTACTCGCCGAATATTTTTTCCCAGTTATCCCCGTGCTTATTAATACATTCGTTTAAATATGTGCAGTCTTCAAAAGCTGCGTTCATCCCCTGCCCGAAAAACGGAACTATGGCGTGGCAGGAATCACCAAGAAGCGCAACTCTGCCGCCAATGCACCACGGATAGCATTTAATTGTAATCAGGCTGCCTGTTGGATTGTGGAAGAAATCATCCGTCAGAGCATCCATTAACGCCTCTGCATCGGGGAAATTCGATTCAAAAAACTTTTTTACTTTTTCTTTTGAATCTAAAATTTGGAAACTGTTCTCTCCTCCGAAAGACTTATCATAAGCGAGAAATAACGTGCACGTATAGCTTCCGTCCATGTTGGGCAGCGCTATGAGCATATACGAACCCCTCGGCCAAATATGCAGAGCGTTTATTTCCATTTGGTGCTTCCCGTTATTGCTTGGCGGAATGGTCAGCTCCTTATATCCGTAATTTTCATATTCCTGTGAAAAGTTAAATCTCGGAACCTTAAGCATTTCCATTCTAACCGGTGAGGTTGCTCCGTCGGCAGCAATTGTAATATCGGAACCAACAGCAATGTTTTGCTGAGTTTCTTCATTATGGAAATAAATTTCGTTTTTGTCAAAATCCATTCCAAGACACCTCATATTAAAATAAAACTTAACACTTGGATATTGTTCGGCTAAATCCATAAGCTTTTTATTAAGCTCTGCTCTTGAAACAGAGTTGATATATTCGCTCATATCCTTTCCATATGGCTGAAGCTGTGTCTTGCCGTCAAGTGAATGAATCATCCTGCCGTACATGGGAATTGCTATTTTTTTAATTTCGTCATACAAGCCGATTTCTTTAAGGGCATGAATGCCCCTTGTGGATAAAGCAAGGTTTATGGAACGCCCTCCGCCAATATCGCTAATTCTCATATCAGGACGACGCTCATATATATCAACAGCAAATCCTTTTTGAGCCAGATAAACCGACAGCAGTGAGCCTGCCAGTCCCGCCCCAACAATTGTAATTTTTTTAGCCATTATTTGAAAAGAATTTGGGCAAAGTTCCACACGTCACCAAATGTATTATACAAAGGCACAGGTGCCACCCGTATTACATCGGGCTCACGCCAGTCACATACTACTCCATTATTAACAAGCTTTTTATGAATTTCCCTGCCGTGTGATTTTGCTCTGAGTGATAACTGGCATCCGCGCTGGTCTTTATCTTTTGGAGTAATAATCTCAATATTACCGTCATTTTTTTCATTAATCAGATATTCCATGTATCCCGTGAGCTTCTCACTTTTAGTCCTAAGCGCTTGGATTCCCGCTTCATCAAAAATATCAAGCGAGGATTTTAAAGCGGCAAGCTGTAATATGGGGGGATTGCTCAACTGCCAGCTTTCTACAGTGGGAATCGGCTGAAAGTTATGGTGCATTAAAAATCTTGTTGCCTTATCCTGCCCCCACCATCCCCAGAATTTTGGAATACTCATATCCAGTAAATGTCTCTTGTGAACATAAGCTCCTCCAACTGCCCCAGGACCCCCGTTTAAGTATTTGTAATTGCACCAGACAGCAAAATCAATATCCCAGTCGTGAAGGTTTAATGCAAGATTTCCCGCTGCATGTGCTAAATCAAATCCAACCACACACCCTTTTTTATGCCCACACTTTGTTATTCTTTCAAACTCAAATGCCTGCCCTGTGTAATAATTTACCCCAGCAAACATTATTAAAGCAATTGAATCACCTTCTTTATCAATAAATGCTTCAATGTCCCCTGTTCTTATTGTGATTTCTCCCTCGCGAGGTTTCATTTCGAGTAAAGCTTCCTCAGAGCTGTATCCGTGAAATTTAATCTGAGATTGAACTGCATAATGGTCTGACGGGAAAGCATTTGATTCAATTAAAATTTTATGCCGCTCTGGAGTCGGCCGGTAAAATGAAACCATCATCAAGTGCAGGTTAACGGTAAGGGAGTTCATATTGACAACTTCTTCGGGCTTTGCGCCGATAAGCCTTCCGGTTTGCTCCGTTAAAAACTCATGATACGGCAGCCAGGGATTTTTAGCATGCATGTGACCTTCAACCCCCATTGTTTCCCAGTCTTTAAGCTCCTGTTCAACGTAAGCGCGCACGTTTCTTGGCTGCAAACCCAGTGAGTTGCCGGCAAAATAAATTACATCCTCACCGCTTAATTTTTTTGGAATGAAGAATTTACCACGATATGATTTTAACGGGTCTTTTAAGTCTAAGTCCTGTGCAAATGATTTATCGGGTGCGAAATTCATTGCAGCTATTGTTTAATCCTTTCGAGCATTTTCTTAGCATTGTCATTATCAGGGTTAAGCTCAAGCGATTTCTTGTAATATTTCTCAGCAAGTTTCATATTCCCGTCCATAAAATAACCTTCGCCTAGCGAGTCATAAACATTGTAAGAATCCGGAAACTCCTCGACGTTTAGCTTAAATATCTTAATAGCATCCTTTGTTTTGCCCAGCTCCATAATCCTGTAGCCGAGTATGTTAAGCTGGCTCTCTTTGAAATTATACTTATCCTCGTATTCATCTTTTAAATTATAATACGCTTCAATAACTGTTTTAATATCTTTATCAAGGTAAAGAGCCATTAAGGTATCAATTACAGGTTTTTTGGGCTTGTGTACACTGATGAGTTCAATATCAAAAATCAGTGTAGCATTCGGGGGAATAATTTCACCGGCCCCGTTTTCTCCGTAAGCCAAATCAGGAGGAATTATCAATCGGAATTTGTCTCCTATTCTCATTAAAGCAACCCCCTCGTCCCATCCTTTAATAACTTGTTTTGCTCCGAGAGTAAACTCAAAAGTTTCGTTCCTATCGCGGGATGAATCGAATTTTTTTCCGCTGACAAGCCAGCCCGTGTAGTGAACTTCCGCCGCGTAGCCCTGTTTTGCCTTTTTGCCCCCGCCCTTCTTCAAAACTATGTATTTTAGTCCGGATGATGTAGTTGTTGTATCGCCTGAATAGGAGTAAAGATTAATTCCGAAAATTATTAATAATAAAAAAAGTTTTCTCATAATTAATTTTGCAGATTTTAAGTATAAATTAGAAATAAAATTATAATGCTTTCTCGCCGTACATTTTAGCAACAAGCTCATTAGCCCCCAAAAATCTGGCAGCGTTTTTCCATAAAAGCTTTTCCTTAACAACATTGTTTAACTCCGCCATTGATTCAATAAGCTTTCCCGGAACATGCTCGCCAAGCGGGAAAGGATAATCCGAGCCCATGACAATGCTGTCTTCCCCTATTAAATCGATTAAGAACTTCAAAGCAATTTCGTCCAAAACAAGTGAATCGAGATAAAACTTACCGAGATATTTGCGCGGGTTAACATTGTTTTTTGTAGCAACAAGGTCAGGGCGGACATTAAATCCGTGTTCGATTCTCCCGATGGAAAACGGGAACGAGCCGCCGCCGTGCGCAAAGCAGACTCTGAGTTTTTTAAGGCGCTCAAAAACTCCGCCGAATATCATTGAGCATATTGCAAGCGAGGTTTCTGCCGGCATGCCGACAAGCCACGGCAGCCAATACTGGGGCATCCTGTCTTTTCCGAGCATATCCCAGGGATGCACAAATACAGCCGCACCTGTTTCCTCGCAAGCGCGGAATATATCGAAGATTTCCTCATCATCAAGGTTTTTGCCGTGAATATGTGTTCCGATTTCAATTCCCGCAAGCCCGAGCTCATTAATGCATCTTTCAAGCTCTTTAATTGCCAGTTTTAAATCCTGCATAGGCAATGTACCCAGACCGATAAATCTCTCGGGATTATCTTTAACTACTTGAGCAATGTGATCGTTCAAATATCTGGAAAGGTCATATGTCTGCTCAGGTTTTGCCCAATAGTTAAACATTACCGGCACGGTCGACAAAACCTGTATATTCACTCCGTTTTTATCGCAGTCTTCAATCCTAATTTTTTCATCCCAGGTATTATCCTTAACCTCTCTGAAAACATTATCACCTATCATCAACCTGGCGCAGCACGGCTTGTAGTGGTCAATTGTTGCAAATCCCTGTGTATTATACTTTTTGTTTAAGTCGGGCCAGTTTTCAGGCAGTATGTGAGTGTGAACATCTATTTTCATTTCTTGACTGGCGGTTCCATGACTGTTCTGCATTTTTTACATGTTCTTTTATCTTTATCGTTCCAAAACCTTTCAAATATCGGCGGAAGCTGTGTAACAATATTATCCAGCTTTACAAACTCTTCATACAGCTTGTTTCCGCATTTTTCGCAGTACCACTGGAAGCCGTCAAGCTCTTTATCATCTCTTTTCCTCTCAATAACAAGTCCGATTGTATTTGCGGGGCGCTGGGGTGAATGCGGAACATTCGGCGGCAGGTAAAACATCTCCCCTTCCTTAATGTGAATATCCTTTGGTTTGCCGTCTTCGATAATTTTTACAACAATATCACCTTCCACCTGGTAAAAGAATTCAGCACCGTCCTCATAGTGATAATCTTTCCTTGCATTTGGTCCGCCGACCACCATTACAATCAAATCGCCGTCAACCATGCATTTATTGCCAACCGGCGGTTTAAGAAGATGACGATTCTCGTCAATCCACTGTTTAAAATTGAATGAAGAAAGTCCCATTTTTTATCTCCTTAATAGATTTTAAAACTATTTTTAACTTTTTTAGCCTGTTCAAAGTGTCTTCTCTGGTGGGCGGAATTAACTCCAAGAATTTCAAAGGCAGTAAACTTTATCCATTCAACAGCAGGTGACGGAAGCCTGGCTTTGGTTGTATCCCACTGGGCCGATTGGTTAATCAAATCAACCCACCTGTCCTGCAGCTGAAGGAAAGCTGCGGTTGCTTTTGCTTTATCGATGTTTGTATCCGGTCTCCACTTTTGCGGTGCTTTGAACTTGCGCTTTACAGGCGGCTCGATATTTGCAATAAACTTTCTCACAAACCAGCTGCATTTCATCTCACCTGTGTAACGGCGATTCTTCTCAGCAAGACTTTTGAGCGCCGCTTCAAACTTATTGCAGTAATCATCACCTGTTACGATGAGATGATCAATACATTCAGCCACAGACCATCCGTTATCAGCAGGCTTTTTGTTAAACTGGCTTTGATTAACTTTAGGAAGAAATTCCCCTGCTTCCCTTTTCATTGCACGGAATTCATCAGCCAGCTTCTCAAGTTCTCTAGGTAAAACGGAAGCCATCGTTTAATCCTCCGGTTCTTCCTTCCCGTTCTTTGGGAGCATATCAAAAAAATGCCAGGGACTTGAGTAAAAGTCGCCGGGTCCAAAATAATCTTTTGCGACTCTTGTAATTTTTCCCTCTTCATCTTTATGGAAAACCGAAACACCGGGCCAGTATGAGCCGGTTTCAGTCTTGTAACCCATATCGGAAATGAAGGTTGAATCGTGCCCTGAATACATATTAAACTTCCAGCCGCGGTCCTGTGCAAACTGTTTTTGTATATCGGGCGGGTCAGGCGAAACGAGAGCAAATGCTGCCTTTTTTTCAACAAAATAAGTAACCCCGTTGAAACCATCAGCCCAAAGCGTGCAGTATGAGCAGGATTTACCCATATTGTGAATTAAAATTAAATTATCCTTATCGCCGAATATTTCCGAAAGCTTTACATCGCCTCCGTTACTGTCCTTTAATACATAGTCCTCTACGTCCATCCTTGCCTGTTTGGAATTGAGCTTTATCATTTTCCTTCTGGCATCGTGAATTTCCTCTTCAAGCTTTCTTAATTTCTTCTCGAATTTTCCATTCGAACTTTTTGCTTTTTTTTCTTTTTTGTTTTTTTTACCCATTGCAGTAAAAATTTTATTTTAAAAATTATTTTTCAGAGTATAAACCGATTTTGTTTCCTTCCGTATCATAAAACATCGCAACGTAACCAACGGATTGGTTAATGAAAGTTTTCCCCATTAAAATACTTCCGCCGGCTTCCTCCACCTTTGAAAGAACATTATTTAAGTCTTCACCGCCGTTTAAATACACAACCGGGCCGTGGTCGCAGGGTATATAGCCTTCCCCTTTTACGATTGCACCATGAACGCCTTCTTCGTCGCCGCCTGTAAACACGCCCATTAAACAGCCGTTGGTCTCACCGCGGTGAAGCTTAATCCCAAATATATGGTTATAGAATGCCTCGGCTTGATCAAAATTATAGACAGGAATTTCAAACCAGCATATGGTATTCTTCATAATTCAGCCGATTTAACAGGAATTCCCATAATTATAAAAATAAGTTCTTGATAATACTATACCATTTATCCTATACAAATTATTGTTAAGGGACTTTCAACTCCAACCTAAATTTGTTAATTTTGTTGAACAATTCCAATTAAATCATTTTAAATTAGCTTATGCAAAGAGAAATTCACAAATGGTGGAGCCCAAATCTTAATAAAGAAATGGAGATTGCAGTTTACGGCTCATCGGGAAACTATGCTTTATTAATGTTCCCCACAGCTGCGGCTGACTTTTTGGAATATGAAAGGTTTTATTTAATCGATTCAATCGCTCCATACATTAACAATGGCAAAATCAGAGCATTCTCCATCAACAGCATTAATAACGAAAGCTGGCTGAATGACACGAGCCACCCGGAATATAAATCCGAAAGGCACGGGCAGTTTAACGAATACATTGCAAATGAAGTTGTGCCTTTCATAAGGCAAGTTTGCGGCGAGAATGTGCAGGTTATTACGACGGGAGCATCATTCGGTGCACTGCACGCAGCAAATACTTTCTTCCGCAGACCGGACTTATTTGCAGGCACAATTGCAATGAGCGGCTCGTATGATTTAAAGGATTATTCAAAAGGATATTATGACGATAATGTTTACTTCAACTCTCCTGTTGATTACCTTTCAAACCTTAATGATGAAAACGTTCTCAATACTTTAAGAAACAGAAAGCATATTTATATTACTTCGGGACAAGGGAGCTACGAAAATCCTGAGGCGTCGAAGAATTTATCTTATATATTAAACGAAAAGAAAATTAACCATCAGCTTGATTTATGGGGACATGATATACCCCACGACTGGCCCTCATGGAGAAAGATGCTTCCGTATTTTATAGATTCAAAGCTGTAAATTTAAATCTGTCCTCTGTAATTTACCTCTATTAAATAAAACGGGAGGATTTCCTGCTTTGATTAACTCCTCGGTAAGAATTCTTCCGACAAACCCGGTTCCGCCCAGCATTAAAATTTTTTTCATACCTGCAAAAATAAAAAAGCGGAGTAAACTTACCCCGCTAAATTAAAAATTATTTAAAAAACTGTAATCTACCTTTCATCTTTAAAATCAAGCTCCTCTAAATCAAGCAAAATTTTTCTAGCCCTGATAGCGTCTTCATCACCGCTTACTTGAATTTGGACCATGCCGTCATTGTTTAATTCATAAACTATCCCGGCATCATTTAATAAAGATTTCGCAACCGATATAATTGAACTATTAGACGAAGCAAAAACAGTTGTGGGCTTATTATGTTTAGCCATATTTAAGCGCTCGTTTTTATATCCTGTTAAACTTTGTAATAATTAACTTAGCAAAATACCTTATAAATAATTATTAAGGAATACCAAGAACACGTTAGAGTAATGGCTTCTTAAGTAAGTAAATTATCACATATTTATGATTTACTTCTCGCTTTATTATTATTATTCATATATTTTGCAATTTCCGATTTTGTTTTATCCTCCTTTTTAGCCAAACTCTCAATAATCCTTTCCCTGTCGCCCTCGGTCCGGTTCTGGCTTAGCTTAAACTTGCCCTCCAGGTTTGTAACCTTAATTTTAAAGGCAACAATTCCGCTGAGTAAATCATTTTTGTAATCCTCGGGGAAAGTGTCCCATTGCTGCTTATACCCTGCCTCAAACACTTTAAAAGTTTCCTGCAGCAGGTTTATTCTTTGCTCAACGGCTGGAAGAATTTCAGGAACTCCGTAAGCGTGAACGGCTATGTAATTCCAAGTGGGGACACTTACCTTATTTTCATAAAGCGATGGTGATATATATGAATGGGGCTCCCGGAATATTATTAGCACCTCCTCATCCTTCTTAAAGCTTGACCATTGGGGGTTTGCCTTTGCCATATGTGCCCTTAAAATAAGAGCATCACCTTCCTCAAAAATCAAAAAAGGCAGGTGAGTCGCCCAGTATCTTTTCTTTGCAGAATTAACCAAAGTTGCAAAGTTATACTCCTTCATAAACTCAACAAGTTTTTTCTTGTCCTTCTCTTCAAAGTGTTTTGGTATGTACATTAAATTTTAAGTTATTTTTTTGCTCATTACAACGCTTCTGTAATTTACTTCATCCCATTTATGATGCTGAATATATCTGTAACCGCGTTTTTGATAATACTCTATAAGATGCTGAGCCTCCTCAGAAGTATCAAGTGAAAGTTCTTTTGCCTGTTTTTCATGGGCATAGCTCTCAATAAAATCCATCATCTTGCTTCCTACCCCCATTTGCTGGTAAGAAGGTTCGACTGCAAACTGGCCAAAATATGACACACCTTCCTGATTATACCAGATGCAGCGGTTTGTTCCCTTTGACTTATATAAAGTGATACACGCAATTAATTTTTTATCGTGTTCAACAACAAAGCTCTCCCCTTTTTGGAGCCTCCTTTTTGTAATTTCGTCATCCTGATGGGTTGCCATAAATCTCAATCCCATATCAGCCAATCGTTTGTATGAACGGTGCAAAAGCTCCGTCAATTCTGATACTGAATCTTTTTTTTCATCAAATTTTCTTATTTCAAATTCTTTGTTATCTATTTTAAATTTTTGCAGAGCACCCTCCATTACTCAACAAACAAGTCCACAAATTCAAACTTCTTTCCGTCAAAAAGACCTTTATCGCTAAGCTTTAGCTGCGGAATTACCAGCAGCGCCATAAACGAAAGCGTCATAAACGGAGCGTGGAGTGTTGTACCAAACTCCTTTGCCGTCGCGTCAAGCTTTGTGTATTGCAGGGCGACCTTATAGCCATCGTCATTTGTCATAATCCCGGCAATCGGCAGAGGAAGAACTTCAACATTACCGTTATATGCAGCGGAAATCCCGCCCTTGTAATCGATTATTCCGTTTACCGCATTACAAATATCCTCATCGCTTACCCCCACGGCAATTATGTTATGCGAATCATGCGCAACGCAGGATGCAATCGCTCCCTTTTTCAGCCCGAAGTTTCTTATAAATGCAACGGCGGGCTTTGAATTCCCGTAACGCTCAACAACTGTGAGCTTTAGAACATCGTTATTAGTGTTCGATATCAGCCGCGCATTCCACAGCTTGCCGGGCTCGTTAAGCTCCCGTGTTATTAACTGGCCGTCAAGCGCTTCGATTACTCTTAACAATGGAGTGCTGTCCTTTTCAACTTCGATTTCAAAATCTTTCGGTTGCTTTCTTGATGTGTTGAAATTATTAACAATAACGGCATCGACCCTCTCAATCAGTGTTTTGCCGTTCTCTGCAACAAGCCGACCGTTGATATACGTTTGCTGAACTTTAAAATCCGTTAGGTTATTTACAACAATAAAATCCCCAGGGTCACCAGTTTGAAGCAAGCCGACATCAAGCGAGTAATGCTTAACGGGATTAACACATGCCGCGCCAAGCACATCAAATAAATCATACCCTTTGGCAATTGAGCGCGCAGCAATCTGGTCAATCTGCCCTACGACTAAATCATTCGGATGCTTGTCATCACTGCAGAACATTACCATAGAAGGATAATCTCTAATCAACGTGTGGAGTGCCTCATAATTCTTTGCTGCTGAACCCTCGCGGATTAAAATCTTCATTCCGTATTTAAGCTTATCCAGCGCTTCGGCAAGCGTAAAGCATTCATGGTCGGTCGATATTCCTGCCTGCGCCGAGGCTTCGGCAGGCAGGCCTGCTTCTATGTAACGCCTGGCATCCTCACCTCTTAGACCCGGTGCGTGTCCGTCAACAGGTTTGCCGAGTGAATGAGCAATGTTAATTTTATCCATTACGAGCGGGTCGCGGTGCAAAACGCCGGGGTAGTTCATCATTTCGCTTAGGTATTTCAGCCCGTCTTTTTCAAACAGCTCGCGGATTTCGTCGGAGCCGATTACGGCGCCTGCGGTTTCAAAAGCCGTGGCGGGCACGCAGGATGAAGCACCGAAGTAAAACTTAAACGGCACTTTTTTCCCGTTTTCAATCATATAACGGATTCCTTTTACACCGAGCACGTTGGCTATTTCATGCGGGTCGCTTACGGTGGCAACCGTGCCGTGTGTTACGGCAAGCCGCGCAAACTCAGACGGCACAAGCATTGAGCTTTCTATATGCACGTGCGCATCAACAAAGCCGGGCATTATAAACGGACTGAGTTCCGCATTCTGCGGGATCGAAAGGTCAATTTTTGTAATCCTCCCTTTCTCAACGGTTATGGTTCCCGCAAAGACCTTGCGGTTTAAAACATCAACTATATTTCCAGATATTTCCAATTCTGAACCAGTATTCTAATTGATTAATCAGCAAAATTACTTATATATAATACTTGTTTAAAGGATTAATATTCTCTCACCCAATTCCCCTTGAAATCCATCCGTAAATTTAAAACATCAATTAAGAATTATGAATTGAGAATTACGAATTAATAAGTTATTTTTAATTAAAATGACAATAACACGCAAAATATTAGCCGAAAAAATTAAGGACTATCTTTATCACAAGATTACGCTTAATGAGCTTGTCAGCTGGGCTGAGAACGTTATTATGGAGCACGAGTTTGAGAGCACAGACGAACCTGTCTGAAAAATATTACTTCTCTGCTTGGCGTTGCAGATGTTCGAGCATTCGGTCTAACACTTGAAGACTGCGAGTCGTTTCTGCATCAGCTTGGCTATAAAATAGAATTTGAAGTAAACAAAATTAATACATAGAGAAACCTATACTAAAGACCTATTTTGCCCCTGTAAAAAGGGGTTTTTGTTTTTAAATCAATTATGAATCGGCAAATCCGAATCGATAAGTGGCTCTGGTGCGTGAGGGTGTTTAAGTCACGCTCCCTTGCCTCCAGCGCCTGCGACAGCGGAAAAGTTAAAATCGAAGGTGAAAGAGTTAAACCTTCTTACCAAGTAAAAATCGGTGATGTTATAACCGTTCAGCAGAGATATATTAAGCGTGCGTATAGAGTCCTTGCCCCTTTAGATAAACGCGTATCAGCAGCCAAAGTAAAGGATTTTGCGGAAGATATTACTCCCCCAGAAGAGCTTGAGAAGCTTAAAACCGAGCGGTTTGTATCATACCAAAGCAGGTTCAAAGGCATTGGCAGACCGACAAA
>Ga0326597_10004873_pt1 | contig 18757 bp, 15 predicted proteins | sample RVTome_12_FD_203789 | JGI IMG/M metagenome (GOLD analysis project Ga0326597, IMG submission 203789) | Soil microbial communities from uranium-contaminated site in the Upper Colorado River Basin, Wyoming, United States - RVT100D185 | ecosystem: Environmental > Terrestrial > Soil > Contaminated >... | reverse complement strand
CGACAGGCGCGGGCTGAGCGAGCCGTACGGATCCTGGAACACGACCTGAATTTCGCGTCTGAGCGGGCGCATGGCACGGAACGACTTGGTGTCGATCGTCTCGCCGAGGTAGCGAATTTGACCGGTGCTGGAAATCATCCGGGTGAGCGCAAGACCGAGCGTGGTCTTGCCGGATCCCGATTCGCCGACAATGCCGAGCGTCTGTCCGCTGCGCAGCTCGAGGGAAATCTCGTCAACCGCCTTGATGTAGTCGACCGTGCGCCTCAGAAGGCCGCGCTTGACCGGAAACCACACCCGCAGGCTCTCGGTCTCCAGCACCACCGGTGCCGAACGGTCGGACGCCGGCGGGTCGCCTTTCGGCTCCGCGGCCAGCAGGTGCCTGGTATAGGCATGCTTTGGCCGGTTGAGCACCGTGCTGGTCGCGCCCTGCTCGACCATCTTGCCGTGCGTCATCACGCAGACCCGTTCGGCGAACTTGCGCACGATGCCGAGATCATGGGTGATCAGGAGCATCGCCATGCCGAGTTCGGCCTGCAGGCGCTTCAGGAGCTTCAGGATCTGCGCCTGCACCGTCACGTCGAGCGCTGTTGTCGGCTCGTCGGCGATCAGCAGGTCGGGCTCGTTGGCCAGCGCCATCGCGATCATCACCCGCTGGCGCTGCCCGCCGGAGAGCTGGTGCGGAAAGCTGGCGAGGCGCGATTCGGGGTCGCGTATGTCCACCTGGTCGAGCAGCTCGAGAGTTCGCGCGCGCGCTGCTTGAGGTCCCAGGCCCTTATGGATATTGAGGGTTTCTCCGATCTGTCGTTCCACCGTGTGCAGCGGATTGAGCGACGTCATGGGCTCCTGAAAGATCATCGAAATGCGGTTGCCGCGCACCCGGCGCAGTTGCGCATAGGTCGCGCCCATCAGGTTCTGGCCGTCGAACCGGATTTCGCCCGACGGATGGCGCGCGGCCGGATAGGGCAGGAGCTGCATCACCGAAAGCGCCGTCACCGATTTTCCAGAGCCCGATTCGCCGACCAGCGCGACCGCTTCGCCGCGGCCGATGCTGAACGACACGTGGTCGACCGCGAGAACTTTCTCCGGTGCCTGGGCGAACGCGACCGAGAGGTCGCGAACGTCGAGCAGCGCATCGCGTCCGGGCGCTTTCAAAGTGCGGCGCCGAGCCATTCAGGCCGCCTCGCCGCCGAAGCCCGTGCAGGCACCCGCCTGACCCACGATTTCGATTGTCGCATGTCCGATGCGGAAGCTTTCCGCAAGCTCCTGCCTGACCCGCGCGACGACGTCGGCCGGCTCCGACCCGGCGTCTGGCGCGACTTCGAGCGTCGCCATGGTGCGCTCCTGGGTGAGCGACCAGACATGGACATGGCAGACACGCCGCACGCCGGCGACATTCGCCTCGAGATGGGGCCCGATCTCACGAGAATCGACGTCGCCGGGCGCGCCTTCGAGCAGAATGTGGCCGCTCCGAACGACGACCCGCACGCCGCCCCGCAGAATGATCGCGGCCACCGCCAGCGACAGGATCGGGTCGATTGCCATCCATCCCCAGACCATGATCACGACCGCGCCGACGAGCGCCGCGACCGAGCCCAGAAGATCGCCCAGCACGTGCAGCGCCGCGCCTTCGACGTTCAGGTTGCCGCGCTCCGCGCCGTGCAGCAGAACGAAGGCCGCGATGTTGACCGCAAGGCCCGCCAGCGCGACGCCCATCATGATGCCGCCGTCGATCGTGCCGCCTGCGAGCAGCCGGCTGATCGCTTCGACCACGATCCACGCCGCGATGGCGATCAGCGTGAAGCCGTTGGCGAATGCCACAAGCACCTGGAACCGGTCGAACCCGTAGGTGCGCTTCCAGTCGGCCGGCCTGCGCTGCAGGCGAAACGCGAACCAGGCGAGCGCCAGAGCCGCGAAATCGGTCAGCATATGGCCGGCGTCGGCGATCAGCGCCAGCGAGCCGGAGATGATGCCGCCGACGACTTCCGCCACCATGAACAGCCCAGTCAGCACCGCCGCCGCACCGAGTCGCCGCTCATTGTTGCCGTGATGATGGTGGCGCCCGTGATCTGGACCGTGATGTGACTGCGGCATCGTCAGGTTCTCACCCGAAAGTCTTGCGCGGATCGAACGCGTCGCGCACCGCTTCGCCGATGAAGATCAGCAGGCTCAGCATGAGCGCGATGGTGAAGAACCCCGAAAGCCCGAGCCACGGCGCGTGCAGGTTGTTCTTGCCCTGGGCCAACAGCTCGCCCAGCGACGGAGATCCCGGCGGCAGACCGAACCCGAGGAAGTCGAGCGATGTCAGCGTCGTGATCGAACCGTTGAGGATGAACGGCATGAAGGTCAGCGTCGCCACCATGGCGTTGGGCAGAAGGTGCTTGAACATGATCACCAGATTGGAGACGCCGAGCGCGCGTGCCGCCTGGATGTACTCGAAATTGCGCCCGCGCAGGAATTCCGCCCGCACCACGCCGACCAGCGCCACCCATGAGAACAGCAGCAGGATCGACAGCAGTATCCAGAAGCTCGGCTGTATCACCGCCGAGATGATGATCAGCAGATAGAGCGCCGGCACCGAGGTCCAGATCTCGATGAAGCGCTGGAACAGCAGGTCGGTCCAGCCGCCGAAATAGCCCTGCACCGCGCCCGCTACGACACCGATCACCGACGAGATGATGGTGAGCACGAGGCCGAACAGGACCGAAAGCCGGAATCCGTAGATCAGCCGGGCCAGCACGTCGCGGCCCTGATCGTCGGTGCCGAGCCAGTTCCAGTTCCAGATCGTGCAGGCCGAGTCCTCGACGCCGCCTGCATAGGCGACGCATCGCTCCTCGACCGTCAGCGTCGGCGACGGGTCGGCCGGCGCAGGCGACGGCAGTTCGTAATTGATGGTGGAATAGTCGTAGCGGATCGGCGGCCACAGGATCCACCCATTGGCCATGATCTCATCGCGGATCAGCGGATCGCGATAGTCGGTTTCCGCGAGAAAGCCGCCGAACTTCTCTTCCGGGTAATCGAACAGGACGGGCGCTAGGAGCTCGCCCTTGTAGGACATCAGGATCGGCCGGTCATTGGCGACGAACTCGGCGAACAGCGACACCACGAACAGCGCGGCGAAGATCCACAGCGACCAGAATCCGCGCCGGTGTGACCGGAAGTTCCGCCACCGCCGCTGGTTGATCGGCGACAGCCTGAGCAGTCCGTGGCGTGCGGGAATATAGACGGGCACTTCAGCCTCGGCCGGCGCCTCGGCCCGCTCCAGTGTCGTCGCCCGCCCCGCCATGGCTCAGACGTCTCGCCGCCCGAAATCGATCCTCGGATCGATCCAGGTATAGGTCAGGTCGGAGATCAGGTTCACCACCAGCCCGAGCAGCGAGAAGATGTAGAGCGTGGCGAACACCACCGCATAGTCGCGGTTGATCACCGACTCGAATCCGAGCAGGCCCAGCCCGTCGAGCGAGAAAATGGTCTCGATCAGCACCGATCCGGCGAAAAACGCGCCGATGAAGGCGCCCGGAAACCCGGCGATAATGATCAGCATGGCGTTGCGGAACACATGGCCGTAGAGCACCTGCCGTTCGGAGAGCCCCTTGGCGCGGGCGGTGACGACGTACTGTTTGCGGATTTCGTCGAGGAACGAGTTCTTGGTGAGAAGCGAGGTGGTGGCGAACGCACCGAGCGCCATTGAGATGATCGGCAGGGTCAGGTGCCAGAAATAGTCGACGATCTTCTCCGGCCAGGACATGGAGTCGAAATCGTCCGACACCAGGCCGCGCAGCGGGAACAGATCGAAATAGCTGCCGCCGGCGAACAGGATGATGAGCAGAACCGCGAACAGAAATCCCGGTATCGCATAGCCGATGATGATGACACCGGATGTCCAGACGTCGAAGCGCGTGCCGTCGCGGACCGCCTTGGCGATACCAAGCGGGATCGAGATGCCGTAGGACAGGAAGGTCATCCACAGGCCGAGCGATATCGAGACCGGCATCTTCTCGAGAACCAGGTCGATCACCGGGATGTCGCGGAAATAGCTCTCGCCGAAATCGAAGCGTATGTAGTTCCACAGCATCAGCCCGAAACGCTCCAGCGGCGGCCGGTCGAAGCCGAACTGGCGCTCGAGCTCCTTGATGAACTCCGGATCGAGCCCCTGCGCGCCGCGGTACCTGCTGGTAACCGACTGGTCGGCTGCGCTCGTCTGAGCCTGCTGCTGGCTGCCGAAATCACCACCCGTCTGCCCGGAAATGCGTGCCGTCGCCGAGACATCGGAACCGGTAAGCTGGGCGATCACACGCTCCACCGGCCCGCCCGGCGCGAACTGCACGATCACGAAGCTGATCGCCATGATGCCGAACAGCGTCGGCACGAACAGCAGCAGCCTGCGGATGATGTAGGCGATCATGACACGCGGCTCATCGACCGGCCGCTGCCGTCCCTTCGGCGTCGTACCACCATGTCAGCTCCACTGGATGGCCGTAGCGCGGCTTGTCCTCGGGCCACCCGAAATTCCGCCATACGGCCATGGTATGGACCGGCTTGTACCATTGCGGAATCCAGTAGCGCCCGGCTCGCAGCACGCGGTCAAGCGCCCGCACCGCGACGTTGAGCTCGGCGCGGCTTTCGGCCTGGATGATCCGGTCGATCAGCTCGTCGACGACCGGGTCGGCGATGCCCGACAGGTTGTCGGAGCCGTCGGTCGCCGCCGCGGCCGAGCCCCAGTACTGGCGGATGTATTCGCCGGGCGTCGCCGATAGCGCGTAGCGTCGCGTCGTGAGGTCGAAGTCGAACGACTTGAGGCGTTCCTGGTACTGCGCCGGGTCGACGAGGCGGAAGCCGGCGCTGATGCCGAGCACCTTCAGATTATTGATGAAGGGCTGCGCGATCCGATCGAAAGTCGGGGTGTCCTCCAGGAGCTCGATCGTAAGGGGCACGCCGTCCTTCATGCGCCGGCCGGCCTCGATTCGCCAGCCCGCCTCATCGAGCAGACCGGCGGCGTGGCGCAGCAGCCGCCGATCCTGCCCCGAGCCGTCCGAGGTCGGCGGCGAGAACGGCTCGTCGAACAGCTCGGCGGGGAGGCTCGCGCGGTGCGGCTCGAGCAGCGCAAGTTCCGCCTCGCCCGGCAGGCCGGTCGCCTTCATGTCGGAATTTTCGAAAAACGAATGCGTTCGGGTGTAGAGGCCGTAGAACAGGTTCCTGTTGGACCATTCGAAGTCGAACGCGTAGATCAGCGCCTCGCGGACCCGGGCGTCCTGGAACTTTGCCCTGCGGGTGTTGATGAAAAAGCCCTGGGCGCCCGCGGCGCGCTCGTCGGGAAACTCGACCCTCACCACACGGCCGTCCCTGATCGCGGGAAAGTCGTAGCCTGTCGCCCAGGTCTTCGACGTGAATTCCTCCCACACGGTGAGATTGCCCTTCTTGAACGCCTCGAAGCCGATCTGGCGATCGCGGAAGAACTCCAGGCGGATCACGTCGAAATTGTTCATGCCGCGGACCGTCGCCAGATCGCGTCCCCAGTAACCCTCCACGCGGGCATATTCGATGAAGCGCCCGGACTGCATGGCGCCGACCCGGTAGGGGCCGGAGCCGAGCGGCGGCTCGAGCGTCGAGGCGCCGAAATCGCGACCGCTGTAATACGCCTTTGAGAACACCGGCAGCCCCGCGACGAACATCGGCAGCTGCCGGCCCTGCCGGCCGGTAAACCGGACCACGACCTCGTCCTCGCCGTCGACTTCGGCGCCGACCATCTCCCTGAGCGTCTGCGCGATGTTGGGATGGCCCTCGGCGCGCAGCAGCTCGATCGAGAAAGCGACGTCCTGCGCGGTGAGCGGTGTTCCGTCATGGAAGCGCGCCTCGCGGCGTAGATGAAAGCGGTACGTGTCGCGGCCCTCGAGCGTGACCTTCCGGGCGAGATGCCCATAGACCGCGTCGGGCTCGTCGAGCGCGCGCACCATCAGCGAGTCGAAAATCAGCTCGACACGCGGCGCAGCGTCGCCCTTCAGAACGAAGCCGTTCAGCGTGTTGAAGGTCTGCGCGTTCTGGTTGAACGCATAGGAGGGCGCCGTGAACACGATCCGCCCGCCCTTCGGCGCTTGCGGATTCACATAGTCGAAATAGCTGAAATCCGTGGGGTAGGCGAGGTCGCCGAAGACCGACAGCCCGTGCCGCGCGGCTCCGGTCGCGGCGGCCGGCTCTGCCTCTACTGCCGCCCCGGCGGTGGGCCGCGTCGCCAGCGCCGCGGCCGCGCCAAGCGCCAGCGTCTCACGCCGCGTCAGGCCGGGACCGGTGCCGCGGCCGGTCACCGTCCGCTCACGATCTTCGCGGCGCGCTCGACATCGAACCACCACGTCATCACCGAGATGCCGTAGTCCGGCACCACGTCAGGCAGGCCGAAGCGGTTCCAGCGCGCAGTGCGGATGTCAGCCGTGAAGTACTGCGGAACCACGAATTCGTTCCACAGCAGCACCCGGTCGAGCGCATGCGTCGCCGCCACCAGTTGCTCGCGGTTGCGGGCGAAGATGATACGATCGATCAGATGGTCGACGGCTTCGTCCTTGATGCCGATGGTGTTGCGGCTGCCCTCGCGGTCGGCCGCTTCCGAGCCCCAGAAGTCGCGCTGCTCGTTGCCGGGCGACAGCGACTGCGGGAAGTTGTCGACGATGATGTCGAAATCGAAGGTATCGGTACGCTGCTGATACTGTGACACGTCGACCGCGCGCACCGTCGAGCGGATGCCGATCCGCTCCAGATTCTGGCGATAGGGATTGATCAGCCGCTCCATGTCCGGCTGCACGATCAGGAATTCGACCTCCATCACTTCGCCACGGGAGTTGCGCATCACGGTCTCGGTCTCGCGCGAGGAGAGCCCCAGCCACAGCATGGCACGGCAGAAGAACCCGCAGTCCAGCCCGGGATCTTTTTCCTCCTGGTGGATCGCCCAGCCGGCCTCGCCGAGCAGGCGCTGGGCCTCGCGCAGGTTGTCGCGCACCGCCTGGGGCGAGCCGAACACCGGATTCTCGTACTTTCGCTCGAACACTTCTGGCGGAACCTTGTCGCGCACCTCCTCGAGAATCGCGAGCTCAGGTCCTTCCGGCACGCCGGTCGCCTCAAGCTCCGAATTCTCGAAGAAACTGTCGATTCGCTGGTACTGGTCGTAGAACACATTGGTGTTCAGCCACTCGAAATCGAAGGCGAGGTTGAAGGCGCGGCGCACCCGCCGGTCCGCGAACCTGGCCCGCCGCGTGTTGAACACGAACGCCTGCATCGCCTCGGCATTCTTGGTCTGGAACGCCTCGACCACGACGTCGCCGCGCTGGAGGGCGGGAAATTCGTAGCCGGTCGCCCAGCGCTTGGCCGAATTCTCGACGATGAAGTCGAAAGTGTCGGCCTTGAACGCCTCCAGCAGCACGGTGGCATCGCGGAAATACTCGAACCGGAGCTCGTCGAAATTGTTCTGCCCGACATTCACCGGCAGGTCCGCGCCCCAATAATCCTCGACGCGCTCATACGCCACCGAGCGGCCGGCCTGGACCTCGCCGAACCTGTAGGGTCCCGAGCCCAATGGCGGCTCGAGCGTCGATCCGCCGATGTCGCGCGGCGTGCCCCTTGCCGTCTCGCCCTCCCAGTAGTGCTTCGGCAGCACCGGGAGCTGGCCGGTGATCTGCGGCAACTCACGGTTGCCGCTCTGGTCGAAAGTGAACGTGACCTCGTTGTCCCCGGTCTTCTCCGCCTTCACCACGTTCTTGTAGTAGAAGCGATATTGCGGATGCGCCTCCTTCAGCGCCCCGAGGCTCCAGATCACGTCTTCCGGCGTCACCGGCCTGCCGTCATGCCAGCGCGCCTGCGCGCGCAGCCGATAGGTGACCGAGGAAAAGTCATCGCGATGGTGCACCGCCTCGGCGAGCAGGCCGTATTCCGAGGACGGCTCGTCCGACGCTCCGGTCATCAGCGTGTCGTAGATCAGCGTCGACCCGGCCGCCGGCGTTCCCTTGAGATTGAACGGGTTCAGCGTGTCGAAGGTGCCGATCGCCGAGCGCCGCATCACGCCGCCGCGCGGCGCCTCGGGATTGACATAGTTGAAATGCGCGAAGTCGGGCGGATATTTGAGGTCGCCGAAAAGCGACAGCCCGTGTCGCCACGCGGACGCGTCTTCGGCCGCCCGGCTGCCGGGCGGCTGGGCGAGCAGGCCGGCTGCGAGAGCGGCGGAAAGGACTAGACGGAGCATCGGGTCTCCTTCACCACGGCGCGGGTAGCGGCCGGCGCCGCATCGGGCATTCGTGCCAATATAGGTGCGCGCGCCCCGAGTGCCACGTGAAGCCTGTGTAATGTCCTATCACGCCGATGCGACCGGCGGCGACTGTCTCCACGATCGGCCGGGCCGGATGCGCGAATGCGGCGGCCGGTAGTCGCACGAATCGCCGGCCGGCCTCGCCGGTTGGATCAGTTGGCGCCCGCCGGTGCGCCGCCGCCTTGCTGCCCCGCCGCCGGCGGGGCCGGCTCGGAAGCCTCGACGCCGCCATTGGCGGCGTCACCGGCAGGTGCGCTCTCTCTGGTAACGGTTGCCGCGGCTTCATCGTCGGTGACGTCGCCGGCGGCATCCTCGACGGGAACGGCCTCGCCGGCTCCCGCCCCGCGGGCTTCGGCCCCGCCGGCGCTCGATCCGGCTTCGGTGCCGGGCTGCTCGGTGCCCGCCGGCGCTTCCAGCGCCGAGCCGTCGCCGCCCGCGGCCGGGGCTTCGCCGTCATCCGCCGGCTCCGCCGCGCCCTCGCCCTGGCTCGGCTCGGCGACCGCTTGTTTTTCCGGCACCGGCGGCGGCGGCGCATCCGGCGAGATCGTGCGCAGGAAAGCGATCACATCGGCCCGGTCCGAAGGCTTCTTCAGGCCGGCGAACGCCATGGTTGTGCCTGGCAGCCATCCCTTGGGATTGGCGAGGAAGGCGAAGATATCCTCGTAGCTCCAGGGCTCGCCGGCGATCGCGCGCATGGCGTCGGAATAGGAGAATCCTTCGATCGAGCCCTTGGGCCGGCCCAGAATGTCATACAGATTGGGGCCAACCTTGTTGGGCCCGCCGCTCTCGAAAGTATGGCAGGCGGCGCATTTCTTGGCCTGTCTCTGGCCGTCTTGCTCATCACCGGCGGCGAGCACCACCGCGAGCGGCTCGCCTTCCTCTTCCCCGGCCGCTTCGGGCGGCCCTTCCTGGTCTTCCGGAACCTCGACCACATAGGCCTGCTGTTCGAGCTCGTGCGGCGCGTAGATGACCTCGGCGGCGAACCCCAGCCCCATGACAAAAAGCAGCGAACCGAGAATTGCTCCGGCGATCTTGTTGAACTCGAAGGTATCCATGGGCGGGCGGGTTCCAGTGAGCCTGTGATTGCGGCGGCGGCAAAAGCGGATAAGAAGGTACCGGACGCGAGCTACCGCTTTCCCTGCATCCGCTCGAATGCGGCGGAAATTACAGGCAACAGCGGTTGCAGCGCAACACCGATGAGTGGGGCGAGAGCCATCGATGCGCACTGACCGGTCCGACCGCCAGATCGTTCTGATTCCCGCGCGCCGGGCCTCGACCCGGCTGCCGGACAAGCCTCTCGCACCGATCGCCGGCGAGCCGATGATCGTCCACGTCTGGCGCCGTGCCATCGAGTCGGGCTGCGGCCGCGTCGTCGTCGCCACCGATGACGATGATGTTGCCGGGGCCATCGCTGAGCGGGGCGGTGAAGCCGTGCTCACCGGCGCTCACCACGCGAGCGGCTCCGACCGCATTTTCGAGGCGCTGGAGCGCCTTGACCCGGCGGGCGCGTTTCAGGTCGTCGTCAACCTGCAAGGCGACCTGCCGACCCTCGACCCGGCACTGGTGCGCCGTCTCGTGCTGACGCTGCGGGAAGGCGGCTGCGACATCGCGACCCTTGCCGCAGAGACCGTAGACGAGGACGAAGCACGCGACCCGAATGTGGTAAAAATCGCCGCGGCGCTCGCCGGTCCCGGATCGTCGGCGCGTGCCCACTATTTTTCGCGCCAGGCGATTCCTGCCGGCGCCGGACCGCTCTATCACCACATCGGCATCTACGCCTACCACCGCGCCGCGCTGGCGCGTTTCGTGGCGCTGCCGCCCTCGCCGCTGGAGCGCCGCGAACGGCTGGAGCAGCTTCGCGCCATCGAGGCCGGCATGGCCATCCGCGTCGCGCTCGTTGACACGCTGCCGCTTGGCGTGGATACGCCTCGTGATCTGGAACGCGCGCGCCGCATTCTCGGCGGCGATCGCGCGCCTGCAGCAAAGGCCGCACGATGACCGACGTGAAAAACAGCACAATCGTGTTTCAGGGGGAACTGGGCGCCAATTCCCACATTGCCTGCAACGAGCTGTTCGCTGACATGACGCCGCTGCCGGCGCAGACCTTCGAGGACGCCTTCGCCGCGGTCGAATCGGGCCAGGCGCGCTACGCCATGATTCCGATCGAGAATTCACTCGCCGGGCGCGTCGCCGACATTCACCACCTGCTGCCGACCTCCGGCCTGTACATCGTCGCCGAGCATTTCCTGCGCATCCGCCACCGTCTCCTGGCGGTTCCCGGCACCGGTATTTCGGAGATAACCCACGTGATGAGCCACGGCCATGCGCTGGGCCAGTGCCGGGGCACGATCCGCGAGCTTGGGCTCACCCCGATCGTTGCGGCCGACACGGCCGGCTCGGCGCGCCTCGTCGCCGAAAGCAAGGACCGTCATATTGCCGCCATCGCCTCCGGGCTGGCGGCCGAGATTTATGGTCTCGAGACGCTGCGGAGCGACGTCGAGGACGAGGAGCACAACACCACCCGATTCATCGTGCTGGCCGCCGAGCCTGACGACGCCGATCCCGAAAGCGGCGATATCATCACGAGCTTCATCTTCCGCGTGCGCAACGTCCCCGCCGCCTTGTACAAGGCGCTCGGCGGCTTCGCCACAAATGGCGTCAACATGACGAAGCTCGAATCCTACATCGTCGGGGGAAGCTTCGCCGCTGCGCAGTTCTACGCCGATGTCGAGGGTCACCCATCCCACCCCAATGTGCGCCTGGCGCTGGAGGAGCTCGGCTTCTTTTCGAGCGAGCTCAAGATCCTCGGCGCCTACCACGCAAGCGGGCTGAGGGCCCAGATCGAGGCCGAGAGCGGTGACCAGCGCCTGGTCGCGGGCCCGCGCGCCTGACCCAGCCGCCGCACTCGACCGGCATGCTCCGGCCCTGCGGTCACGGCACCTTCAGGCGGAAAAGGCCGGCACCCGCGATTCGGCGAAGGCGCGGATCAGATGATGCGCGATCGCCACGGGCTGCGGCGCCTTGAACGTGCCCTGGCCGGCGAGGGCGGCCGCGAGCTCGCCGCGCGTCACCCACATGGCATGTTCGATCTCGCTTGGATCGATGGTGATCTCCTGGCTCAGCGCCTCGCCGATGCAGCCGATCATCAGCGACGACGGGTAGGGCCAGGGCTGGCTCGAATGGTAGGCGACGCGGCCGACCTCGATGCTCGATTCCTCGAAGATCTCCCGCCGGACCGCCTGTTCGAGGGTCTCGCCCGGCTCGACGAAGCCGGCAAGCGCCGAATACATGCCGGCGACGAACCGGGCGGAGCGCGCGACGAGGGCGCGATCTCCGTCGATCACCAGAGTGATCACAACCGGGTCGGTGCGCGGAAAATGCTGTGCGCCGCACTCGCCGCAGTCGCGGCGAAAGCCGGCCAGCACCATCTGCGACGGCGCGCCGCATTTCGAGCAGAAGCGGTGGCTCTGGTGCCAGGACAGCATGCTGCGCGCAAGCGCCAGGAGCGACACTTCGGCGTCGGGCAGGGCTCCGGTCAGCGCGCGCAGGTCGCCGTGGGAAATTCCCTCGCCGGCGCCGCCGTCACCGACCGGCGGCGCGAGGCGCGCAAAGATCGGGCGCCCGCGCTGGTCGAGGCCGAGAAACATTTCCTCGACGCCCGGCGCCAGGCGTTCAGCCGTGCTGCCCTGGAACAGCGCCGTCGGGCCCGGATTGAGGCTTGTGCCGTAGAGCGGCTGGTCGCCGGCGATGATGACGACGAGGGCGTCGCGACGAGCGCGCTGCGCCTCGATCCAGCGGCGGTCCTCGCGGCGCAGATGCGAACGGTCGATGCGGTTGTGAACGAATGCTAAGCCGGGTTTCGCGGGCATTGCAGGCGGCCTGTTGCCTTGACGTCGCATCCTCTTAGCACGGTTGCCGGCGCTGCCAATCGCCTTGCGGGGTTGTGAATCCCGCCCCCCGGTCTGATATAGTGGTTCCGGGAGGTTGGCGGCGGACGGGTCCCTCGCCAACCGGGTCAGGTCCGGAAGGAAGCAGCCCTAACGAGTCAGACGCGGGTTGCCGTTCCAGCCTCCCACCCGCCCTGTCGAAGGTAACGTTGCGGGAATGCCTGGCGGTCGCGCCGCCAGGCGATCCGCCAGATCCACCGGGAGATCGCGTGAGCGACGCCGACGCCGATAGCCCGGCAGACACCGCCGCCCTCGGCGAGACGGCGCGGTCGGGTGCCGGCTACCGGGTGCTTGCGCGCAAGTACCGCCCGGCGGATTTTTCGCAGCTGATCGGCCAGGATGCGATGGTGCGCACGCTTACCAACGCGTTCGCCGGCGGCCGCATCGCGCAAGCCTATGTGCTGACCGGCGTGCGCGGCGTCGGCAAGACCACCACGGCGCGCATCCTCGCGCGCGCGCTCAACTACGAAGCGCCGGGCGTCGCCGGTCCGACGATCGACATCGCGGAACCCGGTGTTCATTGCGCCGCGATCATGGAGTCGCGCCATCCCGACGTGTTCGAGATGGACGCGGCGTCGAACACCGGCATCGAGGACGTGCGCGAGATCATCGGCTATGCCCAGACCCGGCCGTCGATGGCGCGCTACAAGGTATTCATCATCGACGAGGTTCACATGCTGTCGCGCCAGGCCTTCAACGGCCTGCTGAAGACGCTTGAAGAGCCGCCCGAGCATGTCCGCTTCATCTTCGCGACCACCGAAGTGCGCAAGGTGCCGGTGACCGTTCTGTCGCGCTGTCAGCGCTTCGACCTGCGGCGCGTCGGCGTCGATCTGCTGATCGACCATTTCGCGCGGATCGCCGCCGAGGAGCGGTGCCAGGTCGAGCCGGAGGCCCTGGCCCTGATCGCGCGTGCGGCAGAGGGCTCGGTGCGCGACGGCCTGTCGCTGCTCGACCAGGCGATCGCGCTCGGCGGCGGCGAGGTGCGCGCGCCCGACGTTCGCGCGATGCTGGGCCTTGCCGACCGGTCGCGGGTCATCGACCTGTTCGCACAGGTGATGGCGGGCGATGTCGCGTCCGCGCTGGAGGAATTCGCCGCGCAATATGCCGCCGGCGCCGATCCCCAGGTCATGATCGCCGATCTCGCCGAGTTCGTTCATCTGGTGACCCGGGTGAAAGTGACCGAGGCCGCGCTCGCCGATCCCTCGCTGAGCGAGGTGGAGCGCGAGCAGGCACGCGATTTCGCGGGCAAGCTCACCATGGCGGCGCTCGCCCGGGCCTGGCAGATGCTGCTCAAGGGGCATCAGGAGATCGAGACGGCGCGCCATGCCCTGTCCGCCGCGGAAATGGTGCTGATCCGCCTTGCCTATGCTTCAGGCCTGCCGCCGCCGGCCGAGGTGATCCGATCGCTCGGCGACCATGGCGGCGACATGCGCCCGGAAGTTGGCGGCGACCGGTCCGCGGCCGGACCCGCCCGGCCCGATGATGCCACGCCCGCCGCCGCCGAGCCCGCCGAAGCGGCCGCGAGGCCGGAGAGCTTCGAGGAAGCGGTGCGCCTCGTCTGCGACATCGACATACGCCTCAGCGACCCGCTCGAGCAGTCGGTGCGGCCGGTCAGCTTTGCCGCCGGCCACATCGAGATCGAGGTGTCCGACGGCGCTCCCACTGATATCGCCAACCGCTTCGCCGCGACGCTGACCCGCGCAACCGGCGCGCGCTGGGTCGTCTCGATCGCCGGCGCCGGCCGGATGCCGCCGCGCCGGGGCGAGCCTTCTGCGGCGGCCGAGGAGCCGGATCTGGTGGCGAGCGTCAAGCGCCGCTTTCCCGGTGCTCGGGTGGTCGGCCAGCGCGACTTGCCACCGGGTGACGATGCCGGTGGTGCCGCGCGCGGTGGCGGCGGGATACGCGCAGCCTCGCCCGAACTGCGCTCTCAGACGGAAGGATCGCGATGACCGATTTTCTGGGCCTGATGAAACAGGCCAAGCAGCTTCAGGAGAAGATGCAGCAGATGCAGGCCGGTCTGGCCGAGATCGAGGTCATGGGGTCGTCCGGTGGCGGTCTCGTGACCGTGACGCTGACCGGCAAGGGCGACATGGCGAGGGTCAGCATCGATCCGTCGATGGTCAAGCCGGACGACGCTCAGATTCTCGAAGATCTGCTGATTGCCGCCCACGCCGACGCAAAGTCGAAGCTCGAGGCGGAGCTTGCGCGCAAGATGGGTGAGTTGACGGGCGGGCTGCCGCTGCCGCCGGGCTTCGGCTTTCCCGGCTGAGTCCCGCGATGGCGACGTCGCCGGTCGGCCCGGAGATCGAGAGGCTGATCCAGCTCCTCGCCCGCCTGCCGGGCCTCGGGCCGCGTTCGGCGCGCCGCGCCGCGCTTGCCATGATCAAGCGCCGCGAGCAGCTTCTCGACCCATTGGCGCGCGCCATCAACGAAGCCCGCGAAAAGATCACCCTGTGCACGGTGTGCGGTAATGTCGATGTCACCGACCCCTGTACCATCTGCAGCGACCCGCGCCGCGATCCGTCGATCCTGTGTGTGGTGGAGGAAGTCGGCGATCTGTGGGCGCTGGAGCGCGCCGGCGCCATGGCCGGGCGCTATCACGTTCTCGGCGGCGTGCTGAACGCGCTCGACGGCGTTGGGCCGGACGATCTTTCCATATCCGCGCTGATCGAGCGGGCGCGCGCCAGTGCGGTGCGCGAAGTGGTGCTCGCGGTCAATGCCACCGTCGACGGCCAGGCCACGGCCCACGTCATCGCCGATCTGCTCGACGGCACAGGTATCGCGGTGACCCGGCTTGCCCACGGCGTGCCGGTCGGCGGCGAACTCGACTATCTGGACGAGGGCACGCTCACCCAGGCGATGCGCTCGCGCCGCCCGGCGTAACCGCCGGGCAGGCGCTTTCTGATCCGATCGACGGTCCGGCCGCGCCCGGCGCCATCGCGGCCGGGGCTCAGGCGACCTTCTTCGCCCGCACCTGCTGCGTGAGCTGGCCGGATCGCGACTTCGCACGCGGCTGCTGGCGCACCCGCGCCTGCTCAACCCTCTCGGCGTCTTCGAAATCGAGCACCTCTATGCGGCGCCCGCGATTGGAGATCTTCTCCGCGGACACCACCACCCGGTCGATGTCCTGATTGGCCTGGCCGAAATGCTTTTTCAGGTCAGTGACCCGCTCGCCGAGCCGCACGACATCCTCGACCAGCCGGATGACCTCGATCTGGATGATGCCGGCCTGTTTGCGCATATGCGCATCCTTCATCACCGCCTGCATGGTCTGCACCGCGAGCATCAGCATGTTGGGCGAAACGATGATCACCCGCGACCGGTAGGCCTTCTGGATCAAATCGTCGAAATTTTCGTAGAGGTCGGCGTAGATCGATTCGGAGGGCACGAACATGATCAGCGTGTCCTGAACCTCGCCGGGCAGGCGATAGCGCCCGACAATGTCGCCGAGATGCCGGCTGATGTCGCTCCTCACCCGCGTTTCCGCCTCACGCCGTTCCGCCGCGTCATGCGCCTGCTTGAGCGCGGTGAAGCTCTCCAGCGGAAACTTGGCGTCGATGACCACGACCTGGTCGGAGTCCGGCATTGTGACTACGCAGTCCGGCCGTTTGCCGTTCGACAGGGTGTGCTGGAACGAATAGGCCCCGGTCGGCAGGCCGTCGGCAACGATCGCCTCCATCCGGCCCTGTCCGAAGGCGCCGCGCGCCTGCTTGTTGGCGAGGATCTCCTGCAGGCCGACGACGCGGTTGGAAAGCTCCGTCAGGTTGCGCTGCGCGGTGTCGATCACCGCCAGCCGCTCGTTCAGCCGGTTGAGGTTTTCTCCCGTCCGCCGCGCGGTTTCGGTGAGATTCTGGCCAAGCCGCTGGCTCACCATGTCCAGCCGCTCGTCGATCGAGCGCTTGAGCTCGGACTGGCCGCTGGTCGCCGCCTCGGCGAGCATCTGCACCCGCCCGGTGAGCTCGCCGTGCACCTGCGTCATGAAGCGCAGTTGATCCTCGAGCTCGCGCCGTGCGCGCCCGCGCCGGCCGACACTCACCATCACCGAGACCGTCAGCAGGAGGAGAAGCAGCAACGCCAGCCCGGCCCCGCCGGCCATCGTTTCCAGAATGGTGAATGCGCGGCCTTCGAATATGAACAGCGTCTCATGCATGGAGCCACCCCGACTGATTCGCTGGTCCCAGTATAGTGCATCGGGTGATTCGCGCGCGGTTGACCGGCTTTGGGGGCTCGCTTATTTCACGGCCATGGCAGTTCGGCAGATTCTGACCCTTCCGGATCCCATGCTGCGCCGCGTGGCCGAGCCCGTCGCGACGATCGACGATTCGGTGCGCGCGCTCATGGACGACATGCTGGAAACTATGTACAGCGCGCCGGGAGTGGGGCTCGCCGCGGTGCAGATCGGCGTTCCCAAACGCATTGTCGTCGCCGATTGCGCCGACAAGGACAGGCCGCCCGAGCCGCTGCGGCTGGTCAACCCCGAGATCATCCAGCTGTCCGACGAGATGACCGAGCACGAGGAGGGCTGCCTCTCGATCCCGGAGTACTATGAGATGGTCGAGCGGCCGGCTGCCTGCCGGGTTCGCTTCCTCGACGACACCGGTAGCGAGTGCGAGCTCGACTGCGAGGGCCTGCTTGCGACCTGCATCCAGCACGAGGTCGACCACCTCAACGGCGTTCTCTTCATCGACCACATTTCCAGGCTCAAGCGCGACCGCATCACCCGCAAGTTCCAGAAGGCGGCGCGCGAGCGCGAGAAGGGCGCGGCGTGATCGGTGATGGGCAGGCCTGAAATCCATGAGATCGGGCTGCGACCGCCTGCATGATGGCGCCCCGCGCCGTGCACCGGGCGATGGGTGCCGGGCGCTCACGCATGCCCGGGCAGATCGTCTGAACGTCCGCGATCGGGGCGGGCTTCTCTCATGACGCTCCGGCTCGCCTTCATGGGAACGCCCGATTTTGCGCTGCCGACGCTGGCCGCGATCGCCGGCGCCGGCCACGAAGTCGCCGCCGTCTATACCCAGCAGCCGAGAAAGGGCGGACGCGGCATGGGCGAACGGCCCTCGCCGGTTCACCAACGTGCAGAGGAACTCGGCATTGAGGTGCGCGCGCCCGCCTCGCTTCGCCCGGACGCCGAGCAGGCCGGGTTTGCCGCCCTCGGACTCGATGTCGCCGTCGTCGTCGCCTACGGGCTCATCCTGCCGCCGCCCGTGCTCGCCGCGCCGGTGCATGGCTGTCTCAATCTCCATCCCTCGCTGCTGCCGCGCTGGCGTGGCGCGGCGCCGATCCAGCGCGCCGTCATGGCCGGCGATCGCGAGACTGGCGTCATGGCCATGCGCATGGACGAGGGCCTGGACACGGGCCCGGTCTGTCTTGCCGAACGGGTCGCGATCGGCCGCGACACGACGGCTGGTGAGCTTCACGATGAGCTTGCCGCGCGCGGTGCCGTGCTGATGCTGCGTGCCCTGGTCGATCTCGAAAGCGGGCGCCTCGAATGTCGCGCCCAGGACACGGGCGGCGTGACCTACGCCGCCAAGATCGGCAAGTCGGAAGCCCGCATCGGATTTTCCCGCCCGGCTGCGGCCGTGCACGACCTGATCAGAAGCCTGAGCCCTGCACCCGGAGCCTGGTTCGAGGCCACCGCCGGCGAGGCGCCGCTCCGCCTCAAGGTGCTGCGCTCGCAGCCGGCGGCCGGCTCCGGCGTGCCCGGAACCATCCTCGACGGTGAATTCACCGTGGCGTGCGGCGAGGGCGCCGTTCGCCTCGCCCTGGTCCAGCGTGCCGGCAAGGCGCCGGTCTCGGGCGCGGAGTTTCTGCGCGGCGCCCGGTTGGCGCCCGGCGCGCGGGTTGGGTGAGGGGCCGGCGGTGCCGCGTTACAGGCTCACCATCGAATATGACGGCACTCCCTTCGCCGGTTGGCAGGAGCAGGACGGCAGCGTGACGGTGCAGTCGAGGATTGTCGCGGCAATTACCGCGTTCTGCGGCGAAAGCGTCACGGTATTTGGCGCCGGGCGCACCGATGCGGGCGTCCACGCCACCGGCCAGGTGGCGCATATCGACCTTGCCCGCGACTGGCCGGCGGACACCGTTCGCGACGCGCTGAACGATCATCTGCGCCCCGACCCGATCGCAATTGTCGCGGCAGCAGAAGCGCCTGCCGACTTCGATGCCCGGTTCAGCGCCACCCGCCGCCATTATCGCTATCTGATCGTCGATCGCCGCGCGCCGCTGGCGCTCGACGCCAACCGTGCCTGGCGCGTCGCCGTGCCGCTCGATGTCGCCGGCATGGACGAGGCGGCGCGGTCGCTTGTCGGCCGCCACGACTTCACGACCTTTCGCTCCTCGAGCTGCCAGGCGGCCTCGCCGGTCAAGACGCTGGACGCGATTTCCGTCGCCCGCGATGGCGAGCGCGTTGTCGTGACCGCCAGCGCGCGCTCCTTCATGCACAGGCAGGTGCGTTCCATGGTCGGCAGCCTGAAGCTGGTCGGCGAGGGCAAGTGGCCCGCTGCCGCTGTCGCCGAGGCGCTCG
>Ga0326597_10004872_pt1 | contig 18760 bp, 15 predicted proteins | sample RVTome_12_FD_203789 | JGI IMG/M metagenome (GOLD analysis project Ga0326597, IMG submission 203789) | Soil microbial communities from uranium-contaminated site in the Upper Colorado River Basin, Wyoming, United States - RVT100D185 | ecosystem: Environmental > Terrestrial > Soil > Contaminated >... | reverse complement strand
CTTGTGCTGCGATTTCTCGTCCTGACAGCTCACCACGAGGCCCGTGGGCAGGTGGGTGACGCGCACCGCCGAATCCGTGGTGTTCACGCTCTGCCCTCCCGGCCCGCTGGACCGGAACACGTCGATGCGGAGATCCTTCTCCTGGATGGCTAGCTCCACCTCCTCCACCTCGGGGAGCACGGCCACCGTCACGGTAGAGGTGTGGATGCGCCCGCTGGCCTCGGTGGCGGGCACCCGCTGGACGCGGTGGACCCCGCTCTCGTACTTCATCTGGCTGTAGGCACCCCGCCCGGCAATGCCGACGATGGCCTCCTTGGCCCCGCCCAGGCCGGTCTCGCTGAGCGACAACATCTCGATCTTCCAGCGCTGGTTTTCCGCGTACCGCCTGTACATGCGCAGGAGCTCACCGGCGAAGAGCGTGGCCTCGTCGCCCCCGGCGCCCGCGCGGATCTCCAGGATGATGTCCTTGTCATCGCTGGGGTCCTTGGGGAGCAGCATCACCTGGAGCTCCCGCGCCGCCGCCGCGATCCTGGCCTCCAGGTCCTCCACCTCGGCCTGGGCCATGGCTGTCAGCTCCGGGTCAATGGTCTCCTGGAAAAGGACCCGCGCCTCTTCCGCCTCCTTGCGCAGGCGCTGGTAGGCGGTGTACCGGTCCACGACGGGCTGCAGGTCGGCCCGGGCCTTGGCCAGGCGCTGGTAGGCGCCCTGGTCGCCCTTGCCGGCCGCCGCCGAGAGCTGCTCCAGGATCTCCTGGTGCCGCCGGGCCACGCCGTCCAGTTTCTCGATCAGTGCGGACATCTCCGTTCCCTCGCGGGCCCGGAGGGGCTCAAGCTCCCGTCAATGGTGGCAACGTCGGAAAGCGGTGCGAAACAGCAGGGGAAGGGAAGCGAGAGCCCGTCGGGGCCTCAAGCCACCCTAGTGATGGTGGGGCTGCGCCCCGGCGCCCCCGGCGCGGGCATGATGGCGGCGGCCGGCGCCGGTCGGGGCGGCCGGGGCCCTGGCGCTGGTAATGCGGGATGGGGTGGTGCAGTTCATGGTGTCCTTCGAGGCGGGCGGGCGCCGCGGGGGCGCGGCTATGCCCCCGCCGCGGCCTCGGGCGTCGCCTCGGCCTCGGCCTTCGGCGCCCTGCCGTACTTGCGCTGGAACCGTTCCACGCGCCCTTCGGTGTCCACCAGCTTCTGCTTGCCCGTGAAGAGGGGGTGGCACTTGGAGCAGATATCCACCTTCAGCATCGGCGCAGTGGACCGGGTGCGGAACACCTCGCCGCAGGCGCACTGGATGGTTGCGTTGACATAGTCGGGATGGATGCCCTTTTTCATGATCCCCTCGATGGATCGACTGTCTGGACGTCGTGCAGTATAGCCGACCCCCCGGCGGTTCACAAGAGGCCGCCGGAAAAACAACAGGGGCCGGGGGTCCTCCCCTCCGGGCTCGGTCTCCGCCTCGCCCGTGGTGGCCCCGGCCCCCAGAGGCCCGGCCCGGCTACCGGTTCATCGAGCGCAGGAAGTCTTCGTTGGTCTTGGTCTCCCGGATCTTCTCCTGGAGCAGCTCCATGGCCTCCACCACACCCATGCTGTGGAGCACCTTCCGGAGCACCCACATCTTGTTGAGCTCCTCCTCGGAGAGGAGCAGCTCCTCTTTCCGCGTGCCCGACCGGAAGATGTCGATGGAGGGGAAGATCCGCTTGTCCACCAGGCGGCGGTCCAGGTGCAGCTCCATGTTGCCGGTGCCCTTGAACTCCTCGAAGATCACGTCGTCCATCCGGCTACCCGTCTCCACCAGGGCCGTGGCCATGATGGTGAGGGAGCCCCCCTCCTCGATGTTCCGGGCGGCCCCGAAGAAGCGCTTGGGGCGCTGCAGGGCGCTGGCGTCCACCCCGCCCGAGAGGACGCGGCCGCTGGGGGGGCAGATGGTGTTGTGGGCGCGGGCCAGGCGGGTGATGGAGTCCAGCAGGATCACCACGTCCCGCTTGTGCTCCACCAGGCGCTTGGCCTTCTCCAGCACCATGTCCGACACCTGCACGTGGCGGGTCGCCGGCTCGTCGAAGGTGGAGCTGACCACCTCGGCCTTGACGGACCGCTGGAAGTCCGTCACCTCTTCCGGCCGCTCGTCGATGAGCAGGACGATGAGCACCACCTCGGGGTGGTTCTTGGTGATACTGTTGGCCAGGCGCTGGAGCAGCACCGTCTTCCCGGTGCGTGGCGGCGCCACGATGAGGCCCCGCTGCCCCTTCCCGATGGGCGTCAGGAGGTCCATGATGCGCATGGAGACCTCGTCCGCCGCCGTCTCCAACTTCAGGCGCCGGTTGGGGAAGAGGGGCGTCAGGTTGTCGAAGAGGATCTTGTCCTTGATGGCCTCGGGGTTCTCGTAGTTGATGGCCTCCACCTTCAGGAGGGCGAAGTACCGCTCCCCCTCCTTGGGCGGGCGCACCTGGCCCGAGACCGTGTCGCCGGTGCGGAGGTCGAAGCGCCGGATCTGGGAGGGGGAGACGTAGATGTCGTCCGGGCCGGGGAGATAGTTGTAGTCCGGCGCGCGAAGGAACCCGAAGCCGTCGGGCAGGATCTCCAGGACCCCCTCGGCGAAGATGAGGCCGTTCTTCTCGGTCTGGGCCTCGAGGATCTTGAAGATCAGTTCCTGCTTGCGCAGACCGCTGGCGCCCACCAGCCCCAGGTTGCGGGCGATGGCGTTGAGGTCGGCGACCGGCTTCTCTTTCAGCTCGGCCAAGTTCATCTGCATGGCGCGCCCTGCCGCGGCCGCCGCGGGGGCGGGCGCGGGGGCGTCTGCGGCCGGCGGAGCCGGCGCAGCGGCCTTGGCCGGTACGGCCTCGACCGTCTTGGGTTCGTCGGCAGCGGTGGATACGGTTCGCCCGGTCGGAGGACTCACCTTGGGTTTCCCTCCCTCTGAAGGCATGGTTACACTCTAGAGTGATGCGGCGTCGGGTCTGGACTCGGAGGAGGCATACGCGAAGGGCACTCTGACCTTCGGCAGACCCCCACGCGAACGCATCCCGTGGTTACATGGGGGTGGGACCAATTGGTTCAGGGAACACGATCGTCGTCAGCGATGGGCTGGGCTCGTCTCAACGATTACTAGAGCCACCGAGGATGGATGCCGCTCTGCACAGCAGGACCGCTGGAGGACAAAACCTGCCTGGACAAGGGGTAGTCTAGAAGCGCCCCGGAGCTTTGTCAAGTTTTTTTCGCCAGCTTTTTTCGCCACTTGCCCGCGGGTCACCCTCCGCGGGGCGCCGCCCCCCCCGCCCCCCGCCGCCGGGCGCGGCGGGGGGGGCCTGGTCCCGTGCCGCGGGGTAGCCCCCGTCTGTCCCGGTGGCGGCCGCCAGGACCGTGAGTTCGGCGTGGAGCCGCGCCACCTGAGCGGCGGTCTCGGCCAGGGTCCCGGAGTTCTCGATCACGTGGTGGGCGTGCCTCCGCTTCTCGGCCAGGGGCATCTGCGCCGCCAGGCGCTGGCGCGCCTCGACCTCGCTGAGCCCGTTGCGGGCCCGCAGCCGGCGGATCTGCTCGGCCTCCGAGGCCGCCACTACGATGAGTCGCGGGAACTTCCGGTGGCGCCCCACCTCCACCAGGAGGGCCGCGTCCACCACCACCAGCGGGATCCCTTCCGCCAGGGCCGCCCGCACCCGCCGGTCGCTCTCGGCGATGATGGCCGGGTGCATGATGCCCTCCAGCGCCGCCCGGCGCGCCGGATCGCCGAACACCAGGGCGCCCAGCCTGCCGCGGTCGATGCGCCCCGCCTCGTCCAGGACGCCGGTCCCGAACTCGCGCGCGATGGCGGCGTGGGCCGCCTGGCCGGGCCCCTGGATCTCGTGGGCGATGGCATCCGAATCGACGATGCGCGCCCCCAGGTCCGCCAGCATCCGCGAGACGGTGCTCTTCCCCGTGCAGATCCCGCCGGTCAGGCCGACGACTAGCGCCATTGCGCAACGCGCCCCGGACGCGGCGACGCGGGCACGCGGGCACGCGGCGCAGGAAGGATCAGACCGTCTTTGGGCAGTGCCGTTCTCAGCGTCCCGCCGGGAGTCTCGGCGCGTCGCCGGGTCGCCGTCTCTCCCTGTCTCACCCGAGCAGGCTCCCTTGTGCGAAGGACGCTTCGAGCCGGTGCAGTTCCAGCTCGCGGCAGAGGGCCCGGAAGGCGTCCGCATCGGGCGGGCGGCGGCGCAGGGCCTCCAGGTCCACCGGCACCTGCACGTCGCAGCGCACGCGCACCAGCTCGCGGCTCCGCCGCGCCTGCTCGGCGTGGGCGGCCAGGGCCTCCCGCAGTTTGGGGCGGGCGACCCGGTCCAGACTCCCCAGCAGGGCGTCCAGGGAGCCGAAGGTCGAGAGCAGCGACCGCGCCGTCTTCTCCCCGATCCCGGGGACGCCCGGCACGTTGTCGATGGCATCGCCCGTGAGGCCGAACAGGTCCTCCAGCGCCTCGGGGGGCAGGCCGTAGCGGGCCACCACCTCGGCCCGGTTGTACCAGCGGTCGCGCATGGGATCGTACACCGTGATGCCGTCGGCCACGAGCTGCAGCAGGTCCTTGTCCCCCGTGACGATGACGGCGTGGACGCCCCGCCCGCTTGCCCGCCGGGCCAGCGTGGCCAGGATGTCGTCCGCTTCCTCGCCCTCCACCAGCAGCAGGGGCACGCGCAGGGCCTCCACCGCGCGGTGCACGTGGGGGATCTGCCGGGCCAGGGCGTCCGGCATGGGGGGGCGCTGCGCCTTGTACTCGGCGAAGGCCTCGTGGCGCACCGTGGGACCCGGTCCGTCGAAGGCCACACCCAGGTAGTCGGGCGCCCGCTCGCGGACGATCTTGAGGAGCATGGTGGCGAAGCCGAGGACGGCGTTGGTGGGGACGCCGCCCGCGGTGCTCAGGGGGGGGAGGGCGTGGAACGCCCGGTAGAGGGTGGCGCTCCCGTCCAGCAGGTAGCAGGCGGGGCCCGCGGGCGGCCCGGGCATCGCCTACGCGTCCTCGGGCCGGGGCGGGTCCTGCCCGCGCTGCGGGAGACGGACCCGCACCGTGGTCCCGCCCCCCTGGGGCGCGGGCTCGAAGGCCAGGTCGCCGCGGTAGGCGTTCACGATGGCCCGCACCACCGCCAGGCCCAGGCCCAGACCCCCGGCCGACCGGGTGCGGCTCATGTCCCCTTGGGTGAAGGGCTGCACCAGGGTGGCCAGCGCGTCGGGGGGCATGGCCACCCCGGAGTTGGTGATGGCCACCTCGGCCCTGCCCGATCCCACGCGCGCCGCCACCTCGATGGTCCCGTTGCGCTGGTTGAACTTGATAGCGTTCTCGATCAGGTTGGCGAAGAGGATCCCCACGCGCTCGGGATCCAGCCAGCAGGGTGACATGGCCGGGTCCATGTCGTAGCGCACGGTGAGGCCCTGGTCCCGGATCTCGGGCTGCAGGGCCAGGACCACGGACTGGAGCAGTTCGGGCAATCGTATCTCCTGCTGCGACAGGGTGCTCTCGCCCCGCTCCAGCTCCAGGTAGGCCAGCAGGTTGCCGATGAGGCGCCCCAGCCGGTCGGAACCCTGCTTCACGGCCCCCAGGGCCTCCGACTGCTCCGGCGCGAGCCGCCCGAGCCGTTGGTCCAGCAGCATGTCCACCCAGCCGTGGATGATGGCCAGGGGGGTGCGGAACTCATGGGTGATGGCCGAGAGGAGATCCGACTTGATCTGATCCAGTTCGTGCAGCCGCCGGTTGATCTCGCTGAGGTGGACGTTCTCCTGGCGCAGGCGCCGCTGGTCCAGCCCCCGGGACACCAGGTGGAGGATCTCGTCCAGCCGGAAGGGCTTGAGGATGTAGTCGAAGGCCCCGCCCTTGAGCGCCTTCACCGCCGAGCCGATGGTCCCGTGCCCGGTCATCAGGACCACCAGGGCGCCGGGCTGGGCGATGCGCGCCTCCTCCATGAGGGCCAGCCCATCCCGGTCCGGCAGCACCAGGTCTGTGATGACCACATCGAAGGGCGTGACGCGCAGGGCCTCCCGGGCCTCCCGGGCGCTGGCCGCCGGCGTCACCCGATACCCCTGGAGGCGGAGGGCCTCGGTGAGGGCCGCGCGCATGGCCTCGTCGTCGTCCACCACGAGGAGGGAGGCGCCGGCCGGGCGTGTGGCGCCCGGCAGGGCGCCGGAGGGTTTCACCTCGATTTCCACGGCGGCACCCTAGCAGAGCGTCCCGACACGGTCAAGACACCCCTCCTCCCCCTTCGACGCGGGGACGCGGGGACGGAGAGACGCGCCTCCGCGGTGTTGCCTCGCCGTGTCGCCGCGTCGCCACGTCAGGCCTTCGGGTCTCCAGGGCCACCCACCCGGCGCGGCGGCGGGCGGCGGCGGGGATGAGCCCGGCGGCCCGCGCCGCGCGCCGCACCGCTGCCTCCTGGGTCCGCAGGAGGCCGGACAGCACGGCGAGGCCGCCGGCGCGGACGCGGCGGGCCAGGCGCGGCAACACCGCGGCCAGTTCCCGCGCCGTGAGGTTCGCCACCGCCACGTCGAAGGGCGGCCCACCTGCCGCCGCCAGCGTGCCGTGACACACGCGCACTCGGCGGGCCACACCGTTGCGGCGGACGTTCTCGCGCGCCACACGGCAGGCCACGGGGTCGCTGTCCACGGCCAGCACCGGGCGCGCGCCCAGCTTGGCCGCGGCGATGGCCAGGACGCCCGAGCCCGTGCCCAGATCCAGGACCCGCTCGCCCCCCGCCACGTGGCGCGCCAGCGCCTCCAGGCACAGCCGCGTGCTGGCGTGGGCCCCCGTGCCGAAGGCCATGCCGGGGTCGAGGGTGACCACCGCCCCCGCGCCGGCCGCCCCGCCCCGCACCCAACTGGGCCGGACCAGGAGCCGGCGGCCGATGCGCACCGGGCGCGCGTAGCGCTTCCACCGGTCCGCCCAGCCCCCCGCACGTACCGCGCGCCGCGTGACGCGCAGGCCGCCCCGCAGGAGGCCCAGGCGCCGCAGCGCGCGGGCGTAGGTCCCGAGGGCACGGGCCGCGCACCCGGCGGCGGCGCGGGAGGGAAAGGAGACCGTGAGAACGGCCTGGCGGGAGCGCGGCGGCGTGCCGTCCAGCAGCCCCGCAGCCCCCCGTTCCATCAGGAAGTTGGCCACGGGGTCCGCGGCGCGGGCGGAGAGGCGGACGCGGAGGTCGCAGAAGGAGGAGGCGGGACGCACGGCGGGGAGGCTCTTACCCGAAGAGGCCCTTGACCTTCTCCCAGAACCGGCTGGCCTGGGGGTGCCCATCCCCGTTCTCGAGGCGCGCGTACTCCTCCAGGAGCTCGCGCTGCCGGGGCGTGAGGCGCATGGGGACCTCCACGAGGATGCGCACCACCAGGTCGCCCCGGCCGTAGCCGCGCACGTTGGGCACGCCCTTGCCCCGCAGGCGGAACTCGGTGCCGGACTGCGCGCCGGGCGGGATCTTGATCCTGGCGCGCCCGGACAGCGTGGGGATCTCCAGTTCCGCCCCCAGGGCGGCCTGGACGAAGCTGACAGGCACCTCGCAGAAGAGGTCGTCCCCCTGGCGGGCGAAGAGGGGGTGGTCCTGCACTGTGAGGACCACGTAGAGGTCGCCGGCTGGGCCGCCCCGGGTGCCGGCCTCGCCCTCGCCGGAGAGCTTGAGTCGCGTCCCCGTCTCCACGCCGGCCGGGATCTTGACCGCGATGGTTCGCTCGAGCCGGACCTGCCCCTGCCCCCGGCAGGTGCCGCAGGGCGACTCCAGGACCCACCCCTCCCCACCGCAACGCCCGCACGGCTGGCTGATGGTGAGGAAACCCTGGGAATACCGCACCTGGCCCGACCCGCGGCAGGCGCGGCAGGTGCTGCGCTGGGTGCCGGGCTTGGCCCCCGTTCCCTTGCAGGTGGGGCATGCCTCCAGGCGGGGGATGGTGATCTCGCGCTGCCCCCCCTCCACCGCCTCCCCGAAGGGGATCTCCAAATTGTACCGCAGGTCGGCGCCGCGGTAGGCCGCCGCGCGGCCGCGGCCGCCGCCGAAGAAGCCCTCGAAGAGGTCGTCGAAGACGCTGCCGAAACCCTCGAAACCGCTGAAGCCCTCGAAGCCCCGCTGGGGCGCGCCGGCGTGCCCGAAGCGGTCATAGGTCTCCCGCTTCTCGGGGGTGCTCAGGACCTCGTAGGCCTCCCCGATCTCCTTGAACCGGTCCTCGGCCTTCTTGTCGCCGGGGTTCTTGTCGGGATGGAACTGGTGGGCCAGGCGGCGGTACGCCTTCTTGATCTCCTCGGGCAACGCCTCGCGGGGGACGCCCAGCACCGCGTAGTAGTCGCGCTTGTGATTCACCGGCATCTCACGCGCCGGCGGCGCCGGCGGCGTCGGCGGGCGCCTCGGCCGGGCGCGCGGCCCGGGAGACCTTCACCATGGCCGGCCGGAGCACGCGCCCCTCCAGCAGGTAGCCCTGCTGCAAGACCTCCACTACCACGCCATCCGGCCCCTCCGGGGTCTCCACCTGCTGCACCGCCTGCATCGCGTTGGGATCGAAGGGCGCGCCCTGGCACTCCAGGGGCGTGACCCCTGCCTTCTCCAGGGTGGCCCGGAAGAGCCGCACGATCATCTCGATGCCGGTGCGAATGGTGGCCGGCTGGGCCTCGTCCGTGGCGGAGGCCACGGCACGCTCCAGGTTGTCCGCGATGGGGAGGAACTCCCGCAGCAGGCCCTCGTTGGCGAACTTCAGGAACTCGGCCCGTTCGCGCGCCTGCCGCTTCTTGAAGTTGTCGAACTCGGCCTGGAGACGCAGGAGCCGGTCCTTCAGGACGGCGATCTCTTGGTCCTGCTCGGCCAGGATCGCCTCCGGCGTCTGGAATGCCGCCGGCGCCGGCTCGGCGGGGGGCGGCGCCTCCGTGGCGTCGGGACCGGGGTGCTCGGTGGTGGTCTCGTCTGGCATGGTGAACCCTTGTGCGGTGTGTCCGCGGGATGACGGGGGGAGGCCGCTACATGGGTGTGAGCGCGCGGCTCACCTGCCGCGCGGCGTAGCGGACCAGCGGCACCATGCGGGCGTACGGCATCCGGGTGGGGCCCACGATGCTCACGGCCCCCACGACGGCGTCCCCCGCGTGGTAGGGGGCGGCGATGAAGCTGGCGCCCGCCAGCCCGGGGAACAGCGCCTCGCTCCCGATGAGCACGGTCACGTCCACGTTCCGCAGGCAGGCGTCCAGGATCCGGAGCAGCTTCGTCTTCTCCTCGAAGGCGGCGAACAGACTGCGCATCTTCTCCACGTCGGCGAACTCGGGCTGGTCCGCCATGAGGGAGGCGCCGTCCACGAAAACCTCGGCCTCATCGGCCACCTCCACCGCCTGCTGGGCCAGCAGGAGGGCGCGGGCCAGGAGGCGGTCGTACAGGGTCTTCTCCTCGGCCATGCGGGCCATGACGAAGGCCCGGATCCCGGCCAGCGTCTTCCCCTCCAGGACGTCGTTCAGGTAGCGGCCGATCCGGCCCAGCTCGTCCGCCGAGAGGGGCTCGTCCAGCCCCACCACCTTCTGCAGGACCAGGCCCGAGGTGGAGACGAACACCGCCAGCAGGCGCTCCCGGCCCAGGTGGACGAATTCGATGCGCGAGAAAATGTTCTGGTCCAGCCGCGGCGCCATGATCAGGCAGGTGTAATGGGTGAGGGACGAGAGGATCCGCCCCGCCTCCCGCACCACCTCCTCGGCCTCGCCCCGGGGCGCCGCCACGCCTTCCTCGATGCGCTGCGCGTCGCGGGGGGCCAGGTCCTCAGGCTCCATGAGGGTGTCCACGTAGAGCCGGTAGCCCCGGTCGGTGGGCACGCGGCCGGCCGACGTGTGCGGTTGCGCCAGGAGGCCCTCCTCCTCCAGGTCGGCCATGATGTTGCGGATGGTGGCGGGGCTCAGGTGGAACGCGTGGCGGCGGGAGATGGCGCGCGATCCGATGGGTTCGGCCGTGAGGATGTGATCGAGGATGATGGCCTTCAGGACTTCGCGATGCCGGGGGTTCAGCGGAACGGTTTCCATCACCCTTCACCCTTTGTTCACGAGGGATTGGCACTCTCGGAATCAGAGTGCCAGCACCCTCCAAATGTAGCCATCACCCTGCACACTGTCAAGACCCATGCCCACCGAACAAGACTGTTCGAATGTTCGAGCGTTCGAAAGTTCGGACAATCGTCCGGAACTCGGACCCCGGCCTCCTCACACCTTGAGGCCGCATGCACGGGCACCAAAGAACGGCACTTTCCCCCATATGAACGTTCGAACATTCGAACGGTCGAACGGTCTTCACGGTCAGACCAGGGCCACGAACACCTCGTTGGCCAGGCGCACGCCGCGGTCGGTGAGGCGCAGGCGCGGCCCGCACCGCTCCAGGAGGCCGGCCCCCTCCAGCCGGGCCAGATCCCCCGGGTCCGGCGCCACGCCCCACGGCGCGAACCGGGCCCGCACCTCGTCCAGGTCCACCCCGTCGCGCAGGCGCAGGCCCAGCACCAGGGCCTCGCCCAGGCGCTGCCGCGGCGTGAGATCCTCCGCACCGGCCTCCGCCGTGCCGTCCCGCCCCACGGCGGCGATGTAATCCTGCGGGAGGCGGCGGTTAAAGAAGCGGCGGCCGCCGAGACTCGAGTGGGCGCCGGCGCCCAGCCCCAGGTAGTCGCCGCAGCGCCAGTAGATCTGGTTGTGCGCCGACCGGAACCCGGGCCGGGCGAAGTTGGAGATCTCGTACTGCTCGTAGCCGGCCGTCGCGAGGCGGGCGATGGCCAGGTCGAACATGGCCGCCTCGGTCTCCTCGTCCACGGGGCGCAGGCGGCCCGCGCGCCGCTCCCGGTGAAACGGCGTTCCCTCCTCATAGGTGAGGCCGTACGCCGACAGGTGCTCGGGGGCCAGGGCCACGGCCTCGGCCAGCGAGGCCGCCCAGTCGTCCAGCGTTTGGCCCGGGAGGGCGTAGATCAGATCCAGGCTCACGTTGGCGAAGCCGGCGGCGCGGGCGTCGGCCACGGCGGCGCGGGCGTCGGCCACGCTGTGATCGCGCCCGGCGGTCCGCAACAGCCGCTCCTGGAACGCCTGGACCCCGAGGCTCAGGCGATTGACGCCGGCGCCGCGGAACCCCCGGAACCTCGCCGCGTCCACCGTGCCGGGATTGGCCTCCAGGGTCACCTCGGCCTCCGGCGCCAGGCCGAAGGCCGCGCGGGCCGCGTCCAGGATGCCCGCCACCTGCCCGGGGTCCAGCAGGGACGGCGTGCCGCCCCCGAAGAAGACCGTGGCCGCGGGACGGCGCCGGACCTCCGGGCGCCCCCCCCAGGCGGCGATCTCGGCCCGCAGGGCCCCCAGGTACTCGCGGGCCAGGGCGGGTTCGTGCAGGTAGGTGTTGAAGTCGCAGTAGCCGCAGCGGGCGACGCAGAAAGGGATGTGCAGGTACAGGCCGAAGGGCCTCATCGCACCAGCGTGCCGATCCGGTCCCACCGCGTGCGGTCGGGCAGGTGGATCAGGTTGTAGCCCCACAGCTTCACGAAGGACCAGGGGAGGGCGAGGCAGGAGGACAGCTCGGCCAGCGAGCAGTTCGCCAGCTCGGGGGCATTGGGGTCTGGACGCCAAGACCAGTAGGTGATCAGCGCCTTGCCCCGGATCTTCTTCCGGTCCAGGAACCCCCAGACGCGGCTGTCCATGCTGGAGTCCCGGTTGTCCCCCATCATGAAGTACTGGCCCTCGGGGACGCGGATGGGCCCGAAGTCCTCCGACGGGGTGTGCGGGTTGCCGAAGCCGCCGGTGCCCGTGAAGATCACGTAGGGCTCCTGGATGGGCGCGCCGTTGATGTGGGCCACGCGGTTGCGGATCTGGAGCGTGTCCCCGGGAAGCCCGATGATGCGCTTGATGAAGTCCCGGCTCTCGTCCCCCGGATAGAGGAACACCACGATGTCGCCCCGCCTGGGCTCCGTGAACCAGTAGATGAATTTGTTGACGAGGATGTGGTCCCCGATCTGGAGCGTGTTGAGCATGGACCCGGAGGGGATCTTGAAGGCCTGGATGACGAAGGTCTTGATCACCATGGCCAGCACCAGGGCCAGGATGATGGTCTCCGTCAGTTCGCGGGTGAAGGACTTCTGCTTCCCCGCCACCGCCGCCTTGGGTTTCCGTCCCCGCCCGGCCTCCGGAGCGGACGCTCCCTCCCGGCGCGCGTCCGTCTCTCCGGGGCGCTCCCCGTGCCCCGGCGGGCCGGCGGACCGCTCCCCCCGCCCCGCCCCGTCGTCCGACGGGCCGGCCCCGTCCCGGCGCGCGTCCGCCGCGCCGGCCCGCCCCGCGTTCGTGGTCGCGTCCTTCACGTCCTTCACGTCCTTTGCCGATCGTCCCATGCCCACTCCAGGGATCTCTTTCAGTCCTGCTGCACCTGCAGCAGGGCCATGAAGGCCTCCTGCGGGATCTCCACGCGGCCCACCTGCTTCATGCGCCGCTTCCCTTCCTTCTGCTTCTCCAGCAGCTTCCGCTTCCGGGTGATGTCGCCGCCGTAGCACTTGGCCGTGACGTTCTTGCGCAGCGGCGCCACGCTCTCCCGGGCGATCACCTTGCTCCCGATGGCCGCCTGGAGCACCACCTCGAAGAGCTGCCGGGGGATCAGCTCGCGGAGCTTCTCCACCAGGGCGCGCCCCCGGGGGTAGGCCTGGTCCCGGTGGACGATGAACGAGAGGGCATCCACCGCCTCGCCGTTCACCAGGATGTCCAGCCTGATCAGGTCGCCCTCCCGGTACTCCAGGAGGTCGTAGTCCAGCGAGGCGTAGCCTCGGCTGAGCGACTTCAGGCGGTCGTAGAAGTCCAGCACGATCTCGTTGAGCGGCAGCTCGTAGGTGAGGATCACCCGGCCGTCCGGCAGGTACTCCATGCCCGCCTGCACCCCCCGCTTCTCCTGGCAGAGCTGCAGGAGGGGGCCCACGTACTCCTGGGGGGTGAAGATGGACGCCTTGACGTACGGCTCCTCGATCTTCAGGCGCGCCTGGGGCGGCGGGAGGATCGCCGGATTATCCACCTCGATGACGGTCCCGTCGCTCTTCGTCACGCGGTACACCACGGTGGGGACCGTGGTCAGGAGGCTCAGCGTGAATTCACGCTCCAGGCGCTCCTGGACGATATCCATGTGGAGGAGCCCCAGGAAGCCGCAGCGGAAGCCGAATCCCAGGGCCACCGACGTCTCCGGCTCGAAGGTGAAGGAGGAGTCGTTGAGGCGCAGCTTCTCCAGCGCCTCCTTCAGGGCCAGGTACTCGCTGGTCTCCGTGGGATAGAGGCCGGCGAAGACCATGGGCTGCACCTTCTTGTACCCGGGCAGCGGCTGGGCCGCGGGCCGGTCGGCCTCGGTGATGGTGTCCCCCACCTGGCTCTGCCGCACCTCCCGCATCCCGGCGACGATATAGCCCACCTCGCCGGCGCCCAGCACCTCCGCCTGGCGCATGGCCGGGCCGAACACCCCCACCTGGGTCACCTCGAAGGTCGTCCCCGTGGCACAGAAGAGGATCCGGGTGCCGGCGCGGACCGACCCGTCCACCACGCGCACGTAGACGATCACGCCCACGTAGGAATCGAACCACGAGTCCACCACCAGGGCCCGCAGGGGGCCATCCGGATCGCCCTGGGGCGGGGGGATGCGCGCCACCACCGCCTCGAGGATCTCCTCGGTGCCGATGCCCTGCTTGGCGCTGGCCGGGATGGCCTCGGTCCGGTCCAGGAACAGCAACTCCTCCACCTGCTCCAGCACCCGGGGGACGTCGGCGTTGGGCAGGTCGATCTTGTTGATCACGGGGACCAGCACCAGCTTTTGCGTGTTCGCCAGGTGGGCGTTGGCCAGGGTCTGCGCCTCCACGCCCTGGGAGGCGTCCACCACGATGAGGGCGCCCTCGCAGGCCGACAGGCTGCGCGAGACCTCGTAGTTGAAGTCCACGTGGCCCGGCGTGTCGATCAGGTTGAGGACGTAATCCGCCCCGTCGCGGGCCCGGTAGGCCAGGCGCACGGCCTTGGCCTTGATGGTGATGCCGCGCTCCCGCTCCAGGTCCATGCGGTCTAGCACCTGGTTCTCCATCTGGCGCGGGGCGATGGCCCCGGTGCGTTCCAGCAGGCGGTCGGCCAGGGTGGACTTGCCGTGATCGATGTGCGCGATGATGCAGAAGTTCCGGATGTGCTTCATGCGCGTGACGCGGCCCGCGGGGCGGCGGGGCGCGGGGCGGGGCCGGGCGCGCGGCCGCGGGCGGTGACGCCCCAGAGGAGACGGGGCGTCACCAGTCCCGCTCGCGGACGAAATCGATGGCGAAGGCCAGGGAGCGGCGGGCCGGCGTGTCGGGCGCGGCGGCCAGGTGGGCCCGGGCGCGGCCCAGGTATTCGTCCACCACGGCCATGGTGGCCTTCACGGCCCCATAGCGTTCCACCATCTGGCGGACCTCATCCAGGTCCGCGTCCTCCATGGACGGCCGGGCCGCCAGGGCCCGCAGCACCTCCCGATCCGCCTCGGAGCCCTCGCGCCAGCAGTGGATGAGCGGATAGGTGATCTTGCCGGCCCGGAAGTCGCTGCCCACCGGCTTGCCGAGGCGTTCCTCGAGGGCCACATAGTCCAGGGCGTCGTCCACCAGTTGGAAGCCGATGCCCAGGTCGCGCCCGAAGGCCGTCACCGCTGCCAGGGTGGCCGGCGGCGCGCCGGCCACCAGGGCGCCGGCGCGGCAGGCCGCCGAGATCAGGGCCGCCGTCTTCCCGGCGATGATGCGCAGGTACTCCTCCACCGAGAGGTCCAGCTTGCCCTTCCGCTCGTGCTCCAGGATCTGGCCCTCGGCCATGCGCACCGTGGCGTCCGCGAAGGTGTCCAGGATGCGCGGGTCCCCGTCCTCCACCAGGACCTGGATGGAGCGCGCGTACAGGTAGTCGCCCACCAACACCGAGACGTTGGAACCCCAGGTGGCGTTGGCCGAGGGGCGGCCGCGGCGCTTGTCGGCATTGTCGATGATATCGTCGTGCATCAGGGTGGCCACGTGCATCCACTCGGCCACGGCGGCCAGCGTGACATCTCGCGGGGCCGGACTGTCCGCCGGCCCCGTTGGTCGCGGGGCCGGACTGTCCGCCGGCCCCGTTGGTCGCGAGCCGTCGGCGTACCCGCAGGCCTGGGCACAGAGGAGGAGCAGGGCCGGGCGCACGCGCTTGCCGCCGCTGCCCAGCACGTAGACCCCCACGGTCCCGATCAGGTCGCCCCGGGACTCCAGGTCGGCGCGGAGGCGCCCCTCCATGGCCTCCAGCTTCCCGGCCACGGGTGCGAAGACGATCTTCTGGATGGCCTGTGCGTCCACGCGGTCCCCCGCCCCACGACTCATGGGCCCAAACCGTTCCAGTATACGCCATACCCCCCGCGTTGTGCCAGAAGGAAAACGCCCGGAAGACCGGCGAAATCCCCGGCGTCGCGGGCGCGCGCCAGGGCGTAGGCCGGCCGCGCGGAGGCCAGGGCGCGGCGCAGGTCCTCCAGGCGCCCGCGTTCCACCTTCTCCACCCGCCGGCCCGCGTAGAAGACGACGCTGGGGGCGTTGAATCCGTACAGGATGACGGCGTCGTCCGGGCCCAGCCGATCCCGCAGACCGCGCACCAGGGACTGGGCCGCCCCGTGCTCGTGGTAGGCGTGCGCCCAGGGGAGCACCCCGGGGATCATGGTGGCTGCTGCCAGGCCCATCATGGCGGCCAGCGCCGCCGTCGCGGCGCGCCGGCGGCCCGCCCAGGCCGTCCCGGCGGCGGCGGCCGTGCCCGCAGCGAAGAGCCCTGCCAACGCCACGTGGGCCCACCCCGTGTAGGGCGCCTCCGCGATGGCCGGCACGCGGGGCGCTGCCGCCCGCAGGATCCACGGGATCGCGGCCGCCCCCGCCGCCAGGGCCAGGCCGAGCGCCCCCAGCAGACCGGTCCCCCACCGCCACGCGCGCAGGGACACGCCGCCATCGCGGAACCAGCCCGCCACCACGAACGCCAGCGCCGGGAACGCCGGGAACAGGTAGCTGGGCAGCTTGGTCCGGGCCCCGCTGAAGAACAGGAACGTCACGACGAACCACACCGCGCAGAACCGTTCCCACTCCGTCGCGCCGTCCGGCGCTCCCCATTGCGGAGTGCGGGATACCGAATGCGGATGCCGTGTCCTCCCGTCTTCTCTCCCCTCGTTCGCCGCGTCGCCGTTCCCAGGCGCCTCTGCGCCTCCGCGACGTCGGAAGGCCCGCCCCAGGGCGGCCGGCAGGAACGCGCTCCAGGGGAAGAACGCGACGAGGAGCACGGGCACGAAGAACCAGAACGGCGCGCCGTGGCCCGAGACCTCGCCGGTGTACCGCTGCAGGTGGTGCTTGACGAGGAAGCCCTCCACGAAAGCCCAGCCGTTGGCCCGCAGGACCAGGAGGTACCAGGGCAGGACCAGGAGGCAGAACAGGGCCGCGGCGGGGAGCAGGCCCGGCCGGCGCAGGGCGCGCCCCAGGCGTCTCGTGAGGAGGCCGTGGACGACGAGAACCAACCCCGGCAGGACGAGGCCGAGAGGACCCTTCACCAGCACGGCCAGGGCGGAGCAGGCGGCCGCCCCGAGCCAGTGACGCCGGCCCGCCCCCTCGCCCTCCGGCGCGAGCAGCGCGAACAGGAACGCCATGCATCCGGTGAGGCAGAGGGTGAGGACCATGTCGGTCACGGCGGCCCGTCCCATGACCCAGGTGAGGGGGCTCAGCAGGAAGACGAGCGCCGCCGTCCCGCACGCCGCGGGCGCGTGCCGCCGGCCCAGGCCGTAGATGACCAGCGTCAGGATCACCCCGGCCAGCGCCGGCCAGGCCCGGACGGCGAACTCGTTGACGCCGAAGGCCGCGTAGGCAACGACCAGGAGGTAATAGAACAGGATGGGCTTGTCGAACCGGGGCTGGCCGTTGAAGGTGGGGGTCACCCAGTCGCCGCTCTCGCGCATCTCGCGGGCGGCGACGGCATAGGCAGGCTCATCGGCATCGAACAGCCCGACGGCCCCCAGGCGCGTAAAGAACAGGAACCCCGCCAGGAGCAGCAGGCCGAGCGGGAGCAGCCATCGCGGTCGCAGGGGAGACGGCACGTGGATCGTTCAGGCCCGCCCGGGGGCCGCCGCCACAACGGCGGCGACGACGCCCAGCGTGGCCCCCGCCAGGACGTCCGACGGAAAGTGCGCCCCCAGGTAGACCCGCGAGAACAGGACCACCAGGGCGCCGGCCGCGGCGGGGATGCGCAGCGCGGGCACGCGCAGGCCCAGGGCCAGGGCCAGGGCGGTGGCCGTGGCGGCGTGGCCCGAGGGGAAGGAGAAGGCCCCCCACTCGCCCAGGCAGGGGACGCCGTTGAAGAAGGTGCCCGAGGCAGGGGCGCCCGGGCGGGCGCGGCACGCCAGGTGCTTCACCACCTGCACCGCGATGCCCGCCGCGGCCACGGCCACGGCGGCGCGCAGCCCGGCGTCCACCAGATGCGGGCGCCCCAGCCCGCGGCCGGCCCCGGCCAGGGCCGCGGCCAGGCAGAGGTCCACCACCCCGTTCCCCAGCCAGGTGAGCACCAGCATCGCCTGGCGGCCGCCGTCCGTCTGTACCAGGGCTATGCCCGCGACGAGCCACCCATCGGCCCCGAAGGCCAGCACGGTGGCCGCCGCGCCCAGGCCCGCCAGCAGCGCGGCCCGCCGGCGCGCCAGCGGATCGGATTGCAGGAAGGAGTACATCCCGGCGCGACCTGCTTCTTCTTTTCTCCCCTCTCCCCGGAGGGAGGGGGTGCGGGTGAGGGTCGGGAAGGACGAATCGGGGGTGGGCGCGTTCTATCGCGCGGCGGTGCCGGACGGTCCCGGCGCACCATCCTTGAACTGGACCACCAGCAGGCGGCTGGTCCCTTCGCCCCACAGGGCGGGGCGCGTGACCAGGAGGGTCGCCTCCCACACGCCCTCGGATCCGGCGGGGGCGACGGTGTAGTCGGCGATGAAGCCGTCCACCTCCTTCGTCTCCCACGCCGTGGTCAGCCCCTCGCCGTTCCAGCGCAGGCCGAAGAGCTTGCTGCGATCGTACATCCCGAATCCACTGAGGAACCAGTTGGAGGTCAGCAGGTTCTTCGGCACCAGGAGCTGCCCCCGCGCGTCGCGCGGGACGATCCGGCCGCCCAGGTACACCTTCGGGTTCGTGAAGAATCCCCCGCTCAACCCAGGGGCCGGCTGCACCTCCAGGGAGAGTTCGGCGCCGCCGAAGGGCTCCTTGCTGCGGAACCGCACCTTGCCTGCCCTGTCCACGACCTCGAGGAAGTTCTTCTGGTCGTAGGCCACGAAGGTCGGGCCGCCCTGGGGGAGGAGGTCGGCCAGGGCAAAGCGGTAGAGGTTCGTGCCCGCCGGCAACTCCATGGGCGGGCCCTCCACGTAGTGGCCGTCCTCCCACGCGATGGGCCGCACGGGGCCCCGGAAGGCGCCGCCCGGCGCGGCGCGCTGGGCGAAGATCCGGCTCCCCTGGCCGCCGGGATTGGGGACGGCCCGGAAGAAGAGGGGCTGGTCCTCCCAGATGCGGCGGAACTCCTTGCCGTCGTACTCCAGCACGAAGGAGGCCAGGCGGCCCGCCCCGTAGCTGGTCACGAAGATCTCGGCGCGGCCGTCCCCGTTCACGTCCGCCACGTCCACGGCGAAGGCGTTGCCGGGGGGCGGGATACGGCCCTCCCAGACCCGCTGGAACCGCAGGCCGTCGAAGCTCAGGATCAGGAGGCGCCGCCCGTCGGTGGTGACCAGGACGCGGCGGCCGTCGCCGAACACGGGCCCGGCGGCCAGGGCCCGCATCTCGCCCTCGAACTCGGGGCCGCGCACCAGGCTGGCCTGCAC
>Ga0326597_10004871_pt1 | contig 18761 bp, 15 predicted proteins | sample RVTome_12_FD_203789 | JGI IMG/M metagenome (GOLD analysis project Ga0326597, IMG submission 203789) | Soil microbial communities from uranium-contaminated site in the Upper Colorado River Basin, Wyoming, United States - RVT100D185 | ecosystem: Environmental > Terrestrial > Soil > Contaminated >... | reverse complement strand
CACCACGCTGAAGGCCCCTCCGGCGTCGCCGGCCCGGGCCGCCTCGATGGCCGCGTTGAGGGCCAGCAGGTGCGTCTGCTGGGCGATCTTGGTGATGACGTCCACGATGGTGCCGATCTGGTGGATCTTCTCGCTGAAGCCGCGCACGCCGTGGGCCGAGGCCTCGATGATCCCGAAGACCTCCTTCATCTTGGCCATGGCCTCGCGGGCCGACTTGCCGCCCGTCTGCGCCGTATGGCCGGCCTCGGTGGCCGCCTCGGCCGCCGACCGGGCGCGGGCCGCGATCTCGTTGATGCCGGTGGCCATCTCGCGCATGAGCTTGGTCACCTGCTCCACCAGGCCCGCCTGGTGCTCGGCCCCCTTGGCGATCTGCTCCACCGTGCCGGCGATCTCGCCCGTGGAGCTGTTCATCTGCTCCGCCGACGCCGAGAGGGCCAGGGCCGCCGTGGTGACCTGCTCCGAGGCGGCCTTGGCCTCCACCACGATCTGGCGCAGGTTCGCCACCATGCGGTTGAAGGCCTGAGCCAGCTCGCCCAGTTCGTCGTCGCTGGTCTTCACCTGGACGTTGCGGGTGAGGTCGCCCTGGCTCATGATGGAGGTGGCGTCGGCCAGGGAGCGGACGGTCAGGGTGAGCTTGCGGGCGATGACGGTGGCCACCACCAGGCCCACGATGATGGCCAGGAAGCCGCCCACCACGCGCACCCCGGCGGCCCCCAGGGCGTCCCGGGCCAGGAGGCCCCCCAGGATGTCGCTCACGATGACCATGACCGCCACGGTGCAGAAGATGGCAATCAGGAACCCGGCGTACAGCTTCCGCCCGATGGTCTGCCGTGCCCCCATGGCTGTCCTTCCTCCCCGTTCCCGGCCGGGGCCGGGCACCACCGCGTTTCCCGCCTGCGCCGCCCGCGGGGGGATCAGCGCGTTCCCGCCGGCCGCCGGCGCCCGACCCGTCCGGCCCTCCGGCGGCCCGCCGGACCCGTCACAGCCGACCCGCGTTCCCGGGGTCGGCCCCCGCAGCGCGCCGCGCGCCGCCCCTCACGACGGCGCCCCGGGCTGGGCCACACCCACCCGGTTCCGGCCGGCCCGCTTGGCCGAGTAGAGCGCCTGGTCCGCCCGCTCGATCAGCTCCTCGGGCGTGCCGGGCCAGTCCGCCGCGTAGGTGGAGACCCCCACGCTGATGGTGAGCGGCACCTCCTCGGCCCCCCGCTCGCGTCCCACCCCCCACGCCTCCACGCGCCGCCGGATCCGGTCCGCCGCCTCGTAGGCCGCGGGCGCGTTGGTCTCGGGGAGGATGCACGCGAACTCCTCGCCCCCGTACCGCGCCACGATGTCCACGTCGCGGCGGAGCGACGTGAGCACCAGCTCGGCCATCTCGGCCAGCACCCGGTCCCCCCGCAGATGACCGTGCTGGTCGTTGTACTTCTTGAAGCCGTCGATGTCCACCATGAGGAGGCTCAACGGCTCCTCGTAGCGCCGGGCCCGCTGGAACTCCTCGCGCAGGCGCCGCATGAAGTACCGGTGGTTGAAGACCCGGGTGAGCCCGTCGAAGATGGCCAGCACGTAGAGGTGCGAGTTCTGCAGCGCGTTGGCCGACAGCCCCGCCAGGGTGGCCAGCACCTCGCGATCCGCATCGGTCATGGGGGCGCCCGTAAGGCGCCGCCCCAGCCCCACCAGGCCCAGCAGGTTCCGGTTCTGGATGAGGGGCACGCAGAGGGTTACCTCCATGTCCCGCAGGCCGCGGTACAGTTCTTCGCCCACCCCCCGGGAGAGCGGGCCCACCGCCCACTGCTCGATCCCGAAGGGTTCCTTGATGCGCAGCAGCTCGTCCCGCGTCTCCGGCGAGAGGCGCACCAGCAGCCCGGGGGCGTCGCGCCCCTTCAGCGCCTTGAGGGAGAGCATCTCCGCGGCGTCGTCGAACAGCAAGAGGAAGCAGGCGCTGGCGCCGACGACCTCCATGAACATGTCCACGATGATCTTGCACTGCACCTCCGGATCGTACGACAGGTTCAGGATCTTGTTGGCCTGATAGAGCGCGAAGAGGTTGAAAGCCTTCTGATCCACGTCCCGCGGGTCGGGCTCGGCCGGCGCCGGCGCGGCCGGCCGGGCCGGCGCGGCCGGCCGCCGCCGCAGGACCGCCAGCGCCCGCCGCTGCCGCAGCAGCAGGACCAGGAGGCCGGCGGACACCGCGGCCAGGGCCGCCAGCAGGACGAAGGTCCAGACGGGCGTCATCAGCCCAGCGCCTCCCGGGGCGACACCGCGGCGGCGGCGGGCGACGAGGCCAGGGGCTTGCGGTAGATCCGCTCCGCCAGGTTGACGACTTCGAAACGTTCCCGGGAGGCCCCGGCCAGCCCCTCCACCTTTCCCAGCACGAGGAAACCGCCGGGATTCAACGCGTCGTAAAATGCGTCAAGTATGGTGCAGTGCAACGGCCGTGCCATGTAAATCAGGACGTTGCGCAACATGGCCACGTCGATGCGGCGGAACGGGAAAGGATCCAGGAGATTGTGCTGGCGGAAATGAACCAGGCGGCGGACCGCCGCACACACGCGATACCCCCCGGGGGAGGGCTCGAAGTGGCGGCCGAGGATCTGCCGGGGCACCCGCGCCACGCTCTGCAGGGAGTACCGCCCGGCCCGGGCCGCCTGGAGGCTGGGGGCGTCCACGTCGGTGGCGAAGACCATCACGGCGAACTTCCCCAGCGCATCCCCCAGGAACTCGCGCAGGGTCACGGCCAGCGAGTACGGCTCCTCTCCCGTGGCGCAGCCCGCACTCCACACACGGATGCCCTGCCGGCCCTCCACGCACTTCTGCGCCACCACCTGCGGCCACACGTCCCGCGCCAGCGCGCGGAACGTGGCCGCGTTCCGGAAGAACTCGGAGACGTTGACCGTGAGGGCCTCCACCAGCCGGCGGAGCTCTTCCGGGTCGGTCTGGATGCGCCGGCCGTAGCCGGCCAGGTCCAGGGCGCCGACGGCCTCCATGCGTGCCGCCAGCCGGCGGACCACGCACCGGTCCCGGGACAGTCCGATATCGACGCCGCCGGCCCGCAGCACGCGGTCGCGCAGATCGTCGAACGCCGGGCCCTCCAGCCACCCCGCCGCAGGAAGCCCCCCCTGACCTCCCGCCTCCCGCACGGAAAACCCGCCTTCCCCTCCCCTACCCTTGGACTGGTCAGGGATTGGACGATTTACGTACATGGGAACATAGGAAAAGACCCAGGCTCCCGGGACCGCCGGGGAGCGGTGACCTCCGCGGCGTATGGACTGCGCCGGCGCTTCATGCGGTGGTTATCTAACTACTTAGAAATGCGGCTTCAAGCCATTGAACCACAGAACAGCGAGACTGTCAACCAAGGGACTTAGGCCTTTTTTCGGCCCGGCCCATTCGTTCAGCGGGTTTCGCCGGGGTAGACCACAGTCCCCGGCTGGGCTCTGGACGACCAGGATGCAGAGGTGGGCATGGCGGGGCGCCGGCGGATCGTGGCGGGCGCCCCGCGCGGTTCGGCGACGGCGGCTCGGGCTACAGCGGGTTCTTCGCCTCTTGCAGGAGGCCGAGGTCGAGCATCTCCTTCTTCCCGGCGAAGTCGGGGAGGCGCGGGATCTGGCCCTCTGCCTTCAGGGCCTTGGCCACCACCTCCAGGCGCTTGAGCATCACGTCGTTCAGCTCGGGGGCGATGATGAGCTTCTTCAGCGCCTCGCGGGTGGTGGCGATGTCCCCCTTCGCACCCTGGGAGATCTCGTGGGCGTGAGAGGTCTCGACGTAGTCGTCGAAGTGGGTCTTGAAGACGCCGGCGGCCTTGAGCCATGCCCGCAGGTAGCCCACTGCCTGGGTCCGCTGGGTCTCCACGGTCTTGGGATGCACGATGCTCATCATGGCGGAGACGTCGTACGTGCAGAAGTCAGGGACCAGGTTTCGGGCGTAGCCCTCCTTCTCCGCCACGGTGGCCGTGGGCTCAGCGAGCATGATCACATCCACGTTGCGCGCCCGCAGCACGGGCAGCCGGTCGGTGGTGTTGGCATTGATGACGCGCACGTCCTTGGCCGCGAGCCCGTGGGCCGGCAGGATGAAGGCCTCCATGGTGAAGGTGTCGCCGGCCCCCTTGGCCGCGGCCGCGGTCTTCCCCTTGAGGTCCCCCTCCACCGAGGTGTCCGCGGCCACCGCCAGCACCTCGCCTCGCGTCTGCGCCACCAGCTCGTCCCGGGTCTCTTCCAGTTGGTCCTTGGTGCGCGCGCAGATGGCCACGCGACCGCCGGCCTCCAGCGGGCGGCGCGCCGTGTCGCGTCTGATCCCCCGGCTTCCGCCCGTGACGATGCCCGTCTTGCCCTGGATGCCCAGATCCATGACACGTCCTTTCGGTTGCATGACGGAACGGCTTGAGATTTCGGCCGAAGGTTTGTAGCCTGTGAGATCGCTTTCCCCGGAGCCTTCGCGAATCCGCCCGACACTCAGAAAGGGACGAGGAGACACGCCATGCGCTTGACGGATAAGGTCGCCATCGTCACCGGGGCCTCGGCCGGCATCGGCCAGGCCATCGCCAGGGCCTTCGCCGCCGAGGGCGCCCACCTCGCGCTGGCCGCCGTGGACCGGCCGGAAGAGATGGAGGCCGACGCCGCCGAGTTCCGCCGGTTGGGGCGGCGGGCCCTGGTCCTCACGGTGGATGTGTCCCGGGTCGCCGACATCCGGCGGATGGTGGATGCGACCATCGCGCACTTCGGCCGGGTGGACATCCTGGTCAATAACGCCGGCGTCCGCATCTACTACGGCTACGGGGACGTGCCCGAGGAGGATTACGACCGCCTGATGGCCGTGAACCTCAGGGCCCCCTTCTTCACCGGGCAGTTCGTGATCCCGCACATGAAGAAGCAGGGGGGCGGGAAGATCATCCACATGGCGTCCCAGCTCGGCCTGGTGGGCGCGGCCGGCTCCAGCGCCTACTGCACGGCCAAGGGCGGCCTGATCAACCTCACCCACACCATGGCGCTGGAGCTGGCGCCGCACAACATCCACGTCAACGCCATCGCCCCCGGCCCCATCGCCACCGAATTTTTCCTGAACCGCGTGGCGAAGGATCCCGCCGCCCTGGAGGCCCGCATGCACCACCTGCCCAGCGGGCGCCTGGGCAAGCCCGAGGAGATCGCGGCCGCGGCCGTCTACCTGGCGTCGGACGAGTCCAGCTACTGCCACGGCACGGTCCTGGTCGTCGACGGCGGCTATATCGCCGGCTGACCAGCCCCCCACGGCCCGGGATGCACCCGGGCCCTACACCAGCACACGGAACACGGCGTAGGGACCGGCTTCCTTCACGCCGGTCCAGGTGCTGCTCATCCCGGGCAGCGTGGCCGCGAAGGCCGTGATGAAGGCCACCGGGGTGCCCCCCAGGCCGAACCACAGCACCAGCACGGGCGACCAGCCCAGCGCGGGGATGGGCAGGAGCACGGCCAGGATGGGCAGCCAGAAGTGTTCCCAGATCCGGAAGCGGCCCATCAAGATGCCGAGGGGCACGCCCAGGGCGATGGCGATGATCATGCTCAGCAGGATGCGCCAGGCCGTGTAGGCGCTGTGCGAGAAGATCGCCCCGGTCCCGGCCACTTCCCAGGCCCGTCTGGCGATGCTCTCGACCGTGGGAAAAAGGAGCGGCTCCCCCAGGCTGCGGGAAATGGCCTCCCAGACCGCCAGGATGACGAGGCAGGGTGGGAGATTGCGGTACATCCATCGCCAGACCTTTCGCCCGGCGGACGGCTCGCCGGGCAACAGGATCGCCGGCGTCGGCCACGGCCATCGCTACTCCCCCCGGAGTGCACCGCGCTTCGTAGGATCGAAGGAGGATCCGATTGTTAACCGCCGGGCGCCAGAGGCCTCACCGGGTTCACGGGGAGCCCGGCGAGGCAATATCCCACGGGCTATTCTGGAGAGAAACCGAGAGGGGCGCGGGTCTCGCCTGGCAGGACATGAGGGCGCGATGAGGGCAGGAAGAGCCGGCATGCCCCCGGATCACGAAGTGCCGAGCAGGTCGGCGGCGAGAGCGGCGGAGATGACGGCGGCCTCCCCCAGGTCGGCGAGGGCGACCTGGTCGTGGGGGGTGTGGGCGTCCTCCTCGCGGCCGGGGGCCAGGCCGATGGTGGGGACCCCGCACTTGGTCACCAGGTGGGCGGCGTGGGTCCCGAAGGCCCAGGTGAAGGCCTTGGGCGCGCGGCCGGTCACGCGCTGCACGGTGGAGGTTGCCGCCCGCACCAGCGGATGGTCTTCGGCCAAGAACCACGGTTCCTTGAAGCCCACCAGCGGCTCGTGGAAGGAGCGGCCGGTGTAGGCGGTGCTGGTGCGGGCCACAGGGCCCACGCTCACCGAAGCATCCGGATGGCGCGCGGCGACGCGCCGGAACCGGCCCTCCAGGTCCTTGACGATACCGTCCACGTTCTCGCCGGGCACCGTGCGCCGGTTCATGGTGAGGCGGCACACGTCCGGCAGGTTGCCGCCCCCGCCCGGCTCGCACGTCAGGTTCACGGCGGCCATGGATGCCCGGCCGAGGCGCGGATGGCCCGGCAGTTCGGACTCCATGCGCTGCATCTCGACGATCAGCTCGGCGGCCACCACGAGGGCACTGGTCCCCCGCCACGGCGCGCTGTAATGGCAGGTCTTCCCCAGCACCTCTACCCGCAGGCTGAACGTGCCCCGGTGGCCGATGGCCACGTCCAACCCTGATGGCTCGCCCAGCACGGCCCAGTCCATGGGCGGGAGCCCTGCCATCAGGTGCTCGATGCCGTAATTCGCCCCCTCTTCCGCCACCACCGCGGTCACGTAGAGGTCGCCCCTCAGGCGGACGCCCGCCGCCTTGAGGAGGGCGCCGGCATGGACCTGCGCCGCGAGGGGCCCCTTGATGTCGCAGGCCCCGAGGCCGTGCAGCTTGCCGTCCGCCACGGCCCCCGCGAACGGCGGGTACGGCCACTGGTCCTTCCGCCCGCTCAGCACCGTGTGATCCAGATGCGTATTGAACAGGAGCCTCTTCCTCTCGGTTCCCGTGCCCGTGCCCGTGCCCGTGCCCGACCCGCGGATAATCCCGACCACATTCCCCGCCCCATCTACCGTCACGTCGTCGTAGCCGAGGGCCGTCATCTCCTGGACCACGAGGCGGGCCACGGCCTCTTCCTGCCCGCTGAAGCTGGGCGTCTGGACGAGGCGCTGCGCGAACCGGATCAGGTCGCGTTCCCGGGCCGCCAGGGCGGCACGGAGCGGGGGCACGAGGGGCATGGCGCTAGCTCACTCGGGCCGGCCGCAGGGCCTCGACCGCCCCGGGGAAGGCCTCGGCGAAGGCCGTCACGTGGTCCATGGGCACGGTGCTGCCCACGCGGAAGAAGCGCCCGCCGAAACGGGGCGAGCCGTAGCTGCCGGAGCGGATCGAGATCTTGTGGGCCCGCATCTCGCGCACCAGGGTGTTGGCGTCGAGCCCGGCGCCGCTCACATCGAAGGCGACGAAATTCGTCTGCGAGGGGTACACCAGGGGGACGATGCCCGGGACGGCCGTGGCCGCGTCCCGCAGGAGGGCCTGATGGCGGCGCTGCGTGGCGAACAACGCCGGGAACCACTCGGCCTTGGTGTGCAGCGCCGCAATGGCGGCGTGCTGCGCCACCAGGTTCGCGCCCAGGCGGCCCACGTGGCGGCGGGCCGCCTCCTCCATCAGGTCCGGCGGGCCGACCACCACGCCGAGGCGCAAACCGGAGAACCCGGCCCACTTGGACAGGCTGGTGGTCACCAGGGCCCTGGGATAGACGGCGAGGGCGGGGAGGTGCTCGTCCGCGAAATCCCGGTAGGTGCAGTCGTGCAGGAACGCCGCGCCGGCCTCGGCGGTCACGGCGCACAGGGCGCGGATCTCCGCGGGGGTGTAGGAGGAGCCCACCGGGTTCAGCGGGTCCAGGAGCCCCACGGCGCGCGTCCGCCGGGTGAGGTGGCGGCGGAGCGTCTCCGGCGTCAGCTTGTACCCGTTGGCCGGGTCGTAGATGGGGACCTCGACGGGATTGGCCCCCAGCTCCCGGGCGAAGTGGGGCGTGTGGGGCCACGTGGGGTCGGTGGTCACGAAGTCGTCGCCGGGCTTCAGCACGGTGCGGAGGGCCACGTAGAGCGCCTCGATGGCCCCGTTGGTGACGATGGCGACGTTTCCCTCGAGCCCCAGGTCCCGCACCGCCAGTTCCCGCAGCTCCGTGAGGCCGAAGGTGGGCGCGTAGTTCCGGTAGATTTCGCGCTCCACGGCCTCCCGCAGCGCCTCCTGGATGGCTGGGTGGGTGGGCAGCAGGTTGCAGTTGTGCCCCATGTGCCGCATCCCGGGATCCAGGAGCAGCGCCTCGTACTCGCGATCGGCCGCGTCGAAAACTGCCATGATGATTCCCTTCCCCGCCCCTGCGCCTGCAAGGGTACGTGATCGGGAACGGGTTTCATGCCCATCCGGGCCGGGCCCGGACACGATGTTCTTCCGGTCCAGTGCGCCGCGGCGCGCGGCGAGCGCCTACTATAGACCCGGGGCGCCATGGTTGACAAGGCGAGCCGCACTCTGCTAATCAGGCGCGGGACCCCGGGACCCATCGCGCCGGTCGCGCGACAGGGGACGCGGGCGCACGGAACCTGGATGGCCACGACCTTCAGCCTGACGGTGATGGCGGTCGATCCCCCGGCGGACTTCCTCGAACTGGCCCGCGCGGCCGAGGAGGGCGGGTTCGCCAATCTCTGGGTGGCCGATTCGTCGTTGCACGCCAGGGACGTGTATGCCTACCTGACGCTGGCGGCCACCCGCACCGCGCGCGTGCGCCTGGGGCCGAACTGTACCCACCCCTACACCCGCCACCCCGCCATCAATCTGAATGCAGTCGCCACGCTGGACGCGATCTCCGGGGGGCGCGCCATGCTGAACTTCGGCGCCGGCGACCGGCCGGTGATGGAGCTTGGCTATGCTCCGGCGAAGCCGGCCGCGGTGCGCGAGGCCTTCCTGCTCATGCGGCGGCTCCTGCGGGGCGAACCGGTGACGAGCGACGGCCCGACGTTCCGCCTGCGGGACGCCACCCTCTCGTTCCGCTCCCGGCCGGACCTGCCCCTCTACGTGACCGGCAGCGGCCCCAAGGTGCTGGAGATGGCCGGCGAGCTGGCCGACGGCGCCACGTTCCTCTGCGGCCCGCACCCGGCCTGCGTCCGGTTCGCCGTGGGGCGGCTCGCGGCCGGGCGCGCGCGCGCCGGGCGGAGCGTCGACGGGTTCGACATGGCGTGCAGTCTCTACGGATCGCTGCGCGATGACGAGGCGCTGGCCCGCGCCGAGAGCCGGGCCATGGCCGCCTGGTTCCCCCAGACGGCGCCCTGGTACGCCGAGCTGGCCGGAATGGCGCCAGACCTCGTCGCCCACATCCGGTCGGCCTACACGGGTGGCCACTTCGACCAGGCGCGCGCCGCCGGCGCGCTGATCTCTGACGAGATGATGGACCGGTTCGTGGTGGCCGGCGATGCCGCCCGCTGGCGGGCGGCCATCGCCCAGGTGCTGGCGTGCGGCGTGCGCCACATCAACGTCTTCCCGATCTCGGAGGACCGCCTGGGCATGGTGCGGGCGCTGGCGCGCGACGTCCTGCCCCATTTCCGCCCGGCGGCCTCAACGGGCGAACGGTGAAGCGGCTGAGCCGTGACACAGTCCGGCCCGGCATGAAGCCGGCCCCTACGCCGGGTACCCAAGGCCGGTGTAGGGCGCGGGTTTACCCCGCGCCGCGTCGCCGGGCCGCGCGTTGCCCCGCTCCCGGCGAAAGGTGATTGTGCCCTTCGCGCGCGTGAACGGCATCCGCCTGTACTACGAAGACCACGGGAAGGGCACACCCCTGGTGCTGGTCATGGGCTATGGGGACGGGTGCGGCAAGTGGGCGAAGCAGATGCCCGCCTTCGCGCGGCGACACCGGGTGATCGCCTTCGACAATCGGGGCGGCGGGAAGACCGATGCGCCGCGTTCCGGCTACTCCATCCGGACCTTTGCCGAGGACACCATCGGGCTCATGGACCACCTGGGCATCGATCGGGCCCACCTGTGCGGCTACTCCATGGGGGGCCGCATCGCGCAGGACGTGGCGATTCGCCATCCCGGCCGCCTGCGGAGCCTCATCCTCTGCGCCACCTCCGCCCGCCCCAGCGCCTTCAACAAGTACACCCTCTGGCTGGACATGGTGCTGGTCCCCCGGTACGGCCCGGGCGCCGTGGCCCCCTTCGGTCCCATCTACCAGTACACGCGGGCCTGGTTCGAGAAGCACTACCGCGCGCTGGTCGCGAACCTGCGTCGGCGCCCGAAGGGGGACGGCGCACCGGTCCACGGCCTGATCGGGCAGGCCAAGGCCATCCTGACGCACGACACCTCGCGGGACCTGGGCCGGATCAGGGCGCCCACGCTGGTGCTCGTCGGGGACCAGGACCTGCTCAACCCACCGCCGGAATCCGAGGTCCTTGCGAAGCGCATCCCGGGGGCCCGCCTCCGGGTCCTCCGGGGCGGAGGCCACGGCTTCCTCTGGGAGATCCCCGAGCGGTTCAACACGGCGGTCCTGGACTTCACCAGCCGCGTGGATGCCGGCGGCGGCGCAAAGCGTCCCGGCCCGGCCCGCGGGGCGGGAGGATGAGACGAATGGCGGCACGGCGCACGATGTCTCGATCTGACGGGAAGGGCGCCCTGGATGGCGACGCCCGCAAGGCGCTGGCTGCGATCAACGCCGAGGACCTCACGGCCCTCACCTGCGCCCTCATCGACATCCCCAGCCGCACCGGCGAGGAGGAGCGCTGCGCGCGGTTCCTGGTGGAGTACATGCGGACGCAGGGGCTCGAGGCCACGTACCAGGAAGTGGACGTGAACCGGGGCAACGCCATCGGCGCCATCCGGGGCACGGGGGCCGGCGCCACGCTCCTGTTCAACGGGCATTTCGACACGTCCTTCACGGGCATCGAGGAGGAGGACTACCCCGTCACCGGCCCCCTGCCCCGGGACCTGCGGCCGAAGGCCCGCGTGGAGGACGGGATCATCTACGGCCTGGGCGCCTTCAACATGAAGGGCGGCGTGGCGGCCAGCGTGGTCGCCGCCTGCGCCATCCGGAAGGCCGGGATCCGGCTCAAGGGCGACCTGCTCGTCACCGGCGTCTGTGGCGAGATCGAGAAGACGCCGGTGGAGGGCGCCATGCGATCGTATCGGGGACGCCTCTACAGCGGCTGCGGCTTCGGCAGCGAATGGCTGGTGAAGCACGGTGTGGTGGCGGACTTCGTGATCAACGAGGAGCCCACCGGCGGCCACGTGAGCTGGGAGAATCCGGGCTTCTGCTGGTTCAAGGTCACCGTGAAGGGCAAGCACGCCTATCAGTCGCACAAGGGGGCCGGGGTGAACGCCATCCTCAAGGCGGCCCGGCTGGCCCAGGCCATCGAGGCCTGGGCCCCCGAGTACGGCGAGCGCCACCGGGGGGAACTGGTCTACCCCAACGTGATCGTCAGCGCCATCGAGTCGGGCTACCCCTACAAGCCCACCTTCGTCCCCGGCCTCTGCAACCTCTACGTGGACGTGCGGCTCTCTCCCGGCCAGCTCCCCCTCCAGGCCCGCCGGGAGTTCGAGGCCGTCCTGGCGGCCGAGAAGGCCAAGGACCCGGAGCTGGAATACGACGTGGAGATGTACCTCTCCTACCCGGCCGCCCGCACCGAGCCGGACGCCTACGTGGTACAGAGCCTCTTCCGGGCCGTGGAGGCGGTCAACGGGAACCGGCCGGGCAAGTGCCCGCCCGAGCTCACCAGCTATCTCTCGGACTCCAACGTCTTCCGCCGCGCCGGCATCCCGTCGGCCACCTGCGGGCCCGGGGCGGCGACGCGGCGCCGCCAGGCCTTCGGCTACGGCGCCATGAGCATGCGGGAGGGCGAATACATCGCCGTGGACGAGCTGATGACCGCCGCGAAGATCTACGTGGTGGCGGCCCTGGACATCTGCCGGAAGGACCGCCGCGAGCTGGGACTCGTCCCGGGAGCGACCCGATGAACGACGCGATGGTGCAGCAGGTCCTGAACGCCGTGGACGAGGGGTTGGCGGTGGAGGTGACGCGGGGGATGGTGCGCATCCCCAGCGTCTGCGGCGACGAGCTGGCCATCGCCGAGTACGTGCAGCGGACGCTCCGAGACCTGAAGGTGGGCGAGGTGTGGACGCAGCCGGTGGACGCGCGGCGGCACAACGTGGTCTGGCGGCTGGACGGCGCCGGGCCCGGCCCGCGCTTCATGCTCACCGGCCACATGGACACCAAGCCGGTGTGCGAGGGATGGACCGGCGATCCCTACTCGGGCGACCTGAGGGGCGGCCGCATCTACGGCCACGGCGTCATGGACATGAAGGCCGGCCTGGGGGCCCAGATCGCGGCCATCCACGCCCTGGCCCGCTGCGACCTGCCCCTGCACGGCACCCTGTACTTCGGGGCCGTGGCGGACCACATGGGACAGCAGACGGGGGCCATCAAGCTCTTCGACGGCTTCAGCGTGGACATGTGCGTGCTGGGCGAGATCAGCGACAACCAGATCTATATCTGCCACCGCGGCCGCTACTATTTCGACATCGACACCATCGGCCGATCCGCCCACACCTGCCACAAGGACCAGGCCGTCAACGCCATCGAGAAGATGGTGCCGGTGATCCAGAAGATCTCGGCCCTCCGGTACTTCCCGCCCACCCTGGACCCGCGGATCCGCGACCTGGTGGGCGCCGAACTCTACACCGCGGTGGGCCGCATCTACGGCGGCCTGTTCCCCGGCGGCCCCTCCATGATCCCGGACCGCTGTACCATACGCGTGGACACGCGCCCCCAACCCGGCATCGAGGTGAATGAGGTCCAGGCCCTGCTCGAGAAGGCCATCGCCGAGGCCCGGGTCCAGGACCCGGAGATCAAGACGGAGCTCCGCCTGGCCGATCACAAGGACTATTTCATGGTGGACCCCGGGGCGCCGGTGGTGCGGGCGGTGACCAGGGCGTGGACGCGGGTCATGGGCCGGCCGCCCGAGTACAAGGGCGTCTCGTGGCTGGGGGACACGGCCAGCTTCGGCCGCAAGATCCCCACCGTGATCTTCGGCCCCGGCCGCGAGCCGGTCTACATGCCCGACGAGTACCTGGACGTTCAGGACCTGGTCACGGCGGCCAAGGTGAACGCCCTGGCCGCCGCCATCGCCCTGGTGCCCGGCCTGGACACCTGATCCCAACGCACCACCACGCGTGGCCCGGAATCGGCCCCCGGAGCGGGCCGGCGTGAAGCCGGCCCCTCCATCGCGGTCACGAATCTGGTGTAGGGGCGGAGGTCATCCCCGCCCGATCGGTGCTCATGGATCCGAGACCCTCGGACCGCGGCCGTTACAGCTCCGCGACGATCTCGTTGGTGAAGATCGCCTCCACGTCCAGCGCGTTCTTCACGAGCCCCGCCTTCCGGTAGATCTCCGCCCCCTGCTTCAGGACCGGCAGATCGAACCAGCCCAACCCCTTCTGGCGAGTGGTGTCGCTCTGGGAGCTGCCCAGGACCCGGATCTTGATGTGGTCGAGGATCAGCTTGGGGTCCTTGGTGTCGATGCACACCTTGACGCAGTACGGAACGGCCTCCTCCGGGTTCTTGATGGTCCACTCCACGCCCTTCCTGTAGGCCCGCAGGAACCGCTTCCAGAGGTCCCGCTTCGGCCGCAGGTCCTTCTCCATCATGGCGAAGACGTCGGTGGGCAGGTTCAGGTAGTCCTTGCACCAGATGACATCCACCGCGCCCAGCCCCTTGGCCTGCAGGTTGTGGAGCAGGCTGTCGGTCATGGCCATGGCGTGGATCTGGTCCGACTGGATGGCGGGCGCCGGGTTCAGGCCCACGGCCACCATCTCCACGTCCGATCGCTTGATATTGGTGACGGCCAGCAGGGTCTCCAGGTTGTAGCGCGTGCCGCTCTCCATGCTGATGACGCCCACCTTCTTGCCCGCCAGATGGGCCGGCCTGGTGATGTTCTGCTTCGTCAGGGCGAAGACGTTGAAGGCATTCTGCGGGTAGATGTTGTAGACGGCCTTGATCTTCTCCCCCTTGTCCGCCGCGAAGTAGATGGCCTCGGGGCCCACGAACCCGATGTCGGCGTTCCCCGCGATCACGTTCCGCAGGGCTGCGCCCGATCCCAGGCCGGGCACCCACGCCATCTCGATCCCCTCGTCCTTGAAGAACCCCCGCTCCTCGCTGACGTAGACGTTGGTCTCCTCGGCCAGGCGCTGGCTCCAGACCGCCATGCGCACCTTGTCCAGGGCGTAGAGGCCCTTGGGCCGGACGAACGGACCCACGGCCGCCGTGGCCGCGGCAACCTGCAGGAACCGCCGCCGGGTCATCCTGCTCCGGAAATGTCGCACACTCATGGTGTCTCCTCCTCTCTCTTCACCCTCCGCACCTCACCCTTCGCGCCGCAGATATCGCCAGCCGAACAAGACCTTCTCGAGCACCTCCATGATCTTGTAGAGCACCGTCCCGACCACGGTGAGGACCACAAAGACGGAGAACATGATGGGGGTATCGAAGCTGCCCTGGGTGGCGATGATGAGGGCGCCGAGCCCCCGGTTGGCTCCCACGTATTCGCCCACGATGGCCCCCACCACCGACAGGACGATGGCCACCCGCAGCCCGGCGAAGATGAAGGGGAGGGCGTTGGGGGCACGCAGCTTGTAGAAGGTCTGCCATCGGGAGGCCGTGAGCATGCGGAAGAGCTCGAGCTTGGTCTCCTCGACGGCGTTGAGCCCGGTGATCGTGTTCTCCAGCAACGGGAAGAAGCAGATCAGGGCGGCGATGACCACCTTTGGCGTGATGCCGAACCCGAACCAGATGACGAAGATGGGGGCGAGGGCGAGCTTGGGCATGGCCTGGGAGGCCACCAGATAGGGGTTCAGCACCCGCCGGGCCAGCTCGCTGTGGGCGATGAGGGTGCCGAGACCCACCCCCAGGAGGGATCCCAGGAGGAATCCCAGCACGATCTCCTGGAGCGTGACCCAGATGTGGATCCAGAGCGGGCCCCGCAGGCCCTCGGCCAGGGCGCCGGCGACCTCCAGCGGGGTGGGCAGGACCAGGCTCGAGAGGTGCAACACCTTCACGAACCCCCACCAGACCAACAGGAACGCCACGAAGGAGCCCGCCATGAGCCCCCGCACGCCCGCCGGGGTGAGGTACCACCGCGTCGGGGCGGCGGGGCCCGCGCCGCCATTCGTCGTATGGTCGGGCGCGCCGGGCGGGCCGGCCGCGGGGGGCTGGGATGTGCGGTCGGTCGTCATGGCCTCGCGCCCCCCACCCCCTGCTCCAGCATGGCCTCCTTGATCTGACGGCACAGCCTTACGAACTCCTCCTCGTAGCGATGTGCCAGGAGGCGCGGCCGCGGGAGGTCGACGGGGAAGATGGCCCGGACCGTCCCCGGCCGGCTCGAGAGGAGCACCACCCGATCCGAGAGGAACACGGCCTCCGCGATGTCGTGGGTCACGAAGAGCGCCGTCGTTCCGGTGAGGGACCAGATGTTGAGAAGCTCCAGGTTCATCTGTTCGCGGGTGATGGCGTCCAGGGCGCCGAAGGGCTCGTCCATCAGGAGGAGTGTGGGCTTCAGGATCAGGGCACGGGCGATGGCCACCCGCTGCTGCATCCCCCCCGAGAGCTGCAGCGGGCGGTGGAGGAGGAAGTCCTTGAGCCCCATCATGCCCAGGAGCTTTCGCGCCTCCCCCGCGTGCTCGGCCTTGTCCAGGTGGAGGATCTCCACGGGGAGCAGGGCGTTGTCCAGCACCGTGCGCCAGTCCAGGAGGACCGGCTGCTGGAAGACGAAGCCCATGTCCCGGCGGGGGGCGGTCACAGGCGTGCCGTCCAGCAGCACGCGCCCGGCGCTGGGGGCCACCAGGCCGGCGATGATGCGCAGGAGGGTGGTCTTCCCGCAGCCGGATTCCCCCAGGACGGAGATGAACTCGCCCTCGCGCACCTGGAAGTCGATGTGCTGGAGGGCCACGGTCCGCTGGTGGTCCGCCCCGAAAACCTTGGAGACCCGTTCGATGCAGATCATCTCGGTCATCCCTATCCGAGGGCCTACCCGAAGGCCTGAGGGACGTTCTCCCGGATGGCCTCAGCCGTCTTCGCCAGCCGGGCCAGGGACTCCGCGAGGTCCAGGCGCGTGAAGGCGCCGTCGCGGTAGACGACCTCCCCGTCCACGATGGTCAGGCAGGCATCGCGCCCGCTCCCCGAATAGACGAGAGATTCGATGGGATCGTACACGGGCACCATGCCGGGGGCGATGCGGAAGGCGGCCACGTCGGCCAGCCACCCGGGCTCCAGGCGCCCCAGCCGGCCCACCCCCAGCACCTGCGCCCCCAGCTCGGTGGCCATGCGGAAGGCGTCCCGCGCGCGCACGATGGTGGCATCCAGGGTGCTCACGCGATGCAGGAGCACGGCGGCCTTCATCTCGGTTACCATGTCCAGGCTGTCGTTGCTCGCCGGGCCGTCGGTCCCGAGACCCACCGGGATCCCCAACTGGAGCATCCGGGGGACGTTGGCCACCCCCGAGGCCAGGATCATATTGGACATGGGGTTGTGGACGATCTGGGCGCCCGTGCGTGCCGCAATGGCCAGCTCGGCGTCCCCCGCCCACACGGCGTGGGCGATGGAGCTGCGCTCGTCCAGGATGCCGATGCGATCCGCCTGGGCGATCTGGCCCACGTAGCCCGCCTTCCGAGCCGCCTGCGCCTGGACGTGGGTCTCGTTCAGGTGGATGGTGAACCGGGCACCGTGGGCGTTGGCCAGATCCTTGAGGCGCTTCAGGAGGTCCGGCGTGCAGGAGAAGAGGCCGCTGGGTCCCAGCCAGGGAGCCACACGCCCCCGCCCCGCCCATCGCTTCAGAAAGGCCTCCGAGGCCTCCAGGTCCTCCTCGTCGGGCCGCTCCTCCCCGGGATCGATGGTGGACCGGTTCGTGGACGCCCGGGCCAGGGCGCCGCGCATGCCGCTCTGCTGGAAGGCCTCCATGGCCCGGTCGGCATGGAACCGGGCGTAGTTGGTCATCATGTCGATCATGGTGGTCGTCCCCTGGCGCAGGGAATCCGCCAGGGCCACCAGCGCGGCATGGTAGTAATCGTCTCCCTGCATGAACCGGTCGATGGGGTAGATGGCCTTGGCCAGCCATCCTTCGGTCCCGAAGTCCTTGGCCAGGCCCCGGGACATGATCTCGTAGAGATGGTTGTGGGCATTGATCAGCCCGGGCGTGACGATGCAGCCCGACAGATCGATGGAGATCCCGGCTTCACACCGACGCTCCAGTTCGGCCGAAGGGCCCACGTCCTGGATCGTGGCGCCCTCGATATAGACGGCCGCCGAGCGGATGGTCCGCTGTGCATCCTGCACCAGGAAGTCGATGTTCTTCAGGAGAAGAGTGGCCATGGGGATGGACTCCCTGCTGGGGGGCCCGCGCCCGGATTCCCCCCCTGGGGGGGCCGGGTGGCATACCGTATCGCGATTCGCTCGGAGAATCAACGCGCCCGAGGTTCGCCCCCCTCCCCCCGCTTCGCCGGGTCCGTCGGGGCTCTCGACCGGCCGATTTTTTCTGTCCTCCCACGGGCGGTTATGCCATATACTTGCGCCCGGCGAAGGATTGGGCCGCCATTCCGTCCGCCCGGGCCCTCCCCGCGCGGGCGGGGCCGCCAGGTTTGCGCGTGGCGGCGCGCCGGGAGATGTTCCGGAGGCCCGGAGGCATCCCGAGAGAGGAACACCATGAAGGTGCTCTGCTGCCACCCCAGCGGGCTCATGTACACGGAGATCTTCCTGCGGCTCGAGCCGCTGGGCGTCGAACTGGTGGCCGCGGCGGCCCGCGCCGCCGGGCACGACGTGCAGGTCCTCGACCTCCAGGTCTTCCCGCAGGCGGAGTACATCAGGCGGCTCGACGCCTGGCGGCCCGACGCCGTCTGCTTCGGCCTCAACTACCTGGCCAACATCCCCGAGGTCATCGACCTGGCCGTGGCCACCCGGGCGAAGCTGCCCGACTGCTTCTTCTTCGTGGGCGGCCACAGCGCCTCCTTCACCGCGGACGAGATCCTGGAGCATGCCGGCGGGGCCATCCACTGCGTGGCCAAGGGCGAGGGCGAGGAGATCGCCCCCCTGCTCCTGGACGCCGCCGCCCACGACCGGAAGCGCCTCCACACCCTCCCCGGCGTGGTGACGCGGGACGGCGAGGGCCCGCCCCCCAGGAAGATCGAGGATCTCGACGCGCTCATGCCCGCCCGCGACCTGCTGCGCCGGCGCCGCAAGTACTTCATCGGCACGCTGGACCCCGCGGCCTCCATCGAGTTCACGCGGGGCTGCCCGTGGGACTGCTCCTTCTGCAGCGCCTGGACCTTCTATGGCCGCAGCTACCGCAAGAAGGATCCCCAGGCCTGCGTGGCCGAACTGCAAACCATCCGCGAGCCGGGCGTCTTCATCGTGGACGACGTGGCGTTCATCCAGGCCGAGCACGGATATGCCATCGGCCGCGAGATCGAGCGGCGGAATATCCGGAAGAAGTACTATCTGGAGACCCGGGGCGACGTGCTGCTGCGGAACAAGGAAGTCTTCCAGTACTGGCGGCGCCTCGGCCTGGAGTACATGTTCATGGGCCTGGAGGCCATCGACGAGGAGGGGCTCACGCTCTACCGGAAGCGGGTCAACCTCTCCAAGAACGTGGAGGCCCTGGAGTTCGCGCGCTCCCTGGGCATCGCCGTGGCCGTGAACATCATCGCCGACCCGGACTGGGAC
>Ga0326597_10004870_pt1 | contig 18763 bp, 16 predicted proteins | sample RVTome_12_FD_203789 | JGI IMG/M metagenome (GOLD analysis project Ga0326597, IMG submission 203789) | Soil microbial communities from uranium-contaminated site in the Upper Colorado River Basin, Wyoming, United States - RVT100D185 | ecosystem: Environmental > Terrestrial > Soil > Contaminated >... | reverse complement strand
TAGTGCAACGCATACACCGTATGGGCGGCTCGACGATATTCGCGCACGGCGCGGATCGTATCGCAAGCCTCCTGAAGGCGTCGCCTGAAGGCGAGGGGGTTCACCCATCCCAGAACGCGACCCTAAGGATATGGCGGTTCCATCGCACCGGTGTCCCGGTGAGGCGTGTTATCATCGCACCCCCTCAGCAGCGCACGATCATCATGGACCTGAACGGCATTCTCGTCATTCTCCTCGCGGGCGGCGCAGGCGAGCGACTGTACCCCTTGACGAAGGAGCGGGCGAAGCCGGCGGTCTACTTTGGGGGGCCGTATCGCGTCATCGACTTCACACTCAGCAACTGCATCAACTCCGGGCTCCGCCATATCTTCATCGCCACGCAGTACAAGTCGCTCTCGCTCAACCGACACGTGCGCATGGGGTGGAACGTCGTCTCGGAAGAACTCGGGGAGTTCATCGAGATCTTGCCGCCGCAGAAGCGGGTTGGGGAGCACTGGTATCTCGGCACCGCCGACGCGGTCTATCAGAACATCTACTCCATCTCTCGCGAGGCGCCGAGTCACATCATCGTGCTGTCCGGCGATCATGTCTACAAGATGGACTACTCGAAGATGTTGCGGTTTCACCTGGATCGGCGCGCCGACGCAACGCTCGCGGCACTCGAGGTGCCGATCGCAGAGGGGCGCCGGTTCGGGATCGTCACGGTCGACCCGGACGATCGCGTCGTGGGCTTCGACGAAAAGCCCACACGAGCGGCTTCCGTGCCGGGCTCACCCGGGGTCGCCCTCGGATCGATGGGGATCTACATCTTTCGTGCAGAAGTCCTGACACGGGCGCTCGAAGAGGATGCGTCGCGCGCGGGCAGCCGACACGATTTCGGTAGAGATGTCATCCCGCCCCTCATCCAGCACGCACCGGTGTTTTGCTATCGCTTTCACGACGAGAACAAGAAGGCGGCGAAGTACTGGCGAGACATCGGCACGCTCGACGCATACTTCGAGGCGAGCATGGATCTCTGTCAGGTGAATCCGGAATTCAACCTCTACGATCCCGAGTGGCCCATGCGGACGTATCAGCCGCAGTCGCCCCCGGCGAAGTTCGTGTTCGCCGATGGCCGTCGCTGCGGTCAGGCGACCGATTCAATCGTCGCCGGCGGCTGTATCGTATCCGGCAGTCGTATATCCGACAGCATCCTGTGCCCCAACGTGCGGGTCCACAGTTTCTGCGACATCCACGAATCGATCTTGATGCCCGGAGTCCGAGTGGGGCGCCATGCGCGTCTTCGGCGGACCATCGTCGATCGCGACGTGGTCATTCCGCGGGGTGCCGTCGTGGGCTACCACCCAGAGGAGGATCGCCGTCGCCACACCGTCTCTGAAGGGGGAGTGGTCGTGGTGACCGCCGACGACGAACCGCTGATCGGCCCGATTAGCGAAGAAGCGCTGCTGGCAGAAACGACCGCAGACCGCCGCGGCGGGGAACCGCGGGCCTAACCACGTTCGCGAGGTATCGATAGTGCGCATCACACGTGTTCACGCTCGGGAGATCCTGGATTCACGCGGCAACCCCACGGTGGAGGTCGACGTCTGGGCCGGGGACCACTGTGGGCGCGCGGCGGTGCCCTCCGGTGCGTCCACAGGTGAGCGGGAGGCCCTGGAGCTGCGCGATGGCGACACGAGTCGGTACCTTGGCAAGGGTGTGCGAAACGCCGTCGCCAACGTCAACGAGGAGATCGCCGACGCGCTCAATGGACAAGCCCTCGACCAGCGAGAGATCGACCGTCTGCTCCTCGAACTGGACGGCACGCCGGTCAAGAGCCGCCTTGGCGCCAACGCGCTGCTCGGCGTATCGATGGCTGTCGCCAAGGTGACCGCCGCAGCCACGGGTCAGCCGCTCTACGCCCACCTCGGCCAGTTGTCAGGAACCGCGAAGGCGGACTTCGTCTTGCCGGCGCCGATGATGAACATCCTCAACGGTGGGGCCCACGCCGACAGCAGCGTCGATCTCCAGGAGTTCATGGTAATGCCCGTGGGCCTGCCGACATTTGCCGAGGCACTGCGCGCGGGAACCGAGATCTTCCACGCGCTGCGGGCTATCCTCAAGAAGGCCGGTCATTCCACCGGCGTGGGAGACGAAGGCGGGTTCGCGCCAAACCTCAAGTCGAATCAGGAAGCGCTCGATATCGTGCTGGAGGCCATCGGCCGGGCTGGCCTCCGGGCGGGCCAGGACGTGTATCTGGCGCTCGATGTCGCGTCGAGCGAGCTGTGGAAGGACGGCGCGTACGTGTTTCGCAAGTCCGGCGAGGCGACGCGGTCGCCGGCAGAAATGGTTGAGCTGTATGGTGACTGGGTTCGACAGTACCCGATCATCTCGATCGAAGACGGCCTCGCCGAAGGCGACTGGGACGGCTGGAGGGCGCTCACCCGTGCACTCGGAGATCGGGTGCAACTGGTTGGCGACGACATCTTTGTCACGAACCCTGAAATACTGCGCAGAGGCATCGCGGAGGAGGTAGGAAACGCTCTGCTGGTGAAACTGAATCAGATCGGGACGGTTTCCGAAACGCTCGACGCGATCGCCATCGCGCGCGGCGCAGGGTACGCCACGATTATTTCTCATCGCTCCGGCGAGACCGAAGACAGCACGATCGCCGATCTCGCCGTCGGCACTGGCTCTGGCCAGATCAAGACTGGTTCCGGAAGCCGAAGCGACCGCACCGCGAAATACAACCAACTGCTGCGGATAGAGGAGGAGCTGGGGTCGGCCGCGAGATACGCGGGTCGCAGCGCCATCCGCCAGCTCGCCTCGACCTCACACTGACGTCATGTACCGCCTGGTCTTGCTTCGCCACGGAGAAAGCATCTGGAATCGTGAGAATCGATTCACCGGGTGGACCGACGTCGACTTGAGCGAGAAAGGCCGCCTCGAAGCCCGCGACGCGGGGCGATTGATGGCCGCCGACAAGTTCGCGTTCGATGCCGCCTACACCTCGGTCCTCAAGCGAGCAATCCGTACCCTGTGGATCGCGCTCGACGAAATGGATCTGCTGTGGATTCCCGTTCATCGTTCGTGGCGGCTCAACGAGCGGCACTACGGCGCGCTGCAGGGCCTGAACAAAGCGGAGACTGCCGCCGCGCATGGAGAGTCACAGGTCAAGATCTGGCGACGAAGCTACGACACTCCCCCACCGCCGTTGACGGAAGACGACCCGAGACATCCCTCTCGCGATCGACGCTACGCGGGCCTCTCACTGGCAGAACTGCCGCTGACCGAGTCACTGAAGGACACGGTGTCGAGGTTCCTGCCGTACTGGCACGACACGATCGCCCCTGACATTCGCGCGGGACGCCGCGTCGTCATCGCCGCGCACGGCAATAGCCTCCGAGCCCTGGTGAAATACCTTGACGACGTGTCCGACGAGGCGATCGTCGAGCTGAACATCCCGACCGGGGTCCCCCTCGTCTACGAGCTGGACGGCGGCCTGAAACCTCTACGCAAGTTCTATCTCGGGAATCCTGAAGCGGTTGAAAAGGCCGAGCGTTCGGTGGCCAACCAGGGGAAGGCCACCTAGCGCTCGGCAACACGCTACTCCTCGACCGGTTCCTTGGCTTCGTCCGCGCCAATGCGTAGCGACCGGAGAAATCGACGATCGTTCGCGGTCAGCCCCAAGGACGACCTGGCGGGAAGCAATCGCGCTGGCGTCGCAATCTTGGCGACCGACCCTCCGCTGCCCCGGTTGACGAACCCCACGACAGCCTCGAGAGTGACTCGCATCTCGAACCCGGCCTCGCGAGCCTTGTGGCGGCAGGCCTCGACTTTGGGGTTCTCGGCAACAGCGGCGGCAATCGCGTCGGCCAGCTCTTTCGCGAAGCGGTTCACGACGTCATCCATATCTGCGCCTCCTCACCCGCCGCTGGGCGATGCCCAGGGCACATCTCGATCCGACGCCGCGCGACTGAGCGACGGAAGGGGACCGAGAGCCAAAGGTCTCATTCACAGAGGTTTAGCCTTCCACGCAGCGAAGGTCTGAGGAATTGTAGAGGGACCGCTGGCGAGTGTCAACGAATCGGCAAAGCATCTGTGATGCATTTGCGCGACAACGTGCGCCCGTCCGTCGCCGACCGCAGGGTAGAATCCCGACTCCAATGACAACACGCCCGAGCTCAGCGAACTTCGCAGCCCCCCGGAACTCTGCGAAGAGCGACTTCGCGCGGGACATCGGCACGCCTGGACGGTTTCCGTTCACCCGGGGGGTCCAGTCGAACATGTATCGCGGCCGGGCCTGGACCATGCGCCAGTACGCGGGCTTTGCCGTCGCGGCAGAATCGAACCGACGCTTCCGCTATCTCCTGGCACAAGGGGTCAGCGGGCTGAGCGTCGCATTCGACCTGCCCACTCAGATCGGCTACGACTCCGATCACCCCCTGGCGGCCGGCGAAGTCGGACGGGTCGGCGTGGCGATTGATTCCGTCGAAGACATGGCGGCGCTGTTCGAGGACATTCCGCTCGATCGCGTCTCCAGCTCGATGACGATCAACGCGACGGCCATCATCGTGCTCGCGCTCTACGCCGCGGTTGCCAGGCGGCAGGACGTCGCATTTGGCGAGCTGTCCGGCACACTCCAGAACGATATTCTCAAGGAGTACATCGCCCGCGGAACCTACATCTACCCGCCCTCGTCGTCCATGCGGCTGGTGACCGATGTCATCGCGTTCTGCGCACGCGAGATGCCTCGATGGAACCCTCTCTCGGTGAGCGGCTATCACATCCGAGAAGCCGGTGCCACGGCGGTACAGGAGATCGCGTTCACTCTGGCGCATGGCCGGGCGTACGTGCAGGCTGCAGTTGACGCCGGTCTTGACGTCAATGCGTTCGGCCAGCGCATGTCCTTCTTCTTCAGCGCCCACAACGCGTTCCTCGAAGAGATCGCGAAGTTCCGCGCGGCGCGCCGGATGTGGGCCCGAATCATGCGCGACCACTTCGGCGCCACCCATCCGCGGGCGCAACAGCTACGCTTCCATGCTCAGACGGCTGGCAGCACGCTTACGGCGCAGCAGCCCGACAACAACATCGTACGTGTGGCGCTCCAGTCGCTCGCCGCCGTGCTTGGCGGTACGCAGTCGCTGCACTGCAACGGCCGAGACGAGGCGTTGGCATTGCCAACCGAAGAGAGCGCTACTACCGCCCTGCGAACCCAGCAGATCCTGCTGCACGAGACCGGTGTTGCCAATACGCCGGACCCTGTCGGCGGCTCGTACACCATTGAGCAGTACACCGACGCGATCGAGCACGACGCGCTGGAGCTGATGGCGCGTCTCGATGCGGCTGGCGGCGCGATGTCTGCCATCGACACGGGTTACATTCGCCGGCAGATTCAAGATGAGGCGTACCGCGCGCAACGCGCCGTCGATGATGGCGAAGCCATCGTCGTTGGAGTCAATCGGTTCGCGAACCAGGACGCGGCGTCTGTGGTCCAGGATGCCACGTTCCGCCTCGATCCCGCGCTCGAGCGCCAGCAGGTCGAACGGCTCCGCGCCGTGCGCGCGGGACGCAGCGAAAGGGACTGGAACGACGCGCTCGCGGCCGTCGATCGTGCAGCACGGGACGGTTCGAATCTTGTGCCGCCCATCATCATGGCTGCCGAGCGACACGCCACGCTCGGCGAGATCGCCGATTCGCTTCGCCGGGTATTCGGGGAGTACCGAGACCCGTCAACGTAATGATTGATCCGCTCCTGGATGTCAGGCATCTGTCCGTGGTCTTTGAGACTGGGCCTCGAACCGTAGCCGCGGTAGACGACGTCAGCTTTCAGATCGCCGCTGGCGAAACGCTGGGTCTTGTCGGCGAGTCCGGGAGTGGCAAGTCGGTCACGGCGTTTGCGATTCTGCGGCTTCTCCAGCCGCCAGGCCGCGTCACGAGTGGCCGCATCCTCTTCGAGGGACGCGACCTGCTCGCACTCGGTGAGCGCGATATGCAGAGCGTCCGTGGCGCGCGGATCTCGCTGATCTTCCAAGAGCCAATGACGGCGCTGAACCCGGTGATGCGCGTCGGCGATCAGATTGCCGAGGCCCTGACCGTCCACGGCCGGGGCCGGCACGAAGCCCGTCAGAAAGCCGTCGAACTGTTGCACGCGGTCCGCATCCCGGAGGCGGCGCGGCGAGTACGGGACTATCCGCACCAACTCTCCGGCGGGATGCGACAGCGCGTCATGATCGCCATCGCACTCGCATGCCACCCGGCCCTCCTCATCGCCGATGAGCCGACGACAGCTCTGGACGTGACGATTCAGGCCCAAGTGCTCGATCTGCTGCGTGAGTTGCGCACGCTGTACAACCTCGCGCTCCTGCTGATCACCCACGACTTCGGTGTCATCGCAGAAATGGCAGATCGGGTGGCGGTGATGCACCGGGGCGCCTTCGTCGAGCAAGGACCGGTCAGGCAGATTCTGGAGGCGCCGGTGCACGACTACACACGGAGCCTCTTGGCGGCCGTCCCTGGCCTCGGTGATCGGATTCGCCGATGACTGACACCTCGGGATCGCCGATCGGGGAGGCCGCGACGCCGGCCTTGCTCGAGGTGAGGCACCTCGTGAAGCACTTCATTCGGAAACGCGGCCTGTGGGGCCCTCCCTCGGTGGTCAGGGCCGTGGACGACGTGAGTTTTGACATCTATCAAGGCGAAATGTTCGGGCTCGTAGGTGAGTCCGGGAGCGGCAAGAGCACGACCGGCCGCTGCATCCTTCGACTGCTTGAGCCTTCGTCCGGAGAGGTAACGTTTCGGGGAGAAGACGTCCTGGCCTTTTCGCGGTCACGCATGCGAGCGGCTCGGCGGGACATGCAGATTGTGTTTCAAGACCCCTACTCGTCGCTGAACCCGAGGATGCGAGCTGGCGATATCGTCGAGGAACCGCTCATCATCCACAACATGGGAGGACCGGCCGATCGCCGGGCGAGAGTCGAGGAGTTGTTCGCGTTGGTGGGTCTCGAGCCCGACCACCGCGCGCGGTACCCACACGAGTTCAGCGGTGGCCAGCGCCAACGACTCGGCATCGCCCGCGCTCTGGCGCTGAACCCGGCGTTCATCGTCGCCGACGAAGCGGTGTCTGCGCTTGATGTGTCGATCCAGGCGCAGGTCATCAGCCTGATGCTGACGTTGAAGACGCAGCTCAAGCTGACCTTCCTCTTCATCGCGCACGATCTGCGACTGGTGGAGCATATTTGCAACCGGCTGGCCGTCATGTACCTGGGCAAGATTGTGGAAATCGGAGACGCGGCAACCCTGTTCGGACGCCCCGCGCACCCTTACACGCGCGCCCTGCTCAGCGCCGTACCGGTGCTTGACCCCGACGCACCCCGCCGGCGGGTAGCCTTCGACGCTTCGACCTTCGATCGAAACGTCCCTCTGCAACAGGTCGGTCCGTCTCAGTGGGCCGCCGTCTAGGGCTGCGGCGTCCGCCGCACGTCCTTCTCCAACTGGCCGTCCCTGAAGTACAACACCCGGTGCGCGAACCTGGCGACCTCGGCCTCGTGCGTCACCAGCACAACGGTATTGCCGTTCTGATGCAGTCGGCCGAAGAGTCCCATCAGTTCAGCGCCGGTCTTGGAGTCGAGATTGCCGGTCGGCTCGTCGGCGAGCAGCAAGGACGGTTCGTTCACCAGCGCACGCGCAATGGCCACGCGCTGGCGCTGTCCGCCGGAGAGTTCGTTCGGGCGGTGTGACACGCGAGACGCCAGGTCGACGGTCTCAAGGGCCGCGCGCGCGCGCGCCTCGCGATCCTTGGCCGCAACGCCAGCGTACACCAGCGGGAGCTCGACATTGTGCAGCGCGGAAGCACGTGGAAGCAGATTGAAGGTCTGGAAGACGAACCCGATCTCCTCGTTGCGGATCCTGGCAAGCTCGTTGTCGTTCATCTCGCTGACCCGTTTACCGTTCAGCAGGTAGGTGCCGCTCGTCGGGGTGTCAAGACAGCCAATGAGATTCATGAGCGTGGACTTGCCGGAGCCCGAGGGGCCCATGATGGCAACGTACTCGCCGCGCTCGATATCCACGGACACGCCACGCAGCGCGTGAACGGTTTCTTCGCCCATGAGATAGGTCTTCCAGAGGTCGCGGGTCTCGATAAGGGGCATTCACTCACACGAATCGGACATCAGGCGCTGCATGATCGTCAGCACGGCGACAGGGGCATCCGCAGGCCCGTGCGCCGACCAGGTGGAGACGTTCACAGGCACCACCGTGAGCTTACTCCCCGATCCGTCGGCCGGCGCCCCAACCGGTCACTGGGAGCTCCGGGCCGAGGCACCGAACCGTATCAGGATGGTAGGTTGAGATCCCACGCCGGAACGCACGTCTGATCTCCCCAGGCTGCGCCGTCGGGGCGACTCCCAGCAGCTCGTAGCCGCTTCTCTGGGTCATCGCCTTACCGCACGATCCGGAGCCGTGACACCTGATCCTCGTGTTCGGTGGCTGCGCCGCTCGGCTCGGCACAATAGGGACAGTAGTTCCATGTGGGCCGCAACAGCCGGCCGCAGTGTGAGCACCCGCTGTCCACTCGCTGACCACACGCTGGACACACACGAAAATCGTGTGCCACAAACTCGCCGCACGCCGAGCAGACGCCGGCAGCTGGCCGAAGCTCGGTGACAACCCGAAGCAGTTCCTCCGGAGTCGTCGTTCCAGCTCTCACCTTGGCTACGCCGTCTTCGCGGAGCGAGATCATCCCGCTGTCAGAGACGGCCGCGGCAATCAACGCCTGCGCCCCTTCCTGCGCCATGAGACGGCGAAGGGCATCGGTGACCGGCAGGACCTCGTAGATGCCGACGCGACCCTGGTAACCGGTGTGGTGACACTGGTCGCAGCCCACAGCGCGATAGAACGTCACTGACGTCCCCTCTGCCTCGACAACACCCATCGTGCGCAACATTTCCGGTTCCGGGTTGTAGGGACAACGGCAATGCGTACACAGGCGGCGCACGAGCCGCTGTGCGATCACGCCGACCAGCGCCGCTGATGAGGCGTATGCCTCGACACCGATGTCGGTCAGGCGCGCGACACATGACGGTGCGTCGTCAGTATGTAGTGTCGACAGCACCAGATGCCCGGTCTGAGCCGCTTGCACGGCGATCCGTGCCGTCTCCTGATCGCGGATCTCGCCGACCAGGATGACATCGGGGTCCTGGCGCAGAATCGCCCGCAGGGAGCTGGCGAACGTGAGATTGATCCTGCTGTTGATCTGTGTTTGATTCACCCCAGCGATCTGGTACTCCACCGGATCTTCGATGGTCACGATGTTGGTGCGCTCGGACCGTAGGGCGGCCAGCGCCGACGAGAGCGTGGTCGTCTTGCCGGATCCGGTTGGACCAACCACGAGGATCATTCCGTGGCTATGACGCAGGAGCCGACGAACCTGCTCGAGCGCCCGGGCAGACAGCCCCAGGGACTCGAGCGGAGGCACCCCCTTGCGCTGATCCAGGACCCGAAGGACAACCTTCTCGCCCAACACTGTGCGCAGCGTCGACACTCGCAGGTCGATACTCTGCCCGTCGGCGGCCTTCGCGTGAATCCGACCGTCCTGTGGCGCCCGCTTCTCGGCGATGTCGATGCCGGCCATGATCTTGATCCGTGACACCACCCCCTCATGAACCCACTTCGGCAGATCCATGACTTCCCGCAACAGGCCATCCAGCCGTTGCCGAACGACCACGCCGGTATCAGTCGGCTCGACATGAATATCGCTCGCACCGTTTCGCAACGCGCTGTCGATCAGCAGATCGACCATCTCGGCAATCGGCGACGCGTCGGACGCTCCCGGTCGATTGCGCTCAATCGGCCTGGGTGTATCGGCGACGGCGCCGGGCGTGGCGACAGCGGTCGGTGCGTTGTCTGGGTAGCCGCGGTGGATCGCGTCGAGGATGTCTTCGCGCGTCGCGACGACCTGGGTGACTCGGCAGCCGGTCTGAAACTCCAGATCCTGCACGACGGAAAGCTGCAATGGATCCGACATCGCCACCGTGATGGCGTGCTTCTCCACCGCGATCGCGACACAGGCATACCTGATCGCCACCTCTTTCGATAGGCGGCCTATCGCGGCCGGCGCGGGTGGCTCTTGGCGGAGGTCCAGGCAGGCGAGTCCGAGCTGATCGGCAAGTGCCTGGGCTATCTGGCGTTCGGTCGCGAGATTCAACCGAAGCAGAACCGATCCCAGTCGCTCGCCGGATCGAGCGTGCTCGGCCAGAGCCTCCTGCAAGGCTGCCTCCCCAATGGCCCCTGCCTGGCGCAGGCTCTGGCCAATCACCATCCGCCTGGGGGCGGCACCAGCCGGCTCCCCTGTCCCTGGCTTGTGGCTGTCCATACGACGCGCCCCATTACTACCATCGTCGGAGACGGATCTCCAGACACGGCGAGGGGGGCATTCGAGGGACTCAGGAACAGGAGAACGAAAAGATGCGGGTGGTCGTGCGCGAGGGGTGCGGGCCTCTATGTTCAGTGCTCGTCTTGGTATTGCTCCTTGAGCCTCGCCACGACGTTCGGATCTGCCAGAGTGGTCGTGTCGCCGAGCGTCTTCCCTTCGGCAATATCGCGCAGCAGACGACGCATGATCTTCCCGGAGCGGGTTTTCGGTAAGTCAGCCGCGAAGATGATGTCGTCGGGCCTGGCGATTGCACCGATCTTCTTGACAACGTGATCCTTGAGCTCGGCGACCAGCGCATCATCGGCCGGCGTGCCCTCCTTCACCGTGACGAACGCGGCCACCGCCTGGCCCTTGATCTCGTGGGGACGTCCAACAACTGCGGCTTCGGCAACACCGGGGTGGTCAACCAACGCGCTTTCCACCTCCATCGTCCCGATCCGGTGGCCGGCGACGTTGAGCACGTCGTCCACACGGCCTAGTACCCAGAAGAAACCGTCCTCATCGCGCTTCGCACCATCTCCGGTGAAGTAGACGTCGGGCGACCACTGGCTCCAGTACTGCTTGACGTAGCGCTCGGGGTCTCCGTAGACACCCCGCAGCATGGACGGCCAGGGTCGAGTGAGCGCCAGGAGCCCTCCGCCGACCTTGATGTTCTCGCCCTTGTCCGTCTTCACTTCCGCCGTGATGCCCGGAAATGCGCGTGTTGCCGACCCGGGTTTGCAGGCAGTCAGGCCGGGCAGCGGCGTGATCATGATGGCGCCAGTTTCGGTCTGCCACCACGTATCGACTATCGGACATCGCGTGCCGCCTATGTGCTCGTGGTACCACATCCAGGCTTCAGGATTGATCGGCTCCCCGACAGAACCGAGCAATCGAAGCGAGGAGAGATCCCGACCCTTCGGCCACTGGGTGCCCCACCGCATGAACGCTCGAATGGCCGTGGGCGCCGTGTAGAAGATGGTCGCGCGGTACCGTTCGATGATCTGCCAGAAGCGATCCCTCTGCGGCCAGTCTGGGGCGCCCTCGTACATGAGCACCGTGGCACCGTTGGCCAGGGGCCCGTACACCACGTAGCTGTGCCCGGTGACCCAGCCAAGATCCGCAGTGCACCAGTACACATCGTCTTCCTTGAGATCGAACACCCACTTGGTCGTTGCGTATGTGCCCACCAGGTAGCCGCCAGTCGTGTGCACGATGCCCTTCGGCTTCCCCGTGGTCCCGGACGTGTAGAGGATGTAGAGCATGTCCTCGGCGTCCATGTGCTCGGGATCGCAGGTGTCGGATGCCCGCTGCATCAACTCGTGGTACCAGTGGTCTCGCCCCTGCCTGACGCCCACGGACATCGCCGAGTCCTGGAACCGGCGCACGACGATCACGTTCCGGATTGAGGGTGTCGCTTCGAGTGCGTCGTCGGCCAGCTTCTTGAGCGGAACCACCTGGCCGCGACGCCACCCTCCATCGGCGGTCACAAGAACGGTGGCCTTGGCGTCGTTGATGCGATCGCGCAACGAATCGGCGCTGAATCCGCCAAAGACCACCGAATGAACGGCGCCGATGCGAGCGCAGGCCAGCATCGCGATGGCGAGTTCTGGAATGAGCGGAAGATAGAGGGCAACTCGGTCGCCGCGAGCAACACCGAGTGACTTGAGCACATTCGCGAACTGGCTGACTTGCCTGAGCAGGTCGAGATACGTCAGCGTGCGGCGGTCGCCGGGCTCGCCCTCCCAGACGATGGCGGGCTTGTCGCGACGGGCACCCAGCGCATGCCGATCCACGCAGTTGACGCTGGCGTTGAGCGTGCCGCCGACGAACCACTTGGCATGGGGGGGCTTCCAGTCGAGCACGTCCGTCCACGGGGTGAACCAATCCAGCTCGCGAGCAAAGTCAGCCCAGAACGCCTCTGGATCGCGTGCGGCACGATCGTAGATGTCCTCGTCACGGACCAGAGCCTGTGCGCGGAACGCGGCGGGAGGAGGAAAGGAGCGGTCTTCCTGGAGTAGATCGTCGAGTTCGACAGGCGGCTTCCTTTCGCTCATGGCTGTCTAGTCGTAGTACTCACGACCGAGGTGTGTGATGAGCTCCTCGCCTTGCATATACCGCAGTGTGTTCTTGAGTTTCATCAGCTGAATGAACAGGTCGTGTTCTGGATAGAGCTCCGGCGCGTGCATCGGAGCCTTGTAGTAGAAGGATAGCCATTCCTGAATGCCCGACATCCCGGCCCGCTTCGCGAGATCGAGAAAGAGCGCCGAATCGAGCACGATGGGCGCCGCCAGGATGCTGTCACGGCAAAGGAAGTTGATCTTCAGCTGCATGGGGTAGCCGAGCCACCCGACCAGATCGATGTTGTCCCAGCCCTCCTTGTTGTCCCCCCGCGGCGGGTAGTAGTTGATCCGCACGACGTGACACAGGTCTTGGTAGAGCTCCGGGTAGAGCTGTGGCTGGAAGATGTAATCGAGTGCCGACTTCTTGCTCTCTTCCTTCGTCTTGAACGACTCGGGATCGTCGAGCACTTCGCCGTCGCGATTGCCGAGGATATTGGTGGAATACCATCCCTTCACACCGAGCAACCGTGCCTTGAGCCCAGGCGCGATGATCGTCTTGATGAGCGTCTGCCCGGTCTTCATGTCGTTGCCAGCGAGCGGCGCCTGGGTGCGGGCCGCCAGCTCAAGCATGGCAGGGATGTCGGCGGTCAGATTGGGCGCGGCGTTCGCAAACGGAACGCCCTCGCTGATCGCCGCATACGCGTAGATCATGCTCGACGGAATCGCGTCATCGCTTTCGTCGAGCGCCTTTTCGAACGCCGCCACGGTCGCGTGCGCGGCGGTCTGCTTCATGTAGACCTCTGTGCTACCGCACCACACCATGACGAGGCGATCGCAACCGTGCGTGGTTTTGAACGCACGTATGTCCGCGACGACCTGTTCGGCGAGATCGCGCTTACTCTTCCCCTTCTTGACGTTTGGGCCTTGCAGCCTCTTGACGTAGCGCTGATCGAACACCGCCGGCATCGGACGAATGGCTTCCAGCTCACCGCGCACCTGCTCCAGGTGCGCCGGCTCCAGCACGCCGGCCGTGCGCGCAGCCGCGTAGCAGTCCGCCTCGAAGATGTCCCAGCCACCGAAGACGATCTCATCAAGAGCGGCCAGCGACACGAAGTCCTTGATGCGCGGGGTACGCGAGTCGGTGCGCTTGCCGAGCCGGATCGTGCCCATCTGCGTCAGAGACCCGATGGGCTGCGCCAGCCCTTTACGGATCGCACAAACGCCGGCGATAGTCGTCGTGCTGACGGCGCCCAGGCCGACGAGGAGCACTCCGAGTTTGCCGCGAGCAGGGACAATGTGCAGTGGTGTGGTCACAATCGGCCACTATATCATGAGGAAATTCGATGGGTAATTGGTGCGTTCACAAACCCAATCACCAGAACCGCCTTTGTGTGTAACCCCATACGCGGTTCCACTCCTCACGCGCTTTCCGCGCTGATGCCGTCCGGCCGTCTGTTGGTCACGGTTGGCTCGAGGACGCCCTCAGGGCAATGTTGACGACCCCTCCAGCCCCAAAACCGAAGGCGAAGAAGCAGACGGTAAAGAAACGTTGGCTGCTATTCGTATATCAGAACGGCAGTCGGCTCCACGTACGGGCGCAAGGTGCGGCCGCCCAGTGATCCGTGGGAGAAGCAGCACCTAGAGCCAGCGGATGCGATCTCCTGTCCAGCTATGGCGCGCAAACAATGAATCGTCAGAGATTCGCACGCGAGGGGTTGTGGCTGATCGGATGTTCCTGCGCCGTCCTTGTGTCTGAATTGCTATTCGGAAGCGTGTTGGAGGATAACACCGCTACCCTTCCCCTTGTAGCTTTGGCTCTTTATGCTGCGACACTGGCCGTCCGACTGACCATCTGGGCCGCCCGCAGCGTTGCCAAGTAGCTGATTCTTGCCAAGGAGCTGATTCTTGGGTTTGTGGACGTTACAATCGCCATCCGATGTTTTTCTTGCGCAAGTCCAAGCTCGAGCGTCTGCCGGTCGCGATGACGGGAGTGCGGATGGGTGAACGCGCCCTGCAACTGGGAGTGGCGGACCCTTCACTCGTTGGAGCGATCGCCGCCAAAGTCGGTCTGAGCGGCCACGCGGTCATCATCGCCGGCGATGATCGCGAGGCAGCCCAGGCCCGCGTGGCCGCTGAGAAGGCCGGCGCGCTGGTCGACGTGCAGACGCGCTCGAACACCGCCCTGCCCTTTGACAGCGATTCGTTCGACGTCGTCGTCCTCCATGCCACGAGCGATGCGCACGGATCGCTCCAGGCCGGCACGCTCATCGCGACATTGCGAGAGGGGCACCGCGTCTTACGGACCGGGGGCCGGTTTGTCATCGTTGAAGGAGGCAGCCCACATGGAACCTTTGCCTTTCTGCGCTTCAAGCCCCGCCTCGGTGAGCCCGCGATTGGCGTCGAAGCGATGAGCACGGCCGGGTTCCGGGCCGCTCGCCTCTTGGCGAAGAACGAAGGGTACCGGTTCAGCGAGGGCCTCAAGTAGGGGACACTCCATTCGTCCTGGCAACGGAACACCGGCTGCCGTCGAGCCGCCAATACCGTGGGAATTCGACCGACCCGCCAGGCAGGCTTCTTGCGTGAGAGGAACAGGTCCATGCGAACAGGCGCTCTTCCGTTCGTCCTGTTACTGGTCACGGTCACGGCGACCGGGGCCCGCCCGCAGGACGGCCCCAACTTTCGCGGCGGCATCGAACTCGTCAACGTCACCGCGTGGGTGACGGATCGAGACGGGCGGTTTGTGTCGGGGCTCGGCAAGGACGATTTCTCCGTGTTTGAAGACGGCGAACGGCAAGAGGTCGCCTACTTCAGCAACGAGCGCGTGCCGGTCAGCCTTGGCCTTGTCCTCGACGCGAGCGGCAGCATGACGCCGGAGAAGATGTCCGCGGCCCGGTCGGCGATCGACCGATTCGTCCACGACCTCCTGGGCGCAGACGACGAACTGTTCTTCCTGGAGTTTGCGAATCGGCCTCGCCTGGTGCAGGAGTGGACGACCGATCGCACCGCCATCAGCCGCGCCGTTGCGCGCGTCCGGCCCAGCGGAGGCACGGCGATGTACGATGCCATCGCCGATGCCCTGCCGATGGCCAGCGTTGGCACACACCCCAAGAAGGCCATCCTTGTCATCTCGGACGGCAACGACACAAACAGCCGCGTCGGCGTCGGAGAGCTCCGCCAGCTCATCCGCAAAGGCGAAGTCCTTGTGTATGCGCTTGGCGTAGACGCGACGCGGCCGACCCGTACGCCGCCCAGGGTCAGACCACGGCTTCCACAGCCCACCTTTCCGTTTCCAGGCCGCGGCACGCCGCGAGTCTGGCCGCAAGTGGGCTACGGCGGATGGCGCGGCATGGCCGGTAGCCGCGTGGATGCCGACGCTCTTCGCCGGATCACGGACGACACCGGCGGTCGAACCGAGATCGTTCGAGGGTTTGGAGACCTCTCAGGGGCAACGGCCCGGATCGCTGATGAGCTGAGCAAGCAGTACTACCTGGGCTACGCGAGCCCCCACAAAAAGGACGGTCTCTGGCACGACATTCGAGTGGAAGTCAAGGGGCGAGGCCTGATCGTCAGGGCGCGGCGAGGGTATGTCGCGTCATAATCGGGGCGCGTGTGGATCCTGGTTGTCGCTGTTGGGCTCAGTCTCGTGGGCGGTCTTGGCGGCTTGCTCGTCGCCTCGGGCGTGCTGCTGGTCAAGGACACTGCCAGAACAAAGCTGATTCCCTGGCTCGTCAGCTACGCGGTCGGAGCGTTGCTCGGCGTGTCGATGTTGCGGTTGTTGCCCACGGCACTGGAAACCCTCCCCCCGACAGGCGTCTTCGGCACGCTCCTGCTGGGAATTCTCCTCTTCTTCGTCCTCGAGAAACTCGTCTTGTGGAGACACTGCCACACTCACGACTGTGAAGTGCACGAGAGCAGCGTGTTGCCCGTCCTCATCGGCGATGCGTTTCACAATTTCGTGGACGGCGCCGTCGTGGCCGCCGCGGTCATGACCTCGATCCCGCTGGGCGTCAGCACCGCTATCGCCGTGGCGGCCCATGAGATCCCGCAGGAAGTCGGAGACTTCGCCATTCTCCTGCACGCTGGCTACTCCCGGACTCGGGCGCTCCTCCTCAACGTGCTCTCCTCACTCGCCAGCGCCGCGGGTGCGATAGCGGCAGTCGTCGCCTTCGACACACTGCCACCACTGTTGCCCTACTTTCTCGCATTGGCGGCGGCCAGCTTTCTGTATGTCGCGATGGCGGATCTGATACCCGGCCTCCATCGCGGCCGCACCGACGCCTCTTCCATGCGGCAGATCCTGCTCATCGGCGCTGGGATAGCAACGATGCTCCTCCTCTAGCCGTCCTCCACCGAGGACGCTCGACGACCGCACAGGCAAAAAGCACGAGAATCCGGTTCACATCAGAGCCGCTCACGGTGCGCAAAGATGGCAGCATCTTTGCGTTCCATGAAGTCAGGAAACAGTCCCCAGATAGAAGCACCGCAAGAAGGAAGTGAGGCACGCTATGTTCGTCAGGATTGCCACAGCAGCGATCGTCGTCATGGCCTCGGCCGTTCCCTCCTGGGCAGCCCAGCGAGAGAATTTCGAACTGTTCCAGGATGTTTCGCAGCAGGTATTGCGGTACCCGCAGTACACCATCTTCGACAGCCTCCATGCGGAAGTGCAGGACGGAGTGGTGACGCTCACCGGCAAGGTCACAATGCCGTACAAGGCTCGGGACCTCGAGCACCGGGTGGCTCAGGTCGATGGCGTCCGTCAGGTGCGCAACGAGATCACCACGCTGCCGGTGTCGTCGTTTGACAACGATTTGCGATTCCGGATTGCTCGCGCCATCTATGGCAACTCGCACTTCTGGCGGTACGGCGCGATGGTCAACCCGCCGATCCACATCATCGTCGACGGCGGCCGTGTCACGCTCGAGGGCGTGGTGAACAGCGACATGGACCGGATGTTGGCGCGCTCCATCGCCAGCTCGTTCAACGCGTTTTCGGTGACGAGCGATCTCAAAACCGACGCCGAAGTCGAGCAAGAGCTCGAACGGCTGTAGAACCCGAGACGTGGCTACGACCGCGGTACCGCACCTCCGCTCCCGCGCCCTTGACGAGCAATCCACCACACCGCGAATGCCAGAGTAGCCGCCGCCGCCACAATCGTCGACCCGAACAGCCAGAGTGTCGTGGACAGAATCGACTCTGGCTCGAGGTCCACAGCCATCTCAACTGGCTGACCCGCGAGTCGATCAGTCAGCGACTGCTCCCACTCCAGAATATTCCCACGCAGCACCGTACCCGACGGCGAGTTGTGAAACACGACTTCGCTGGGCAGGTGCAGCCTGAACCTGACCATTTCACGGCCCGTCCACTGCAGATCGTCTTGACTACGGCCCGAGGGGGGACCGACGACCTGCCGAAACTGAAACACGTCGCCTCTGCGTTCGAAGCGGTAGGTCGACCACGCGAAGGGCGCGAGCTGCGACAACTGCTCGACGCTGTCGGCTCTGACTCTCGCGCGCACGAACCGCCGAAGGTCACGCCTGGCCAGATTCACGGTCGCCCGGGCGCCTCGTCCCTCGAAGAGCGCGCGCGTCTGGTCCCGATCGATGCGCGCGCTCGGGTCTGGGTCGAGATCCATGCCCCGCAGCGCGATCAGGACGGCTACTGATGCGGTCACATTGACCGTGACTGACCCGTCGAGTGCGAGGTACATTTCTTCGTCGTACTCGTACTCCCGGAAGACGCCGGCACCAGAACAGCCAGCCATGGAGCAGAGGGCGAGCAGCAGGAGCGCCCACGCTCGCACCCGAGCGACAACACCGGAGAGCATGAGGCCCAATGGTATCCTTACCGCCACCATCGGCTGCTCATGTCCACCCACTCCACCCTGTTCCTGATCGACGGCAGCTCCCAGATGTATCGCGCGTATCACGCCTTTCGTGGCCATGGTTTGTCGAACCAGGAAGGGCAGACTACCCACGCCGTCTATTTGTTCGTGACGATGTTGCGGAAACTGATTGCCGATCATCGGCCCAGTCACATCGCGGCCTCGTTCGATCTCTCGGGCCCGACATTTCGAGATGCGATTGTTTCGGACTATAAGGCCACGCGAGCCGTGATGCCCGACGATCTCAGGGAGCAAATCGCCTGGGTTCACGAAGCCTGCGAAGCACTCGGCGTACCAGTCGTGACCGCGCCGGGCTATGAAGCCGACGATGTCATCGGAACGATGGCGACTCGCGCGGCCAAGGCGAACTTCGAGGTCGCCATCGTTTCGCCCGACAAGGATTTCTTCCAGCTCGTGCAGAAAGGGACA
>Ga0326597_10004869_pt1 | contig 18763 bp, 24 predicted proteins | sample RVTome_12_FD_203789 | JGI IMG/M metagenome (GOLD analysis project Ga0326597, IMG submission 203789) | Soil microbial communities from uranium-contaminated site in the Upper Colorado River Basin, Wyoming, United States - RVT100D185 | ecosystem: Environmental > Terrestrial > Soil > Contaminated >... | reverse complement strand
GGGCGCGCTCCTCGAATGTTCGCGTTTCCTCGAAAAGAACTCGCTCCTCACGCTCCAGTTCGCACTCGGAGAGGCTCCTCTCTCGGTGCGGGCGCGGGTGGTTCATTGCACGAAGTCCGAGCCGGACCTGTACCGGGCGGGCGTGCGCTTCGAGGCTCTTCCCGCGGAGCTCCGGGAGCGCGTTCGGGACCTCATCCGCGCGAGCTTGCAGCAGGAACGACGCGAGCAGCCGAGGGTTTTCCTCGGTCAGCAGGCTCAATTGCGAAAGGAGGTCGAGCTTCGCGTTTTGAATTTGAGCCTCTTCGGAGGATTGTTCTCCGTGGGAAATCCCCTCGAGTTCGAGAGCGAGCACGACTTCGTGTTCAGTCTTCCCCAGGGAGAGGTTCACGTCCGCGGCCTCGTGCGGCACTGCGAAGCCTGGGCCCGGGCGCGCGACACCGCGATTTTCCGGGTCGGCGTCGAGTTCACGAATCTGTCGGGGGAAGATCGTAAGCGGGTCGTCGATTACCTCGACGACGAGACCCCGACGGCTTCCTGAGCTACTTCGCGCTCACGACGAACCGGCAGCAGGTATCGCCCTTGGCGGCGCACTGCACTTCCATCCCCGTCGTCTCGGCGTCGAATATCGCGAGCGCGACCCCGCGAAGAATGCCCTGCACCATGTGACAGACCGGCTGGATTGAAGGTCCGTAGACGTCGGCGAAGGGCGACTCGACCACCTTGAATACCAGCTCGCGGCCTTCCATGTTCATCATCTCGACGGTGAATGCCCCCCAGCCGGATTCCGTCAGCATGAACGCGACCGCTCCCAGCACCTGGTCCGGCGGGTAGCCGAATACGTCTCGAAACCTGCCTGCGAGAGCCGCCCCCTCCCCCACTCCCGCTTCGATGAAAAAATCCGCCGCCTCGCGGCCGTGGGCGCCCTCCAGGCTCTTCTGAATCTCCATCAGAAGCGTCGGAGTCATCAAAACGTGGCGCGCGCTCTGAAGGGAAAGGCTCCCGCGCTCCGGATCGTACTCGAGGCTATCGAGAAGTTGGTTCATATCAGTCCCTCTTGTGCACCGTCGATCCCAGACCCCAGTACTGCCTCGAGAAGAAGACCAGAGGCTTGCCGTCTCGGCCTAGCTCCGCCCGCTCCACTTCGCCGATGAAGAGTGTGTGATCCGAAGCCGAGACTCGTTCCACCACTCGGCACTCGAGGTAGGAAAGACTCCCGGAGAGCTTCGGCGGCTCTCCCTCGACCGGGACGTCGCGGAACTGCTCGTCGGAGCTCAGGTTTGGACGCGCGAAATGATCCGAAAGAGCCCCCTGATCCTCCGCAAGGACGCTGAGCGCGAAGCGGCCCCGGTCGATCGCTTCGTGGGCCTTCGACTCCTTCAGGATGCTCACTAGCACTTGAGGAGGCGCGAGGCTCAACGAAATAAAGGAGCTCACGGTGATTCCGCGGGGACCCTCGCTTCCCATCGCCGTCACCACCACGACGCCTTGGGGAAACGTTCGCATGACCTCCCGGAGGGTGGTAACTTCAATCAAGAGACCGAGCCCTCCTCGACCAGGTCGGCGCTGTAGACCACGTTGATGCAGCCCTTGATGCTCATCGCCGCCGGGCAGCCCTGTTCGTGAAAGGCGAGAGCGCGCTCGGCTTCCGCCCTCTTCCCCTCCGGGACTCGTATCCGATAACGAATTCGTATGGTAGTGATGGTCATGACACCGTCGACATCCTCGATGTCGCCCTCGACCTCGGACGTCAGCCGCTCCGGGTAACTTGGAATTCCGCGCACTTCCAGTGCGCGCCCCAGCGTTCCGGTCATTCAGCCGCCGACGGCGGCGATCATGTAGTCCAGGGTCGCCGGATGCTCCTCCTCGGGCTCGATCCCGTAGAACTTCTTGATGTTCGAGTGAACCCCGAAGACCACCGGCGTTTCGAAACCCTCGATGTAGGCCCTTCGCTTCGGCCCCTTGTCCTTCTCGATCCGGATTCGCGACGTATGGACGAGCTTACCCATCGGATTCCCCCCCTCCCCACCGTCACCGTGCGCTCACGTAGACGTAGTCTCGCATGATGTGCTCGGCGTCGAAAAAGATGAAGTACATCATGTCGCCCGCCGCGTAGATCCGCAATTGCGGGAATCGCTTCGCCTTTTCCAAGATCTCGGCACGCTTGTCTCCCCCCCACCGATCGACCGCCTCTTGGAGCTCCTCCGGGGATTCGAGAATCTGCACGAGAGGCGCTTTCTCCTTGAGACCCTCCGTGACCTGATAGACGGTGGGAGTCTGGACGAGGATCCCCTTGAGCCGCGCCTCGTGCATGCTCGACCTTCGGATGTCGTATCCCAGAGTCCCGAGAACCAGCGCGGTCACGAGCCCCCCGATGGTTACCGCCGCCGCGAGGATCGTGATCAGCAAGCGCTTTCGCGCGGCCTTCGGATCCTCCTCCATAAGGTCGTCGGGAGGCAGAAATCGAGGCTCCGCACTCATCATACGAAGTTAAAGTAACACCTTAGGTTCTAGGGAGAAAGCGGCGTGAGGTCTATTTCTTCTGGAAGATGCTCGGGTGGAGCTTCTTGACCTCGGCACTCTTGGCCGCACCTGGGATTGCGACCGACAGGACTTTGGTCGATGGAGCGCTACAGGCGAAATCTGTGCAAAGCTGATAGGCGACTTCGAGGGGCGCCTCGACGGTATTTCCCTTGAAGTTCGGGGAAAGCGTCACCGGCACCCGGACCGCGATCGGTCCTTCGTACAAATCGTACGAGCCAAGTCCCTCGAGCTCGCGCCGGATCGGCGGGGGGTAGGACGGCTTCCCTGCTTGGAGAGACTCACCTCGCACGCTCACGGCGGTACGAGTGGGCTCGGGCTCCTCGGGACCATAAAGATGATAGCCCTCCTGAATATCGGCCAGCAGCGCGAGCTCGAATGCGTCGCCCGGGCGAAGCGGCGTTTGGGACGCCACGAGCTCGAACCGGACGGCTTTTTCCCAGTCCGGGATTTCGATCTTTTTCTTGGCTTGCGCGAGGGAAGCGGCAGCCGAGAGAGTCAGAACGGCGAAGGCGACGTTTCGCATAAACGTCATCTTAGCGCGATTCAGGCCTCCTCGGCCCCTCGAAGGAGAGCAGCGATACGCTGGAGAATTCCGTCTTCTTGCACGCGTTCGGAGCGCGGAGCTTCTTCCTTCGAACGCTCTCCAGACCAGTCTTCATAGGCGAGCTGAAGGTCGTTCATGACCTCGTCCGCGTCGAGCTCGAGCGATCGCGCGTAGGTCCTCGCGAAGCTCTTGAAGTAGAACTTCCCCGGGAAACGATCGAATCGTTCCTCTTCGAGGTCCTCCAGGTACGCCATACCGATCCGCGTCTCATTGGAAATGCGCCGCAACTGGATCTGCTTGGTCTCGCGGAGTGCCTTGAGCGACTTGCCACAATAGGCCATCTAGAGCCCCCTTCCCGCCCATGAAGAAAGTTCTACCGACGGATCCGATACGATCCGCCCCCCCATGGTTATCTAACTTGTTCGCTTATAACGAGGTCTCGGAAGTGACTGGCAGTAACGACCTCAATCGGCGCGCAAGAGAAATTACCAAACGTCCGGAAACGATGTCAACAAGAAATGCACAGGTTATCCTCGCTGGAGCGAGATTCTTGTGGAAATCCGTTCAGGAGGCGCCTTCGAGCTCGGCGATGAGAGATCGGAGTGCCCGGATGATCTCCGCCGTCTCGACCTGGCTCTTCTGGAACGTCATCTGCAAGCGAAACGGCTTACCTCGAACGCCGTACTTGAAGACAAAGCTCTTCGGTCGGCCTCGTTGGGGCTTTCGCGAGAGCTGCCGGGCCTGCTCGCGGTTAATCTGTCCCCGGGATATCTTCTCCACCAGGGCGACCATTTTCTCGGGCAAATCTTGCCTAACTATCTGTAATAACAATGACTTAGAGGAAATGTCGGCAAGCCGACAAAGATTCTTAACCTCCTCGGGCATCACGTTCAGGCTCAGTGTCTCCGTCACACTGGTGCGGGACTTTCCAATTCGACTCGCCAAGTCCTCATGAGTGTAGTCGTGCTCGTTCACGAGCTGCGCGAACGCCTCGGCCTCTTCGAACGCCGTCAGGTCTTTCCGCTGGATGTTCTCGACGAGCGCGATCTCGATGGTCTCCATGTCATCCACGTCGCGCTCGACGCAGGGCAGCTCCGTGAGACCGGCTTGGAGCGCGGCTTGATAGCGTCTCTCCCCGGAAATGATCTGGTAACGGTCGCGCTGCCGCCGCACGATTAGTGGCTCCAAAATGCCTTTTTCCCGAATGGACGCTGTCAGCTCCGAGAGATCGCCCATCTGCTGCCGGGGTTGGTTCGGATTGGGCTCGATATCTTCGATGGAAATCATTCGCCCGATGGCGGAGCCTCGGCGGGAACCGAGCTCGTCGACGAAATGCGCGTCGTTGCGGAACTTGATCGTTTCAGGTAGGCCAGCTCGCTTAGACACGGGACATTACCTCTTCCGAAAGACTGTAGTACTCGAAGGCGCCGCTCGAATGCGGCGCGAAAGAGAAAATAGACTCCTTGTACGCGGGGCTTTCCTCGAGCCGGATGCTCTTGCTGATCACGGTCTTGAAGACCTTGTCTCCGAACGCCTCCTGAATCTTGTCGCTGACGTCCCTTGACAGCGTCGTTCGCTTGTCATGAAGCGTGATCAGAACCCCGAGCACCTGAAGCTCGGGGTTGGGCCGGGACTTGACTTTGTCCAAGGTCTCGAGCAGGTCGTCGGTCCCCTCGAGCGCGTAATAAGAAGATTGGATCGGAATCAGGAGATGAGTGGCGGCGACGAGCGCATTCACTGTGATGAGGCCGAGGGTCGGCGGCGTATCGATGATGATGAAATCGTAGTTCGCCCTCACGCTCTCGAGCCGATCCCGCAGGCGGAAATGCGAGTCGAAATCCCCCACCAGTTTTCCCTCGAGCTTCGCGAGCGAAATGCGCGCCGGCACCAGGAAGAGGTCCGAAACCGACGTCTCGTGAGTGACTTCCGCGAGGCTTACTTTGGGGTCGAGAAGCGATTCATAGATCGACCCGTGGACGTCCACTTCGTTCAGGAACGAGATCGTCGAGTTCCCTTGCGGGTCCATATCGACCAGCAGGGTCTTCTTTTGCTTCGCCGCTAACGCGGCCGCGAGGTTGATGGCGGTCGTGGTCTTTCCCACCCCGCCCTTCTGGTTCGCAATCGTGATAATCACAGCCACTTCGGATTACTCCACACAGGAATATCGGATACAGACGCTTGCAGGAACGCGATGAAGGCCATGAAGGCCATGAAGGAAGAAAGCCCGTCGGAGGGACGAGCGGCTCGAGAACGTGGGGCCCGAGACGCTACATCTTGTATTTGCCGAGATCGTCGGGATTCAGACCTTCCAACCACTTCTGGAGTCTTTCGGAGTCCGTCGTTTCTTTCGACAAGTCCAGGCCTTTGGCGCTTTCCACGACCGAGTCCTCGACGAATATCGGGGACCTCGTCCGCAGAGCCAGGGCGATGGCATCACTCGGGCGGGCGTCGATGGCGATCGTCTCTCCATCCCGATCGAGGTAAATCATCGCGTAGAAGGTGTTGTCGCGAAGATCGCTCACCACGATCCTCTTCACCTCGGCTTCGATCTCGGTCAGGATGTTCTTGATGAGGTCGTGCGTCATCGGACGGGGCGTCGAGATGTTCTCGATCTGAAGGGCGATGGCGTTGGCCTCGAAGACTCCCACCCAGATGGGCAGCACTCGATCCCCCGCTTTGTCCTTCAGGATGACGATCGGCATGTTGGTAATGGGGTCGATCATGAGGCCTTTGATCGTCATTTCGATTTCCATCGGTGGAACCCCTCGCACCGCCCCTTCGGTGATGTGGCCCTAAATATAGGGGCGGTCTGAAATGTTGTCAACAGGATTTAGTGGTCGCGCGTTGCTACTACATCCAAGGATGCCACACGCGGCTCGATTTCGCCAAACAAGCTGTTCGCTCCGAAACGGGTGACCTCGACGGAGACGAGCGTTCCGACCCTCTCCCGCCTCGCCGGGAAGTTTACCACCCGATTGTCCGCGCTTCGTCCCGAGAACTCTGCGGAATTCTTGCGACTTTCTCCCTCGACGAGAACCTCGACGGTCTTCCCCAGAAATCGAGCGTGCTTGTCGAGCTGGATTTGCCTCTGGAGGTCGAGAAGGCGCGTGAGTCTTTCGCTCTTCACCGCCTCGCTGACGTCATCCGGCTGCTCTCGAGAGGAGAACGTGTAGGGCCGTTCGGAGTATTTGAACGAGTAGACGCTGTCGAATCGAAGCTCCTCCATGAGCGAGAGGGTCTCGCCGAACTCGGCCACCGTCTCACCCGGTGAGCCTACGATGAGGTCGGTCGAGATCGCGAGTTCGGGAACATGCTCCCGGGCGCGCTCGACTTTGTGCTGATACTCCTCCCGCGTGTAACCCCGCTTCATCCGGCCCAGGACCGAGCTCGAGCCCGACTGCGCCGGTAGGTGCATGTGGGGACAGAGCCGAGGGAGATCGCGAAAGCGGCGCATCATGGGCTCGCCGAAGTCCTTGGGGTGGGGGCTGGTGAACCGGATCCGCCAGAGAGCCTCGATATCGTGGACGGCATCGAGGAGGTCCTCGAAGCCGCGCCCGTCTAGGGAATCGCGGTAGGAGTTCACGTTCTGCCCCAGGAGCTGAACCTCTCGAAAGCCCCACTCCGTGAGCGAGCGAGCTTCCCGGACGATGTCGGCGATCGGGCGGCACCGCTCCCGGCCGCGGGTGAACGGCACGATACAGAACGAGCAAAAGTTGTCGCAGCCCTCCATGATCGTGATGTAGGCCTTCACGCCCGGCACGCGCTCGATCTGCTCCGGGGCAACGTCGAGGTTCTCGGGGTGGCGGCCGATCTCGACGACCCGCGCGCGGCCGCCCACCACGGTTGCGAGCACCTCGGGAAGCTGCACGAGGCTCTGGGTCCCGAGGACGAAGTCGACCTCGGGGGCGCGCTTCAGGATCGCCTCCCCTTCCTGCTGGGCGACGCAACCGGTGATCCCCACGACGACGGGTCGCTTTTTCTTCAAATGCGCGAAGCTCAGGAGGCGCGTGAAGACCTTCTCCTCGGCCTTCTCGCGCACGCTGCAGGTGTTCAAGATGAGGACGTCCGCCTCGCTCTCGGTCGCCGCGGCCTCGAGCCCGAGCCTCTTCAGGCTTCCTGCGATCTTCTCGCTGTCGTGGGCGTTCATCTGACAGCCCCAGGTCTCGATCCAGTAGCTGTGGTAGCCGGCTAAATGGGACGTCATTTCAATTAGAAATATCTCAATTTCACCCTTTGTCTCTTACCAGCTGGCGGGCATGCTGGCGAGCGCTCTCGGTCACGACCGCCCCCGCGAGCATGCGCGCGATCTCGTCGACTCGGGACTCCGGGTCAAGCCGCGCGATGCGGGTCTCCGTCCGCCCCTCGCGCTCTATCTTATCAATTCGATAGTGAGCGGGAGCGAAGCTCGCGATCTGCGGAAGGTGGGTGACGCAGATGACCTGGTGGACCCGGGCGAGCTCGCTGAGCTTCTCTCCCACCGCGTCGGCAACGCGCCCCCCGATGCCGGCGTCGACCTCGTCGAAGACGAGGGTCTTGCCGCGCTCGCCCTTCGCAGAAACGGCTTTCAGCCCGAGGAGGAAGCGGGCGAGCTCGCCGCCCGACGCCGTTTTCGCGAGCGGCCGCGGCTCCTCCCCGGGATTCGCGGTGAAGAGGAGCTCGACGGAATCGAGGCCGCTCTCGCGCCACAGACCGGGATCGGATCCGTCGTCCGTCGTGATTTCCAGCCGGAATCGGGCTTTTTCGAGGGCCAGGTCCTTCAGCTCCTTCGCCACCAGCTTCTCCAGGCGTTTCGCGGCCTGTCGCCGATTCGACGAGAGCCCTTTCGCGAGGGCGCGGTATCGGGCTCGAACGCTTTCGAGAAGTCCCTGGAGCTCGGAGACGCGCTCTTCCGAGCCCTCGAGCTCGAGGATCTCCTGCCGCGCCCGCTCCCTTCGGGCCAGCACCTCGTCCAGGGTTCCCCCGTATCGTTTCTTGAGCCGCTCGAGGTGGTCCAGGCGGCTTTCGAGCTCGTCCATGCGGCCGGGGGTGACGTCGATGCTTCGCGCGTAATCCCGAGCGTGGAGCGCCAGGTCCTGGAGCGGGCTCATGAGAGCTTCCTTGTCGCCGAGGTAGCTCAACCAGCGGGGATCGATGCTCGCAAGCTCCGATACCCGTTTCCACATCGAGGCGAGCCTCGTGAGCGCGGACTCCTCGTCTTCGTAGAGGGTCCGGAAGACGTCTTCGGACAGGCTCTTGAGCTTCTCCGCATGGCCGACGAGCCGTCTTTCGGCAAGGAGATCCTCGTCCTCGCCCGCGCGGGGAGCCGCCTTTTCGATCTCGCCGAGAGCCTCCTCGAGCTCGCGTTTCCTCTTGTCCCGTTCTTGTCCCCGGAGCGTGACCCGCGCGATCTCCCCTTCGAGGCGTCTCGCCTCCCGGAGCGTTTCGCGCGCTTCGCGTCGCTCGTCCCGGGTGCCGCCAAAGCGATCGAGGAGGTCGAGCCCGGCATCGCGCCGGAGCAGCGAAGAGCTTTCACCCTGTCCATGGATATCGGCGAGGTAGGGTGCGATGTCCCGGAGGAGCTTTTGAGCGGCGGCGACGCCGTTCACCGTCACCTTGCCCCTTCCAGAGGCCTGAAGCTCCCTCCGGATGACGATCTCGTCCTCGAGCTCGACCCCGATTTCCTCGAGGCGCCCGGCGAGGGAGCGCGGCATCGGCCGGAGCTCGAAGCCCGCCTCGACCACCGCCGCATCCGCCCCGCTCCTCACGAGGTCGCTCGAGGCGCGGGAGCCGAGGACCAGCCCCAGGGCGTCGATGAGAATGGACTTCCCCGCCCCGGTCTCGCCGGTGAGGAGGTTGAGACCGGGCTCGAAGTCGACCTCGAGGCGATCGATGACCGCCACGTTTCGGATCCGCATCCAAAGAAGCACGAATTCACGTATATCACAGCGCCTCAAAACGTTGACAGGCTACAAATCCTCGTGGTAGCGTGGCCTGCGGCGTACCGTATCTTGTACCGTTCCAACTTTCGTGGACGAGAACTTGGACCCCAGATTTGGGGCGCATACGCTTCTCTGAACAAAATGCGTCTCGAGCGAGGTAAGTTGGAACGGTACTTGTAGCGGGCAACCTAAACAGAAACAGAGGCGAGCGCTCGACTCTTGCAGAATCTATCCTCGGGTCCGATTGACGCTTCCCCCGCTCTCAACCCGTTTCAAATCGTTCTGGACTCGGGTCCGGTCGCAATCACCGTACTTCTGATCCTCTTCGGCTTCTCTCTGGTCTCCTGGGCGATCATCTTCAGCAAGTGGACCATGCTGAGGCGCGCGGAGTCCCACTCGGATGCGTTCCTCGAGGTGTTCCGCCGCAGCAAGAAGTTCTCCGAGGTCCACGCCGTCTGCCATCAGCTCCGCACGAGCCCGCTCGTGGGTCTCTTCCTCTCGGGATACAGCGAGCTCAACTATCAGCTCAAGGCTCGAGGCTCGGGCGAAGGGAGCGAAGGCGATTCTGCCCGCATCCATAACCTCGAGAGCGTCGCGCGCTCGCTGGTCCGGGCGTCGAACACCGAGATGCTGAAGCTCGAGCGCCGGCTTGCGTTTCTCGCCACCACGGGAAGCGCGACGCCGTTCATCGGTCTTTTCGGCACCGTCTGGGGAATCATGAACGCCTTTCAGCGCATCGGCGCGGTGCAGGCGGCGAACATCAGCGTCGTCGCCCCCGGAGTGAGCGAAGCTCTCATCGCGACCGCGGCCGGCCTCGCGGCAGCGATCCCCGCGGTCATCTTCTATAACTACTTCGTCAACTGGGTGAAGCGGCTCTCGACCCAGATGGACGATTTCTCGCTCGAGTATCTGAACATCATCGAGCGGAACTTCATGTAGCCGACTAAGTATGGCCGCGGGCGTATCGGGAGGCGGTTCAGGGGGCAGAGTCTCGCGGGGAACCTCGGCGACGGCCATGCTCCTCTCCCGTCGACAGGCCGGCGGGAACCAGCCGCTCTCGGAAATCAACGTGACGCCGTTCGTCGACGTGGTGCTGGTGCTCCTCATCATCTTCATGATTACCGCGCCCATGCTGATCCGATCCATGGACGTGAGCCTCCCCTCGGCGACCATGCGGCGGGATCGGGCGGAGGAGCGGACCATCGTCACCCTCGACGCCCAGGGAAGGACCTTCATCGACGATCGCGCCGTCAATATCGAGCTCCTGGAAGAGCAGATGAAGATGAGAGTCGAGGTCGAAGGGCTCAGGCTCGCCTACCTGAAGGCGGACGAAAGGCTACAATACAAGCAGATCATCCGGGTGATGGATCTGTTGAAGCGGGCGGGCGTCGATAACGTCGGTCTGGTCTACGTCTACCCGGAGGAGAAAGACGGCTCATGAGGGTCGCGCGAGCGGAACGAGATCGCTTCCGGCAGATGCTGGTGTGGTCCCTCGCGCTCCACGTCCTGCTGCTTTCGGCGGTGACCCTGGCGGCCACCCTCCGGCCCTCTTCGAGCTCTCTGCCTCCGCCTGCCGGAGAGTTCATCAACATCAGTCTCGGCAAATCCGGTCCTCTATCCGAAGCGGGGGGCGGGGCAGCGCAGAGCGCGCCGAAGCCGGCGCCCGAGCCGCCTCCTCCTGAAGAGCCTGAAGAGAAAGCCCCGTCGGTGGTCCGGCCGACGAAAGAGGTCCGCGACGAGATCCCGCGTCCCGATGCGCGGGTACAGAAGAAACCCACGGAGCCCAAGCCGGACTCGGGCCTAAGGGGCGCGGATGCCGCGAGCGCGGACTCAGCGCAGCTCGCGGGTGCTTCCGGCCCCCCGGGTCTCGGACTCGGAGGCGCTGGAAGCGGATCTCCCTTCGACCAGGACTTCGAGTACGCGTACTACGTCCAGCAGATGCTCACCAAGATCCATCAGCGCTGGCAGCGCACGGCGGTGAGGGGCACGGCGGTCGTCGTCGTGCGCTTCACCATCGCGAGGGACGGCAGAGTCCTGGATGCTGCGGTCGAGACGTCGAGCGGGGTCTCGATCCTGGACCGCTCTTCTCTCAGGGCGGTGATGTTGGCCGATCCGCTCCCGCCCCTTCCCAACTCGTATTCGAAGGATCAGGTCGGGGTGCACCTGCGCTTCACCTATACGGATCAACTCTGAAAAGGACAGCGATGAGACATTTGTTGAGAGCCCTTGTGGTGATGGGAGCCGCGTTCGTCGCGCTCGCGCTTCTCCAGAACCGAATCCACTCCGCGGGCCTCATCCAGGAGGAGAACCTGCAGCAGCCGAGCTCGCCGAGCACCGGTGAATGGTACGTGAACATCGCGCGCCCGGGACGTCCGGTCACGATGGCGATTCCGGATTTCGAGATCGGGACCTCCGACGCCGCGGAAGCGGGAAAAAGCCTCTCGGAAGTGGTCTGGAACGACATGGAGTTCGCCTCGATCTACCGGCTCGTCCCCAAGAGGCTCTACAGCATCGCCGGCAACCCCGCGGACGCGCGCAAGATCGACTTCTACCAGTGGGAGTCGGTCGGCGCCGACATCTTGATCCGCGCGGTGAGCGAGGTGCAGCGCGAGCGGCTCGTGACCGAGGTCCGGATTTACGCCGTCCTCGCACAGGAGATGGTCTTCGGAAAGCGCTACGACGGCCCGCTTTCGGCCGCACGCCGTATGGCCCACCGGATCGCGGACGACATCCTTCTGCAGGCGGGAAACTATCGCGGGATCAACCAGACGAAGCTCGCCTTCGCCAGCGATCGCCGCGGCGAGCAGAGTAAAGAGATCTACCTCATGGACTACGACGGCTTCGATCAGAAGCCTCTCACTGCGAACAAGTCGTTGAACCTGACGCCGACCTGGTCGCCCGATGGCCGCGCCCTCGCGTACATCTCCTACCGCACCGGACAGCCGTCTCTCTATCGCGCGTTCATCTACGAAGGCCGCGGGGACACCATCGTTTCCGGCGAAGGGATGACGTTCTCCCCCGCCTGGTCCCCCGATGGAAAGCTCATCGCCTTCAGCTCGACCCGGGACGGGAACTCCGAAGTCTACGTCTCGAACGCCGACGGGAGCGCCATGAGACGGCTCACGCATCATGCGGCGATCGACACCTCTCCCGCCTGGTCGCCCACCGGGCGCGAGATCGCGTTCACCTCGGACCGAACCGGGGCTCCCCAGATTTACGCCATGGATACCGAGGGGCTGAACTTGAGGCGCATCTCCTTCGAAGGGAGCTACAACGACTCCGCGAGCTGGTCCCCCTCCCGCGAGTACAGCGAGCTTTGCTACGCGTCGAGGATCGAGCGGGGGCCCTTCGACATCGTGACCTACGACTTTCAGACGAAGCAGACCCGGCAGCTCACGACCGGCCGGGGAAGCAACGAGAGCGCGGACTGGTCCCCGAACGGCCTCCATGTGGTGTTCACCTCGACCCGCACCGGAACGAGCCAGATCTTCTCGATGAACCGCGACGGGTCGAACCCGAGGCAGGTCACCCGCGAGGGCAACAACACCACCCCGCAGTGGGGTCCGGTGCCGGGACAGGAGTCATGAACCGATTCTCCAAAGGAGAAGGTACGTTGAGAACGTTGAGACCGTTGAGAACGATACGTTGGATTTCGGGCATTGCGTGTGTTTCCGTGCTGAGCCTCGGTCTCGGCTGCTTCGGGAAGAACGACCGGCCGCCAGCGACGACTTCGACGCAGGGGGCGGGAAACCTCCCGCGAGCGACGACGAACGTGCCTCCACGCCCGACCGCCGAGGAGACGTCCGATGTGAGCGATGACGAAAGTCTTTCCGCGGTCTCCGATCCCGACAACATCTTCGGAAGGACTCTCGACGAGATCAACGCCGACTCCCCGCTCCAGGACGTGCCGTTCGATTTCGACAGCGCCGTGCTCCTGGAATCCGCCCGCCCGGTCCTCGACCGTACCGCGGACTGGCTTCGCTCCTATGCCACGGTCACCGTCCTGGTCGAAGGCCACTGCGACGAGCGGGGCACGGTCGAGTACAACCTCGCCCTTGGGGAGCGGCGGGCGACGACGGTCTACAATTACCTGGTGAGCCTCGGAATCCCCGCGAGCCGACTCAAGACGATCAGCTACGGGAAAGAGTTTCCGCTCGACCCCGGGCACACCGAGGAAGCCTGGGCGAGGAATCGACGGGCTCATTTCGAGGTGACCTCCAAGTAAGGTCAGGAGCGAAAGGAGGACGGCGTGAAACGGAAAACTCTCCTGACGTCCATGGCGCTCGCCCTCGCGGTCGCGGGCGGCGCCGGCCGGAGCACCGAGGCGGGCCAGAAGAAGGAAGACGTCATCCTCGCCGAGCTCCGTCAGATTCAGGCGCAGCTCGAGAAGCTCGAGACCTCGCAGGCGGCTCTCAAGGCAGCGGTCGAGGCTTTGACCGCCGGCGCGACCGAGCACCAGGACTCGCTCCGGAAGACTTTCGCCGACTCCAAGATCGCGCTCGAGCGCGTTCAGCAGGACATGTCGATTCTTTCGGAGCGCATCGACGAGACGAACTCACGGCTCGGCGGCCTGCGCGAGGATCTCGTCACTCTTCGCCAGAGCCGTGAGCCTCTCGTCATCCCGGCGACGGAGCCTCCGCCCGTCGAGCCGGGGGGAACCCCTGCCGGCCAAGAGCCTTCGGGCGGGCCGCCGGTGACCGCGCCCCCAGTGGTCGCCGCCGGTCCGAGTGTCATCGACATCTACAACGAGGCGCGCAACGATTACACTCAAGGGCGCTACGCCCTGGCGATCTCGGGATTCAAGGACGTGCTCGAGCTCGACAAGAGAGGCGATCTCGCCGATAACGCCCGCTACTGGATGGGTGAGAGCTATCTCGCCCAGCGGCAGAACGACCTGGCCCTCGCGGAGTTCGACGTGATCATCCGGGACTATCCGCAGAGCAACAAGCGCCCCGACGCCTACTTGAAGAAGGCGATGACCCTCGAGGAGATGGGGCGGCGCTCGGAAGCGAACGTGATGTACGAGCTGGTGATCGAGCAGTTTCCCCGGACGAACCAGGAGCGGGTGGCGAGAAGAAAGCTGGAAGATCTGATGCGGAGCGGTCCGCGGCAGTGATCGAAGCCAGGGCCGTCCAGGGAGGTCCGCAGATTGTTTCATCGTCATAAGTACCCAGGAGGAGCAATTCATGAGGGGAGTTAACAAAGTAATCTTGGTCGGGAACCTGGGAAGGGATCCGGAGGTTCGTTACACCAAAGAGGGAACCGCCGTCGCCAACCTGAACCTGGCGACGACGGAGACCTGGAACGACGGGAGCGGCCAGCGCCAGGAGCGCACCGAATGGCACCGCGTCGTCGCCTGGGGGAAGCTCGCCGAGATCGCCAAGGAGTACCTGGGCAAGGGCAAGCAGGTCTACATCGAAGGCCGCCTGCAGACGCGTTCCTGGGAAGACAAGGAGGGAGTCAAGCGGTATACGACGGAGATCAAGGCCGACCAGATGGTGATGCTGGGCGGCCGCGGCGGCGAGGGCATGTCGCGCGATTCGGGACCGCCCCCGCCGGAGTCCCCGGATCTGGGGCGGGAGCCCTTCCGCGCTACCGAGGACGACGTCCCGTTCTAGCCGAGTGAAGCAGAGGGACCCGGAGGGTCCGCACCTCCCCGAGCGCACTGAGTGAAGAGCGAGGCGCCCGCCTTCGCGCGAAGCGCTACGGCGAGGTCTCGCCGAAGCCCGAAGGGCGTAGGCGGAAGCCCTGAATAAAGAGCGGTGTGAGGCTACGGAGAAGAAGCCCCACACCGCTCGCTCGACCGACGTCATTGTCGGCCGAAGCCGCACTCTAGCGATCCGGCCGTCCCCGCGTCTGTTAGCCAGACCATGGGGATTCCCTACCCGGGGAGCGTTCGGTACAATGGAGTTGTCCCCGCAAAACCCGGCGAAACGAGCTCGAAACCGTCATGGAAACGACCCGACCCGCTCATCTGCGCTATCGGCCGGCCCCGCGGCCCGCCCCGCGGCGAGCCCGCCCGCGGCCCTGGCTCTGGCTCCTGATCCTCGTCCCCGTGGGGATCGTGGCCTCCCTGGGGGCGGTGGTCGGGCTCGGGGCGCTCTTCAACATGACCGGGACCAACGTCGCCCTCGCCGCCGGGGAGCGGGAACTGGTGGTCGATATCTCGCACCTACACCGCTGGATGGAGGGCTACGCCCCGAACCCCGCAGGCGAAACGCTGTCCAAGACGCGTTACATCGACGACTCGTTCGAGATCGAGTACGTCTACGACCTCCCCGAAGACGACGAGGCGCCTTACCTCTCCCACACCGTCACGTTCGAGCCCAACGAGAGCGACGCGAGCACCACGTACGTTTCGCTCTGGGGTGGAACGAAGGTAGCGTTTTACGTCTTCGGCGAGGTCCAGGTGGAGGTCCAGGAGAAGAACGAGATCTTCCGCTGGGGTGACGAGTCGCGGTTCGGGCTCCTCCTCGCGGGGGACCGCCCCTTCGGAAACGTCTTCGTGGCGAAAAAGGGAAAGCGGGTCGTGTACCTGCTGGTCTCCGGAATCTACTTCGACGACTCGGAGAGTTTTTCGGACTTCCTCACGCCTTATCTCGATAGGCTCGATGCGTTCCCCGTCGAGGGCTGAGCGACCGCGGCCGGGCGGGTAGCGTAGATCGTCTTGACCACGTCGAGGAAGTAATTCCGCACTTCGCGGATCGCGAACCCCGCGCGGATCACGTTTTCGACCGTCGGCCGGTTCAAGTCCGGACCGACCCGGCGCGAGAAAGGCGTTATCGCGTCGAGCATGAGGTTGAAGGGAAAGAAGCGGGAGCCGGTGTGCTCGAACATGTAGAGATCCCCTCCGGGCCGGAGAGCTCGAAAGATCTCCCGCAGGCCCTCGACCGGACGAGAAACGGAACAAAAGGTGCACGACGTAAAGGCTTGATCGAAGCTCGCGTCGGGAACCTCGAGCGCTTCGACGTCCATCTGGCGGAGCTCGAGCTCTCCTCCCGAGGCTTCATAGGCAGCGGCGCGAGGGGCCGCCTTCTCGAGCATCTTCTTGCTGATGTCGAGTCCGAGGACGTCGCGGCTGCGGGGAAAGTGCTCGAAGTCGAGCCCGGAGCCCACGGCGACGAAGAGGATTTTCCCCGCTCCCATATGAGAAAAGAGCTCGCGCTTGATGGGACCCCAGCGCCTCTCGGGTCCGAGGCCGGCCATGAGGTCGAACCGCGCCGCGGCCCGGTCCCACTTACGCTCGGCTCGAACGTCCATCGCGCGATCTCGCCACAGCCGTGAGGAAGTAGACCCAGCCGACGACGGCGAGCCCGATCAGGGCCCCGGGTAACGCCGGAGCCTCGAGCATCGATGCCGTCATTCCCGCGACCATCCCCGTCAGCATCGCCGGGAGCATCACCTCGAAAGCCCCGAAAAGGGGCATGAAGAGAAAGGCCACCACGGAGGCCGCGACCGCTCCCACGCACGTGCCCAGAGGCATCGCGACGATCGGATGCCAGGAGGGTGCGCCGAGCGCCTGGACGGCAAGTGCGGCGGCGGCTCCCGCGGTCGCGTTCACGAAGAGATCTCCGAGGACGAAGTAGAGACGCTTCTCCATTTATGTAGATGTTCGGCTTTACTGGCCCCGAGAGCGCTTCATCATTTCCTTGAGCTTTTCGAGCGTCGAGCTCTCGGGCCGGCCCGAGGCGAGCCTCTCCAAGGCGCCAACGTTGTCGGGGTCTATGGCGATAGCTTCCTCGAACATCTTCTTCGCCCGGGTCTCGAGCCCGCCCTCCTGATAGAGCTCACCGAGACCCACGTACGACTCGGCGTCGAATCGGTTGATCTCGAGCGCTTTCGAGAAGGCGTCCTCCGCTTGTTTTCTCCACTTCGGGTTCTTCGCGAGAGCCTTCCCGAGCGCCCGATGGTAGTGGGCCTTCGATGGGTCCAGCCTTACCGCAGTCCGGAGCTCCTCGATAGCTTCGTGGTAGCGACCGTGCCCAAAAAACCGCTCGCCGTTTCCAAAATGGATCCGAGCCGTCTGGGGAGAGGTGAAGGTCTTCCCCTGCGCGGCCGCGGGCGCTTCGGCCCGGTGGTGTCCTCTGGGCGCGGGGTTGGCGGCGGCAGTCTCTTGGGCGCGCCCCTGCTTTTTCGCTTTCTGCGACAGACGAAAATCATAGCGCCGTCTTTCGGTCTCGCTCGAGAGGACCTCGTAGGCATCCTTCACTCGAAGGTAGAGAGCATCCAGAACGCCTTCGGGGTCCTGGATCTTGAGCCCCGCACGATGATCGGGATGGAGCCGTTTGGCCAGACAGAAGTAGGCCGCCTTGATCGCCTCGGGAGCCGCCGCGGGCTCGACCTCGAGAAGCTCGTAGAGCGTCGCCTCGGAAGAGATCCGGTGCTTCTCCTGCATTTCTTGAAGGAAGCGGAGAGACTCCGGCGAAAGCTCCGGCTCCTCTGTACTCGACTGAGGCGTCTCGCGGCTCGCGGCCCTTCGGACCCCCAGGATGCCCGCGGCGATGAGGGCGTAGACGCACCGCAGGGTCTCCTCTTCCCCCATCGGAGACAGCTTCGCAATTTCCCCCGCGCTCGTGGCTCCGTCGACCCGTGAGAGCACGAAGCCCTCCGCGGGAGTGAGCTCGACGTCGCTTTGAAGCTTCGTGGGATCGAGAGCGTAGCTGAGCGGACCCTCGAGATGTCCGAGGCCCCGCTGAATGGTCGCGAAATCTTCGATCCGCCGTACGCCCTCCATCAGGATCCGGGTCGTCGAGAGGTCGGAGCACTCGAGATCGGGCGCAATCGGAAGCTCCCGGAGCTCGGTTCGATAGACGCCGCTTTCCCAGGGGAACAAGGAATGGACGATCGACGTGATCTGCTCTTTCACTCGGCGAGCGAGCTCGTCCGGCGACAGGTAACCCATCTCCACCAGGGTTGCGCCGATCCTCAGGGGGGAGCTCGCGAGCACCCGGCAGGCAAGCTCGAGATCCGACCGCTTCAGGGCTCCCCCCCGCACCAGCAGCTCGCCGAGACGCTCCTCGGAGTCGTCGGAGCTCGCGAAGACGATGGCCCCGTCCTTGAAATAGATTCTCTTGGTCGTGCCCCCCCGCGAGAGATGCAGAACGCCGGATTTTCCGCTGGCGGTGAAAGTTTGGAGGACCTCAGGGACAGGTGTCTCGTTGAGAGTTCCTTCCATCGAGGCCTCGGTTGGGGCGCTGATTCTCCCGCAGGGGTGGGCCAGTCGTCAAGCGTGGAAAGAGCGAGGCCCGGTGGTGTAGTCTTCGGCACCTTCTGGAGGCCTTCCATGACCAACCGCAGACATTTTCTCGCCATCCTGACCAGCGCATCATCAGCAGCATGGGCCGCCGCGGCCTGCACCGCAGAGACGCCGTCCTCCGAGGACGACCTCGAGCGGGCCCTTCGGGACCTGAACCAGGCGGCGGGCATCGGGATTGCCGACGACGATTTCGAGCTCGCGCGAAGCTATGCCGCCGGAGCCTACCGGGAGGCGGCGAAAACCCTGAGGCCGATCGTGCTCGACGCGGGCCTCGATCTGCCCGTGGCGTTCGCGGCGAAGCGAGGGAGGGGGTGATGCAAGAAGACGTCGTCTACTTGAGCGCCGTCGAGCTCGTGTCGCGATTTCGCGACGGCTCCCTGGATCCCGTGGCCGTCGCCGAGGCTCATCTCGAGCGAATCGCGGCCATCGATCCGAAGCTCAACTGCTACATCACCGTTATCCGGGACCGAGCGCTCGAGCGAGCCCGGGCCTCCTCGGAGCGCT
>Ga0326597_10004868_pt1 | contig 18769 bp, 22 predicted proteins | sample RVTome_12_FD_203789 | JGI IMG/M metagenome (GOLD analysis project Ga0326597, IMG submission 203789) | Soil microbial communities from uranium-contaminated site in the Upper Colorado River Basin, Wyoming, United States - RVT100D185 | ecosystem: Environmental > Terrestrial > Soil > Contaminated >... | reverse complement strand
CATCGCGTACATCTCGGGGCTCGCCTCGCCGAAGGTGCGTATCTCGTTTCACGAGCAACGAATGGACCACGGGCAAGCCATCGGCCTGCTCATGGATGGGACGGACGCTGAGTATGTCGTGCTCCTCGAGGATGACGCCTACGTCCGCAGAACCGGTGCGATTGCGTCCCGTTTTCAGCGGTTAGAAGCCGGTCTCGACATCATCGGCGGTCCAAGAGGGAACGCCAGCCACGAGATCATCGAAGCTGCCGCGACCCGCTTCGGAGATCACTGGATCGCAGATACAGGAGAAGCGGGACACGCGCTCTGGCCGTGCTTCCTGTTCGCCCGGAGAGAAGTCCTGCTAGACACAGACCGTCAGTACGGTGCGCGTCAGTGGGTAGCAGGCGAACTGGTCAAAGGGCTCAACCTGACCGCCCGAGACAAGCTCTCAGCGGACACCTTCGCGTCCACGACGTACCAACTCCGGGCCAATGGGGCTCGGATCGAGATCGAGGGCCAGTACCGGGTGACGAACACCGGGCAGATGTCCGAGTGGGTCACGCAGGCCCCGTGGTTTCACGTCGGCTCCCTCTCGTCAGGGTACGGCTACGTCATCGCCGACGACTCGGGGGGGACCGGCATTCGGGATTCCGTGGCCAACGACTGGGCGCGCCGGGTCTCGTGGTGGGAACGCTTCGCTCGGACGGCCGAAGGTCTGCCGACGCACCTCGCCCACTACCGCGCAGAGATCGCGGAGTTCGTTCGCGGAGCGGGGCTGTCCCGCGGAGACATCGACGGCTGGACCTCGGCCTATCAAGGCTGGATCACCTGGCAGGAAACCCCATAACGAAGGGAGCGCTCCCCTTGAAAACGATGACCCTGACCGTGCCCGCGAGTGTTGGCCTACGGATTGCGGTTCGACTGTTCTGGATGAGCCTCGTTGCCCTGTTGCGTCGTGATGGTGGCGTGACCTTTGAGGCGGGCGAGGAATGAACATCCTCCTGCTCCTCGCCCACTCCATCGAGGAATTCGATCAGATCAAGCTGCTATCGGAGCTTGGATACGATGTCTTTTCGATCGGCGGCTACATCGATCCGGCGGCGCCTCACGATCCCAAGAGGCCCGCGCTCCCGAACGCGCCGCGTCACCCCGAACTTCGCGCCGTGGTCGACAACCTCGGAACAGCCGACAACCTGGACGCTGCCAAGCGCCACATCCCGGACGATCTCATCGACTGGGCCGATACCATCATCGTTCACCATTACGAGCACACCTGGCTCGTCCCTCAATGGGAGCGGATCAAGCACAAGCGGGTGATCTGGCGGACCGTCGGACAGTCGGTCGAGTACAACGAGCGGATGATGGCACCCCTCCGTTCCGAGGGATTGCAGATCGTCCGCTACTCGCCCAAGGAACGGAGCATCCCAGGCTACGCGGGCGAGGATGCCCTGATCCGGTTCTACAAAGACCCGGACGAATGGCAGGGCTGGACGGGCGAGGTCCCGAGCGTCATCAACTTCACTCAGCACCTCTACCAGCGCGAGCCGTACACCAACTGGGGCTTCTGGAACGAAGCGACGCGCAGCCTCCGGGCGGTGGCGATGGGTCCCGGCTCCGAGGTGATCCGCGGGGTCGGTGAACAGACGCTTGAGCAGATGCAGGATTGGCTCCGGCAGGCCCGCGCCTACCTGTACACCGGCACTCAGCCCGCCTCCTATACCCTCGGCCTGATCGAAGCGATGATGACCGGCATCCCGGTCGTCTCGATCGGCCCTGGGCACATGACCGTCTTCCCCTACGGCCCGTCGCTCTTCGAGGGTCACGAGATCGTGTCGGCGGTCGACGGAGCGGGCTGGCACTGGAAGCCGTGGTCCGATGACCCTGGAGAGGCCCGTAACCTCTTATCGGCGCTCGTCTCGTCTCGGAGCTTTGCCGCCGAGCAGTCCCGAGTCCAGCGTGACCGGGCGATCGAACTGTTCGGGAAAGAGAAGATCGGCGCCGAATGGGCGGCGTTCCTTGGCTAGGCCGCCGCTCCTCTCGCTTGGTTACCGGCTCCAGCGGCTGTACTGCCTCGAATGCCAGCGGATCATTTGGCGTTGGCAGGGCCGCTGTGGGGCGTACCACACGACCTGCAAGCACGCCGCCGATGACAAGAGCGCTGCCCTGAACGGACTGCCGACACGGTGGCTGTGCGCCTGGTGTCGCGCATGAGGATCCTCGTCGATCGGCACCACGCCGACCTCCTATACGCCTTGCAGCGGCTGTTCGAAGATCGTCTCGGGATCGAACTCTACGTGACGCTCGGCCACGAGTGGTGGGATGAGGGCTACTGGCGGTTCGGCGAAGTCTGGGGCGACGACCGATTGGCGCGGCAGTTCCTCGACACGAACGCGCAATACCGCGAGGTTGAGCCGGGGCTGTTCCTGACGTTCGACCCCTGCCACCCCGAGCGACCGTTGTACGGGGTCACCCTCGAACGAGCCAAGGGCTGGTCTTGGGATTACGTCCTGGCGACGGTGCAGGACAACCAGAAAGGCTTCCACAGGTTCGCGTCCGAGACCAACGCCAAGTACCTGTACCACATCGGCAACACCCGCCAGGAAGTGGACTGGTCGCTCGATCCCATCGCTCTCAACGCCTCGGACTCACCGATGCAGGGACGGGGCGTGAACATCGGGCAGGAGTTCGACCATCTCACGACCTTCCGCTACCGCGAACCCGAGCGGATGGACCGGATCACGTCGTTCGTCAACCTCCTGCCGCTGATCCCGGAGAGCTGGGGGCCCTTCGCTGAGCTTTCCAAGCTCTTGCCGTTCGAGTTCCGATCCTTCGGCCACGAATGCCCTGACGGCTCCCTGACCCCTGTAGGGGCCGTCGCGGAGCAGATGGCCCGCTCCGGTTGGGGGTATCACGACAAGCCGACAGGAGATGGCTTCGGGCACGTCATCCACAACTGGGCCGCCATCGGAAGACCGCTGATCGGCCACGCGCGGTACTACGCGGGGCAGAAGGCGGAGGCGTTCTGGCAGGACGGCGTGACGTGCGTCGACCTCGACAAGCACTCGGTATTCGAGGCGGCGCAGATCATCAATTCGATGTCAGGCGAGCGGTACGTCGGGATGTGCCGGGCGATCCGGGAGACGCTGGAACGGGTCTATGACCCGGAGAGGGACGCGCAGGCAGTCCGGGGGCTGCTGTGAACATCCTCCTGATCTCTGATCTAGCCCATACAGGCTTCGGCAGGGTGGGTAGGGAACTCGGGTTGGGCCTGCTGTCTCGGGGTCACGACATCCGCATCATCGGGATCAACTATCGAGGCATCGACGGTGAACTCGCTCCGGTCATCGGGCAGTATCTCGTCTCGCCGGAACTCATCGAGAAGGTCCGGGAACGGTTCGAGGAGCTGTGCAGCGATCCACTGACCGCCCTGACCATCCCCGCTTCCACTTCTCTGAGCAACGGTCAGAGCCACAGCCACGGGCACTACCTGACGGTCCCCGCGATCCACGGGCAGGTGTGGCCGGGCTGGCACGCCGACGCGACGATCCTGGTCTCGGACCCCGAAGCCGTGAGATTGAGGCTGCTGGACACCGGCACGGCGCTCGCTGCGAAGCCGGTCTACAACTACGTGCCAATCGAGGGCAGTGGGGTCCCCGACAGTTGGGAGATGATCTGGAAGTACACCCGCCCGATTGCCATGAGTCGGTTCGGGCAGGCGCAGATCGAAGGGCTGCTCAAACGGCCCGTGCCGATGATCCCACATGGCGCAAGCACGGCATTCCACCCGGTCTCGCCTACCGATCCCGGACGATACCGGGGCAAGACGATCCAGACGAAAGAGGCCGCGAAAGCGGCCTTCACCTTTGACGACAGGTCGCTGGCCGGCAAGACCGTGGTCCTGCGGATCGACCGGCACATCTACCGCAAGAACTACGCTGCGTTCTTCCGGGTCATGCGGCCCATCCTCCAACAGAGACCCGATGTCGTGTGCGTGATCCACTGCCGGCCCGTGGACGAGTACGGCAACCTGTACGACCTCATCTCGCGAGAGCCGGGCGCGATCAATCACGATCCCAACTCGATCTACGGCTGGAGCCATCCGCAGTACATCCTCACGGGCGCTCATGACACCTTCCGAGGCCTGTCTGACGATGACCTCAACGTCCTGTACAACGCGGCCGACGTGCTCGTTAGCCCGACGATGGCCGAGGGCTTCGGCCTGACTCTGCTGGAGGCGATGGCCTGCAGGGTTCCGGTCGTCTCCACTGACTACTCCGCCGTCACCGAAGTGGTGGGGCCGGGCGGCATTCTCATCAAGCCCAATGCCTACGTCACGAATAACTACGCCCACGAGTGGGCGCTGGTCGACGAGCCGCTAATGACAGAGGCCGTCGCTCGCTTGCTCGACAAGCCCTCGCTTCGCAGGGAGATCGGGCGGCTGGGCAGGAAGCACGCGCTCACCTACACATGGACTGCGGCCGTCGATCAGTTCGACGCGCTGCTCACCAGTCAACCCGCCGTCGCGGCGGCGTAACGAGTCGTCCAGGCGGGCACGACAGCCCCGCAATCCATCGTCACGAGCGCTCCGTGACTCCAATGAGAACGGAGCTATACCACCATGGGCGAGGTAGCCCTTCGCTTCCTTCAGGGCGGTTTGGAGACAGGGGCCAAGGGCACGGGCGTCGCTGCGACGCGCAAGCTCATGGCCAAGATCACCAATCCCAAGTTCGACATCCCGCGCGACTTCATCGAGGAGGACCGCGGAACCCTCGTTGCGTCCACCCGATTCGTCGAGGGCGTCAAGGACTACGGCTTCTCGATTGCCGCTGAACAGGGCACGACGTTCGAGGATCTCGGCTGGCAGTTCCTGACCTCGGTCATCGGAACCGACGCCCCGTCGACGATCAACACCGCCGCCTACTCCCGGACCTACACCCCGCAGGCCACGGCCGCGGGCGACACCCTAGACGCGGCGACCATCGAGTTCGGCGACGATACCCAGGAGTTCGAGTGCGAATACTGCGAGGGTGACTCCTTCCAGCTCGGCTTCTCCCGTCTGACCGTCGGCCAGGCGGCGCCGGTCACGCTCACCACGAACTACTTCACTCAGTCGCTCACCTCGAACACCAAGACCGCCGGACTGTCCGATCCCACCGTCGAAACGATCCTCGCCACCGGGGCGAACTTCTACCTCGGGACGGAATCAACCGCCTACGCCTCGCTGTCCGAGCTGACCGGCTTCCTGCGGGCGTTCAGCCTCGACTACCAGAACAAGCTCGGGCGCAAGGTGTACGTCGGCGACGGCACCACGTTCTCGAACATCGGGCGCGGCCGACGGATCGTGACCTTCACTGCCGAAGTCGAAGGCAACTCCGACGGCGTGACGCGGTTCACCGAATGGGACCTCGGCACGTACAAGCGGCTGCGCCTGCTGTTCCAGGGGACCGTGATCAGCGGGACCTCGCCCGCCACGACGCGGAAGTTCCGCATCGACGGGCGGTTCGTCCTGACCGCCTTCGACCCGATTGGGGAAGCGGACACCAACACCGTGTTCAACATCACGGGTCGGTTCATGCCCGATACGGCGCTGTCCGACTCGGAAATCCAGTTCCTGCTGGTCAACGGGGTGTCGAGTTACACCTAGATGAACCGCGCTCGAGACTACGAACGGATATGGAGGCGCTCATCCATGCGAGCCAAGACATTCACGGTCCCTTTCTCGAAGGTCGTCGGGGATGAGGCAACTGAACTGGAGTTCGGGCCGGACGATTACCTGGTCGTCCGGCCCATCTTCAGCATGTCCGCGCTCGACATCCGGGCTACCCAGGCGAGGATCGAGGCGTTCGAGGCCAAGCCCGCAGAGGCGCAGAAGATTGCTGATCCAAAGAAGCGAACGGCCGAGTTGGACCGGCTCAACGTCGAGGCCGGCGAGTTGATCCTGTCCCTCATGGACCTCGCCATCCTCGACTGGAAGCTCGTCGGTGAGCAGGGGCCGATCAAGCGACCGAGAACAGTCGAGGCGCTCGACGCCCTCCCCGGCGCCATCAGGGGCGGTCTCTACGGCTTCCTCTGCAACTACCGGGGTGACGGTCCAAACCCTACGATCCGCAGTTAGCACGCGCGGCGGCGACTGCGAGCCTCATCCCGCCGGGACAGCGGACCCCTGAACAGTCGGTCGCCGCCGGCTGGGATCCGCTCGAGGCCGCCCAACTCGTCCAGTTGTTCAACGAACACTTCGGCCAAGGGTCGGTCTCGCTTGATTACGTCACCAATGACATGCCCGCCGACGCCTACGTCGCGTGGTGGCACTACTTCACCGAGTACGGCAAGCAGGCTGAACTGCACAAAGCGCAGAGGGAACACGACGACGTCATGGGCAAGGTCCGTGATGCCCTGAAACCCAGGTAACTCGGGGAGCGCTCGCCCTCGAAAGGATCGGATGGCGAGCCGCAACATCGAAGTCGTCATCAGTGCCCGGGACCATTTCACCGGCACCGCGAATAAGGTCATCGGCTCGCTCAACCGGATGGACTCGGCCGCCGGCCGGGTTGGGAAGGGCGTCGGCCAGGTCGGCATGGGACTGGCCCGCGTCGCCGTCATCGGTGCCACCGCTGCCGCTGGCGGCTTGACGCTCGTCGCCAAGAAGACCATCGATTGGGAATCTGCCCTCGCGGGCGTGAACAAGACGATGGACCTGACGCCTGGCGAACTCCAGGCGATCGGCACCGATATCCGCAAGCTGGCGACGGAGATCCCGCTTTCGGCCAATGCCCTCGCGGGTCTGGTCGAACAGGCCGGCGCCCTCGGCATCAAGAAACAGGATGTGCTCGCGTTCGCCGAGGCTACGGCGACGATCGGCGTCACCACCAACGTCGCGGCGGACCAGGCGGCGTCATCGCTCGGCATCCTGTCCAACCTTCTGGGTCTGACCGGCAAGGACTTCGAGCGGTTCGGCTCATCGCTGGTCGACCTCGGCAACAAGGGCGCCTCGACCGAAGACCAGATCATCGCGATCGCGGAACGCGGCGCTGGCGCTGCCGCGACCATCGGGCTCTCGGCACAAGCGTTGCTCGGCTGGGCCTCGGCCATCGCCAACATCGGCATGGAGCCGGAGGCCGCCGGGACGTCGTTTCAGCGGTTCGCGCTCGGGGTGCAGAAGTTCACCAGACTAGGGGCGGCTGAACTCGACGTTCTTGCCAAGACGGCGGGGGTGTCCGCTAAGGCATTCGCCAAGGCGTTCGATGAGGACGCTTCGGGTGCCCTCGAATCGTTCATCGACGGGCTCGCTCGCCTGACCAAAGGTGAACGGCTCGATGTCATCACCAAACTCGGCTTCGGCGACGCCCGGATCGGGCGAATGCTCCTCGGCCTCGCCACGGCCGAGGATAAGAGCGACAACCTGTCCAAGTCGCTCAACATCTCGTCAGAGGCGTGGCGAGCCAACACCGCGGCGGCAGTAGAGGCCGACAAGCGGTACGCGACTGTTGCGTCGAAGCTCGCCCTGCTGAACAACCAGTTTACCGAAGGCGCGCTGCTCATCGGCGAGGGCTTCCTTCCGGCTCTGGGACGTGTAGCGGACAAGCTCCGCATCGCCCTCGGTGACGAGAGCGTCCGGAACGACCTCCGGTCCTTCGGCAAGGACATCGGCGACGCCATCGAGGGCATCGACTTCAACGCCGTGCTCGCGGGCGCGCGGGAGTTCGTCTCACTGCTCAAGGGCGCGGCATCGGTCGCAATGGTCATGTTCAACGCGGTCAACGCGTTGCCCGGACCGATCAAGGAAGCGGGACTCGGGTTCCTCGCCCTCAACAAGCTCTCTGGCGGGCTGATCGGGGCGGGCGCCGCGAACATCCTTGGCGGAACGCTCGAAGTCATTACCCGCAGCGCCGGGTCACGGCTCCCCGGTGCCGCAGGCAGGCTCTTCGCGCAACCGGTGTTCGTCACGAACTGGCCGATCGGAGGGATGGGCGGCGGTGGAGTCGTTGCGGGTGGGTCCGCACTGGGGCGCGTAGCGTCAGTCGCCTCCAAGGTGTTCATCGTCGGCGCGGCAGTCGGGGTCTTCTCCGAACTCTTGGACGAGCGGAGCAGGCAGTCCGAAGCCAATAAGGAGCAGGCGACCGCACTCAATGTCCAAGCCAAGACATTCACCGACACCGCGTCGATCGCCGCGCTGGCCCAGTCATTGCGTGGGATCACGAGCGACCGAAACCGGCTCAACCGGGAGTTCAGCCCTGAGGGTTTCGCCTTCCAGCTCAACATCGACGGTGTTCGCGATGCCGTCGATCGCCAGGCTGCGACCGTCAGCGCGGCGCTCCGGGACTCGGTAGCGGGACAGCAGGCCGCGTTCGCAACGCGAGACCGTGAGGGCAATGAAGGCCTGATTGCGGCCGTGAGAGGCATTCGACCTCCGGAAGTCACGGTTATCAACAACATCTCGGGCACGTCCGTCTCCCACACGGTAACCAGGACTAAGCGCTATGGACCGATCGGTGGTTCCCGGCATATCAGCGGCGGGCCGCAAGAGTTCTGATGACGCTCCAGGTCGTCTACTCAGTCTCCGCGGGTGTCACGCAGGACCTCAGCACGCAGGTCTTCATGGCGTCGGAACGCCTCGGCCTGCCGCCGTTCTCGATCACGCAGAACGCCGAGGAAGGCTCGGTCGGGATGAGTTCGCTCGTCGTCGACGATCCCTTAGGAACACAGGTTCTCAAAGGCCATCGAAGGATCTACTTCGTCGAGACCTCCGCCCCGGCCGGTAGTCAGGTCATCGGCAATACCTACGTCGGAGCCAAGACGATCGACCGCGGAGACTGGGTCGTCGGCCCCTTGGCGCGGACATACACCGTCAACCTCGCCGACGCGAACACGCTGATCGGTCGACGGATCGTCGTTGGGTCAGACGGAAACAGGCCGGCCGAGACCGATGTCCAGCGGGTGCAATGGCTCCTGACGACGACCGAGGCCAACGAGTTCAACGGCTCCTCGACCTACGTCAACACCGCGGGCGGGATCGCGATGGACGCGGTCGACTACAGAGGTCAGTCGGTCGAAAACATCCTCAACGACTGCTCGCAGGCGTCGGGGAAGAACTACTGGGTCATCTACGAAGAGGCCCTCGGCGAGTTCAGCCTGTGGTACGACTTCGACTATTCGGCCACCTACGATTCCGCGCTGCTGCTGTCCAACGACGAAGCGGACATCGACGACTCGACGACGTTCGCCTACTTCCCGACTTCGCCTCTGACCCAGGACCCGGGGAGAGTCTACTCGGGGACCTATCTGCCATACGACGGCGGGTGGGTGTACGAACAGATGACGGCCACCGGCGACGAGTTCGTCTTCCGGGACGTGGCCTACCCCTCGTTCAACGTCAAGAGCGAGGCGAAAGCCCGCGCTCGGGCCGTCCGGTACAACACCGGCTCCTCCACCGAAGAGGATGTTTTCAAGGTCTCATTCGTGGTCCCCGCGGCATCGGTCAATGGGCTCATGCACGGCATGCGTATTCAGATCAAAGGGACGCACTGGGGCTTCACTGGCGGAAACGACTACACCGCCTTTACCCAGACGCGTTGTCTCAATCGGACCGTCACGCAGCTTTCATCGACCCACTACCGGATCGACGCCGAACTCTCGCCGGTCAACATGGTCACACCTCGTGCCGTCATCTACCGGGCTAGGACGGATGCGCGCGGCGACACCCTAGATACAACCCAGCCGATCGCCTGGACGACGCGCGGCGACGATGCGGTGGCGATCGATGAACTCAACGTTCCCACGGTTGGGCCGATCACCGCATTCGCGTTCAGTACGCCGTTCTCCGGCTACGCCAACTGGGGCGGCTGGGACTTCGCCGGCTCTGGCACGATCGACCTCGTGATGCGCTGCGAGGTCTTTGCCGCCATCCACGATGAGGTGAACACGATCGAGGCCCTCGTCAACGGCGTGGTGGTGGCGAGCGCGTCCGGCTCGACGCCGGAGGACTTCGGGCACCTAGAGATAACAGTGACCGCGACCATCTCGATCACCAATGGCGACCGCCTGACCGGACAGTTCACGGGCGGCGACTACCTCGACAAGTTCCAGATCGAGATCACGGGCGGGAGCCTGTCGTCCCAATGAAAATCACCAAGACCCCGGATATGGCTCGCGGCTCGATTGGGTCGAGCGATGCGGGCTCGATCGACGGGGTCACCATCGGTCCCCCGTCCCCCCCGTCCGGTCCGGGTCAGGGGATCATTTCCAGTAGTTCCAACGCCGCGAGCTGGCAGCCGATCGTTTCGACCATCACGGCCAACGGCTCGAACGTCCTGCTCGGGCCGAATGTCAGCCTGTCGTCGGGCTCCAACATCGTCCTGTCGATCACTTCGAACACGCTCAACATTGCGGTGCTGGGACTCGACGGCAACTTCCTTGTCGGGACGACCAATCCCGAATTGCCTAATGAGATCGTGGTCGGCACGATCCCGGGCGGCGAGCTCGGCGGGACGTGGGCCAACCCGACCGTGGACACGACCCACGCCGGCTCCAGCCACCTGACCGTGCTTAGTCAGATGACCGACGTGGAGATCGGCAGCGCGGAGGAAGGCGACATGCTGCGCTACACGACCGGGAAGTGGCGGGATACGGCGGGCCTCTACGAACCGGTGATCCACGACTTCGGCTCGGGTCCCGACATCGTGTACGACTCGGGCGACATCGTTATGGAGTGGTTTGACTGATGGGTCTCCACAGCAGCATCGACCATACCGGCCTGACCGGAGTCCCGGCGACCCTGTCGTTCGGCTCGAACTCGAACTCGGTCGCCATTGCGAATGCTCCCGGCGCCTCGCCGTCCAACAGCCGGGCCGACCACGTCCATCTCGGCGTCACGTCGATCTCTCATACCTCCAACGCGTTCACAGGCCCTGTAACGCTGGTGGCCGGTACCAGCGTCGCTATCGTCAGTCCATCTTCGGGTACGTTTGAGATCATCAGTTCCGCGACGGGTGGTGGCGGCGGCGCACATGCCGCCAGCCATGAGAACGGCGGGGCAGATGAGATCGACGTTACCGGGCTTGTCGGCGCGGGAGGTGGCGGTGGCGGCGGAACGGGTGGCCGTTATCCCGTCCAGGAAAAGCTCGGCGGTCACTCGAACGTGAACAGCCTGGCGGCGAGCTTCGACACTGCACCGACCGACGGCAACATCATCATCATGACGATCGAAAGCGAGGGCACGACGAACGTCACGTCGATCGTCCAGACCAACGTGACGTGGACGAAGCTCGCCGAGAGCACCGCCAGCACCGCCCCCCATTCCGAGATATGGAAAGGCGTGGTCGCTGCCGGAGCGGGCACGCTGTGCACCGTCAACTGGTCGGGCACCGCTCAGTGCGGTTGGTTCGCGTCCGAGTGGAGCGGGCTGGCCGGGACGCTCGATCAGTCGGCATCCGTCACGAACGTCGCTTCGCAGTACATCCCGATCATCACGCCCACCGACGCGGCGGCGCTGGTCGTCACTGGGGCCGCGTTCTCGACGTTCGGAGGGAACTTCGACGTGTTCTCCGGTCCGCTCCTGTCGCGGTTCACCGCATCGGCCCTGGTGGCGCAGACGCATGGCACGGCGTGGGGCTTCCCAGGCATCCAGTCGATGTACGGGCTCTTGGTGAATCCCCGCAGCGGCACCTTCTCAGGGGTGACGATCAGCATCGTGTAGCCGTTGGGACACGATGAGTACCAGCGGGATCAGGAGCAGGGGCAGTTCGGACGGCACCCAGAACCCGGCACGATAGTTCGACAGGACGGTCAGGTAATCGAGCCATGCCGGGAGCATGAGCAGCGCAACCACACCGTACACGGCCATGCCGATCCACCATGCCCGCGAGCGGATGCCGAACAGGGCTAGCGGCCAGAGCGTCGTCTTGACCAGGGCGAACGCGGCGAAACCCGGACGGACGGTGGCGAGGCACATCCCGGCGACGACCCACATGGAGGGATTGCCGCCGAGGATGCAGATCCACGCCCCCGGAGTGGCGAGCAGGGCGAGGATCGCCAGCAGCGTCCAGCCTTTCGGGCGGAGCCACGCGATGACCCCGAAGATGGCAGTGAGGGGGACCGCCCACCACAGCACGTCCGGGAGTAACGCCATCGGCACGAACAGGCCGTACACCGTGGCCGGTGGGTAGACCTCGGGAAGCTGCGCCGGGGTGAACGTGCCCGCCAGTTCGTAGGCCGGATACAGCGGACCACCGGCTAGGACGCGGCGCGCCTGCTCGAGGTAGATCGCGTGGTCAGAGCCTCCCAGCTTGTCGGTGATGAGCGGCCAGGTGTGCCGCCAGTCGAGCGCGAAGCCGATCGCTTTGGCGGCGAGGTAGACGAGGACACCGCCGGTCAGGCCGACTTGGATCGAACGTACCCACTGCCCGCTTCGGCGGGCGGCTTTTCCGTTTTCTAGGGATATCGCCCTATTGCCCACGTCAATCATTCCTAATCACGATACGCTCAGCCCATCATGGCGCCTGTTGCCGAACGCGAAGGCGACGCAGTCCGACTCACCGCCGAGGGTAGCGTGAGGGGTTCTGTGTCTGAGCCTATCACCCAGAGGTACCACCGGAAGGTGTATCGGGCGGTATTACGCGAAATGCGCCGTGCTTTGACCGACGTTCCTCTAGAGCAGATCGAAAGGCTTCTCGCTCGGCTTGATCGTATTGAGCCCGCATCAGCACCAACAGCTCGTGCAGATCGGGAGCGATCTCGCGGAGTACCTCGATAAGCGGCGGCTCTAGGGGCGGGAGTCCCTGATAAGCGCGGTCCAGCTCCACCATTGACGTGTATGGGTCGAGCCGTTTGGCAACGGCAGCGAGTTTCTTTCCGCGTGGATACGTGACCCCGTAGATCCAGTTATCGACGGTCGTGGGCGAGACGCCTGACTCGATGCCGAGCTGCTCCCACGTTTCAATCCCCGCCTGGACCATAGCCATCCGCAGGGTCTTGGCTAGCCGGTCGCCTGCCGCCTTATTGGCCACTGGCCGACGAGGGCGGTCACTTGCCGCCGTTTTGTCCCCCAACACACCCTCCGATCTCCCCGTGGTGGTGCATTCAGGCAACGGACCTTAGCACCAAGTGTCAGGGAAGTCTATTGACATTTTCGCCGTGTCGCCATACAGTGCGTGTTATGGAACCAAACGTAGCAACTACTGAGGCGCGGCGGACATGGCAGGAAGTCGCTCGGGATCGGGGGATTTCGCTCCGCATCTTGGGGGAGTTGATCGGCCGGCCGCACTCAACCATGCTCGCGTACTCGTCAGGACGGCGGGTACCACCCCAAGTGATCATGGATAAGCTCGCGCGCGTTCTCGGGGAGCCGGTTCAGTGAGCGTAGCAACTTGTGGTCCGTCAGACCTTACATTATCGGCAAGGCCACAGGTTCTACGCCCTGAGGACGCAAGTGCTGCGGCGCGCCTCGAGGATCTGCTAGAGCTCCGAGACCGGGCTCGCGTCCGAGGCTACCGCGCTCTCGCCCAAGAGTACACCGACCGCATCGTCGACGAGGTACTCAGCCCATCTGTGTCGGGTGGCTCCCGACATGCTGACCCGCCATCCCAGACGTTAGCGCCTCGGACCGGCCTGGTTACAAGGACTCGGCGACAAGTGGCCCCGGCCACTGGCGGTCTAGGCCGCCTAGTCGTCTCCGTCGACGCTCCGAACCCGATCCAGCTAGCCGCTGGCAACGTCGGGGCCGGGGCGGGTCAGCTACTCCTGTCGTGCCCTGATGGGTTGAGTGGACCGGGTGGGCACGCGGCATGAGCGAACACTGCCGCCAATCCAACGACGGGACGGTGTGCCTGCGCCATCTCAAGTATTGGCCCTGCCCGGTAGCCGAACTCCTGGTGCAGCTTCGATGCGCGGCGGTTGAGCTGGCGGGCGATCCAGAGTGCGCCGTGGCCTCACGTGAGGCGCTTGGGCACATCGAGCGATCCCTCGAACTCGCGGATGCGATTGCCCGGAACGGTGTTGCCAGCCCAACAGGAGCGGTCCGGCCATGACCACCGTGACCCTCTACCGCGAAGTCCGGCAGCGCGACGGCGCGAACGTGTGCCACCTGTTCCGGGACTGCTACCTCGCGCGGGCCGTTCCCACCACGACGATCCGTACGGATAGCACGATCCCGCTCTGCCAGAACTGCGTCCGCATGGCGCGGGACGTCCGCATGGCGCGGGAAGCCCGTGAGGTCCCCGCATGACCCCCTCCGGCCTCGCAGCCCGCATCGCAGCCCGCCGCCCCCCTCCCCCACCGAAGCCGGAATGGCTGCCGGAGTGGCGGAAGAGGCTGACGGGTCGGGATGAGACGGGGAGGGTGATGGCATGAGCGAATACGCCGACCGTAAGGTGCTCGTCTCCCCGGAAGTCATGGAGCAATGGCTCATTCGCTGTCACGCGCGTGACAGCGAAGGCCGCCTGCTCACGTGGAAGTGGGGCGAGGCGGACACCGACGGCTTCTATAACCCGACCATCACGAGCCACGACGACGACCGGCTCGGCGAGCTCGACGCGGCGTGGGCCGAAGCGGAAGCGGCGGCAGCAGCGTCCACCGACTTGCGAGGTCACGAGCACGGCCATTGGACGCTGACCGATGTCGTGAAGCGTGCTGTTGACGGACCGAGGGCATGGCGCGCGATCGCGGTTCTGACTCGGCCACCGGGCGCCATCTGGACAGATACCAAGCAAGCGGGTGTCGGCCCCACTCCCGCCGCCGCCCTTACGGCCCTAGCCGCCGTCCTCCGGGAGCGGTCGGCATGACCCCCCGCCGCTGTACCACCCCGTCCTGTGCCCGCGAACCCCTGCCGCACTTCGCTCATTGCGAACAGCATTTCCGCGCGCTGATGTCGCGTGTCTTTGGGCCTCGGCCATGAATGACCTTGACCTCGCAGGGATCGTGGCGCGCGATGCGGCATGGACCCTTGACGACCTCACCTGCTACGCCGCACAGGATGACCGTCGCGCCCTGTTGGCTCTGCTCCGGGAGACGCGGGACGCAGCGCGGTTCGTCGATGACGGCTGGTTCGTCGCCGTGGGCGAGAGCGTACGTCTTCGCTATGCAAGCGATCTGCCAGCGCGGCTGAACACGCTCCGTGCCGCCCTCGCGGCCATCGCAGCCCTCGACGAGCCGACGACATGAACGACCCCTACCACTTCACCGTGCGCGAGTACGTCATCGCCGGCATCGCCGCGGTCATCGGGGCGCCTGTTCTGTGGCTGGTACTGGTCATCTTCCTGACGGCGCTCGGGCAATGAGGTTCGCCTACGCCGACCCGCCTTATCCCGGACAGTCCGCGAAGCACTACCGGGATCACCCGGACTATCTCGGCGAGGTCAACCATCACGAGCTCTTGGCTCGCCTCGCCCTTGATTACGACGGTTGGGTGCTGCACACGGCATCCACGACGCTCGGTGAGGTTCTGCGACTGGCCGATTCGCTCGACATCCACGACTTTCGAGTCATGGCGTGGGTCAAGCCGTTCGCCGCGTTCAAGCGCAACGTCTCGGTGGCCTATGCGTGGGAGCCGGTTCTCGTCAAGCCGGTCCGCAAGCCCGTCGTGTCCGGCCGGCTCGTTATGCGCGACTGGATCGCCGAGTCGATCACCCTCCAGCGTGGACTGACCGGGGCGAAGCCGGCCGCCGTTTGCCGGTGGGTGTTCGAGGTGGCGGGCCTTGAGCCTGATGACGAACTGGCCGACCTCTACCCCGGTTCCGGGGCCGTCACCCGTGCATGGGAGGCGTGGCGCTCGCAGCTGCGAATGTCCGCATGAACCACTTCATCCGCGTCGACGAGTCCGGCCGCCATCAACCCTTCCGCCTAGTCAACGGCCGCTATTCCCTCGATGTCGGGCCGTCATTCGCTACGCCACGCGAAGCCATGGCCTACACCGACGCCCTCAATGCCCCGGCCACGCAGAGGGCCGGCGACGTTCCCGACTTGGCCGGTGGGTTCTGGGGACCCGCTGAGAGCCGAGACGCGGGGCCTCGCCGTCCCTCTGGGTCGCCGGAGTCCGCAAACCCCCTGCGTCACCGGGGCTGACCCCTACCCCCGGCGGCTTTCGTGCCCGTTAGCCGCCGGGGTTCGCACTCAACGGGCAACGGGCAATAGGAGAACGGGCAATGACACAGAACGAACCGCTCGCCACGGAATGAAGCCGGTCGAGATCGTTAGGGTCCTCGAAAAGTGCGACCTGGTTCACGAGTGGACTAGGGATCAAACGCTCAAGCGATGGCACTGGGCGGTCGAAAGCTATTGCGATGGGTACATCGAGCATGACCAGCTAGACGAGGAGCGTGCGCTATTCGAAACCAACGCCGAGAAAATCATCGAGCGGCAGTCGTTCCTGGCTTATCTGCGATGGGCAGAGAAGGAACGGAGCCGACCACGAACCGAAGCCGAACAGGCAAGGAGACTCGAATGGCTCGAAAAGGAAGCACAGCTAGCGACACAAACGGAACTGCGAAGGCAGAGAAGCCGGCTCCGGGAGGGTCATCAGACCCTCAGCGCGATCCGGCGCGTTCTACAAGGTCGGGACCCATTGCACAGGCCGGGGTCCGCAGCGGCGATGACTTCGCCAACCTGATGAGCGCACTGATGTCGGACGTGATCGAGGGCAACCTCACCCCGATCGTCGCCAATGCCACCGTCAACGCGGGCGGGAAGCTGCTCAAGGTCGTCGAGATGCAGTACAAGTACGGCTCTCCCAAGACCAGCGCGCAGCCAATGACCCTGACGCTCGCGCCGGGTGCTGGTCGATAGTCATGGCGCAGACCCGTCTGGCTGAGTTCTACGTGATCTTGGAGCCTCGCGGATCGACGCGGGCGGCAGCCGTGAACACACGCCTTCGTCGTCCGGCTACATCGTGGGACCAGATCGCCGTTCGTATTCGGCTGACCCTTCCGGGCGACGCATTCACTCAATGGGTGCCGACGGTGGAAGCGACCGTTGAGCAGAACCTCATCGTTCCGCCGACGGCCGAGGTCATTGAGCCTGAGCCTGAGTTGGAGCCGGTCGCGTGACCGCCGCCCAGCAGCGTGCCGTACGAGCAGCAGTCCGGTATGGCAACGCGTTGTTCCGTGCTCGTAAGGAACTGCGGGCACTCGATGACATCGCGCTTTGCAAGCGACTCGGCAAGTACCAGGGACGAACGATGGGTGAGGTTCGTACTCGGTACCGCAACCCTTACGGGTCATCGGTGAAGTCGATTGATCGCCGCACGGTCATTGATCTGATAGCGGGATACGAGGTCCCCGCATGACCCCCACCACCGCCCAAGCCATCGCCGTCACCCTCGAAGCGCGCATCGTCATCCTCTGGGAACAGGAGAAGCGCGATCGCCGCTGGATGCGCGCCGACTGGACCCCGGCCCGCCACAACCGCGTGATGCTGCTCCGCGAGCTGCTGGCGATCAGGCGCACGGCGCGGCGGCTGGCGCGGGAGACGCCGGACCCCTACCCCGCCGACATGACGTACCAGGCGTGGACGAACGGTGAGTTGGCCGAGGCGTTCGGACGATGACCGCCCTCGTCGAGCGCCCGGACCTCAGCCAGCGCACCGCCCTGTCCAAGTCCACCCTCGCCACGTTCGACCTCTGCCAGACAAAGTCCTGGCTATCCCTCCACGATCCCCGCCCCTTCGTCCCCAATGAAAAGGTGAGCTTCGGGAGTGCCGTGGACGCCGGGGTGGAGGTCATCGTCAAGATGCTTGCCTCTGGACAGCCGTTCCAGATGGATCGTGCCTACGCCGCCGCGGCCGAGATCGTCGAGCGCGATCAGGTCGAAGTCGTCTTCGATGACATCGAGTGGGCCATCGAGTCGTTCACGCTCCAGGTAGCAGCCAAGACCGATTGGCACATGGCCGTCACGCAAGCCCACCTGTCTGCTGTTCTCGACGGACTTGGGGAGTGCGACGGACATCCGGACATCATCCTCGGCGACAACTCGGTTTGGGATGTGAAGACGAGCGGTAGGGCCAAGGAAGTCCCGTCCCTCGAGCTCGGCTTCTACGCCCTGCTGGCCGAAGAGGTCGACCCCACCCGCAAGGTCCCCAGGGTCGGCTACATGAACTTCATCCGATCCAAGAAACCGTTCTGGCAGGTGATCGAGACGCCTGTGACGGACGAGCTTCGGCGCTGGGCCTATGAAAAGTCCGCCGCCTACGTCCGAGCCAAGAAGGCCGACGCGGCGCTCAACCGGAACGGCACCGCCAACAACTATTCGATGACGGGCGGGCCTCGCTTTGGCGGGCTCTGTTCGGACTGTGCGTACAACCCGGCGCTCGGCGGGCCGTGCCTCATCAGCCTCAATGAACCGGAGGCGCTCGATGCCTAACCTGCAAGCGATGGTCCAGCCGTTCGCGGACGAGGAACTGCGGACCTACGACAAGACGTGGAAGGACAAGCAGGGCAACGCCCGCTCCATGACCCTGACCTACATCGAGGACGAGACGGTCATGGACCGCCTGGACCTCGGCTTCGGGCGAGGCAACTGGCAGATCCACGTCGAGCCCATCCCGGTCTATGAAGGCGTGGTCAAGGTCACGCTGTCGGTTCGGGTCGACCCTGACCAGCCGTGGGTGTCCTACCAGGACTTCGGCTACCCCAACCGGGAGGGTGGCGAGTCCCTCAAGGAAGCGGTGTCAGACGGCATCCGAAGGTGCGGTCGGTATCTCGGCATCGCTCGCGATCTGTATCGGAAAGACACGGTAGCGCGGTCCCACGTCGCGCCACAGGCCCCGAGCGCCCCCGCCCCGCGTCCAGTGGCACCAACGCCCG
>Ga0326597_10004865_pt1 | contig 18777 bp, 9 predicted proteins | sample RVTome_12_FD_203789 | JGI IMG/M metagenome (GOLD analysis project Ga0326597, IMG submission 203789) | Soil microbial communities from uranium-contaminated site in the Upper Colorado River Basin, Wyoming, United States - RVT100D185 | ecosystem: Environmental > Terrestrial > Soil > Contaminated >... | reverse complement strand
AATAATAACCGTTCTGCATACTGGCATACAAGGTGATTGGTGATTGGTGATTGGTGATTGGTGATTGGTGATTGGTGATTGGTGACTGATGATTGGTGACTGGTGATTGGTGACTGGTGATTGGTGACTGGTGAATAGTGAGTAGTAAGTGGACTAGGTAAAAGCTTATATTATCCTTTTAATTAACCAACCACTAAGTTACTAGAACCTATCCCAAAATTGAGGAACTTCGGTACAAGTCTATAACGTTAAAACTCATCGTCATTCCGGCGAAAGCCGGTATCCCCTTCCCCCTTTCAGGGGGAAGGTAGGATGGGGGTACATAAGCTTACTGGATGCCGGGTCAAGCCCGGCATGACGAAATAAAAACGAATGTGCAACACTTTCAATTTTGAGATAGGTTCTAATCACTAATCACTAATCACTAATCACTAATCACTAATCACTAATCACTATTCACCATTCACTTAATCAATTTTAGTTTTTGATTATGAGTCTAAGATTTCGCCTTAATCTGTTCATAACCCTGTTGTTTGCCCTGATTCTCGCCGGCGGCAGCGTGTATGTCATAAACAATGCCCGCCAGTCCGTCATTAATGAAATGGAAGCCAGTTCCCGGCTCACCCTGCATCTGATCAATATTGCGCTCATCAGCACGGAAGGCGCGGACCAGATAGACCGGGAAAGGAAGGTGGTGGAACAGATTGCCAAACTGGAAACCACCCGGCACCTGCACATCATACTGATCCGCGGCGACGGCCCGTATCGGCCCAAGCACCGGATTTCATCCAGCAGTTTCTATCCCGTGGTGGTGGCGGCCCCCGCCTGGTTTGTAGATCTGGTCAAACCACCACCGATTGAATTTTCTCATGTGCTGGATGAGCCGGGTGTTACCACCGAGATTCTGATCCGGGCCAATCCAACCGACGAAATTTCAGAAGTATGGCATGAGACCAAGGCCATCCTGACCCTGATGGTTTTGTTTGCGGTGCTCGCCAACCTGATCGTGTTCTTCACCCTGGGCAGGGGGCTGGCGCCCATTGAGACGATCCTGAAAGGACTGGAAGGCATCGAACGGGGGGACTACAAACTGCGCCTGCCGCAATTCGGTGTCTATGAGCTGCGGCGGATCTCGGAAAAATTCAATCTGATGGCCAGGGTGCTGGAAAAGAGCCGACAGGACAATCGTTACCTGACACAACGTTCCCTCGCCATCCAGGAAAGCGAACGACGCAACCTTGCCCATGAATTGCATGATGAACTGGGGCAGGCGATCACGGCGATCAAGGCCGTGGCGGTCTCCATCGAGCAGCAAACGTCGGTGCGGGACTCCGCGCCCGTACGCGAAGGCGCGGGCACGATTATCAACGTCTCCAACCGCATGTACGATGTTGCCCGGAACATGATGCGCCGTTTGCGGCCGCCGGCCCTCGATGAGCTAGGCCTCATCACGGCCTTGCAGGACATGATCGATGACTGGAACGCGCGGCACCAGGACATCTTCTGTTATTTCAGTTTTGACGGCGAACCGGCGGTCCTCGATGAGGAAACCAATATCAGCCTGTACCGTATTGTGCAGGAGAGCCTGACCAACATCATCAAACATGCCGGCGCCAGCACGGTGAAAATCAACCTGGCCATCAATGGCGGGAAAAATTCGCAAGCAAGCCGTGTTATATTGAGTATCGAGGATGACGGGGCCGGATTCGATCCGGCGCGGATCCGCCCGGGTCTGGGCCTGCTCGGCATGCGCGAACGGGCGGAGGTGTTGAACGGGACCTGCAGCATCAATACGCAACCCGGTCAGGGAGTCAGGATTAATATCACCATGCCGTTGGCGGACCAGAGCGAAATCCATGAGTGAAAGAAAAAAAATCCGTGTTTTGCTGGCTGATGATCATGCCGTGGTGAGGGCCGGTTATCGCGTCCTATTGCAAAACACCAACGACATCGAAGTCGTGGCCGAGGCGGATTCCGGCGAACGCGCCTGCCGGGCGTTCGCCGATTTGCAACCGGACGTGGTGGTCATGGATCTGACCATGCCGGGGATCGGGGGACTGGAGGCCATACGCCGCATGGTGGCGCGCGATCCCAATGCCCGGATCCTGGTCTTCAGCATGCATGAAGACACGGTCTTCGTAGAACAGGCTCTGCAGGCCGGCGCCCAGGGCTATATCACCAAGAGCAGTGCCCCGGAAATTCTGGTGGAGGCCATCCGGGAACTGGCCGCGGGCAAATCGCACATCGACACCGAGATCGTGCAGCGCCTGGCTTTCCAGAAGGCGCGCGGCAAGGATTCGCCTTTTTCCAACCTGTCCACGAGGGAATTCGAAATCTTCTGCCTGCTGGCGGAAGGACTGAACACCAGCGAGATCGCCAAGCGCCTGTCCCTGAGCTACAAGACCATCGCCAACTACAGCACGCAGATCAAAAGCAAGCTGCATGTGTCCACCGTTGCCGAGATCGCGCGCCTGGCGATAAGGCACAATATAATAAATGCGTGATTAGTGATTTGTGATGGGTGATTAGTGATTGGTGATTGGTGATTGGTGATTAGTGATTGGTGATTGAAAATTAGTGTCCCCATCGGGAATGGTGAAACCCCTCGCCCCCGTATCGCGGTACGGGGCAGGCTTCAGGCGAAGTATAATCTGGCGAAATGCACGCGCAGTGTGCATGAAGCCTTGTTTTTTATGCCTCTCCCTCCGGGAGAAGGGAGTATTTGGTTTAAGCCGGCTTCGAGCCGGCAAGATTAAGAAGCCACCGGTTTGCAGCCGGCGGTAATTCGCTACCTAATCACCAATCACCTGCCACTGGTATGAATTTTATTCATGTGCTACGGTTCAGAAATCAAAACTTAAACTGAGCGTCACCTTCGCAAACCATGGCTCAAACCCCGCAACCTCCTTTCGCAGCCAATCCCCCACGCCAGATTCCCCTCAACCAGGCGATCCAGATTGCCGGCGAACACATTGAAGCCGGCCGATTGCAGCAGGGGGAAATGATGTTGAGGCAAATCCTGCAGCAGCAGCCGAAATATCCTCCGGCGCTGGCCTTGCTGGGGGTGGTGGCCCATCACGGCGGCAAAACAGAACTGGGCGCCAGGTTGATCGGAGAGGCCCTGGAAAAGATGCCCGGTGAAGCACAATGGCATTCCAACTGCGGTGAAATGTGCCGCATCCTGGGGCGTGTGGACGAAGCCATCCAACACGGACAGGAAGCGGTGAAACTCCGGCCGCAGGTCCCCCAGTATCACAGCAATCTGGGCATCGCCTGGTATGATAAAAAAGACTACGACCAGGCCGAGGCCTGCCAGAGGCGCGCCCTGGCCATCAATCCGAACCTGATTCCCGCCCTCAATAACCTGGGCAGCATCTACCGGGCCCGAAAAGAACGCGCCACCGCGATCAACTATTACCAGCAGGTGCTGAAAATCGCACCAACCCACTACGAATCACTGAATAACCTGGGAGCGGTCCTGGTGGAAGACGACAAGGCGGAGGAGGGGATCAAGTTTCTGCAGAAGGCCTTGGAGGTAAAACCTGACTATACCGATGCACATTATAATATTGCCAATGCCCACCTGATCCTGGGGGACGAGCCGAGGGCCGTTGCCGAATTCAACGAGGCGCTCAAGCTGCGCCCGGATTACGCAGACGCCTATCTCGGCCTGTCGCGGATCGACGTCGAAAATGATCTAGTACATGAAGCCATCGCCAGGATCGAAAAAGCCTTGCAAATCGCACCCGATAAACCCGAGGCATTGATTCTTTATGGCGACGTCAATACCAAAATGGGTTTTTATGACAAGGCAAAAACATGCTTTGATCGGGCCATCGCCCTGGACAGTGAAAAAATCGGCGCCTATATCGGGAAAGGCCAGTTATGCCTGGAACTCGGACATCTGGAGGAGGCCGAGCAATGTTACCTGACCGCTTTGTCCAAAGCGGATGAGGATCTGCCTGTACGCCAGCACCTGTGCCAGGCCCGGAAAGTAAAAGCGGACGATGAAAATTTCAAGGCATTGATCAAGGCCGCGGAAGAACTGGATGCAGGATCGAAAAGAAGGGCCCTGTCACTGCATTTTGCCCTGGGCAAGTGTTATGACGATATCGGTGATTACGATCGGGCGTTTCCGCATTTTCTCGAGGGCTGCAAGCTGATGCGCGAACGGATTCAGTACGATCCCAAAGATACGGAAAAAAACTGTAATGCCATCCGCACTTATCTGGACAAGACTACCATTGAACGCCTCCGCGGCGCAGGCGATCCCTCGCAACTTCCGATCTTTGTCCTCGGCATGCCGCGTTCCGGCACGACCCTGACGGAAACCATTCTGGCGAGCCATCCCGAAGTGTACGGCGCCGGTGAACTGCGGGATCTGCACCGGATCGCGAATAATCCCCTCGAGGGAGTCCAGACTGAAAGTTACCCGTATTCATTACAATACCTTTCCCATGAGGATCTCACGAAAATGGGGACACGTTATGTGACCGGTTTGAAGGAGCGCTCACCGACGGCGTCCCGGATCACGGACAAGATGCCGGCGAACTTCATGTTTATCGGACTGATTCATCTGATCCTGCCCCATGCGAAAATCATTCACATGAAGCGCAGTGCCGCGGATGTCTGCCTCTCCGGTTTCACCAAGTTGTTCGGTGCCAAAAACCAGCCGCACAGTTACGATCTTGCCGAGATCGGCCATTACTACCGGCAGTATGCCATCCTGATGGAGCACTGGCGTGCCGTAGTGCCGCAGGATGCCTTCCTCGAAGTGCAATATGAAGAACTGGTCACCGACAACGAAGCCCAGACCCGGCGCATCATTGAATATTGCGGACTGGAGTGGAACGACGCCTGCTTGGAATCGCACAAGACCGCACGCAGCGTCAAGACGGCCAGCATTACGCAGGTGCGCCAGCCCGTATACACCTCTTCCGTCGAGCGCTGGCACCATTACGAGAAATTTCTGGCGCCTTTGTTCGCGGCATTGGGTGAATATGCCCCGAAACGTGTTTCATCGCCGGATAGCTGAAAATAAAACACGAATTGGGTAGTGGCTCAGTTTGTCATCCCGAACGTAGTGAGGGATCTTGAGATATAGGATCCCTCGTTTCGCTCGGGACGCCTGCGGCGGATTTCTCAGCCACGGAGCCTGCCCTGAGCGAAGCGTAGGGTGGCTTCGAAATGACAGGTCGGGTATCGGCAGTTTCAAACTGAGCCATTATCACGAATTGACGTGACTGTTACTGGGTCAGTTTGAGCTTGTCATTCCGAGCGTAGCGAGGAATCTCGCAAGATTCCTCGTCGCTTTCGCTCCTCGGAATGACAAGTTGGCCCACTACCACATGACTTGTTTTATTTTTACAACAAAAAAATGAATATTTTGTTACGCCTGAAACCATAAAAAAATTTTCTGTACAAAAAAGCAATAAAGTTCATAGAGTTAACCTAATCATGTGAATTATTATTTATCTGTAGTTACTCCTTGAATTTGTTGTAATCTTTATTGCAATTGTTGTTTGTGTATGCCAATATTCAATTTATCGTAGGGGAAGCTGCGTTCGCAGTTATTCCGCGTTGTTTTTCTGCGTTTTACCCGGGGGAGGGTAGACATGGGGAAGAAAGCAAGAGTAACGAGGGCTAACGGTCCTTCCACCTGGCGGCGCACAGCGCTGGCCGCCGCTATCAGCATGGGTTGTGTAACCACCGTCCTTATCAATGACGCTGCCATAAATACTGCCTATGCGGCTACCGGATCGTGTACCGGAACCTCTTTCTCGGTAACCGCTGCTCAAACACTGAACACCCGCTGTGTACTGACCGCCACCGACACATTAACGAATAACGGCGCGATAACTGTCAATGCCACGCCCACGACCTCCAACGTCGCTGTCTATGTAGACGGTGCGGGCACCGGCGTGACCATCAATAACAATGGAACCATTAATCTGATAGCTGCGACGACCTTCGCCGGTATTGCCGCCATACTCAACGATGGCACCGGCACCACAATTTCCAATACCGGAACTATCAGTGCTTTCGAAAACAATACTACTACCGCCCTAATCGCCGGGGTCCTTTACAGCGGTAATCTTGACGGTTCCCTGACGAATGATGGGACCATTCAAGCCACAGCAACGTCCGCATCATCTACTGCCATAGCAACCGGCGTCAGAATTGACGGCGCCCTTATCGGCACGCTGACCAACACCACTACCGGTACCATCAGCGCCCAGGCTGCCAGTGCGTCATTTGTTGCCGCGGCGGGCATTGACCCGCAATTCATCGGCAGCAGCGGATTGCTCATCAATGACGGCACCATCAGCGGCACGGCCCAGAATGGTGCTTTCGTAATAGCCACGGGGATTGCGCTGACCGGCAGCACGACGGGCGGGGCGTCCATTGCCGCAGGCGGCGAACTCAACAACACCAGTAATGGGACCATCAGCGCTTTGGCATCGAATGCAACGACCGCCGTCGCTTTTGGAATATTTCTGAATAGTGACCTGGACGGTAGTTTGTCGAATGATGGAGGCATTACTGCAACGGCCACAAACGCTGGATTTTCTGCTGCAGCGGCGGGGATCATCATCGGTGGCGACATAAACGGCACGCTGGATAACACCGGCACCATCAGCGCTTCTGCCGCAGATCCAACCAGTGTTATTCGCGCATTCGCCACCGGCGTCAGGGTCGGTGGCTTTATCGGCAGCACCGGTTTGCTGGATAATTCCGGCACCATCAGCGCCTCAGTGCATGGTGGGTTCGCTATTGCAAGCGCCAACGGTGTAGTGCTGAGCAATACCACGGGCGGCGGGGCATCCATTGCCGACGGGGGCAGTCTCACCAATTCGGGCACTATTACCGCCACAATCGGCGCCACCGGTACATCCGCGTCTAATGCATTTGCCGGGGGGATTATCATGCCCGGTTCCGTGGCAGGCGACCTGACGAACAGCGGAACCATCAGCGTCCAGGTTAACGAAGCATTTTCCACCGCCAGGGCAGCCGGCATGTTGTTCAGCGCGATTACCGGTACCGGCTCGGTCGTGAATAGCGGTACCATCACTGCTTTTGCTTCCAATGCGAACACTGTTTTGGCGCAGGGAATTGCCATGGGTGGTAACCTGGCGGGCATGCTAACGAACGACGGGAGCATCAACGCCACGGCGATGAATGCGTCGACATTTGCCAATGCCATCGGGGTGAATATCGGTGGTGCTTTAACGGGCACGCTGACCAACAGCAGCACCGGCAGCATCAGCGCTTTTGCATCCAATGCAACGATTACCGCCGTCGCTTTTGGCATATTTCTGAATAGTGATCTGGCCGGTAGTTTGTCGAACGACGGGAGTATCAACGCCACGGCCGTGAATGCCGGGAATTTTGTTCACGCCATCGGGGTGAATATCGGCGGTGCCATTACGGGCACGCTGACCAATTCCAGCACCGGCAGCATCAGCGCCACGGCTACGGACTCAAATGTGAATTTTGCAAGCGCCACCGGGATCAAAGCCGATTTTATCAGCAGTACCGGACTACTCAGTAATGCCGGCAGTATCAGCGCTCTGGCGCAGGGCGGTTTCAATTCTGCAAATGCTATGGGCGTATATCTTTCCACCGCCGGTACAGCCATTGCCTCGGGGGGCAGTCTTACCAATACCAGTACCGGCAACATCAGCGCCACCATAGGAACTACAGGAACATCCGCGAACTTCGCATTTGCCGCGGGTATACGCATGGTCGGGTCTCTTGCGGGCACCCTGACCAACGACGGATCCATCAGCGCTCAGGTGTTCGAAGCATTCTCTACTGCCAGAGCGGTCGGTGTGTGGTTCTCAACGATCACCAGTACGGGCTCGCTCGACAATAATGGCAGCATCACCGCGTTTGCTTCCAATGCGGATAATGTTATTGCACAGGGGATAATTATGGATACTACCCTGGCGGGCATGCTAACGAACGACGGGAGTATCAACGCCACGGCGATGAATGCGTCGACATTTGCCAATGCCATCGGGGTGAATATCGGTGGTGCTTTAACGGGCACGCTGACCAACAGCAGCACCGGCAGCATCAGCGCATTCGCCTCGAATGCGCCTACTGTTTTTGCGGCGGGGATTGATCCCACCTTTATCAGCAGCACTGGGTCACTCGTGAATTCCGGCAGCATCAGCGCCACGGCCGTGAACGGGGCCACTGTGACTGCCCAGGGAATTGCGCTGACCGGTGTTACCGGTAGCGCTTCCATCGCAGCAGGGGGCACGCTCACCAATACCAGCAGCGGGACCATCAGTGCTTTTGCCTCCAGCGCGACATTTGCTAATGCCACGGGCATATTCCTACAGGGAGACTTGGGCGGCACGCTGACCAACGGCGGGAGCATCAGCGCCACGGCACAAAATGTTAGTGCCTCCGCAGATGCTTTCGGGGTGAACATTGGGGGTATGATTAGCGGCACGCTGACGAATGACGGGAGCATCAGCGCCACGGCGCAAAACGCGAGTACTAATGTATACGCTGTTGGAGTGTCCGTAAGCGGTGGTATCAATATCACGGGTACATTGACCAACAGTAGCACCGGCAGCATCACGGCCCTGGCCTCGAATGCGTTTTCCGCCCAGGCTACGGGGATCCATATACTGACGGGCCAGACGGGCACACTGACCAACGACGGGAGTATCAATGCTACGGCACGAAACGTAACTTCTGTTGCGACCGCGTTTGGTGTATTAACCACCTCCCTGACGGGTACTCTGACCAATTCCGGCACCGGCAGCATCACCGCCCTGGCCTCGAACGCGACTTTTGCCCTGGCCGAGGGGCTACGCTTGCAAGGGGACTTGGCGGGCACGCTGACAAATGACGGAAGCATCAACGCCACGGCGCTGAATGCGTTTTCTGCGACCGCGATCGGGTTGAACATTACCGGCGCCATCACCACTGGTACGTTAGATAATAACGGCAGCATCAGTGCCCTGGCCTCGGGCGCATTTTCCGCCCGGGCCACGGGGCTCTTCCTGAATAGTGCTCTGGGGACGACGCTGACAAATGACGGCAACATTAACGCTTCGGCGCTGAATGCGTTTTCTGCAACCGCCCGCGGGGTGCAAATCAATGGCTCCATTACCACGGGCACGTTGACTAATAGCAGCACCGGCAGCATCAGTGCTTTTGCCTCGAGTGCATTTTCTGCCCAGGCCACGGGGATTTTCGTGAACGGGAACCTCGCAGGTACGCTGACCAATGACGGGATCATTACTGCCACAGCCATGAACGGTACGACCGCTGCCAGAGCCGTCGGGATAAACATCGCTGGTTCAATCAGCGGCACTCTGAATAACAATGGCACCATTACCGCTTTTGCATCCAGTGCAGCTTTTGTATTTGCAGCGGGCATCGATCCCACCTTTATCAGCAGCACCGGGTCGCTCACGAATTCCGGGAGCATTACCGCCACTGCCGGAAGCGGGTTTGCTGTAAGAGCTGTGGGGATCGAGTTAACCGGCACCACCGGCGGTGCGTCCATCGCGGCGGGAGGCACGCTCACCAACACCAGCACCGGAAGTATCAGTGTTTCGGCGTTTAACGGAACTTTCGTGAATGGTACGGGAATCTTCCTGGCGGGCAACCTGGCCGGCACGCTTACGAACGACGGCAGCATCACCGTCACGGCCGTGAATGCAAACTCCGCTGCAAATGCTTTTGGAGTCAAGACAGGCGGAAATATAACGGGTTCGCTTACCAATTCCAGCACCGGCAGCATTACAGTTTTTGCCTCCAGTGCCTCTGGTGTTTTTGCAGGGGGTATTTTCTCTGAAACGATCAGCAGCACCGGTTCTTTGCAGAATTCCGGGAGTATAACTGCCACGGCTCGAGACGGTTTTGGTGTAGTTGCGAGAGGGATAGCGCTGACCGACACCGCCGGCGGGGACACCATTGTGGCAGGTGGCACGCTTACCAATACAAGCACGGGAAGCATCAGCGCTTTTGCTGCGAGCGCATTTTCTGCCTCCGCTACGGGGATCTTCCTGGCGGGTGATCTGGCCGGAGCATTGACGAACGACGGAAGTATCACCGCCACGGCAGTAAATGCTTTTAATCCCAGCGCTGTCGGGATAAATATCGGCGGTGCGATTAGCGGCACGCTGACCAATTCCAGCACCGGGAACATTGGTGCCTTTGCCGGCGGTGGTTCCTTAGTATTTGCGGCGGGCATAGATCCCACCTTTATCGCCAGCGGTGGTTTACTCTCGAATTCCGGCAATATCACCGCCACGGCCGTAAGTGGATTCAGTGTGCTTGCCCAGGGCATTGCGCTGACCGGTTCTTCCGGAGGAGCGTCCATTGTGGCGGGCGGCACGCTTACCAATACCAGCACCGGCAGCATCAGTGCTTTTGCCTCCAGCGCGTCATTCGCCAATGCTGAGGGTATCTTCCTCTTTGGGGACCAGGCGGGAACCTTGACCAACGACGGGAGCATCAATGCTACCGCTATGTCTGCCGGCTTCGCCGGCGCCCAGGGCATTGACGTGGATGCCATCACCGGGACGCTGACCAACAGCAGTACCGGAACTATCAATGCTACGGCACAGTTTGCCGGCATAGCTATTGCCACGGGCATTGAAGCGACCTTTATCGGCGGCACGGGATCTTTACAGAATTCCGGCAGCATCAATGCCTTTGCCAGGCCCGCCAGCCCGGGTCCCGGAGTCGCAATCGGTATTGATCTGAGCGGCACTACCGGCGGAGCGTCCATTGCCGCCGGAGGCACGCTTACCAACAGCAGTACCGGCAACATCAGCGCCAGTGCGCAGTCGGCTTCCAGTGTTTTCGCTACCGCCATTCGCCTCGCCGGTGATCTGGCAGGCACACTGACGAATGATGGCGTCGTCAATGCCACGGCGCAATTCGCCAGCGCCGCCAACGCGCTCGGCGTGAATATCGGCGGTGATGTGTCGAACATGCTGGACAATAACGGCAGCATCAATGCTTTTGCTTCGAGTGCGTTTTCTGCCAATGCCACAGCACTATCCGTTACGGGTGACGTGTCAGGTACGCTGACGAACGACGGTACGATCAATGCTACGGCGCAGTCCGCTTTCTTAGCTCTCGCGGTCGGTGCGCACCTGAACACGGTTTCGGGGACGTTTGATAACAACAACAGCATCAACGCGTTTGCCTCCAATGCGTCTCTGGCGGCGGCTTTGGGACTGCTGACCGATGGCGATGTTTCCGGCACCTTTACCAACGACGGGACGATCAACGCCACGGTCCTGAATTCAAATGTCAGCGCCGCCATCGGCGCCGCCATATTCTCGGTCAGCGGCACCTTGACGAACAACGGCACCATCTCGGCTTCGGCCGCCACCGTGACCACAACCGGCAACTTTGCAGGTTTGGCTACCGGCAGTGTTTCCGGCACCGTGAATAATACCGGCACTATTACCGCAAACCTTGTGGCGACGTCGGCCACCACCGTTACCGTGTCTGGCTATTCCTCGGGGACGTTCAACGGCACACTGAACAACAGCGGTACTATCAGCGCGACCCTGACGGGCGGCAATGCCAAATCGCGTTCTTTCGCCCTGAACTTCACCGGCGGCACCGGCACAGTGAGCAACCTGACGGGTGGCGTCATCAGTGCCCAGGCGTTTTTCCTGGGCGGCACGGTGAACCTTACCAACAGCGGCACGATCTCCATCTCGCAGATGAGCACCGTAGGCGGTGATTATGTCCAGACGGCCGGCAGTTTGCTCAATATTTTTGTCAACAGCACGACGAACGATGATTCGGGCCGGATAATCATCGGCGGGAATGTGGATTCTGATCCGGCTTCCACGGTGTTTGTCAACACGGGCACCATCACGGACATCACCAACTCGACTTACACGGTCCTGGATGGCGCCACCGGTGATATCCTTGCAGACATGCCCATTGTTACGTGCACGGCGATTTATGCCTGCGATACCAGCACTTCCACCAACAGCGAACTGATTATCGGTATTGCGCCGTCCACCACGTTCCTGAACCTCCTGTTGAGCCTGCCCAACGCCAACGCGGCCTTTAATTCGGGAACCTTTGCGACCCTGCTCGCGACCGACCCCGGCGTTGCCGCGGCGCTGGCGCTCATCAGCGATCCGAATGAATATGTTCTGACACTGGAAAACATGACGCCGGAAACCGCCGGTGTGTTTATCCCCTCCATCATGCTGCAGAATGAGTTGTTGAACATGGTTATCAACCGGATCCTCAACCTGCGTGACATAGCGTCTGCAGACGAGATGATGAATACGGGGGGCCTGGCGGCGGGCGATCCCTACACGGTCGGCGGGGTGGGAATGTGGCTGCATGGGTATGGCTCCACGGCCGACCAGGACGACACGGACCAGATCGTCTTTGGCTATGAAGCGGACAGTTACGGAATTTCCTTCGGCGTTGATACGCTCTTAAGCGATAAATTCAGGGTAGGCGCCGCGTTTAACTATGCAACAGCAGATGTAGATAACAACGTGTTGACCCGCAACCTGGACATTGACAGCTACCAGGGCGCGCTGTACGCCAGTTATCAATCCGGTACCTGGTATTTCGACGGCGTCGCGTCTTATGCCTCGAATAATTACGACACCACGCGCTCGGTGCTGGGCGTTACCGCGAAGGCTGACTTTGATGGCGACCAATACGGCGTACGTGGCCGCGTAGGCAAACGCTATGACTTCCAGGGGATGGACCTCGTCCCGTATCTGGATATGAATTACGTCAACCTGGATACGGACGGTTATACTGAGACCGGTGCGGGCGCACTCAATCTGACAGTGAGTGGTGACAATCTGGATTTCTTCCAGACCAGCCTGGGGGCTTCGCTCAGCAAGGAAATCGAGACGCCGAGCGGGGTAAAGTACCGTCCCGAGGCGCATGTAGCGTGGTTGCATGAGTTTACCGATGAAGCCATGTCGAATACGGCAACCTTTGCCCCGGGCGGGGCCGCTTTCCAGACCACCGGGCTCGACCGCTCGGATGATGGACTGAATGCGGGCGCCTCGATTTCAATTTATACGAAGGGCAACTTTGATCTCCGCGCGGGCTATGACTTTGAATACCGGGATGATTACGACAGCCATACCGGGCAGGTCATGGTGCGATACAATTTCTACTGATCGATAGAGTTTGTAACAAATAAAAAACCCCTCTCAACGAGGGGTTTTTTTGTGAATAGAACTGTTTCAAAATAAATCTTCCTCCCCCTGGATGAGGGAGGATTGAGGTGGGGGTGAAATATCAAACATGGCTGAAACTCAACCCCCATCCCCGTCTTCCCCCTGCCAGGGGGAAGGTGTTATACGAGATACGCTTCATGAGGTGCGCTTCACACGATGATTAGCCGTTAGGTTAATCATCGATCACGACACCCCACGGCATTTCACCAACCTCTATGGTGGCAACGGTCTCATTGGAACCGGTGTCTATCACGGACACCGTGTTGCTCGCGCCATCCGTAGTATAAATGCGCTTGCCGTCTTTGGACATGGCCAGTCCCCACACGCGCTTGCCCACCGGAATTTCTTTCTTGACCTTCAATGTGCCGGCATCCAGCAGGAAGACCTTGTCGGCGCGCCCGCCGGCCACATACAGTTCCTTTTCATCCTTGCTCAGGAGTACGTCTTTGGGCTTGGCCTTTTCACTGCCGATGGAACCTTTTATAAGGACCTTGTTGCTCTCGGTATCGACTTTCACGATCTCGCCGCCGATCTCGGCCGAGGCGTAGGCAAACTTTCCGTCGCGGGTAAAGACCGCCGCCCGGGGCCGGGCGCTGACCAGGATATTACCGGTGATCTGGTGTTCCGGCACGCTCACCACGTGCAGCATGTTGGTAGACTCGCTGGTGATGATGACCTTGTGCCCTTCCGGTGATACCGCCACGCCCTCGGGCTCCAGGCCCACCGGGATCTCGGCGATCAGTTTACCGTCCTTCGGGTCAAAAACCGAGGCCTTGGCGTCATCTTCATTGGAGATATAGATATGGCCGTTGGGATGCACGGCAAAAGTCTCGGGATCCGAGCCGGCCTTGAATTCACGCAGGACCTTGAGGGATTGCGGGTCCACGACCTTGATCGAATCTTCATCGCTCACGGCCACGTAGAGTTCACTGGCATCCGGTGACAGGCCGATCCCGCGGGGGCGCTTGCCGATGTCAATCGTGGTTTCAACCTTGTTGGTCTTGCTGTCTATGACCGTGATGGAATCGCCGCTTTCATTGGTTACGAAAACGCGTCCGGTTTGGGCCGCAAATCCAGGCAGTGAAAACAGGGCCAGTATAATTAAAGACAAATATTTCATTTAAAATTTCTCCTCTAAAATGTGTGATTAATGAATGGTGATTAGTGACTGGTGGGTAGTGGGTAAATTTGTCATTCCGAGGAGCGTTAGCGACGAGGAATCTCGCCAAGATTCCTCGCTGCGCTCGGAATGACTACTTCAAACTGAGCCATTACTGACTAGTGATATGAAATAGGCAATACTTTTTGACAATCACCAATCACCAATCACCAATCACCAATCACCAATCACCAATCACCAATCACCAATCACCAATCACCAATCACCAATCACCAATCACAGACTGTCCAGGTCAGAAGGGTCGGCGACACCCCTGACCGGCGCCTCGCCTGCAATCTTGCCGTTTTCAATGAGCAAGAGCGGTTGTCGCAACTGGCCGGTCGGACGAAAATTCATTTCTATCCCCATTTGACCATCAAACAACAAACTGGTTTTGAGATAGTCGAGAAGTTTACCCGGATCCGTAATGTTCTCGCGGGCGACGGTATCCGAAGTCATCTTGACGGCGGCCCAGCCCGCCCAGGCCGGATCATCCATGCTTAGCTTGAAATTTTTCGTGAAACGCTTGTTCAGGTCACGGGCGGCAAACTTTACAAAATCCGGATGCCAGGTCTGCGCCGCCACCTTGGCCTCCGGGGTTTTCCTGAGCCATTGCGCGACGGCATCCAGTTTCATCTGCCGGCTGGCCACGATGTGCAACGCATTGGGCAGGCAAGCGGTGCGCAAGTCATCGTCCTCGAGCGTCACGTTGAAGACGGGGATGTTGGGCAGCCTGTCCACAAGTTTGCGATAGGTATCGTGGTCCACGGAGGCAACCACGGCCAGATAGGGCGTGTAATCCGTGGTGAGCGCAGCCGCCTCCGTCACGGGATCCAGAACATATTTCTGGTTCAGGAATTGGCCTTGCAGGTTGGCTTCGGACAGCCCCTGCTGCGCACCCAGGTAGGCGGAATTACCGCTGCCTCCGATGTAGGCCAGCCGGATCGAGACGATATCGGCAGCCACTGTGCATGCGCAGAGTAGCGCCCACAGGCTTATGGCTGTGCTAATGAAAAAACCGGTTCTTTTCATACATTTTTATCCAGATTAAACAGGATGTTGGATGATATAGAACAATTACTGTTCTCTTGTACATTCGGGGCATAACTACAGGCATAAACTGTGCCATAAAAACCAGCGTCAACCAATCCCGGTGCTGTGTAATTGGTTAACTCGAACTAGTCATGCCGACCGCTACCCTGTCATTCCGAGCGCAGCGAGGAATCTTGGCGAGATTCCTCGTCAGTTCCCTCGTCTTCACTCGGGACAAGCCTCGGAATGACAGATATACCCGCTACCAGGGACTGGTATCCATGCTATCCTTTCCAAACGCTAAAAATGCATTATCATGCATATAGGATGTTCATTTAGCTCCCTCGCGTACTATATGGCCGATTGAAATCGGCCCTGGGTTACGGTAGGTGCGAAATCATTCGTACGAGATGGCCTTGAGTCTGTCACCCTCTCCCACCGGGAGAGGGCAGGGTGAGGGGAAAACGATTAGGCTGATTCTGAGGATTAAGCTTCCCTCATCCCTATCCCTTCTCCCGGAGGGAGAAGGGAGTAAAGACGAAATCATTCGCGCATCATTTAAGAGGGAATTAGCTTTAAATCAGAACAACATAAAGGGGGACGCCCGTAATGTTGAAGTCTCTACAGATAGAACCGGAGAAATGCACAGGATGCCTGCAATGTGAGATGGCCTGTTCCTATGAGGCCACCGGCATGTTCAATCCGGCGAAGTCGCGCATCAAGATTTTTACCTTCCATGAAGAGGGCCGTTTTGTCCCGTATACCTGCACCCAGTGCGCAGAGGCCTGGTGCATGCACGCCTGCCCCGTGGAAGCCATCGTCATTAATCAGGCCACGGGCGCCAAAGAGGTGCTGGCGGACGTGTGTGTGGGCTGCAAGGTCTGCACTATCGCCTGTCCGTTCGGTACCGTGAATTACGATCATGACACGAAGGTGGCTTACAAATGCGACCTGTGCGGCGGCGATCCGGAATGCGCCAAGGCCTGTCCGACGCATGCCATCACTTACGTGGACGCGGACCATACCGGCCTCGAACGCATGCGGGCACATGCCGCGAAGAACCTGCCCCAGGGCGCAGCCCGGGCATAGGAGGATAAGCATATGGCGTGGACCAGAAATGTATTACGCGTCAATCTGACCAAAGGCACTCTGCAACATGAACCCTTGAACATGCAGTGGGCCATGGAATATCTCGGCCAGCGGGGACTGGCCACTAAATACCTGTTCGAAGAGATCGATCCCAAATGCGATCCCCTGGGGCCCGACAACAAACTCATCATGACTACCGGTCCCTTGACCGGCACCATGGCCGCGACCGGTGGACGCTATTCCGTCGTCACCAAGGGGCCGCTGACGGGCGCCATCGCCTGTTCCAACTCCGGCGGTTTTATCGGCGCCGAAATGAAAAACGCCGGCTGGGACATGATCATCTTTGAAGGCAAGGCGCCGAAACCGGTTTATCTTTACGTTGAAAATGAGCATGCGGAGTTGCTGCCGGCGGATGACATCTGGGGCAAGTCGGTGTGGGAGACGGATGAAATCCTGCATAAGAAACACCAGGACCCGTTGCTCAGGATTGCCTGCGTCGGCCGTTCGGCTGAAACCGGTTGTTTATATGCGGGAATCATCAATGATCTGCACCGCGCCGCCGGCCGTTCCGGCGTGGGCACAGTGATGGCTTCCAAGAACCTCAAGGCGGTTGCCATGCGCGGCACGAAAGGAGTGGGCAATATCAAGGATCCGCTGGGATTCATCCGGGCCACACAGGCGGGTAAAAAAATACTTGCTGAAAATGCCGTCACCGGCCAGGGTTTGCCCAAATTCGGTACGCAAGTGCTGATGAATGTGATTAACGAGATCGGCGCCATGCCGACACGTAACATGCGCGAGGTGCAATTCGAGGGATCCAGCAAGATCTCCGGCGAGGCCATGCATGAACCGCGTAAGAGCGACGGCAAGCCGAACCTCACGACCAATGCCGCCTGCTTCGCTTGCACGATCGCCTGTGGGCGCATCTCTACCATTGATAAGGGCCATTTCTCCGTGCAGAACAAGCCGCAATACTGGGGCAATTCCGGCGGGTTGGAATATGAGGCGGCGTGGGCGCTGGGTTCCGATGCCGGTATTGATGATCTGGATGCCCTGACCTATGCCAATTTCCTCTGCAACGAGGATGGTTTTGACCCGATCTCTTTTGGTTCAACGTTGGCGGCGGCGATGGAACTGTTTGAGGCGGGGATCATCACCACCAAAGAAACCGGAGGAATGGAACTCAAATTCGGTTCCGCCCAGGCGCTCATCTGGGCGGCCGAGGTGGTGGCGAAGGGCGAAGGTTTCGGCCGGGAACTCGGTCTCGGATCAAAACGCCTCTGCGAAAAATATGGCAGGCCCGAACTCTCCATGACCGTGAAGGGACAGGAATTCCCGGCCTATGATCCACGCGGTATCCAGGGCATGGGCCTGACTTATGCAACGTCCAACCGCGGCGCCTGCCATCTGCGCAGCTATACCGTGTCCTCGGAGGTGCTCGGCATCCCGGTGAAAACCGATCCGCTGGTTACCGAGGGCAAGCCGGAACTGGTGAAGGCCTTCCAGGACGGCACCGCGGTCGTGGATTCCACCGGCCTGTGTGTATTCACGACCTTCGCCTGGACACTCGATGACATCGCTCCGCAGGTCAACGCGGCCTGTGAAGGCGAGTGGACCACGGGAAAATTACTGGAGGTCGGCGAACGCATCTGGAACATGGAACGGGACTTTAATCTGGCGGCGGGGCTGACGAGCAAAGACGACTGTCTGCCACCGCGCATGGTGAAAGAGGCGGCAAAAACCGGGCCGGCGCAGGGACTGGTCAATGGTCTCGATAAAATGCTCCCGCATTATTACGAGATACGCGGCTGGACCAAAGAAGGTGTGCCTACCCAGGAAACCCGCAAACGCCTGGGGCTTTGATGAATGTGATTAGTGATTGGTGATTAGTGATTAGTGATTAGTGATTGGTGATTGGCGGAAGGTGTTTTCTATTTCCCTCCCCCTTTACGGGGGAGTAGAACTTTTTCCCTCCCCCTTTATGGGGGAGTAGAACTTTTTCCCTCCCCCTTTACGGGGGAGGGCCAGGGTGGGGGTGAAAGGTAACAATCACACCCCTATCTCCACCTTCCCCCGTGAAGGGGGAAGGGGCTATTAAATTCCCTCCCCCTTTACGGGGGAGTAGAACTTTTTCCCCCCCTTTACGGGGGAGTAGAACTTTTCCCCTCCCCCTTTACGGGGGAGGGCGAGGGTGGGGGTGAAAGGTAACGATCAAGCCCCCATCCCCACCTTCCCCCGTGAAGGGGGAAGGGGCTGTTAAATTCCCTCCCCCTTTAT
>Ga0326597_10004864_pt1 | contig 18782 bp, 20 predicted proteins | sample RVTome_12_FD_203789 | JGI IMG/M metagenome (GOLD analysis project Ga0326597, IMG submission 203789) | Soil microbial communities from uranium-contaminated site in the Upper Colorado River Basin, Wyoming, United States - RVT100D185 | ecosystem: Environmental > Terrestrial > Soil > Contaminated >... | reverse complement strand
AACAAATCCAAAATTCCAAGTCCAAGACTACAAAGAGCAGATTCCTCGCTTCGCTCGGAATGACAGCATCGGGCGAAGGTTTATGCTTCGATAGACTCCGCCGAAGCCGGCTCGGCAAGCTCCACAAAACAGGAAAAAGCGTGGCCGTAGAAAATGGGCGCCTGCACGAGTCGAATCGCCGGCTGGGGAGCGCGAGGCCGATGCGAGTTTGGGATTCCTGCAAGACCGGGTGGCGCTCGGGACCGAAGGTCGAAAGAAAATTGAAGGCGACCTGCGCGCCGAAGACGTCTTTGGGAATTTCCTGGAATGCAAGCAGGTGGATGGTCTGGCGGCTCAGCTCTTCGATGCCCGGCTTGCCGCGCTCGCTGACGGATTCGAGAATCGTGGCCGCAGACCGAACGACCTCAAAGCTCCGGGAAAGGCATCCGAGGATACCGGCGAGGGCCATGGCCACGGGGTGGGCCGAGACAGTGAGGAGGCCGTCAAACGTGTTGCTTTCGCCGCGACTTTCCCTGCGGCTTCCATGCCCATTGCAGAGGCTCTCGACCAAAGGGGCCCGCAGCAGAGCGCGGGGATGGGAGTCGAGCGAGATACTCAGGTCAATGATCTCGCAGCCGGCTTCTTCGGCCATCCGCCAGTGCGCTTCGGTGAACGCGGGCGAAGAGGCGAAGACGGCGAACGTCATGTCGCGGAAGCTGTCCCTGGTGACGGGGAGGATGATGGCCGGCTCTTCGTCAAACTCGGTGAGCTGCCCGTGGGCTTCTTCCACGTCGAGCAGAGACAGCCGGCCGACCGGAAAGCCGCGCTCCTGGAGAAGCGTCTTGACCTCCTTGCCTTTGAGCGTGGAGGCGCCGACGAGAGCGAGATTGAATGGGGGGATCTCGGGGTCAGTCATGCGCTATACCCGGCGCCCTTACGGGAAGGAAAGACCCACGGTGCAAACAACGTGCCGTGGCTGCCCGTTCTTTACGAGAAAATATCATGGCAGAGGGCCTGCTGCATGTCTGAATCAAGACTAACCTCAGGGGCTAAAGCCCGATTGATCTGGCGGCGTTTGCGGCAGACTGAAGTCGTGCCCTGACGAAAACCAAGGGTATCACGAAGGCAGTGCCCTGAAGCAAGTCCGCTATGCGCTCGGCTCCTCGGCGGGAGAGGGAGCCCCGGCCGGGCTGCGGCGAAGCGCTTGCGAGAGCTTGAGGTAAACGCCGGAGAGAACGTAGGTGGAGGCGAGGGCCATCAAAACGGGCTTGGAATAAAAATAGATGCCGGCGAAGATCATGCCAAAGAAAATGACGACGGCGAACTTGCGCTTGCGGCGGAGGTCGAGCTCCTTGAAACTGTAATAACGCCAGTTGCTGACCATGAGCAAGCCAATGGCGACCAGAAGGAGCAGCCAGAAGGGGACCCAGAGCCATTCGGCGCGCGGGTAGCCGCCGTAGATGTGGATGATGGCGGCGACGAGTCCGGCGGCGGCCGGGGTCGGAAGTCCGACAAAGAACTTGCGTTCCGGGCTGCCTACGGGCGCGCTGCTCTGGAGGTTGAAGCGGGCCAGGCGGGCGGCGGCGGAAATGACAAACAGGAAACTGATGAGCCAGCCAATGGCGGTCAGATGCTGCGCAAGCGCGGCGGCAGACAGAGTCAGCACGGAGCGAACTCCCCAGGCAAGGCCCAGAAACGCGGGAGCGACTCCGAAGGAGATGGTGTCGGCGAGCGAGTCAAACTCCTTGCCGAAGGCGCTGCTGGTGCCCATGAGGCGGGCGAGGCGGCCATCGAGGCCGTCAAACAAAACGGCGAAACCGATGGCCCGCGCGGCGGCGTCAAAGTGCCCGGAGGCGGCGGCGAGATCGGTGGCGATCAACTGGCTGGCGCGAAGCGTTTCGGTCAGTGCCAAGAAGCCGCAAAAGACGTTGGCAATGGTGAAGAAGCTCGGCAGGACGTAGGCGCCTCGCCGGGGCTGCTGGGGACGGGTTTCGGAACTATCCATAGAACCATCCTTTAGAACAACCCTGTGGCCATGAGATGGCCATAGGAACGGCCAGCGAACGATGCTCCGTTCTCGAACCGATCAAAGACGCAACCGATTATACAACATCAGCGGGACGGTTCAGCCGGGCCAGGACGCTGGCGCCTCCACGGACACGGTCGCCGACGACCACAGCCGGAGGAGTCTCGATGGGAAGGAAGACATCCACGCGCGAGCCGAACTTGATGAGGCCGACGCGCTCGCCGCGCTCGACGCGGTCTCCGAGCTTCTTGCGGAACACGATGCGGCGCGCAATGGTTCCGGCAATCTGTTTGAAAATGACCGTCACGCCGTCGCCCTCGACGGTGACGGTGTTCTGCTCGTTCTCGACGGAGGCCTCCGGGCGGAACGCCATCAGAAAGCGGCCGGGCTGGTAGCGGAGGCTGCGGATGGTACCCGCAAGCGGGGAGCGGTTGACGTGCACGTCAAAGACGGAGAGGAAAATGCTGATCTTCCAGGCGCGGCGGCCATCGAGCTCGATCTCGCGGACGTCCACGACTTTGCCGTCGGCGGGGGAAACGACAACGTCGCCGGCAGGAACAAGGCGCTCGGGGTCGCGAAAAAAATAGAGGACAAAAGCGGCCAGAAACCAGGAGGGCGCTCCCCAGAGGGGGCCGCCCAGCCAGGCGGCAAACAGTCCGAGAAAGAGCAAGGCAAAGCTGTAGTGGATTCCGTCCCTAACCATGTCCTCCCTCTTACACCGCAGGGATATCGGGCGGTCGATGCCGGCGACCGGGGCCCAGCATCATTATAAACCCAGCGGGATGGCAAAGAGAAAAGCCCCCCGCACAGGGCAAAATAGAGACAAGAAAGGCCGGGGGGCTGGTCTTGTGGTTGGAGATGGCGGCCTATTGAGTCAGGCAACCATCGCGTTTGTATCTCTGAAGAAGCATTTCCATCTGATCTTTCAGAGACAGCTTGAGCTTCTTCAGCTTGATTTCCTCAATCCGATCGTCATCGGTGAGGTGAGGATGGCCGTAGAGTTCTTCCAGTTTTCGTTTGTATTCGGAATGTTCGTGGGCTAACCGGGAAAACTCTTCATTGGTTGCAATCAGTTCTTGCTTCAGTTCCTCAAGACTTCTGTCCATTTCGTGAAGGACACCTCCTGAGTGGGCTGAGGACACCCTCAACGTAACATCCCTTCAGAGGAATTGCAAGAGTGGAAAACGTGGGGGAGGAAGAGGCTAACGAGTCTGGGGTGATACCGCAGAACGAAAGGAAGCAAGACAACCCCTTCCGGGGTTGAATATGCTTCCAGGGCCTCGTTTCCGTAGGTTAAAACCTACGGCTACTCATCGGCAGCCCCTTCGGGGCAATGATCCCGCAGGGCGGGATCACGCAGACGCTTGCGGCGCGGAATTTGGCCTCCCGCAGGAAGGCAGTGTAGAGTGAAATTGTGGCGGCCAGTCGTCCGAAACGCGCGGCTGCAATGGAGGGGTGAAGCAAGAAGATGTCGAAGGAAGCGTTACAAGAGCGAATCCGAACACTCAAACAGAAGAAAAACGCGCTGATTCTGGCGCATAACTATCAGCTGCCCGAAGTGCAGGACGTCGCGGACATTGCCGGGGACTCGCTGGGATTGTCGCAGGCGGCGGCGCGGACGGATTGCGAGACGATCGTGTTTTGCGGCGTGCACTTCATGGCGGAGACGGCAGCGATCCTTTGCCCGGACAAAAAGGTGCTGCTGCCGGACCGGGAGGCGGGCTGCTCGCTGGCGGAGTCGGCGACGGCGGAACAATTGCGGGCGTGGAAAACGAAGCATCCCGGCGCGGTGGTGGTCTGCTACGTCAACACATCGGCGGAGGTCAAGGCGGAGTCCGACTACTGCTGCACGTCGAGCAACGCGGTGGAGGTGGTGCGGACGATTCCGGAGGACCGGGAAATCCTGTTCATGCCGGACATGTACCTGGGCGCGTACGTCAAGAGCGTTACGGGGCGGGACGTGCATCTGTGGCTGGGCGAGTGCCACGTGCACGCCGGAATCCGGCCGGACACAATCGCGGAGATGCGCGAGGCGCATCCGGAGGCGGAGCTGCTGGTGCACCCGGAATGCGGCTGCACGACCTCCTTCCTCTACTACGACGCGGCGGGCGACCTGCCGGGCAAGACGCACTTCTGCTCGACGGAAGGAATGGTGCGGCACGCCAGGCAGTCCCCGGCCAAGGAATTCATCGTGGCGACAGAGACGGGAATCCTGCATCGCATGAGGCAGGATTTGCCCGGCAAGAGGTTCTACCCGGCCCGCGAGGAAGCCGTCTGCCGCTACATGAAGAAAATCACGCTGGAGAAGGTGCTGCGGTCGCTCGAAGAGGACGTGCACCAGGTGACGGTGCCGCCGGCGATTGCCGAGAAGGCAAAGGGAGCAATCGACCGCATGGTGGCGATCACGTAGGCCGTTTATCCCGCAACCAAATCCAGAGCGAGGACAAGAGCGTCCGCGGGCGGGGCGGCATAGTAACCGCGGCGGCGACCGGAAATGCGGAAACCGTGGCGTTCGTAAAAGAGGATGGCGGGGTGGTTGGTGTCCCGAACCTCCAGAAACATGCGGCGCACACCGCGCTGAAGTGATTGCTGGATCGCTTCGGCAAGCAGTAGGGAGGCAATGCCGCGACGCCGCGCGGAGGGCAGCACGGCGAGATTCAGCAACTCGGCTTCATCACTTGCCACACGAAAACAAATGAATCCGACGACGCCGGCTTCCGAACCCACTTCGAGCTCCGCGACGCGGCAGGCCCCGGGAAACGCCTCCTGGAGGAATCGTTCGTAATCGGCGCGGCTCCAGGAGGCAGCTTCGGGCGAAGCAGCGGCGATGGCGAGGATGGTGTCGAGGTCAGGGGCAGCGAGGGGGCGTGTTTGGATCATGGAAATGGATTCCAAGACAAAAGCAGGTCCTTCTCCCGCTTCGCAAAATCAGGATGACCGCATCAGTAGTTTTTTCCATAGTCTGCCGAGACAAGTGCAGGTCCCTCGTCGCCGCGCTCCTCGGGATGACATGCGGAGCGGGTTGCGGGAAGAGCGAGTTGGTTCCGGGGCACGGGTTCGGGATCATTCCTTCCAAAACAACTCCGCATCGGAGGCGCGGACGTAGTTGGCATCGGCGGCAAGGGCGCCGATTCCCTTCCCTTGCCGGAACCGGGTGACGGCCATGCGCGCGACGGCGCCGGCGAGCTGGGGCGAAACGCGAATGAGCGAGCCGGCGGTCCAGCCGAGTTCCTCGATGGCGGACAAAAAAGGCGCTTCATCGGTGACGCAAAACCGGAGGTGTTGTGGTCCAATGCCAATGCCGGAGTCTTGGATCTGTTTCAGGAAAGATCGGAGAGAGCAGACGGAATCGGGGATGAGGGGGTGGAAGCCGGCTCCCCCGGCAGAGCGTTCTTCGGTTGTGTAGACCGCGCCGAAGATCTGGCCGCGGCGGGCGTCCAGGATAGGGGCCAACAGACAGTGACGAGTGACGAGTGGCGAGTGACGAGCGGGGGACAACGCCGGATCAAGGGCGATGCCGCCGAGCGCGGAAAAGGCAAGGGCTTCGAGGGTTGAGACGGGGATGATCGGCCTGTCGTGGACCTCGGCGAGGCCCTTAACGGCAGTCAGGCCGAGTCGGACTCCCGTGAAGGCGCCCGGACCGGCGGTGACGGCGAAGAGATCGAGGTTGGCGGTGGTGAGGCCGTGGCGGGCCAGGAGCTGGCGGATCTCTTCATGGAGGGCCACGCTGCGCCAGCCGGGCGGCAGGGCTACAAGCTCCGGCTCGCTGATTGCGCGGCCGCCGCCGGAAGAAGACGCGTCCTGCCGGGAAAGCGCGAGGCTTCCCGGATCGAGGCAGGTATCCACGGCGAAGATGTTCATAGGGCTACGTCTGATCTGTCGGCCCGCTGGCGCTGCGCGACGAGCGCTTGGGTTCACCTCGGACAGGACCTAGGGCCGTTCGGCACAGGCCAACCCCTTCGGGGTTGATTCGTCCTCCAACGATCCTGGCTCCGTAGGTTGAAACCTACGGCTATTCATCGTTTGCCCCTCCGGGGCAGGCAGAATTCCAATATACTTGGGTTCGGAAGGTTGTGCTAAGATTCCTTTCGAAAAGGTAAACGCGAATCGGATGGCTTCCCAAACAGATCAACCACAGCGGCTGCGGGTTCTAAGCGGATTGCGGCCCACGGGTGAGATCCACATCGGACACCTGGCCGGGGCGCTGCGGAACTGGATCGAGCTGCAAAAAAAATACGAGTGCTACTTCTTCATCGCCGACTGGCACGCGCTGACGACGCATTACGCCGACACGAGCGATCTGCAGAGGAATATCGCGGGAAACGTCCTGGACTACCTCGCGGCGGGGATCGACCCGGAGCAGGCGACGCTGTTTGTGCAGTCCGACGTGCCGGAGCATGCGGAGCTGCACCTGCTGCTGTCGCTGATTACGCCGCTCGGGTGGCTGGAGCGCGTGCCGTCGTATAAAGAGCAGCGGGAACAGATCCGGGACAAGGACCTGGGGACTTACGGGTTCCTGGGCTACCCGGTGCTGCAATCGGCCGACATCCTGATGTACCGGGCCGATTACGTTCCGGTGGGAGAAGACCAGGTTTCGCACATCGAGCTGACGAGGGAAATCTGCCGGCGGTTCAACAACTATTATGGGGAAGTGTTTCCCGAGCCGCAGCCGCTGCTGACCGCGACGCCGCGCGTGCCCGGAACCGACGGGCGCAAGATGAGCAAGAGCTACGGGAACGCGATTTCGCTGAGCGACCCGGAGGCGGCGGTCCGCGAGAAGGTCTCGAACATGATTACGGACCCGGCGCGCCAACGGCGGTCGGACCCGGGCAACCCGGACATCTGCCCCGTGTTCGCGTACCACAAGCTGTACTCGCCGCAGGATACGGTCGAGATGGTGAACGTCGAGTGCCGGCGGGCCGGGATCGGATGCGTGGATGACAAGAAGCTGATGACCGCGAGCCTGCTGCAGGCGCTGGCGCCAATCCAGGAGCGGCGGCGCGAGCTGGAGAGCAAGCCGAGCACGGTGCGGGAGGTTCTGGAGGACGGCGCGCGGAAGGCGAAAGTCACGGCCGAGGAAACGATGGACCGGGTGCGGACGGCAATGAATTTGAAGCCGGGCGTGGAACAGAGCGCGGCGGAGTGACCGCAGCCGCGGGGCCCGCTCGAGTTCCAGCCGATCGGCGGAAAGGAAGTAGTTGCATGCATTCCATTAGGAGCTTCCCTGGGCGACCAGCTTGGATCCGGAAGTGTCTCGTTGTCCTCGCAGTCCTGGCGGGGTGGCCGATGCCGGCGCGCGCGCAGACTACGCAGTGGATTGAGCAGTTCGGGACCGGAGGGGACGACGATGCCTGGGGAGTGGCTGCGGACGCCTCGGGCGTCTACGTGGTGGGGCAGACACCCGGCGGCTTGCCCGGACTGAGCTCTTCCGGGGGAGACGATGCCTTTATCCGCAAGTACGACACAGAGGGCACGGAAGTGTGGACGCGCCAGTTCGGCACGAACAGAAATGATGCGGCAACAGGAGTGGCCGTGGACGCCTCCGGCATCTACGTTGTGGGCAGGACAATTGGTGTGCTGCCGGGGCAGTTCGCCTCCGGGGGCGGCGATGCTTTTGTTCGCAAATACGACGCCAGCGGCAGGGAGGTGTGGACACGGCAGTTCGGCTCCATCCGCCCCGACCAGGCGAACGGGGTAGCGGTGGACGATTCCGGCGTCTATGTGGTGGGGTGGACCTCCGGTGCGCTGCCGGGGCAGACCGGCACCGGGGGAGACGATGCCTTTATCCGCAAGTACGACACCAATGGGAATGAGCAGTGGACGCGCCAGTTCGGCAGTGCTGACCGGGATGAGCCGTTTGGAGTGGCCGTGGACGCCTCGGGCATTTATGTCGCTGGAGCTACTTTAGGCACTTTGCCGGGACAGACCGCCTCCGGGTTCTCCTCGACCGACGCTTTTGTCCGCAAGTACGACGTGGACGGCGTCGCGCAGTGGACGCGCCAGTTTGGAAGCGCCGGCTCCGATGACGCCAACGGAGTGGCCGTGGACGCCACCGGTGTTTACGTCGGGGGACGGACCTCGGGAGAGCTGCCGGGACAGTCCACCGCAGGAAATGCCGATGCTTTTGTGCGCAAGTACGATGCCGGCGGCGCCGAGCTGTGGACGCGCCAGTTCGGGACCGGCAGCGCGGATCAGGCAAATGCGCTAGCAGCGGACGGCGGAGGCGTCTACATCGTAGGGCGGACTTTGGGCCTGCTGGCAGGTCAGCTCAACGAAGGCGAAGAAGATTTGTTTGCGCGCAAGTATAACTCCAGCGGAAGCGTGCAATGGTCGAGCCAGGAGGGCTCCGAAGAGACAGATAGCGCGAATGCCGTGGCTGTGTACAACTCGGGCGTTTATGTCGCAGGGACCACAGAAGACAAGCTGGCGGCGGAGAGGAGCGCCGGGGCGCGGGATGCCTTCCTATTGCAATTGCGGACAAACACTCCCTGCAGCTACTCGATCGCCCCGACCAACGAGTCGTTCCCGGTCAGTGGAGGGACGGGGAGCGTCGAGATCACGGGCTCGAGAAACTGCGGCTGGACAGCCGTGAGTAACACAAGCTGGATTGAGATCACGTCCGATAGCAGCGGGACCTTCCGGGGCGTGGTGGACTACACGGTGGCGGCCAACAGCGGCGCGGCTTCCCGCACCGGAACGCTGAGCGCCGCCGGGCTCCGGTTCACCATAACCCAGGCCGGCACAGCGTCGCTGAATCCGGCGGTGGATGAGGGCGGGGTGGTGAACAACGCCAGCTATTCGCTTGCGTCGTCGTCCGTGGCGCCGGGGATGATAGCAGCCATCTTTGGAAGAGACCTGACGGACGGCAGCTCCTGCGTTCCGCCCTCTTGCACTCCGAGTTTTGAAGCGGGCAGGCTGCAGACCACCCTGGCGGGAGCTACGGTAACAGTGAACGGAACGCCGGCGCCCATGTTCTATGCTACCCCGTTGCAACTGGGTCTGCAGATTCCCTATGAGCTGTCCGGTGACTCGGCCTCGATTGTCGTGACGGTGGGAGGGCGCTCGAGCACCCCGCGCCCCGTTCCGCTGGAACCGCTCTCGCCGGGCATTTTCGCTTTCAGTCAGGATGGCCAGGGGGCCGGAGCGGTCACCCATGCCGATGGAACGTCAGTGAGTGAGCAGAACCCGGCCCAGCCAAGCGAGGTCGTGATTCTTTATGCTACCGGGCTGGGGCAGGTGACGCCGCTCGTGCCGACGGGAGCCCTCCCGACGGATCTCACGGAAACGGTGACCCAGCCCGCGGTAACGGTGGATGGAGTTGCGGCGGAAGTTCTATTCTCCGGCTTGTCGGGATGCTGCGTGGGGTTGAACCAGGTGAATCTGCGGATTCCATCCAGCACGCGCACGGCATCGGACATTCCGGTGGTGGTCAGCATCGGCGGGAGAGAGAGCAATCCGGTGACGATTGCGGTGGGTCCGTAGGAGCACGGTCCCGGGTGTCAGGCGTCAAGGATAGTGGAGTCCCTGGTCGCCCGCCCTTCGGCCGTGACGCGTGAGGCGCGCGCCCGGTGAGGAGCAGAAGGCCCGGGAGGGGACGCGCCTAGTTCACACGCAACGCCGGGTGGACGCTCCTTTACAGTCGCGGCTCGAATGGAACAACCGATGGAACAGCCATACAGCGTGCATCTGGAAGCGTACGAGGGGCCGCTCGATCTGCTGCTGGATTTGATCCGCAAGCAGGAGATCAACATCTACGACATCCCGATTGCGAAGATCACGGGGCAGTATCTGGAATACGTGCAGCAAAACCTGGAGCGGCTGAACGCGGAGGCGGCGGGGGAGTTTCTGCTGATGGCGGCGACGCTGATCCACATCAAGTCGCGGATGCTGCTGCCGCCCGATCCGACGCTCACGCCCGAAGAGCAGGAAGACCCGCGGGCGGAGCTGGTGCAGCAACTGCTGGAACACGAGAAGTTCAAGAAGGCCGCGCAGATGCTCCAGCAAAAGCAGGTGGTGCAGAACGCGACGTGGTCGCAGCCGGGCTTGCATGCGTTTCTCGATCCGGAGGCGGAGCCGTCGCTCGCGGTGTCGCTCTACGACCTGGTCAAGGTGTTCCAGCAGGTGCTCGACCGGGCCAAGCAGAAGCCGCTGCTCGATGTGGAGGAAGAAACGGTCAGCGTGGCCGAGATGATGCAGAATCTGTGCCGGCTGCTCGCGGCGCGCCGGGAAGCGCTGCCGCTCCAGGAAGTGCTCGACGGCCTGCGGTCGCGCGACGCCCTCGTGGCGACGTTTCTGGCGCTGCTCGAACTGGTGCGGCTGCAAGCCGTGGCGGTGCGGCAAAAAGACCTGTTCGGCGAAATCCTGTTGCGGAAATTCCATAAGTTTGATGAAGTCATCGCAGGGGCGCAGCGGGTGGACGAGGAGTATAGGTAACAGTTGTTAGCTGTAAGTGATCCGTTGTTGCTTTGAGAGGGCGAGTGGAGAATCAGGAACAGGATAAGGGTTTGCAGGCGGCGGTGGAGGCGATTGTCTACGTCGCCGATGAGCCGGTGACAGTGGACCAAATCTCCGTCGCGCTCGGGGCAATCAGCCATGAGAGCGTCCGGGAAGCGCTGCGGCGGCTCGAAGAGCGGTACCGGGCCGACGACCACGGGATTGAAGTGCGCGAGATTGCGGGCGGATACAAGATGTTCACGAAGCCGGAGCACCACGAGACGGTGCGGCGGTTCGTGAAGGAATTGACGCCGCCGCTGAAGCTCTCGATGGCTGCGCTCGAAACGCTCGCCACGGTGGCCTACCGCCAGCCGATTACGCTGCCGGAGATCCAGCAGATCCGGGGCGTGGACGCGACCGGCGCCGTCAAGACGCTGCTCGACCGGAAGCTGGTGACGACGGCCGGGCGCAAGAACGTGATCGGACGGCCGATCCTTTACCGGACGACGAAAGAATTTCTGATGCAGTTCGGGCTGAGCCGGGTGGACGAGCTGCCGAGCATCGAGGAATTCGAGGAACTGGCCCGCGCCGCGCTCGGCGATGCTTTTGGCCCGGCCTTCCACGAGACGCAGGGGGAATTGCTGCCAGCGGATGCGGAGCCGGCGGAGCCTTCCGTTGAGCCACAACCCGACAGCATCTCCGATCCCTCGAACCCCGACGAGAACCCCCATGGCGCTTGAGCGCCTCCAGAAAATCATCTCGCGCGCCGGCATCGCTTCGCGCCGCAAGGCCGAGGAGATGATTCTGGAAGGACGTGTGAGCGTCAACGGCGCCGTTGAGCGCGAACTGGGAAGCAAGGCGGACGCGGCGACGGCGCAGATCCTGGTGGACGGAAAGCCGATCCGCGCGCCGCGCCAGATCATATACGTTGCGCTCAATAAGCCGCGCGGGTGCGTGACGACGCTCTCCGATCCGGAAGGCCGTCCGACGGTGATGGACTATCTGAAGGGCGTCAAAGAGCGCGTGTATCCGGTGGGGCGGCTCGATTTCCATACGGAGGGATTGCTGCTGCTGACGAACGACGGCGAGTTTGCAAATCGCGTCATGGCGGGAGCGGCGGCAGTCCCGAAAACGTATTGGGTGAAAGTGGCTGGAAGGCCGGAGCCGGCGAGCCTCGACAGACTGCGCCAGGGGATCGTGCTCGAAGGGCAAAAGACGCGCCCGGCGGAAATTCGATTTCTGCCGCGAGACAGAGGAAAACCGACGGGGCGGGAGTCGGATAATCCGTGGCTCGAAGTCGTGCTGCGCGAGGGGCGGCAAAACCAGATCCGGCGAATGTTCGAGCGGATCGGAAATCCGGTGCGCAAGCTGAAGCGCGTGCGGATCGGGCCCGTGGAGTTGGGCAGCCTGCCGCTCGGAGCCCATCGCCCTCTGACGACGGAGGAGGTCCGAGGCTTACGGGGCAAGCGAAAACCGATATTAGCCACTGAGGCACAGAGGACACAGAGAATTACTGGTCCAAGACAAGAAAGACAACGGCATAGTCGCAGGACTCCCCGCAAGGCAAGAACGGTTGGTGCCGGTGATGAGTGAGGGCGACGAGGCAATTATCCGGGGAATTCTGGAGACGGCGCGCGTGATCGCGGTGGTGGGGCTGTCGCGGCACGCGTGGCGGCCGAGCAACCGGGTCTCCGGGTACATGCAGGCCGCGGGCTACAGGATTATTCCCGTGAACCCGAACGAGCGGGAAGTGCTCGGCGAGAAGGCCTATGCGACACTCGACGATGTTCCGGAAAGGATCGACCTGGTGAACGTGTTCCGGCGCTCGGAATTTGTCCCTCCGGTGGTCGAAGCGGCGATCCGGGTGGGGGCCAAGGCGGTGTGGATGCAGGAAGAGGTCATCCACGAGCAGGCGGCCCGGCAAGCACGGTCAGCAGGGCTGCCGGTGGTGATGGACCGGTGCATCATGCAGGAACATATGAGGTGGAAGAGGCAGTAGGAAGTGGAGAAGCGCAAGCAGGTCCTTCGTCGCTCGCTCCTCAGGATGACCGGAGCTTTTCAAAGCTCGCGGCTGATCCAGACGACTTCGCCGCGGACGATCGACAAGATATCTTTATCTTCAAGTGATACTTCAACTGCCTTGCCCTCGCGCCAGCTCGGATTCTCAGCGACGAGAACGAGCGAATTGCCGGCAAGGCCGCAGTGGCGCAGCCCGGCGCCTCCTTCGAGCGATACGGCGTAAATGCGATCCAGATTCGGGGCGCGGCGGCGGGCCGGGTTCGTGTCGAGCAGAACGAAATCGAGCGGCTGGACGGCCGGAACCATGGCGTCTTCCTTGGAGCTGACGGCGATCAGCAGCGGGCGGTGGAACTCGCTGACAAAACTGCGCAGGAAAGCGCGGTAGCCCTCGATGCGGCCCTCTGGGGGAAACGGGTGTCCCGGGCCGAGCTTGCCCTTGAGCAGCGGCACGTCGGCGTAGTCGCTGTTGGCGTAGTCGAGGCGCGGCACCCGCTTCATCATTTCCTCGACCGAGATCAGGTCCTCGAGATCAATCCCCAGGTAGCGGAAAAGCTGGTTGAGCGTGGCGATGCGGAAGTTGCCGCGGCCGTTAAGAAAGCGGCTGACGTGCGCCTGCTCGATGTCGAGCGCCTCGGCAATCTGGCGCTGCGTGGCCCCGAGCGCGATGCGCTCCTTGAGCAGCTGCCGCAGCTTTTCCTGGACTGTGAGCAAGTCCATCGACCGTCCTCCCAAGGGCTCCAGAGTGATTATACTGCGGACGAAATAAAGTGCTTGACAATATTCGTTATAAGAATATACTCATAACACATACGGTGTTCCATATATGATACGTCATAGGAGCGCCCAAACGGGAGTGCTGGATGACGCTCACGAAAGAGGAGATGGAAGCGAAGCTGGCCGCGATCGAGGATCGCGTTGCCCTGCTCCGCCAGGTGGTGGACCGACTCGAAAGACGCCTGGACCGGAAGGATGAGATGTTGGGGGATTGGGCGCTCATCCTGCGGGCCGCGGCGGCGGTGATCGAGGGGGAGATGCGGCAGACGGAGGAAGAAGGAGACGCAACTTCCGTATGAAGGACAGTGCCGTTTCGGGAGAGGCTCTGATATGATGAACATGATGCAGCAACGATTGCCGTTGATTGAAGAAAAGACCGAACGTCGCCGAAGGACGCAAGGGGGAGTCTGCACTTCCGAAGTAGTCCTTTCAGCTCATGCTGGCGACAATTCCGAGATTTTCCCAAAGATAATGGAATTGCACGTCGCCAAAGGCTCTACGGTCGCCGACGTTACGTATGGCAGTGGAATTTTTTGGAAGAAAGTTCCCGCCGACAATTATCGTTTGCTCCCATCGGATATCAGTACTGGGGTGGATTGTCGAAACTTGCCCTACGATAGTGGTTCTCTGGACTGCGTAGTCCTCGATCCACCATACATGGAAGGGTTATACCGAAAGGACAAAGGCCACCTAGCAGGCTCAGGCTCGCACGCGGCTTTCCGGAAAACTTATTCTAACGGTGATGAGACAACTGCAGGTCCGAAATGGCATGGGGCTGTTTTGGATATGTATTATAGGGCAGGGACTGAAGCCTATCGGGTCCTCAGACCGAGCGGAGTTCTTATCGTCAAATGCCAAGACGAGGTGTCGGCCAACACGCAAAGGCTGACGCACGTGGAGATTATCAATCGCTACGAAGAGCTGGGCTTTTACGCCAAAGACCTTTTTGTAATGGTTCGTCAGAACAGCCCGTGTATTACCCGGCTTAAGAAGCAGGTGCACGCTCGTAAGAATCACTCCTATTTTCTCGTGTTCACTAAGGGCTCACCGCCGCATTCTTTTCGCTATCAATCCGTCAAGGACGGCCAATAGCTCTTCCGCGAAGGGTGCTTGGAGCGGCCACGTAATCTGCATTGCGCTCTTGAGCAAGTATTGTTGCTGTTCCGGTGTGTAGCCCCTCCAAGTTGTGCGGGGAAGGTCTTCATTAAGCGCAAAAGCAAATCGCCATTGATTCCCGAAGGAAAACAGGCACACCGCCAGAAGATCAAATCCCCCGACTAGCAAACAATTTGTGGTTAAGCTCTGCCCATTGGGCAGCATGACTTTCGTGGTATCGCTCGCGTTGCACTGGAAGGTTCCCTTATAGGCTCCATCCACATATCTGACCTTTGGTGTGTCCAGGCACTTCACTTCCAACCTCACAGTTATGCCTCGATACTCAAACCGGAAATCGTACTTCTGCGTCCGGTCGTGGGACCGGGGTCGAGTCAAATTTAGAATTTCGGGGCGGGCGAGCCACTTCTTTTTGAGTTTATATTCAGCGACGTAGCCAAACATCAAGCCCCGCATGCTTGGATTTTCCGCGACGATTTCTGACAATTCGGCGGGGGTAATATCCCAATCCCGAAGCAGATCAGCATGATTCATATTGGTTGTCCCGATTGTTCCGAGAATTCCTCCGCCGGGGCGGCGCCGAGGGTGCCGGGGGATGTTTCGATGATGCGGGCGGCGGCGACGTTGGGGTCGTGGTCGAAGACGCAAATCCACTTTTCGCGCATGGCACGGGGAAGAATCTCCCGCTTGGTGGCGAAGGTCTCGAGCGGGTTCAGGTCGAAGGCGGCAATCCAGGCGAATGGAACGTGGTGAGTGGTCGGGATCAAATCACCTAAAAAAGCAACGGTCTGGTCGCCGGCGCGGATGAGGACGCCCTGGGTGTAGAGCGAGTGGCCGGGGACGGGGAGAATTTGAACGCCGGGGGCGGCGGAGTGCTCTCCGGTGACAAGCTCCCAGCGGGGCTCGTCAACAGGAAGATAGTCCTCGGGGCTGAAGCTGGCGTGATCGCGCTCGGAGTGCGAATGCTGGGCGCGCTCCCACTCGCCGCGCTGGGACCAATAGCGGGCGTTCGGAAACGTGGGGACGAGGCGGTCGCCGTCGCGGACGGTGTTCCAGCCGGCGTGGTCGAAGTGCAGGTGGCAGTTGATGACGTCGGTCACGTCCTCGGAACGGACGCTATGACGGGCCAGCTCGTCGAGGAGCGTCGAGGGCTGCTCGACGGTGTAGCGGTCAGTGAATTTCTCCGACTGCTTGTTTCCCTGCCCCGAGTCCACGAGGATGGTCCGGCTGCCGGTTTGGACGAGCAGGCACCGGACCGCAAGCCGGACACGGTGGCGCGAGTCCGGGGGCATCCGCTTCTCCCAGACCACGCGCGGGACAACGCCGAACATGCCGCCGCCGTCGAGATGGAAATGGCCGTCGAGGATTGGTGTGATTTCGATGTCTTTGAATCGCATAGGTGTGCTTCTCGATCAATACCGGCCAACCCCTTCGGGGTTGGTCTTCTTCTCTACTCCTGTTTTACCGTAGGTTGAAACCTCCGGCGATTCACCGTTTACCCTTTTTCAGGGCAACGCCCATTCCACTACCGCTGTTTGGGATCCGTCAGCTCGCGCAATTCCTGGTAGGCCACTCGAAATGTTCCGAGGCGGATTGCGGGCAGAATAGCAAGCTCCTGTATGATCCGGGCGTCGGCGGCGCTGAGCTCAATCCAGCCGGACGAGACCGAGTCCTTGTGCAGGCGAAAGCGCCACGCCCGCCGCGCCTTCACGAGGCGGACATCCACCTTCAACTTGGGCAGGTTCAGGGAATTGCGCACGGCCTGGGCAAGTGCGGTCTCGAGCTTCGGCGTGCGGCGGGAAGGAGTGGGTTTCTTCGCCATCGGATGTTCCTACGCGCTGCAGATTTGCAGCCTCCGCTCCCTCGCGGTTCCCTCGACTACGCTCGGGACAGGCGCGGCGCGGGTCCTAGAGCTCCTCGGATGCTACCGCTCCAGGGGCTCGGGCTTTTGCCGCATTGCCTCGACCCGCTTGAGGGTCTGCGCGAGCGCACCCGGAGCGCGCGTTTCGAGCCACTGCTCGTGCTTCACGGAAAGGGATTCGAGGTTTCGCAAAAGCAAAGGGTTCTTGCGGGTGTCGCGCATCTGAAGTGTCACTTTCTTGACGCGGAGCCACACCATAAGGCCTTCCGGGTTGTTTTCAAAGTAGAGGTCCTCGTCGAGCATGCCGCGATTGACAATCGAGGCAACCATGTCCCAATAACCGGTCACCATGCGGTAGAAGGCATTTTCCGAGCTTCCGCCAGGACAGACCATGTCAAACTCTTCGAGATTTTCAGCCCAAAAGCTTCCCATCAGCCACGCGCGGGCGTGGCGCAGCTTTTCCTCGCGGCGGAGATCATAAACCTGGAGCAGAATTTGGGCGTGTGTGGGATCCATACGGTCCATAAAACTTTTCCTCCTCGGCTTGGGATTTTTCTTTGCCCCCGCCGGGGCTAGTCTGCCGGCACTCTCCCTTTCACAGGCTACGCCCCAGGGCAGAGTGTTTTACGCCTCCGGAACTCTTCCGATCAATGCATCGCAACCATGCATGGCATCCACTCGAGCGCCTTGGGCTACTCGGGAACCAACTGTCCCGCGGGGCTGATGCGCTCGGCTCCGCCAAGATAGCCGCGGAGCACCTCGGGGATCAGGACGCTGCCGTCCGCCTGCTGATAATTCTCGATGATCGCCATCCAGGTGCGGCCCGTGGGGAGGCCGCTGCCGTTCAGGGTATGGACGAAGTCGGATTTCCCTTTCCCGCCGACCCGGAACCGGATGTTGGCGCGGCGCGCCTGAAAGCTCTCGAAGTTCGAGCAGGAAGAAATTTCCCGATAGATACTCTGGCCGGGAAGCCAGACTTCGAGGTCGTAGGTCTTGGCGGCGCTGAAGCTCATATCGCCAGTGCAAAGCGTGACGACGCGGTAATGCAAACCCAGCCGCTGCAAGAGGTCCTCGGCATGGCCGGTCAGGCGCTCGAGCTCGTCGTAGGAGGTCGATGGGTGGGCAAACTTCACCATCTCAACTTTCTGAAACTGGTGATTGCGGACGATGCCGCGGGTGTCCTTTCCGTAGGAGCCGGCTTCGCTGCGGAAGCAAGGCGTATAGGCGGCGAGGCTGATTGGCAAATCGGCGGCGTCGAGGACTTCGTCGCGGAAAAGGTTTGTGACGGGCACCTCGGCCGTGGGGATAAGCCAGAGATCGGTATTCTCCAAGCGAAACAAGTCCTCCGCAAACTTGGGAAGATTCCCGGTTCCGAACAAGCTGGCGGAATTTACGATAGCGGGAGGAAGCACCTCGCGGTAGCCGTGCTCGCGGCCGTGCACATCGAGCATGAAATTGGCGAGAGCGCGTTCAAGCTTTGCGCCGAGGTCCCAATACACGGCGAAGCGGGCGCCGGCAATCTTGGCGGCGCGCGGGAGGTCGAGAATGCCGAGCGACTCTCCAATGTCCCAGTGCGCGCGGGGCTCAAAGGAAAACTGAGGGGGCTCCCCCCAGCGGCGAACCTCCTGGTTGTCTTCGGACGAACGCCCGACGGGAACACTCGCGTGGGGGATGTTCGGAATGCTGGTAAGAATCTGGCGCAGCTCGTCGTCGAGGACCGCGACTGCTTCGTCAAAGCGCTTGATCTCGTCTCCCACTTGGCGCATTTCCAGTTTGCGGTCGTCGGCGTCCTGACCTTCCTTTTGAAGACGGCCAATTTCCCTGCTCGCCAGGTTGCGGCGATTCTTAAGAGCTTCGACCTCCGTAAGCAGCTTCCGGCGCCGGGTGTCGACGTCACGAAAATTATCGAGGGCGCCAATCATGCCCCGCTGGGCGAGCACTTGCTCGACCTGCTCGAAGTTTTGCCGGACAAATCCAAGATCCAACATGGCGTTCCCTAAAGGGGTTTCTTTGACGGAATCCTGATTTTCATCTCCGCATTCCAGTTTCCTGGAGTCCCGAAGGCAGCTTAAGGAAATACTTTATACCATTCGACGGGGAAATCCGAATTTTGAGTTGGAGGGGGTGGGGGCAAGGCAAAGCGGTGAGAGGTGATCGACGGGGGGCCGAAATACCCGCAACAAATTGAATTAGCATACGGTTAGCCCGTTGGTGAGGCTTGGGCCAAGCAGCGCGGAGGGATAGGAGGAATTCTGCATCTCTATTGAAACATTGCTGTTTACTTCCAGGCCGGGTTAGGCTATAATTGGTATGGATTAGCTTGGAAATGGCAGTCGAGGCACGGGGGTTACCAGATGCTTCGTCGGCCGGAAGTGAAAGCAAGACAAGCGTTTCGAGAAAGAATCCAACGGAGAAACGATGCCAGTAGCGGTAGGCAACAAAAAGGGTGGGCCAGGAAGACGGGCTAAGCCGCGGAAGCGAAAGCTTCCCGGAATGTCCCTGCACGGCCACGGCGTGGCAGTGTCGGTGGCTGAGCGCGTGGAGGACCTGTTGCGGCGCTATCCCGCACTGAGTTCT
>Ga0326597_10004863_pt1 | contig 18782 bp, 21 predicted proteins | sample RVTome_12_FD_203789 | JGI IMG/M metagenome (GOLD analysis project Ga0326597, IMG submission 203789) | Soil microbial communities from uranium-contaminated site in the Upper Colorado River Basin, Wyoming, United States - RVT100D185 | ecosystem: Environmental > Terrestrial > Soil > Contaminated >... | reverse complement strand
GACGATGGCTTCAAGGCGAACCCGGTCTTTTGGCGTGACCGAAACGACGATTCCTGTTCTCATCCCCAAAGCTTGAACCAATTCGAACTATTTGGGAATCCTATGATTGGAGCGATCCACTAGGATCAATCCTAAGTCCAAATTTTCGAGCGAGCTTCTTTACGAGAAAGAACGGTCGAGGTCCAATGTCCGCGTATGAAATCCATATCTTGAATTCGAGATTTAGTGCCAGCGCGACGTCTCTCATGTACTGAGCCATTTGCGTTCCATATCCCTTGCGACGCATTTGAGGCTTCACGAAAAGTTCTTCAACTTCGATGGCGCCGTCGCGTTGCAAAGCGAATGCCCAACCAATGCGTTCGTCCTCTGGACCAACGATCTCACAGCAGTGAACCATGCCGCTTTCGGGTGAGCCAGCGCCCCACCATTGTAATTTGATACCGGAAGCTCGTTCACTATTCGGTTGCTTGTCGAAGATGGGGACCCACCATCCTTCAACCCACGTGGCGTTGAACACGTTATACGGGATGTATCCGTATCCTTTATCACCCCATGAAGTTCCCCAGGAGTTCGCGAATATGAAATGGCCAGGAGCATTGTCATAGCCAACTAAATGGATGCAGTGAAACCCCACCTTCTTATCGCGAGGAGTGGGCATCGCGATGTTTCCCTTGGGTGCCTTGTACCACTGATCGGTGATCTCCAGAGTTGCTGCCACCGTATTGCGGGACGCCAATACAGCCTTACATTCCTCCACAGTCCGCGCCCGTTGATAAACATCAATTCGGAAATCTTTAGCTAGGTCATCGACGCCCCAAGGCTCCCTCGGCGGCCAAGCCGAAGCCCTGCCATCGTAGGGCCACGCACTATCAGGTGGTGCTCCCCATCCGCGACAAATCCTCATGGCGGTGATAGGCCAAGTACCTGTTTGCGGATCGCCAGGATAAGTATTCTCCAACTGACGGCTCCGCACATAGATGTACATCCGGCTGGGTTCGAAATCCTTGGGTGTACGGCTAGGCATAAGGCTAAAGGCCGCGCCTATAGCGCCCGACACTCCCGCACTGGTCACAGCGGACGGTGATGGTGTCGGAGGGGTAGTTTGATGGGGAGAGCCTGCCGGTCATCGCACTGATTAATCCGCCAATTTGCAGCACGACCCATAGAGATCAAGAATTCACTTTCGCCTGAAATACCACGTCTCGATGATGCTTCAGATATTCCTCGTGGCGGGGCCCTAGGCACTGAAGTCGAGGGAACCCGGGTAGACCAAGGCGCTCTATGTCCTCTTGGGAGAGCGCTGGTGATACAAGCAGCGATCCGTCCATACCTGGCCTGCCCCCATCAACCGGTCCATTTTCTATGTTAGTCCAAACGGGTTTTGAGGGAAGGGCCGATCCGGCCGGAACCCTCCGTTTGTGAAGGCCGGATCGGCCTTCTCCTCTATCCAGGCTTTGGGTGCGGGCGGCCTGTAGCCCAGTGAACTGTGCGGCCTGATGGTGTTGTAGTGGTGCCGCCATCTCTCGATCAGCACTTCTGCGTCCTTCAACGTGTAGAAGATCTCGGTGTTCAAGAGTTCGTCCCGGCGCTTGCCGTTGAAGCTCTCGTTGTACCCGTTCTCCCAAGGGGACCCCGGCTCTATGAACAGCGTCTTCACCCCGATCCGCGAGAGCCAATCCCTCACCGCCTTGGCGGTGAACTCTGAACCGTTGTCCGAACGGATATGATCCGGCGGGCCACGGTGGGAGAACAGCCAGGCCAGGCAATGGAGAACATCATCAGACCTCAGGCGACGGGCCACCGGGATCGCCAGACACTCCCGTGTGTACTCGTCGATCACCGTCAGCATCCTGAAGGCCCTGCCGTCATGAGTGCGGGCCTGAACGAAGTCATAGGCCCAGACATGATTGCGCCAGCACGGTCTCAGACGGATGCACGACCCGTCATTGAGCCATAACCGTCCCCTCTTGGACTGCTTCTTGGGAACCTTCAGCCCCTCGCGCCGCCAGATACGCTCCACCCGCTTGTGGTTCACATGCCAGCCCTCGGCCTGAAGCAGTCTCGTCACCCGGCGATAGCCGTAGCGGCCATAATCGCCGGCAAGACGCACCACCGCTTCGGTCAGGGCCTTCTCATCGTCACGTTGAACCTGATGGCGTCGCTGGACCGAACGGTGCTGTCCCAGGACCCGACAGGCAAACCGTTCCGAGACACCGATCCGTTGCTGGACATGGATAACACAGCGCCGGCGGCGCTCGGGGCTTAGAAGTTTCCCTCCGCCGCTTCCTTCAGGATCAGCTTCTCCAACGTCAGATCAGAGACCGCACGGCGCAGCCGTACATTCTCACGCTCCAGCTCCTTCAACCGCTTCGCCTGGTCAACCCGCAGGCCGCCATACTCCTTGCGCCAGCGGTAGTAAGTCTGTTCCGTGATCCCAAGTGATCGGCTGACCTCAGGTACCGTCCGGCCCTGGGCCAGGAGAACCTCCGCCTCCCGAAGCTTGCCGATGATCTGCTCTGCCGTATGCCGTTTCTTCGACATCCCAACCTCCTTCAATCCAGTCCAAAAATAACATTCCTCGTGGACCGAATTCAGGGGGTCAGGTCATACTTTCGTTGAGGCTAAGGATCGTCTCCTCGAGCCTGTCCGGTGGAATGCCGATACCCTTGTCGATCACTGATACCAATCGTGACTGCGTCCCTTCCCCGGGTTCCAGTAGAACCACTGTCGAGGCCGCGAGGTCCTGCCTCTGCTTGTTAGTGAGGCCCGCAAGCCCCTGCTTTTCGGGCACGCCAAGCCAAGCTGCGGCCGCCTCTCTCGGCGACCGACATTGGGGCTTCCCGCCGTGCAGCTCGAACTCTAGCTCAAGTATCGCGTCGTGTGCGTTCGTCACCCGCTCGATCAACGACCTGCCAGGGTCGGTCGCGACCTCGATCGCCCCTCGATTGTTCGGCCGTCGTCCCACGGGGACCTCTGAGACTGGCCTCCCGCTGCCTGTAGTGTAGGCGGTAACCGCCTTCTCAACCTCTGCCACATTCTTGGCCGCCATAAGGGCGGCGTAGAGATCGCGTGTGCCCGTCATACGCACCTCCCTTAGTGGTAGAATTTAGCATTCTTATTAATTCTTTGGCGCGATAAATCTTTGTTCGATCCCTCCCCGCCCAGCGCCTCCCGCGTCACCCTCAGCGCGCCTTGAGGATCGCGGTGCGGATCGAGCGGTCGAGCTCGCCCGCCTTGGCCGCCCGGATCACCGTGCGGTAGACGGCGGGAAGGCGCTTCAACGGCCCGACCTCGATGGCCGTGCCGCGGCCGGCGATGTTGAGCGCCACCTTGTTGTAGCGGATCTCGGTGAAGACCGTGCCGCCCGGCTCCGCCTTCCACCACAGCCTGGGCCGGACGGTGACGATGCCGTGCCCGCGCTTGCGCCGGAGCTCCGCGGGCTTGCTGGCGAGCGCGAGCAGGGCGAGCTCGATCTGCTCCTCGAGATGGGCGATCAGCTTGCGGCGGCGGTATTCGGGGGATTCCACCTTGCGCCGCGGCTTGGCGGCGGCGATCACCCGTTTCGTGACCTTGAGCTTGTCGAGGTGCGCCATCCCGTTCCCTCAGTCTCTCTCGTCCGTCGCGGTTCGATCCACGGCCCGCCGCCGCCGCCCGGGCGCGGTGATCCCAGGCCCATGTTACCCGAGAGCGCCGTCAAGGGAAGGCCGGCGTCCCGCCGCTTGCCTGGGTCGGGCCCCGCGCCGCGCGCCGGGGCCGGGCGCTCAGTCGCAGGAGAGGAGGCCGTCGGACTTGGGGCCGAAGCTGAGGGTGTGGCCCTTGACGCGGAAGGTGTCGGGGCCGGTCTGGCGCACCAGACCGAAGCGCTGCAGGCGCCAGATGCGCTCCTTGCGCGAGAGACTGGGCGCGCAGTGGTCGTTCTTGGGCGGCGGGGCGGCGAAGGCCCAGGGCCGGGTGGGCGTGCCGCCGGACGTGCGCCGGCCGTCCAACCCGGGCCCGGGTCCCTCGGCGCCCGTCCCCGTGCGGGCCGAGGCCTGCTCGTGGAGGCTGCGCGCGCCCGGTTCGCGCTTCCTGGGCAGGCCCTCGCCCGGGGCCGGCTCCCGGTTCGCGCCCGCCCCCGGCTTGCCGCGCTTGTCCGCCGTCTCGGCGCGCTGGCTGTCGTCGAAGTCCCGCGAAAGGTCGGCGCGGAGGCCCTCCTGATAGCCGGCCGGCGCGAATCGCGACCAGAACTTGACGTGGACGAGCTCCTCCGACTCGAGCGCCCGGACCTGGACGATCAGCTGGAACGGCGTCGCGCAGTTGGAGGTGACGGTGGTCTCGATCATGGTCCCCCGGGGCTCGCCCTTGGCGGGAATGACGGTGAGTTTCTGGTCGAGGGTCTTCTCCATGACCTCCTTGGCGTCGCGCAGGAACATGGTCGGCTTGATCCCGTCCCTGATCTTCCGGGCGAGCCCTTCCATGCGCCCGTAGTCCTCGGCGATGCACACGCGCAGCTTCTCCGTCCGGCGCCATTCGCGCAGGCAGCGCTCGCGTTCGAGATACTGGTACCAGGCGCTGTAGAGCTCCACGCATTTTCCCTGGGCGTGGGCCGGGCGCGCCGGGCCGAAGGCGAAAGCCGCGGCCAGGGCGAGGATCAGGATCGGGGCTGCGGAAGCTTTCATGTCTGACAGTCGGGCAATTCTAACGGGTTCGATGTTACCACGATTCGACCCCGCCGGGGCGCACATTAACCTTATCCCGTCCCCCGGCCGCGGCGCCCCCGCCGTCGCTCCGCGCTTGACCGGGACCGGCCCGGGCGGGAACAATCGGCCCCGATCGGACCGGCGCCCGGCCATGGGGCCGGCACGGCGCTTGGTTCGGTTCCAAGTTTTGCCCGCGAAACCGTTACAGAGGGTTAACGGACGGTTTTTTCCGGCGGGCGCGCTGAGGCAAGGAGACGGGCGGGACCCGATGGATGTGTCCGCGAACCTTCCGGCGCTGGCCGACTGGATGATGTATGGCGGGGGCGTCGCCGCCCTGGCGGGCCTCGCGCTCTCCGCCCTCACCAGCCGCGCGGGCGGCAGCTCCGGCATGGCCCAGCCGCTCGCCATCCTCGGCATCGTCGTCTTCGTGATCGGCCTCGGCCTCGCCATCCATCAGGGCATGCTGGGCATCGCCGGCCTGCCCTAATCCCCCGGCTTCAGGCCGCGCGCGCCCCAGAACTTCATGCCGAGGAAGGTGATGGGCGGCACCACCGCGAGCACGACGATCAGCGCCTCCCAGTAGGGAAGGGCCGCGAGCCCCACCAGGACGAAGACGATGCCCTGGTTGAGCCCGAGGGAGAAGAGCGAGACGCTGAGGAACCGGAAGAAGCTCCCCGGGCCCAGCCTGGTTTCCGGGAACACGAGCAGCGCGTTGCCGAAATAGGTGACCAGGAACGCCACCGAGAAGGCGATGAAATTGGCCCACAAGGCCGAAAGCCCGAGCGGCAGCACGTAATAGACCACGAGTCCCACGGCGAAATGGGTGATCGTCGAGGCGATGCCGACGGCGATGAAGGCGAAGACCTCGCGCATCGCCCTCTTGCGCGGCGGCGCGCTCACGGCGTGCCCGTCCTCGGCCGGGCGCCCCCGACGACGCGGTAGAGGCCGAGGCCGTCCGCCGCCGTCACCGGGGCGAGCCAGGCGGGCGGCCTGCCCGCGGCGAGGCGTTCGTCGAGGAAGGCGGGCTGCCCGGCATAAACCGAAAGCGCCGCGTGCTTGCGGCAGAACAGCACCGCGCCGACCTCGCGCCGGGCGATGGTGGCAAGGGCCTCGCTTTCGCTGCCGGCGAAGATCCGCCGGTTGTCGGCAAGCCCGCGGACGTCGCGGTGATAGGGCGCCGCCAGCACCCGGTGGCGGGTGAGCAGCAGGATCGCGGGGCCGGCGTCCACGGGGGCGGCGATGGTGAGCGGCCGCGCCCCCAGGCCCTCGGGCGCGTTCAGCGCCGCGCGCGCCCGGGCGACGTCGCAGCCGGCGGACAGGCTCGCGGCCGCGCCCGTGTCCATGCCCTTGGCGATGAGCGAGTACGGTGCCAGGACCAGGATCACGGCGGCCAAGGGGACGGCGAGCCTGAGCCCCGCGCGGGCGAAAACGTTGCGCGCCGCATCGGCCCGGGCATCGACCCGCGCCGCCAGCGGGATCAGCGCGAGCCCGGCGACGAGGGCGGCATAGGGCGCGCCCCGGATCTGCCAGGCGAGCAGGGCGAGGCCGGAGAGCGCGAGCACCGCGAGCCCCGCCCAGCGGGGCGCCGCCTTGTCCCCGGCGCGGGCCCAAAGGACGGCGAGGGAGAGGAGCGCCGCCACCGGCAGCGCCGCGAAGGCGATGGCCGCCCCCGGCTTGCGCGCGAAATAGCGGGCGAGCGGCTGGGCCTCGCTCACCGCCTCGAACCAGTAGCGGAGCTCGGGCGGCAGGCCGGCATAGGGGCCGGCGATGCACTGGGGGAAGGCGAGCGCGACCAGGGCGAGACCGCCGCCGCCGATCGCCGCCATCGCGCCGAGCCTCACGCCCCAGGCGCGGCCGCCCCGCCGACGCGCCAGCCACAGCGCGCCGAGCCCGGCGGCGGGGACGATGGCGGCGAGCCCGAGATGGACCACCGACATCCGGTCGCAGGCCGCCGCCGCCCACACCGCGGGCGCCAGCGTCAAGGCAATCAGCGCGAGCGCGCCGCCCGCGAGGCCGGCGCCGAAGACGGCGAGCACGCGCGCCCGGGCCGTGCCGCCCTCGATCACCCAGGCGAGCGCGAGCGCCACGGTCGCCGCGCCGAGGAAGGGCAGCGCCTCGAGCCCGATGGCAAGCGAGAGCGCCCCGGCGAGCCCGAGCCCCAGCGCCGCCGGGACGGCGGCGGCGGCGAGCGCCCGCATCAGGCAGCCCAAGGCCAGGGCGGTCAGCGTCAGCTGCAGGCCGTGGTGATCGATGCGTCCGGGCAGGAGCTGCTGGAAGGGGATCACGAGGGCGCCGACCATCAGCACCGGCACCAAGGCCCGCCCCGTGGGGACCAGCGGCAGGGCCGCCCAGACGAAGAGCGCCGCGAACAGCCCGCCGAGCAGCGGCGGCGCGAGGAGGGCGGCCAGCGCCGCGGCCGCCTCGCGCCCGGCGAAGGGCTCGACGGGCGCGATGAGGGCGGCGATGGGCAGGTCGGCGATGCGCGACCAGTGCATGGCGACCCCCTCGGGCGGGTCGAGGCGGCGCTGGACGGTGTCGGTCCAACCCTGGCCGTCCATCCAGTCGAGCACTTGGACCATGCGCATCTGGTCGTCGGGCCCCTGCAGCAGGGCAGCGAGCCCCCCCGCCCCCCGGCCCGCGCCGATGGCGAACAGCGCGGCGAAGCCGAGGACGACGATCAGGCCGTAGCCGATCCAGCGCCGGCCGGCCGGCCGAGCGTCTCGGGCCGGGGCGGAGCGCTCGGCCGGATCGCCGCTCACGGCCTCTGCCCGGCGAAGACCCTGGCTCCCGCACCGAGGGCGAGGAGCAGCCATCCGAGAAGGAAGGCGGTGCCGCCGAAGGGGGCGGTGCCGATGTAGATGGCCAAGGACTGGAGGAAGATATCGCCCGAGAACATCGCCACGCCGAGGCCGAAGGAGAGGAGCGCGAGGCGCAGGGTCCAGCGGCAGAAGCGCGAGGCCAGCACCCGGTCGTGGGCGAGGGCGGTGGCCGCGAGCGCGAGGCCGTGTACCAGGGCATGCAGGGAGGCGAAGGACAGCGCCTCCTTGAGCTCGTCGGGCGCGCCGTGGGCGGCGTAGGCGCCGAGCACGACGCCGCCCGCCCCTGAGAGGCCCGCGTAGGCGATCGCCAGGGCGGCGATGCGGCTCAGGCCGCTCTGGGGCATGGAAACGCTCATGGGCGCAGAATAGCCGCCTTACCCCGCCGGGCGGAAGCCTGCTCTGCCGTTGCCCGCGGGCGGTCCCTTTGCTATGGGTCGGGGAATGGAGGGGTCATGGACCGCGCGTTCCTGTCAGTGGGCTTGAGGCCCTTTTTTCTCGCCGCCGGGGCCTGGGCCTGCCTCGCCATGGGTCTCTGGCTCGGGGTCCTCTCCGGCCTGCCGCAGCCGCCGACGCATTTCGCGCCTTCCGTCTGGCACGCCCACGAGATGATTTTCGGATACGCGGCGGCGGCCATCGCGGGCTTCGTCCTGACCGCGGTGCCGAACTGGACGGGCAGGCCGCCGCGGCGCGGCCCGGTGCTGGCGGGGCTTTTCGTGCTGTGGCTCGCGGGGCGCGGGGCGGTCGCTTTCTCCGCCGTCATCGGGCCGTTTCCGGCGGCCCTGATCGACTGCGCCTTCCTCGCCGTGCTCGCCGGTCTCCTCGCCGCCGACATCCTGCGGGCGGGCAACCGCCGCAACCTGGTGATCGTCCTCGCGCTCCTCCTCCTGTTCTCGGCCAACCTCGCGGTTCACCTGGGCGAAGGCCTGTCGGGCGGGGGCACGTCGGGCGGCCAGGGCGCCTTCGGCCTGCGCCTCGGCCTCGCCGTGATCGTGCTGCTGATCACCGTCGTCGGTGGGCGCATCACCCCCGCCTTCACCGGCAACTGGCTCAAGCGCAAAGGCGAGACCGCGCCGCCCGCGCCGGCTGGGCGGATCGACGGCCTGGCCCTCGCCGCCGGGGCGCTGGCGCTGGCGGCCTGGTCGGTCCTGCCGGGCCACGCGGCGAGCGCGCTCCTGCTGGTCCTGGCGGGCATTCTGCACGGGCTCCGTCTCGCGCGCTGGCGGGGCCTCGCCACCCTGTCCGAGCCCCTGGTCTGGATCCTGCACCTGGGATATGCCTGGGTGGCGCTGGGGCTCCTCGGCCTGGGCCTCGCCCATTGGCTGCCCGTCCCCGGCCCCGGCGCGGCGCTCCATGTCCTTGCGGCCGGCGCCGTCGGCACCATGACCATGGCGGTGATGACGCGGGCGACCCTTGGTCATACCGGGCGCGCGCTGGCCGCCGGACCGGGGACGCTCCGCGCCTATCTCCTGGTCATCGCGGCCGCCGCGGCGCGGGTCGGCGCGGGCTTCGCCGGCGGGCTGGAGGGGGCCATGACGATGGCCGCGGGCGGGCTCTGGGTCGCGGGGTTCGGCCTTTTCGTCATCCTCTACGGGCCGATGCATCTCGGCCCCGCCGCCGCGGGGGAGGACGCCGCCCATGGATGAGAACGATCTCCTGCACATCCTCGGCGAGGCCGTCGCCGCCGGCCGGGTCAGCGTCGCCCTCGACTACAAGAGGCTCAAGCATCAGGATTCGCCGATCTGCGTCGAGGCCGACAGCAACCGCTGGATCTACGGCATCATGGCGGCGACGCTTGGCGCCGGATTCCTGGTCGCCTGGACCGCGGGGGCGGGGGCGCTGGCGGGCGGGCTCGCCCTCTATTTCGCCGTCGGGCGGGACTGGGTGCACCGGCGCATGGCGGCCAGGTTCCACGACCGGACGCTCAAGGACATCGCCCAGTTCAAGAGGCTCTGGCGGCTTAACGGGGTGACGCTGGCGCTCTGCTCGCGCCCCGCGCTGTGCCGCTCGCCGAGGGGCGACTGGCGCCGCTTCGTGCTCGAGAACCTCGCCCCGGGGAACGGCCGCGAGGGGCAATAGCCGCGCCGGGCGTGGCGATTGCGCAGCCCGGCCCTCGCCACTACTCTGTCTCCCCACATCACCCCCGGGGCGCCCGGCCCCGGACCATCGGCGGGGAGAGCGCATGGCGGCGGAGCTTCACCATTTCATCGGCGGCGAGAGGGTCGCGGGCCGGAGCGGGCGCACGGGCGACGTCTTCGACCCGGCGACGGGCCGGGTCCAGGCCCGGGTGCCGCTGGCGGGGGCCGGGGAGGTCGCCGCCGCCGTCGCCGCCGCGGCCCGCGCCTTCCCCGCCTGGGCGGCGACCCCGCCCCAGCGCCGGGCGCGCGTGATGTTCCGGTTCAGGGAGCTGGCCGAGCGCGACGCCGATGCCCTCGCCGCACGCGTCGCCTCGGAGCACGGCAAGGTGCTGGCCGACGCCCACGGCTCGCTCGCCCGGGGGATCGAGGTGGTGGAGTTCGCCTGCGGCATCGCCCATTTGCTCAAGGGCGAGTTCGCCGAGAACGTCGGCACCGGGATCGACAGCTTCTCGCTGCGCCAGCCCATCGGCATCTGCGCCGGCATCACGCCGTTCAACTTCCCGGTGATGGTGCCGCTCTGGATGTTCCCGCTCGCCGTCGCCGCCGGCAACTGCTTCATCCTGAAGCCGTCCGAGAAGGTGCCCTCGGCGGCCCTCAGGCTTGCCGAGCTGGCGCTGGAGGCGGGGCTGCCGCCGGGCGTGCTCAACGTCGTCAACGGCGATGCCGAGGCGGTCGATGCGATCCTCGCCGCGCCCGAGATCGGCGCCGTCAGCTTCGTCGGCTCGTCCAAAGTCGCCGAGCACGTCTATGCCGCGGGGACGGCCGCGGGCAAGCGGGTGCAGGCGCTGGGCGGGGCCAAGAACCACATGGTGGTGATGCCCGATGCCGATCTCGATCTCGCCGCCGACGGGCTGATGGGCGCGGCCTACGGCTCGGCGGGGGAGAGGTGCATGGCGGTCTCGGTCGCGCTCGCCGTCGGCGCGGCGGGGGATGGGCTGGTCGAGCGCCTCGCCGAGCGCGTGCGGGCCTTGAGGCTCGGTCCCGCGACCGATCCCGAGGCCGAGATGGGCCCCCTGGTGACGGCGGCGCACCGCGAGCGCGTCCTCGGCCTGATCGGATCCGGCGTGGAGGAGGGGGCCGAGCTCGTGGTCGACGGCCGCGGCGTCACGCTCCAGGGTTTTGAGGACGGCTTCTTCCTCGGCCCCTCGCTGTTCGACCGGGTGCGGCCGGAGATGGCGATCTACCGCGAGGAGATCTTCGGACCCGTGCTCTCGGTGGTGCGGGCGGAGGATTTCGATGCGGCGCTTGGCGTCGTCAACGGCCACCAGTACGGCAACGGGGCGGCCATCTTCACCCGCGACGGCGACGCCGCCCGGGCGTTTGCCGCCGCCGTCGGCGCCGGCATGGTCGGCATCAACGTGCCGATCCCGGTGCCCATGGCCTTCATGAGCTTCGGCGGCTGGAAGCGCTCGCTGTTCGGCGACCACCACATCCACGGGACCGAGGGCGTGCGCTTCTACACGCGGCTCAAGACCGTGACCTCGCGCTGGCCCGCCTCGATGGGCTCGGGCGCGGACTTCGTCATCCCGAATTTGAAATAGGCCAACCTGAAATAGGGTCGGCCGGGCTCAGTCCCTGCGGGCGGCGCTGTCGGTTGCGGGCGCGGGCTCCTCGCGGCCGGCGATCTCGCGGATCAGCTTGGAGAGGATCGCGTCGGCGAAGTTCTTCATCCCCGTCACCGGGATCATGAAGGCGCCGGGCCCGCCGATCACGTTCTCCTCGTAATAGATGTCGAGGTTGGCCGAGGCCGGCCCGCCCCAGGGATTGGGCCGGTCGTTGACGATCGGCAGCCCGTTGATGGTGAGCCCCAGCGCCAGCGCCTCCTCCCTGGCGGCGAGGATCGGGCGCCCGCGGTTGTTGGGCCCGTCGCCGGAGATGTCGATGACCCGGCGCGTGCCCTTGAAGCCGTTGTTCGCGAACATCGGCGCGATGAAGTCGATCGCGGTGGAGATCGAGGTGCGCGACTCGCTGCCCACCGGCGATTCGGCGATCTTGTCGGCGAACGCCCGGGCCGAGGCCGTGTCGTAGACCAGCGCCCAGTTCGCCACCAGGTTCTGCCAGTGGGGCCCGGCCCATTCGACGAAGGCGATGGCGATGCGCCGGTGCTGGCCGCTCTGGATCGCCTTGATCACCCGGGGATTGACGAGCGCCCGGAGGTAGCCCTGACGCTGCAGCGCGAGCTCCACCTCGTCCATGGAGCCCGACACGTCGGCGGCCAGCACCAGTTCCAGGTCCACGGGCACGTCGGCCGCCCGGGCCGGCGGCGGCCCCCAAGTGGCGAACGCCAGGACCAGGGCGCAAATGAGGACAGGGAGGGCGAGAATGGAACGCGTCATCATTGCCGCGGGCCTCCTTAAGGCAAGCGGGTTCAACACAATCCCCAAGGCGGCTCAGCGCCGTTCTTCGTAGTCCAGTTGCTGGCCGATTCCGGCCGCCATCGCCTTCTTGTGCAGCATCGCGGAGACGCCCATGTATTCCAGCGCCGTCCCGCCGGACAGGAACATGGTGATCTGGTCGCCCGAGGTGCGGCCCGGCACCTTGCCGGTGATCACCTCGCCGATGGCACCCTTCACATGGTCGCGGGTAATCTCGCCCGCTTCAAGCGGAATCAGGATCTCGCCCTTCTCGTGGAAGGCCTGGTCGAGATCGTCGACGATGACGGTGCCCTTCTTGAGGGTCGCGGTGTCGATCTCCCGCTGCTTCGGGTAATGCGCCCCGATGACGGAGCAGTGCGTCCCCGGCCCGATCCACTCGGCCTGCAGGACCGGCGTGTGGGAATTGGTCACGGTGACCACGATGTCGGCATTGCGCACCGCCTCCTCCGCGCTGCCCGCGGCTGCGGTGTCGATGCCGGGCAGCGCGTCCCGCGCCCAGGCGACGTAAGCCTCGAGATGGGCGCGGGTCGGGCTGTAGACCCGGGCGCGCTTGATGTCGCGCACGGAGGCCAGGCCCATCAGCTGGGTGCGCGCCTGGCTGGCGGAGCCGAGGATGGCGACGGTCTCCGAATCGGGGCGGGAGAGATGCTTGGCCGCCATCGCCGCCGTGGCGCCGGTCTTCATCTGGCCGATATAGGACCCGTGCAGGATCGCCAGCACCTTGCCGGTGTCGCAGGAATACAGCGTGATCCAGAGGTTCATCCCGCCGTAGCCGCCGGAATAGAGCGAGGCGCCCATGACGCCGACGCCGCGCAAGCTGCCGCCGCCGATCTTGAGCGAACCCTTGCGGTTGCGGCCCGGGACCTCGACCTCGAAGTTCTGGCGCGGCAGGATATCGAAATCGCCGTTGCCCTGGTCGGTATAGGCGGCCTCCACGGCGGCGATGAAGTCGGCCATGGTGGCGTGCCCGCCGTCGATCAGGGCGGCGATGTCCTTCTCGTTGATGAAGATCGTCACGGGCGGGGGTGGCCGCGCGCCACCCGGGCGGCGCCGACGCTGGAAGCACGGGCCTCGGTGAGCCCGGGCTCGCCGAGGATCGAGCCGGGCTCGAGCCCGGCCCGGGCCGCGTAAGCCGCCGCCGGGATCTTCTCGCGGCCGCCCTCGGGGCGCACCCGGGCGATGGAGATGCCGCCCCGGGCGGCAGCCACGGTCATGGCGCCGTCGGCGAGGGCGAGGATCTCTCCCGGCCGGCCGGCGGCCTCGACCCGGCGGCTTCCGAAGAGGGTGAGACGGACGCCGTCCTGGGTGGTCCAGGCGCCCGGCTGCGGGTCGGTGCCGCGGATCAGGTCGTGGACCCGGTCGGCGGTTTCCGACCAGTCGACCTCGGCGTTCTCGGGCCGGCACCAGCCCTCGTAGGTGGCCTCCGCCTCGTCCTGGGGGATGCGCGGCGCGGTGCCGTCGCGGACCATCTCGAGCGCCTCCATCATGGCGTCCACGCCCATGGGGAAGAGGTGGTCGAAATAGAGGCTGCCGACGGTGTCGTCGGGGCCGATCGGGACCTCCCTCTGGAGCAGGATGGGGCCGGTGTCGAGACCGTCGTCGGGCCAGAAGACCGAGAGTCCGGTCCGCGTCTCGCCGGCGATCACCGCCCAGTTGATCGCGCTCGGCCCGCGGTGGCGCGGCAGCAGCGAGGGGTGGTACTGGATCGAGCCCTTGGCCGGCAGGTCGAGGCAGCGGCTGGGCACGATCTGGGTGACGTAGGCCATCAGGCAGAGGTCCGCCTCCTGGGCCGCCAGCAGCTCGAAGGCCGCCTCGGTCTTCCAGGATTGGAGCTGGTGAACCGGCAGGCCCTGCTCCAGGGCGCAGGTCTTCAGGGGGTCGGCGGGGCGGCCCTCCTTGTCGGGAGGGCAGAAGACGGCGCAGACCTCGTCTTCGCCGCCGATCAGGCGTTCCAGGACGGCCTTTCCGAAGGCCTGCTGGCCGTGGATCACGATGCGCATGGAGGACTTTCGATTGGACCCGTCGATGCTTCTTGACGCGGCCGCCGGGAAAGGCCCGGGCAGCCGGAGTTGAAAATCGGAAGGATTAATATAGCGGGCCCGCGGGGAAGGCGAAATGCCGGAGTGGGGGCAGCGGTGATTTTCCGGCGCCCGGGGAGGCGAGGCGGCCGTTCAGGACCCGTCGCCGCCTTGGGAGCCTTGCACGGCGTTGCGCACGGCGCCGGTCCAGGTGTCGAAGGTGGTCTCGATCTCGCCACCCACCATGGTGAGCGTGGCGATGATGGCGAAGGCGATCAGCGCGGCGATCAGCCCGTACTCGATGGCGGTGACGCCGCTATCGGAGCGCGCCAGGCCCTCCGAGAAACGGCGCCGGGGGCGCCCGACCCGGACTCCCGCAGCATCCTATCAGGTGGGCCGCTAGTAGTAGTAAAAGTAATCGAAATGGTCCAGGAACACGCCCACGAGGAGGAACCCCAGGCCGATGATGGCCATCGGCTTGGAGAGGCTGCCCCGGTTTTGCGCGTCGTCGGCGAGATACATGCCCGCGATGCCAAGCACGGTCGCCGCGCCGCCGATGATCATCATCAGCAAGGCGATCTGCACCAACTCGTACGAATTCAACATTGTCCTACACCGGCGCTTGCGCGCTTCCTTTTTGCGGTGCTCCCTTCTCTTTACTTTACTGGTCCAGGGGCCGCCCCGCCGGGCGTGCGATCCTGGGCGAAGAGCCAAAAACCAGCCGGCCGCGCGCGACGGCCCAATGGTTAATGTATTCGCGGGTTATTTATACCAAATTCCCAAGATATCGGTCAATAATTAGTTGTAATCTCGGATATTTATTAATTTAATTAACTATTTGTTAAGGTTAACTATTAATCATTACAGAAGGCGCGCTTTCCTGTCTTCCGGCGACCGGCCGGGTCCCTTGCGCCCATGGGGCCGAGGGCCGAGAATGCCGGCTTCCGGCCCTTGAACCCCTGCCGGACGGAGGCACGCCATGTCCCACACCCCGCCGAGCCGCCACGACATCCTGGCCTCCGCCACCGCCCGGGCCATGCCGCCCGCGGAGGAGCTTCCGGGCACGGCGCTCCGCGGCCGCTTCCAGGCGATCGACAACATGGCGCGCGTCTTCGCCATCCGGCCGGGCGAACGGGTGGTGCTGCTGACCGACCCCCTGCTCGACCGCCGAGTGGTCGACGCCATCTCGGGCATCGCCCGGGCCCGCGGGGCGGGGGTGCGGGAATTCATCGCGCCGACGACGCAGCTCACCGACTGCCCGCCGGAGGCCGAGGCGCTCGCGCGGGAGGCGGATTTCGTCGTCTCCTCCTGGTATGCGGCGGTCAACGCGCCGTTGTTCGTGAAGCTCCGGCGCGAGGCGGGCCAGCGCTGGGTCAAGATCACCTATTTCCGCAACCTCGATCTGCTGGACACGCCCCAGGGCCGCTTTCCGCCCGAGCTGGTGGGCGAGATCACCCGCGCCAACGCGGCGCTGTTCCCGCGCGGGCAGGCCTTCGACATGCGCTTCACCGACCCGCGGGGCTCCGACGTCACCATCGGCTTCACGCCCGAGATGGTCGACAACATGCTGGACACCAACCGCTGGCGCGGATCCACCCTGGCCGAGGAGCCCGGCTGCTACGTGCATTACCTGCCGGCCCACGGGCCCAACATCTACGACCGCGAGGCGTTCAAGCGCGAGCCCGGGCGCGTCGCGGAGATGGAGGGCATCCTGTATCCGCAATGGGGCATCGGCTTCGAAAGGCCGTTCAAGGAGAAGATCGGCATCGAATGGAAGGACACCGAGGTCGTCAAGGTGCACGGCACATCGCGGGAGGCCGACATCCTGCGCGAGATGATCACGGGCGGGCGGGTGACCGAGCTCGGCTGCGGCCACAATCCCAAGGCGCCCCGGTTCACGGCCTATCCGGCGGGGCCCAACTCGGCCGGGGCGCTCCACTGGGGCATCAATTACAAGACGCCTTCGAACCACATGCGGCGCGTCGTGCCCAACTGGGAGGAGCCGCCGCTGCACCAGGACCTCGTCACCTTCGACACCACGGTGAAGCTCGGCAACGTGACGCTGATCGAGGGCGGCTTCCTGATGGCGCTCAGGTCGGACTCCGTCATCGCGGCCGCTTCGCGCTACGGCGATCCCGTCGAGCTGCTCGAGGGCTTCGTGGAGTAGGGGCGGGGCGCGCAGGCCGCCCGATCCCACGCGGTCCCTGTCCGGCAGGCCCGAATGCCCGAAGGCGGCATTTCCTTTCGGCGCCGTTTCCGATACACCTATCGCACGCGGCGGAGGCGGTTGACCGGGTGCATCCACGATGTTTCAGAACAAGAAATCCATTCCCCTGTTCCCCACGACGGTCTGGGCCTTCCAGGTGCCGCCCGAGGTCTCGGGCCGCCTCAACGGGGAGATCACCGATACGCTCGATCGGCTGGTCGCGGCGTCGCCCGCCAGGAACAGGCCCTTCCTGCAGACCGCCCACGACCTGCACACCCTGCCGGAGATGCGGGAGCTCAACGGCTACTTCATGGGCGCCATCGACGAGGTCATCGAGCTTCTCGCGCCGCGCTACAGGGAGGTCGAGATCACCGGGTGCTGGGCGAACATCCACCCCGCCGACCGGCTCCACAGGGCGCACAGCCACCCCAACAATTTCCTGAGCGCGGTCTACTACGTCGCGGTGCCGCCCCAAGGCAACCAGATCGTCTTCCTCGATCCGCGCATCCAGAACTACATCCTCACCCCGGCGGTGTCGCAGTCGAACGCCTACAACTCCGAACACCTGTTCTTCGAGGTCGAGGAGGGCATGCTGCTGCTGTTTCCGTCCTGGCTGGTCCATTCGGTCCCGGCCGGCGAGAGCGATGCGCGCCGCATCAGCATCTCCTTCAACATCAACTTCAAGGATTTCTCGGGACGCATCAGCCCGCCGAGCTGGGAACCAAACGTGCCGACGCACCCCGAGACCTCCTAAATCCGGTACGGGCGGACCCGCCGCCGGCGCTGAGCCTCACGCGCCGCGGACGCAGTCGATGAGGGCGCCGGCGTCGTCGGGGAGCGCCTCGCCGCGCCAGGCGACGTGGCCGTCGGGACGCACGAGGGCGAGCGGCCTCCCGTAGAGCGCCGCGGCCTCCGCGCTCTCGACATCGGCGATCTCGAGCGGCACGCCGCGGGCCGAGGCCGCGCTCACCAGGGGGGCGGGATCGGCGTCCCGGCCGGCGGCGCCAAAGCGGACCAGCACGAAGCCTCCGCCGAAGAGGTCGAGGGTGGAGCGGCCCTCGCCGATCCAGCAATGGGGGGCCCTTGTCCCCGGCCGCGCCGACTGCCCGGGCGCGTCGGGATCCCTGGTCGCGGTGCCGTCGGGGACGCAGATCGGCGAGTCCGCGTAAGCGATCTCGGCCTTGCGCCGGCCCGGCGGGCTGAGGCGCCCCGGCACGCCGCCGTCGGCCGCGACCATGTCACGGAACCCCTCGGCCCCCGGCAGGGCGGAGATCGAGTTGAACATATGCGTCGACAGCGCGACGTAGTCCTGGGCGACCGGCCGGCACTCGGCCTCGTAGGAGTCGAGCAGCCGGGGCCCGCCCCAGCCCTCCAGCACCGCCGCGAGCTTCCAGGCGAGGTTGACGGCCTCGCAGATGCCGGTGTGCATGCCGGCGCCGGCGGTGGGCGACATCTCGTGCGCCGCGTCGCCGGCGATGAACACCCGGCCCCGGCGGTAGGCGCGGGCCACGTGGTCGCGCCGCTCCCAGGGGGAGACGTCGAGGATCTCGAAACGGAAATCCCGCCCCGCGAGCTTCAGCAGATACGTTTGGCCGGTCAGGTCCGGCTCCGGGTCGTGGTAGACCGAAAGCCGCCAGAGCTCCTTGCCGTCGATGGCGATCAGCTCCGCCCAGCAGCCCGCGTCGTCGAAGAAGCGGTAGATGTGGGCCCAGCCCTTGGTGTTGATCGCCGCGAGCTCGGCGGAGCGGAAGAAGACGTTGACGCTGGTCGCGATCGTCCCCGGCCCGTCCAGCGGGATGCCGAGCCGGCGGCGGACGATGCCGCCCGCCCCGTCGCAGCCGACCAGGTAGTCGGCGGCGATGGCGGTTTCCCTGCCGGAATCGGGTTCCACCAGGCGTGCCCGGACGCCCGCCGCGTCCTGGTCGAAGGACTCGAGCCGGGTGCGGTAGCGGACGGCGACCTTAGGCACCGATCTCGCCGTCTCCGCCAGGATGGGATCGAAATAGATCTGCGGGCAGGAGGCCGCGCCCTCGGGCGAATAGTCGAGCCTGCCCTCGCGCTCGGCGTAGGAGCCGATCCTGAGCCGCGCGAGCTCCTCGCCCACCATGGTGGAGGTGTAGACGAAGTCGGCGGCGTGCGTCCGCGACCAGATGGCGTAGCGCACCCTGTCGGCGATCCCCCAGCGGCGGCAGAACTCCATGCCCCGGGCGCTCACGCTGCTCATCTTGGGGACCCTGAGGACCCCGTCGCCGCGTTCGGCGAGGACGCAGCCGATGCCTCTCAGGCCCAGCTCGATGGCGAGCGCGAGGCCGACCGGCCCGGCGCCGGCGATCAGAACCTGCGTTCTTTCGCCCTCAGGCATGGTGCGTCGTCTCCGGCTCAGGCGGGGGCAAGCAGGGGCCGGTCACGGGGCTCGAAAGGCATCTAGGTACTGTACCCATAAAGGGGATTCCCTTTAGGGGTGAAATGTGATTCAAACTTCCAAACTGTGGGAGTTTGATCATGGCACGATTTGATCTCAGTGACGCGGAGTGGTCGATAGTGGCACCG
>Ga0326597_10004862_pt1 | contig 18783 bp, 16 predicted proteins | sample RVTome_12_FD_203789 | JGI IMG/M metagenome (GOLD analysis project Ga0326597, IMG submission 203789) | Soil microbial communities from uranium-contaminated site in the Upper Colorado River Basin, Wyoming, United States - RVT100D185 | ecosystem: Environmental > Terrestrial > Soil > Contaminated >... | reverse complement strand
TCGCTTCACGCCCGCACGGACGCGATCGACTTCGAGGGCTCGATACAGGCGTTGCTGGAGGTGCTCCTTCCGATACTGCGGCGGGCAAGGGCGCGGGGCGTATTCATCAACTTCGACATGGAGCAGCGGGCGCTCAAGGATTTGACGCTCGAACTGTTCATGTGCTGCTGCGAAGAGGTTGATGTCGAAGCCGGCCTGGCAATGCAGGCCTACCTCCGAAGCGGCGATGACGATGCCTGCCGGATCATTGAGTGGTCAAGGCGCACCGGACGGCAAGTTTCGGTTCGACTCGTGAAGGGCGCCTACTGGGACTACGAGACCATTCACGCCGAGCAGCAGGGCTGGCCCGTGCCGGTCTGGAGCCGCAAAGAGGATACCGATGCGTGCTTCGAGCGCATGGCGAAGATGTTCATCGAATCGACCCCGCGCGGCAGAGAACAGGGCGGCGTGAAACTTGCGCTGGGCTCGCACAACGTCCGTTCCATCGCGCACGCGCTGGCCCTGCTGGAGCGCCATGGCCTGCCGCAGAACGCCATCGAATTGCAGATGCTCCACGGCATGGCCGACCAGTTGAAGGACGTTGCGGTCGAACGGGGACTCCGCGTGCGCGAATACGTTCCGGTGGGCGAGATGATCCCCGGCATGGCCTACTTGGTGCGGCGACTTCTGGAAAACACATCGAACGAGTCGTGGCTGAAGGCGGGGTTCCTCGACAAGGCATCCCCGGAACTCCTGCTCGAATCGCCGCACGGAACGGCGATCGGCGCGGACCCCGGTGTTGATCGCATCAGAAACGCGCCGGAGCGACATCAACTCTCGCCTGCAATCGCCGGCATCGGTGATGGCCGCCCGTTCTTCACCGAGCCGGCGCGCGATTTTGCTGATGCAGAAGTGCGCGATGCTTTCGCGCAGGCGGTCGCAAAGGCGGTCGTTCCGCGCGTGGAGAATAGTTCGACCGTCGAGCAGGCCAAGGAAGCAGTACACATTGCGAATGAGGCCTTCCCCGCGTGGCGCGATGCCGATCCGCGCCTGCGCGCCGATGTGCTCATTCGCGCTGCCGAGATCATGCGGCAGCGGCGCGATGAGCTTTCCGGCATCATCGTCAAGGAAAACGGCAAGGACTGGCGCAACGCCGATGCCGATGTCACCGAGGCCATCGACTTCTGCGAGTATTACGCCCGCGAAGCCGTGCCTCTCTTCGAACACCACCGCCTCGGCCGATTCGCAGGCGAGCTCGATCAGACCATCTATCAACCCCGCGGTGTCGCCGTCGTTATCAGTCCTTGGAACTTCCCGCTGGCGATCTGCTGCGGCATGACCGCCGCGGCGCTCGTCACCGGCAACACGGTCATCGTCAAGCCCGCCGAGCAAACCCCCGCGATCGCGAAGATCATGTGCGAGATCTTCTGGCAGGCGATGGAACCAATGCTGGGTGGTGCGGGCATCCTGCCCGCACAAAGGAGATCAACGCACGGGCAGGATGCCCGTGTCACCGACATCCTCCACTTCCTCCCCGGCCGCGGCGAAACCGTCGGCGCTGCCCTCGTCCGAAATCCGGGGGTCGCCCTCATCGCCTTCACCGGCTCGCGGGCTGTCGGCCTCGACATCATCAAGGCCGGGGGAATCACTCCGGACGATCAACCCTTCATCAAGAAAGTCATCTGCGAGATGGGCGGCAAGAACGCCATCATCATCGACGCCTCCGCCGACCTCGACGAGGCAGTCCTCGGCGTGCGCCAAAGCGCCTTCGGCTTCCAAGGTCAGAAGTGCTCCGCCTGTTCACGCGCGATCGTCGTCGAATCCGCCTATGACACCTTCCTCCACCGGCTCATCGAATCGACGAAATCCCTCGTCATCGGCGACCCGCGCGATCCCGGCACAGACATCGGCCCCGTCATCGATGAGGAAGCCGCGAAGAACATCCGCGCCTACATCGAAATCGGGAAGCGCGAAGGCAAGCTCGAACTCGCGATGGAGTATGACGGAAGGGATCAAGGCAACAAGGCAACAGAAAGGCATCAAGGCACCAAGGCATCAAGGGATCAAGGGGAAGACCCCGCCTCGATGCCTCGATCCCTCGATGCCTCGATGCCTTGCCACTTCATCGGCCCGCACATCTTCTCCGGCATCCAGCCGCAGCATCGCCTGGCGCGCGAAGAGATCTTCGGCCCGATCCTCAGCGTGATGAAGGTGAAGGATTTTGACGAGGCGCTCGCGGTCGCCAACTCGACCGCCTACAAACTCACCGGCGGCGTCTTCTCGCGCAAGCCCGCCCACCTAGAACGCGCGCGGCGGGAGTTCCGCGTCGGCAACCTCTACCTCAACCGCGGCATCACCGGTGCGCTGGTCGGCCGGCAGCCCTTCGGCGGCTTCGGCTCCTCCGGCGTCGGCTCCAAAGCCGGCGGCCGCGACTACCTCCTCCAGTTCGTCGAGCCCCGCGCCATCTGCGAAAACACCATGCGCCGCGGCTTCGCGCCGGAGTTGTAGGATGGGGAGTGCGGACATCCTGTCCGCACGATGAACACGATTCACTGGAGGACTCGCAAGTGCGCCGCTTCAAGTGGATCGAGTGGAACATCGAGAAGGTCATGGCTCATGGCCTTTCTCCAGCAGACGTCGAGGCCTCATTCGACCGTGTGTTGAAGCTGGAGAAACGGGAGGATGGCTCGTTTCAAATGTTTGCCGAAACCCCTGCCGGCCGGCGCATCTGGGTCATCTGGCGCTATGATCAGGAAGGCGACGATGTGCCTGACATATTCGCCGACCTCGATCTCACCATCTTCGTCATTACCGCGTATTGATCACAACGCCTATGAACAAGCCCGAACCCGATCATCGCAGTGCAAATCGACGAGAACTCGATGAGCGCATCGCGGCGGAACCGCGCCTGAAACCGCCCGCGCTTCCGCCGGATGCCGTCGCCGAACCGATCGAGCATCACCTCGCTTGCCGGGCGCGGCACCCCATTGCCACGACGGGCGTTGTGGAGAACGGCCTGGTGCGCCCGCTCGATCCCTCGGTGAAGCTGCCCGAACACGCCCGCGTCATCATCGTCGCCTCTGAGGAAGCGTGACCGTCCCTTCATTGCGGAACCCATGGGCGTCCCCACCCACACTCCGGACAGCCCCTGTCAAGCTCCCCACGCAAGTCGTATTTGCACATCGGGCATTTCCCGACGTTCATGAGCCGACGTCTCTTGACAACACGTACCATCGAGAGACCAAGAATCAAAACCCCAATCAGAAGAAACAGTACCCCTCCAAGGGCCACGCTATCTACCCACAGAGGGATAGTAGTGACGCTTGTTCGCACCAGCAGCACACCACCGAAACCGAACGGCAGCCCGACCGACGCGATACAACCGATGTCCAGCGCGGCGATCCCGCTCGCGAGAACCATTGGGCGTACGAGCCAGAATATCAGTGCTGCAATGACCGCCGAGGCCGCCGCGCACAGCCACGCTCGTCGATACAGTGCTGGCCAGTTCCACTTGTACCAGTATCCGAGATTGGGTTCCTTCCCCGCATCCCAGTCATCAAGCAACCCCCCATCATCTGCACCATTCTGGCCAAGGCATCGGACAATTGGTGGCTCAAAGGCCGGGTCATTCGGCGCCAGAAAGATGATGGGAGTGCCGTAGACCAGGTCGACAGGTAAATGCCCATTCGGAGTGACGATTGTCGTGGCCGTCCGACTCACAAGATTCGCAGCCAGCAGTTTGTCGTACCAGGTTCCAGCCGCATCAGTCACAGGATAAGACCCGTTGTCTCTGTAGTAGAGAATCAATGCAGAGCGCAGCTCATTCATGTCGGACGCCAAGGCGTGCCACTGGCTGCTTGCGTTGGCAGAGAAAACTGGCGCGCAGGCGGCGGCGAGCAATGCCCACGAAATGCGCAACAGCCCGTGCTTCATGCCTCAGTGTATCGCGCCAATTCTGGATTCCCGACTGTGCGGAAGTGACATCACTCCCTCTCCGCGGCTCTCCGCGATCTCCGCGTTGAATCTCTACAATGCCACGATGCCACCCCCCAACCCCGGATGGTCGGCCCTTTGAATGATTCTCCCTCCGTGCCTCTGTGCCTCAGTGGTTGCATTTCTGAATGAAGCACTTCCTCACCACCGAAGACTGGTCGCAGCAGGAGATCCAGGCGCTGCTCGATGACGCCGTGGCCATGAAGCGGGCAAACTCCCTCACCCCCGGCCCCTCTCCCGGCGGGCGAGGGGGGCACGATCGTTTGCGCGGCAAATCCATCGCCTTGGTCTTCTTCAATCCTTCGCTGCGCACGCGGACATCCTTCGAGGTCGGCGCGTGGCAGATGGGCGGCCACGCGGTTGTGCTGGAGCCAGGCAAAGGCGCCTGGCCGATCGCGTTCCATGATGTGGGCGCGGGCGTGCCCATGCTCGGCGAGGAGGAAGAGCACGTGAAGGAGGCCGCGCGCGTGCTCTCGCGCTATTGCGACCTGATCGCGGTGCGGGCATTTCCGAAGTTCGTGGACTGGAAGATCGATCGCGAGGATCGCGTGATCAAGGCGTTTGCGAAGTATTCGGCAGTGCCCGTCATCAACATGGAGACGATCGTTCACCCCTGTCAGGAGCTCGCGCTGGCGCTCGCGATGCAGGAGCGATTTGGCGGAGAGGCATCAAGGCATCAAGGCATCGAGGCATCGAGGACATCCGACCACGAACAACGAACAACGAACAACGAACAACGAACAGCCGATCTCTGCCGCGATCTGCGCGGCAAGAAGTTTCTCCTGACCTGGACCTATCACCCCCGGCCGCTCAACACCGCGGTCGCGAACTCCGCGCTCCTTATCGCGACGAAACTGGGGATGGATGTGACGCTCCTCTGCCCCACTCCCGAGTACGTGCTGGATGAGCGATTCATGGCGAGTGCGACGCGGCAAGCCTCGGAGGCAGGCGGATCGGTGACGGTCGCACACGACATCGAATCGGGCTATCGCGGGGCGAATGTGGTGTACGCGAAGTCATGGGGCGCGCTGCCATACTTCGGCCGGTGGGAAGAGGAGAAGCCGATACGAGATCGCTTCAAGCACTTCATCGTCGATGAAGCGAAGATGGCCTTGACGCCCGATGCATGTTTCAGCCACTGTCTGCCCATGCGGCGGAACGTCAAGGCGACGGATGGGGTGATCGATTCGCCGCGCTCGATGATCATCGATGAGGCGGAGAATCGGCTGCACGTGCAGAAGGCGGTGATGAGCGCATTGATTGGAAAGGCGTGACCCGAATCTGGGTGCCACGGCTTCGCCTGGAGGGCAAGCCGTGTGGGCGTGTTTGGATGTTTGCTTTCAGGTTGCCGCGAAGCGCGGCGAACCTGTGGCACCCGGCATTCCCGCTTGGTTCACGCTCCGTACAGCGGCCGCAGCTTGCCCTCCAGATGCCGCATCAGCGGATCGGCGCTCAGGGGCTTGCCTGTCACGCGCTGGCAGAGTTCGTCGGGCAGGTACCGACGGCCGTGCGCGTGGATGTTCCGGTTGAGCCAGTGCCGCAGGTCGTCGAACTTGCCCTTCTCGAACTGGCGGTGGAGGTCGGGAATCTCCTGCATCACTTTTTCGAAGATCTGGGCTGCGTACAGATTTCCCAGCGTGTAGGTCGGAAAGTATCCCATCGATGCCGAGGACCAGTGCACATCCTGCAGGCAGCCGCGGCGGTCGTCCGGCACGGTCAGGCCGAGATAGTCCTTGTATTTCGCGTTCCAGGTTTCCGGAATGTCATCCACATCGAGATCGCCGCGCAGAATGGCGCGCTCCAGCTCGAAACGGATCATGATGTGCATGTTGTAGGTTGCTTCATCCGCTTCCACGCGGATGAAGCCCGGCTCGACGACGTTCGCGCCGCCGTACACATCCTCCAATGACAAACCCTTCGTCGCGCTGCCGAAGAACTCTCCGAGTTTCGGATAGAGCCACTTCCAGAACGGCAGCGATCGGCCGACCTGGTTCTCCCACATGCGGCTCTGGCTCTCGTGGATGCCGAGTGAGACCGATTCGCCCAACGGCGTGCCGACGTGCGCGAAGAGCAGTCCCTGCTCGTAGATGCCGTGGCCGCACTCGTGCATCGTCGAGCCCAGGGCATCGTTGACGTTCACATCGTGAAAGCGTGTCGTTAATCGCACATCGTTGCAATGCGTGCCGCCGCAGAAGGGATGCGTGGATGTATCGAGCCGGCCGCGCTTGAAGTCGAACCCGATCGCTTCAGCAATGAAGCGGACGAACTTCTTCTGAGCTTCGATAGGCAGCGCGATCTCGTTGAAGGCGTTGCTGGGCTTCTTGGATGAGCCGAGGAGGTCATCGAGCAGTTTCTTCAGGCGCGAGCGAAGCGGTGTGAAGAGTGTCTCGATCTGCGCGGCGGTCATGCCGGGCTCGTATTCATCCGCGAGCGCATCCCATGGCTCGCCGTCCCTGGGAACGCCAAGGCACTCCGCCTTTCGCCGCAACAGTTCGATGTTCTTTCTGAGCCAGGGCTTGAAGCGGCTGAAACTCGATTCCTTTCGCGCTGCGGCCCACTCGTGCTGCGCCACCGATGCGGTCTTTGCCATTTCCTCCACAAGGTCGGAGGGCAGCTTGGTGGCGCGATCGTAGTCGCGGCGTATTTCGCGGATGTTCGCGGCGGCGTCGCCGTGAGGGGCGGCCATCAGATCGCGATCGCCTTCGCATGCGGCGAGGAGATCACCCACCCTCGGATCAACGAGGTGGTCATGCGCAAGCTTCGCGAGCATTGCCATCTGGCGGGACCGGTATTCCACTCCCCCATCGGGCATCATGGTTTCCTGATCCCATGAAAGGAGCGATGCGGAGGAGGCGATGAGCTTCGCATCCTGCGCTAGGCGAAGGAGCTGCTGATAGGCCGACTCCGTGCGAATTGCAGAGACAATGGTCGCAGTGGTCATGGTGCTGCCCACGGGGAATGGATGACAAGACGGATCGGGTTGCTTCGGCTCGACGTTACGGCCGGCGCGAGGCCGCGCGTTCCTCAAGATAACGGATGATCTCGCGCACCTCTTCCTGATCGGCGCCGCGCGAGTAGGCAAGCGCTGCCCGCGCATGAAAGATGGCATCGCGAGCACTGGCATCGGCTGCTGTGACGTCGGCGCCTGCCTCGGCAAGGGCTCGGACTTTCTCAAGGTTGCGCGATTTCACGGCGGCGATCAGCTCGGTCTCATCGAATGGGCCGCGAACATTGATGTCCGCTCCGGAATCGAGGAGGAACCGCAGCCGCGCCACATCCCCGGACCGTGCGCACCAGAACAAGGCCGTCCGGCCGAACTGGTCGCGGGTGTTGACATCCGCGCCCGAGTCGATCAGGACCTGCAGCGTGTCCACGTTGCCGTCTTTTGATTTCGCGGCGGCCATGAGAGCCGTTTCTCCATCTGCACGCATGGTGTTCACATCGGCCCGGTGTTCAATCAGGAGCAGGACGCGTTCTGTCTGTCCGGCCTGAGCCGCATACATGAGCGGCGTGCGCCCGTTGGCATCGGGACGCTCGATTTCCGCGCCGTCATCAAGAAGCCCCTGCAGCATCGAGGCTTCGCCGGCTCCGCGGGCCCATTGGGTCAGGCGCTGCGTCTGCGTGGTGGTTTCGATCCTGGAAGACCTCAGAAAGACCACGCTGGTTCGCTTGTGATCGACATAGAATCGAATCGTGTTGAATGGCTTGCGCAAGGCCGCCGCCTTGGCTGCATCGATGACGACCTCATGCCGCACGCTCGCCACTTTTTCGACAGGCCGCGCGACGTCGGGCTCGACCGCGTAGATCTGGAATTCGCTGTCGTCCGTCGAGGTCAGGGCAACAACCAAATCTTTCTCGAAAAATGGATCGAACGACGCTGGCTCGAGCACGATCGGATACAGCACATTGGCGATGACGTTGAACGAAGCCGCGCCCAACTGGTCGTCGAGAAAGAACTGTACCGTGGTGTCTGCCAAGCCCGGGTTCTGGGCGAGATACTCGATTTCAACTGTGACAGACTCGCCGGGTGGAATCGGGGCCTCCGGAATGCCGGGCACCGTGCAGCCGCAGGTGGCGAACGCACGCGCGATGGTCACGGGGCTATTGGTGATGTTGGTCAGCGTGACTTCGCGGATGAACTTATCCCCGCGGTGAATTTCTCCCAGGTCGATCGTGGTTGGCTCGAACTTGAGAATGCCCCCCGCCGATTCCTGGAGCGGCAACGGCGGCTGCAGAGGCGGCGCGCTGGCTGGGGTCGCGGCAAAGGCTACGTGGCAGAGCAAGGCAAGGAAAAACAATGGCGTCATGATTCGTGCCTCCCGATCTTGCGGCGAAGCCGCCTATCACAAGTGTAGGGCGTCAACCAATGGCGCCAACCGGCACTGGCCAAGCGAGTTGCGTCTCCAGCGAATCTGGCCGGGACGCCTGTCGCGGATAGGATGAACCGATGCCCAACCAGAGTCTTCCCGACCATATCCGCATTCCCCACCTGAGGCCGATTCAGCCGATCATGATGCACAAGGATGGGAAGCCGCTGATTGCGCTTCGAGATCCCTCGATGCTGGTCAATCAGACCATGGTGGTGTCGCCGCAGGTCATGCGGGTGCTCCAACAGTTCAATGGGGAGCACGAGGTCGGGGTGATTGCAAAGGGCGTCGGTCTACCGCTGGCCCAGCTCGAAGCGCTGGCAGCCGGCCTCGATAAGCTGGGACTGCTGTGGGGTCCGACCTTCGACGCGTACGAAACGCAGCTCAAGGCGCGGCTGGAGAAGACCGGCGCCATACCGGCCGGCGCTTCCGCGACCCTTGGCTCGACTCGCGAGGAGGCACGAAGGCAGATCGATCAATGGCTCGCTCAGACGGAAGATGCCGGATTGGGGACTGCCGTTGCGGGGGTTGTGGCTCCCCATCTCGACTACCAGCGCGGCTGGCCCAATTACGCCGCAGCGTACAAGGCGCTCGAGGGCATTGAGCGGCCCGACCGTGTCGTCATTCTCGGGACCAATCACTTCGGGATCGGCGACGGCGTGGTTTTGACGGAATATGGCTTCGAATCACCACTCGGACGAAGCCCCGCCGACGGAACGAACATCGGCCAACTGATGAAACGACTTGGACCCGGCCTGACGGTCGATCAACTCGATCATGTGGCGGAGCATTCGATTCAACTGCATGTTCCATGGGTCCAGCATCTATGGGGCGATGTTCCGATCATCGCAGCGCTGGTGCCGGATCCCATGGCTGCCATGCTGGCGGATGACGGCAAGCGCGTGAAGGCGGACGATTTCGCGTCCGCCCTCGCCGAAGTGCTTGCCGGCGCGGGCGGTCGCACATTCTTCATCGCGTCGGCGGATCTGAGCCATGTCGGACCGCAGTTCGGCGAACCGCGCCCCGTCGACCAGCAGCGGAAGAACGATGTTGAACTGCACGACCGGGAAATGATGGGCAAATATCTGACGGCCGATCCGGAGGAGTTCCTCGGCGCCATGCGCTGGAGCAGCAATCCCACGCGCTGGTGCAGCGTGGGGAACATGCTGGCCACGCTGATCGCCGCGCAGCCGGAGGCGATCGAACTCATCGATTACCGCCAGGCGTGCGATGATCAGGGCCTGTGCATGGTGAGCAGCGCCGCGATGGGGCTTGTCGGCGGGCCGACCAACGCATGATCGCCGTCGTCCAGCGCGTGAGCGAGGCGTCCGTCGAAGTGCCCGAGGCGGGCCACTCGGCCTCCATCGGCGCTGGGTTGTGCGTGCTGCTGGGAGTCGAGGAGGGCGATAGCGAAAAAGATGCGGAGTGGATGGCGGGCAAGATCGCCCGGCTGCGCATCTTTCGCGATGACCAGGGGAAGATGAATCGCTCGGTCTGCGATATCGGAGGCGAAATTCTCCTGGTGAGTCAGTTCACGCTCGCCGGCGATTGCGGGCAAGGCAACCGGCCGAGTTTCACTCGTGCCGCTCCACCGGATGTGGCTGAGCCGCTGTACCAGCGCGTCATCTCGATCCTGCGCGGCAAGCATCACATCCCGGTCAAGTCCGGTGTGTTTGGCGGAATGATGCAGGTGCGCCTCGTGAACGACGGGCCCGTGACCCTGATCGTGCGCACGCAGGAATGAACCGGCATCCAGTCCTTGCGGAAGGCGCGCCGGACTCGCTCAATCGGCCAGCACGCCCAGGCGATCGCCGTGCCACCGGAATCCCGTCGCGGAGAAGGTCGCCAACACCGAGGCGCGCAGCCGCACGATCATGCCGCCGTCATCCTCGACAAAGCGCGAAGAATCCACATGCGGGATGGTGATGCATCGATCTTGGGGCCCCATCGGGAACGCGCCGATGGACACGAAGCGGCCGGCGTCATGATCAAACAGCAGCATTCGCCCGCTTCCGGCCGGATGGTTGATGTGGGCTTCGATGGTGCAATGCAGCTCTTCGGCGGTTTCCAGTGTGTTGCCGGCCACGTCGATCGTCACGATGTTGGGCTCGTTGGCCGTGAATCCGAACATCGAATTGGCGATCAGGTATTCATTGTCTGAATCGAGCAGGTCGGAGAGATCGCCCGCAACGTGCGTGCCGTGGACGACGTCAAAGTCGTCCCAGGCGGCCGGCGCGCCCACGACGAACGTGATGTCGAACTGGCTGGTTCCCGAACCGCTGGGCGGGACGGTCGAGTCAATGACTGTCGCCGCGCTCACCTGCAGCCGATATCGCCCCGCCTGCAGTATGCCATGGGCGCACACGTCCTCGCTCACGAGTTCACCGTCATTGCCCGGTTCGACGCCCTGCTCGAACACGATGCCGCCGTCGCCGCGGAGCAGCCGTACACTCGCGCCTCCAAGCACCACAGGCGCTTGCCCTGCCGCCGAGATGACGCCCGTCAGGTCGAAAGATCGCTGGGCGTCCAGATCAAATGTGATGTCGCACGTCGAGTTGGAGATGGCGTGAATGACGTTGCTGTGAATCGACATCGCCTCCGATTCGGTGGCGCCGCGGGCGAGGATCGATGTCGTTGCAATGGAGGAGGTCTGCTCGGCGAACGCCGATCCGAACGAATCATCACATGCAAGTTTGACAAACACCTCGTCGTCGAAGAGTCCGAAATCCGGCGCAACGCTGGAGTCGGAATCGCTTCCGCAGGGCGGAACGATGACGAACGCGCCGATGTCACGATCCTGCGCCACCGGAGTGAGCGCCTGGCCCAGACCTTCTGCCACAGATCCGACGACAGCGCTGATTGCCACCGCCAGCGCCACTGCTGCACCTCGTACGGCGTTGTAGAGTTGCCTCGTCATGATTTGCCTCACTCTCGGTGAGCGGAAGCGCCAAGGTCGCTCGCCAACCGGTCGGCTCAACCACGCTTCGCCAATCCCGATTGTCGCCGATCCAGCGACGCCTGGGAATCCACCATTCAGGAAAAGTGCAATCACCCCCGGTTTTGTTCCCTGGAGACCATCATGTGGTTGACGATTGCAAAGAAAAAGGGCCCAACGCTGGAACCTGTGGAGCGTCGGGCCCCTCGTGGGGGGGGCAAATAATTGTCTGTCCTGCGGCCCAGCCGCAACCGGCTATTCGCGGCCGCAGATTCACCGGTTTCGATCATACACGTTTTTTTTTCAGGTCGTCAAGCCCAGAAATTTCATGACCTCCTGCATGTCGGACCAGACCTTCTGACGGGTGTCAATGGTGTAGTTTCGAAGCAGATAAGCCGGGTGAAACGTGGGCATGACGGGGATTTCCACACCCTCAGCCCGGTAGGTGAACCATGTCCCCCGGATCCGAGTGATGCCTTCGCGGGCATCCAGCAGGTACTTCGTCGCCGGCCCCCCCATGGCAACGATGACCCGGGGTTGAATGATTCTAATCTGTTCTGCCAGAAATGGCCCGCAACGTATCGTCTCATCCGGCTGGGGCGGCCGGTTGTTGGGTGGCCTGGCCTTCAGGACGTTGGCGATATAAACCTGCTCACGCCGCAGGCCCATGGCCCTGATGATCTCATCGAGCTTCTGTCCGGCCCGGCCGACGAAGGGGCGGCCGGTCCTGTCTTCTTCTTCCCCCGGGGCCTCGCCCACGAACATGATCGCTGCTTCGGGGTCGCCCTCGCCGAATACCAGATTGGTGTATCCCATGCTGGTGGTGCAATGGGGGCATTCAAGCTCGTGTCGCTGACGAAGTGCCTCGAGCAGTGCCGCGCGGTCGCCAGAATCAATGATGCTGGGACCCGCCGATGCTGACGCCCCGGACCGTCGCGCGGAGGCGCCAGATCGAGGCATATCTTCGTTGGGCACGGCGGGTGGTGTCACAGATGGCCGTGCCGCCGACCTATCCACAGGCAGGAAATCGACGCCCAGCAGCAAGCAGGTCTGCAACTGCTGCCGCGCTGCGCAGGCGAGGGACTCATCGCTCGACATGAGTCGAGTTTACCTCAATCGCGATGCCCATGTGGCCGTGGGCGAAGATGTTTCACGACCAAAACTGCTCCCCGCGTCTACCGGGGCTTCCCACAGTCGCCCGAAAAGAATCAAAGCTCCCGAACCCGTGATCTCGACCGGTTGAATCGAGCCGATGAGATCATCAACGCACGCTTGGGAAGGCGCGGCGACGGAAACGATGAGGTCGCCGTTCGTGCGGCCGATCAACTGAATGTCGCCTCGGGGAGCTTCCCAGCGAATCTCGACGTTTCCTGCGGGCTTGGCTTCCTGCCGGCCGACCCCCTCGATCATGACATCGACGATGAGACCGACCTGCTCGGCATGGACCGACGTGCTGATTTCCGCCTGGAGTGAGAGCAATTCGTTGTTTCGTCGTTTCTTCACTGCCTCCGGGACATCATCGGGCAAGCGATCGATGGCGGCGGTCCCGGGTCGGGGCGAGTACTTGAATATGAAGTGATTCTTGAAGCGCACGCGCCGGACCAGCAACTTGGTCAACTCGAAATCCTCATCTGTCTCGGTGGGGAACCCGACGATGATGTCGCCTGCGAGCGAGACATCCGGCACCATGGCGCGGGCGCGATCGATGAAATCGAGGTACTCCCCCACCGTGTAGCCGCGATTCATCAGCTTCAGGATCCGATCCGATCCCGATTGCGCCGGGACATGCAGATAGCGGCAGATGCGCGGGCAGTCGCGCATCACCTGCAACGCCTGGTCTGAGAAATCGCGGGGGTAGCTGGTGACGAATCGCAGCCGCTGAATCTCCGGTACTTCCTGGTGGATGCGGAGGAGGAGATCGGCAAAGGTGGTCGTGCGCCTCTCCGCAGGCGATGCGGCGGGTGAGGAGGCCCCATTCTTGCGGAAGAAGCCAAGCCCCGGTCCGATCTGGGGAACTTCCAACCCGTCGACAGTCACCGCCGGGCCGTGAACGTACACATAGTGGTTCACCGTCTGCCCGAGCAGGGTAATTTCGATCACTCCCTGATCTGCAAGCCGCTTGCACTCATCGACGATGTGATCGGGCGGTCGATGAACCTCCGCTCCGCGCGTGTTGGGTACGACGCAATAGGTGCAGAACTTGTTGCAGCCGCGCGTGATTCGCACATAGGCGCTGCGCGAGCGCGAGGTGGCATGATCGGGATCGAACGCCCGGCTGAGATCCAGCAGTTCAAGATTGTCCTCAGCGGCTGACAATGTTGCGCTGCGGCGGCTTCTATTGCCTTGAAGTGCGGCGCGGTCGGCGCGCTGGAGCGACTCGGATCTGGTCACGTTGTCCAGGAGCATTGGGAGCTTGTCGAGCTCGCCAGGCCCACACAGAAGGTCGATCTGTGGATAGCGGCGGAGCATATCCACGCCGTCCCGTTCGGCCATGCAGCCGATGACGCCCAGGACGACATGTCGGCCAGCCTGCTTCTGCTTTCCGACGATTCCGATTCGGCTGTACACCTTCTGCTCGGCGTGCTCGCGCACGGAGCATGTGTTGTACATGACGATATCGGCCTCATCGAATGAGGATGTGTAGCGATACCCCAAGGCGCAGAGTTGCCCGCGCACGAGTTCGGAGTCCAGTTCGTTCATCTGGCAGCCGAAGGTTTCGAGGTAGATGGTGGGATTCACTGAGCGCGCAGTCATGCAGTGAATCCTATGCGAGCCGGGTCCTCCCCGAACCCGCCGTTCTTTCTGATCACGTCGTGTAGGCCACCAGTTCCGCAGGCACCTGTTTCAGTCCCCGCTTTCGGGCCTTTGCGAGGGCGTATTGCAGAGACCGATGCACGCGCCGCTCCACTGCAGGCGTCACGTTGAAGCCCTTCTCGCGCATCACCGCCAACGACCACTCCCACGCCTTGAGTTCCTCCAGGCATCGCGGCGACCAGCGCCCGAGGCCGATGGCATGGTGCCCAACCTCATGGAGAAAGACCGCGCAGGACATTGGACCCCGCGGATAAGGCGATTCCAGCATTCTCACGCGCTGACCGTTGCGATAGCGGATCTCCCACGCGCAGCCGGTAGTGGACGCACGCCATTTTCGCACGCGAATGCCGTAACGTGTTTTCATTTCCGTCACAAGCGAGTCGTATCGATCCTGCATTGGGGTCGAGCGGGCTGTACGACGATGGCGACGACCGGGTTTCGCGGGCTTGTCTCCCTTCGGCGTTCGAACAAGATCCCACAGGGTGAGGAGTCTCATGATGCATGTTCCAGCGGCGTCATGCGAGCCCCTTCAGCCATGGAATGGCCCGCGCGAAAGGCGGCAAAGGACATCAGCTTTCCTCCGGGAGGCTGGACCGCGAGCGGTCGAATGCTCCCCGGTGCGCACGTGACAAGGTCCCCGCCCACGATTGTTCCGGCGGGCGCATTGATCCTTTCAGTGGAATTCACCATCTGCACGCGATGCAACCGCAACTCGCGACCGTCAATGAGCACCCGACACCCCGGCCAGGGCGTCAGGCCGTGCACGCGGTTCCGCACGCGCTCCGCCGATTGATCGAACGAAACGGTCCCCTCAGACTTCGACAGTTTGGGAGCTCGGGTCACAAGTGTTTCAGCCTGCGGCTGAAGCTTCGCGCGACCGGTTTCGTGCAAATGAAGCACCTGCAACAGCAGCTCGGGGCCGAGCTCCGCCAGTCGATCGTGCAGTTCCCCCGCGGTTTCCATGGGATCGATCGGCGTGACGACCTGTCCGAGGATGTCTCCGGCGTCCATTTGGTCGGCCACCATGATCACGCTCAAACCCGTTGTCGATTCGCCGTTGATGATTGCCCAGTTGATGGGAGCGGCGCCACGGTATTTCGGCAACAGGGATGCGTGCAGGTTGATTGCGAAGGTGTTCCGCCGCAGTTCTGGACCGAGCTTTTGGCCGAAAGCGATCACAATCATGGCGTCGGCATTGGCCGATCGGATTGCCGCAACGTTTCCTGGCTCGTTCACATTCTCAGATTTCAGGATCGGAAGCCCCGCGGAACGCGCGAAATGAGAAATGGGCGTCGGCGCAAGCGCGCGATGGCGTCCCGCAGGCCGGTCGGGCTGGCTAACGACCATCGCCACGTCATGCCCCGTGACAAGCGCCTTGAGCGTCGGAAGCCCGAAGGCGCCCGACCCGAAGTACACGATCCGCATGAGGGCAGTGTAGCGGCCGGCGCAGAGGCACAGGACTCACGCTCGAGTCTCGCGTCCCGGGACTTCCGCCGACGCCACTCCGGATTTCAAATCGCGCAGCGCCTTGCGGTTCGCCAGGCGATCCATTGGGCTCATGCGATCGATGATGAGTATGCCCTCGAGGTGATCGAACTCATGCTGCCAGACGCGGGCAAGAAACTCCTCATCGCGAACAGTGAACTCGTTGCCTTCGAGGTCCTGCGCAGTGACGGTGATGGCCTTGGGTCTCCGAACTTCAACGCGGATGTTGGGCAGGCTGAGACAGCCCTCCTCTGCGACTTCCGGCTCGGCGGCAGGATTCGAGAGGCGAGGATTCACATAGATCCGCTCTGGATGGCCCTCACGGGCCGCCGTCACGAACACCCGCCACGGCAGGCCGACCTGGGGAGCCGCCAGCCCGACGCCTTCGGCCTCCCGCATGAGTTCGAACATGCGATCGACGACGGCCCGGACGTTATCATCGATCTCTGCTACCGGTTGGGCTCTGGTTCGGAGCGCCGGGTCCGGAAAATGCAGGATTCGAAGGTGCTTCGCATCCACCGCCATGCGGTCTATGCTAAGCCGGTCGTGCGAGAGCCGTCAATGAACGGGTGCTCGACGCTGTTCGCGGCCATGGGTGACGATCTTGGCGAAACGCGGTCGACGGCATCCGCGACCGCTTCGCCGGCGAACAATGAGCCGACCAAGGCATCGGACGACGACGCAAAGGAACTCCAACGTGGCGCTGTTTGGACGAAAAGGCCCCGGCGAAGAGGTGTTGAGTGCCAGTGGCGACGGCGGCGCGGGCCCGAGTGTGTTCGTTCCGGATCCCGCCAAGGCACGAAAGTGGTTCAGTCACGCCCGCACAGCAGCCGACAGCGCCAATTACGAGTATGCCCTGACGTGCTTCGCGCATGGCATCAAATTTGACCCCGAGGACATGGAAGCCCATCGCGGCATGTACGAGGCGGCCATTCGGCATGCCGCCAAGGGTGGCCGCCCCGCTTCGAGCAAGGACTTGAAGGCCATCGATGGCCCGACCCGGGTCGATCGCTTTGCCGCTGCTGAGTTCGCGTGGATGCGCGAGGTCAAGAACGCGTCACTCGGCATCAAGTTGATTGAAGCCGCCGCGAAGGCGGAACTGAAGGAGTTCGGTCGCTGGCTCGCGCCCAAGCTGCTCAACCTGCTGCTTTCGCAGAAGAAGGCGTCGAAGGGCCAGTTCGTTGCGGCCTTCAAGGCGTTTGGTGACGTGGGTGCTTATGAGCAGTCGATCGCCGCGGGCGAGCGCGCTGTGCAACTTGACCCCACTGACGGCACGCTGACACAGGAAATCAAGAACATGTCGGCCCAGCGGGCCATGGATCAGGGCGGCTACGAGGCGGCCGGCCAGGAAGGCGGTTTTCGCAAGTTCGTGCGCGATGAGGAAAAGCAGCGCGATATCGAGGCGATGGAGTCGCTTTCCGGAGCAGGCTCCACCGAGGAGCGAATGCTTGCAGCCGCCAAGGCACAGTACGACGCCAATCCCGGCAACCCCGAAGCCATTCAGCGATACGCGCAGGTTGTCAAGAAGGCCGGCACACCGGAGGCCGAGGAGCAGGCGTACAAGATCTACATGAAGGGGTACCAGGACACAAAAGAGTTTCGTTTCCGCATGGCTGCCAGCGATATCCGCATGCAGCAGGGCGAGCGCAGTCTGCGCGAACTCGAGCGGCAAGCGGCGCTCGCCCCCGAAGATGATGGATTGCGCGAGAGGGCCGAAGAATCGCATCGCAACCTTCTCATGTACAAATCGGCGGAGTTCAGCGAGCGCGAGGAGCGGTATCCAACCGACCGGATCATCAAGTTCCAGCGCGGTGAAGTGGAGTTCGATCTCGGGAACTATGACGCGGCGATGGCGGCCTTTCAGCAGTCCAAGGACGAGCCCAAGCTTCGCGTCAAGGCCGGCTTTCGGCTGGGGCAGGCATTCGCGGCCGAAGGCTGGCACACCGACGCCGTTGCCGAATATCGTGAAGCCCTTCAGAGCATCGATGTCACCAACCGAGAGTACGAACTCCCTGTTCGTTACGATCTCATGCTGTCTCTGATGGCCGAGGCCCGCAAGCAGCGATCCCTCGACCTCGCCAAGGAAGCCCACGAAATCTGCTCCAGCATTGCGCGAAAGGACATCACGTATCGCGACATCCGGGAGCGGCGGCGCGAAGTCGATCAGCTCGTTCAGGACCTCAGTGGCTGAGCGCGCGTGAAGGCAATCGCCGTCATTCCTGCCCGCCACGCATCGACCCGGTTCCCGGGAAAGATGCTCGCCAATCGCACGGGCAAGCCGCTGATTCAACATGTGTATGAACAGGCGCGGAAGGCTCGCTACATCGGGCGAGTAGTCGTCGCCACTGACGATGGGCACATTGCGGAAGCGGTGACCAACTTCGGCGGCGAGTTTGTCATGACGAGGCTCGATCATCCCAACGGCACATCGCGCATCGCCGAAGCCATCGGGCGCCTTGGTCCACCGCAGGGTGGCGGACTCGCCGCCTGCGATTCCGCCCTCATCGTCAATGTGCAGGGTGATGAGCCCGAAATCGACCCGGAACTCATCGATCTCGCGATCGCGACGCTCGATCATCCCGGCCATCGAGATGCGGTCGCGTCGACCGTCGCCGCGCCGTTCGGCCCTCATGAAGACCCCGGGCATCCCAACATCGTCAAGGTGGTGATCGATCAGCGCGGCCGCGCGCTTTACTTCTCACGCGCGGCGATTCCGTACAACCGCGACGGCGAAGTGGGCGTCCCCCCGATGAAACACGTCGGGCTTTACGTGTACCGGCGCGAGTTCCTGCTTTCCTATCCCGGTCTCGCAGCCACCCCGCTCGAAAAGGCAGAGAAGCTTGAACAGCTTCGGATTCTCGAACATGGTCATTCAATCGCAGTGGCGGTCTGGTCCCGTCCCATCGACGCCACGGGAATCGACACCCCGGAACAGTACGACGCGTTTGTCAACCGGACTCGAACGCGGTCCTGATGACTGATCGAATGGCGTGAATTGACTATCGATGGATGGTCCACCCACCGGTAGGGTGTCATGGCTCCAACGACGAAGAAGGGAGGCCATCATGGCTGCCACCGCTGAACGCATCAGCCCGCGCGAGGCCCGGGCCCTGCTGGATTCGGACTCCGCGCTCTTGGTGTGCGCATATGACGATGAAGAAAAGTGCCGCACGAACCACCTGGAGGGATCAATCTCGCTGAAGGAGTTTG